>Ga0105046_10012855_pt1 | contig 12980 bp, 12 predicted proteins | sample MAT03_FD_78385 | JGI IMG/M metagenome (GOLD analysis project Ga0105046, IMG submission 78385) | Freshwater microbial communities from Lake Fryxell liftoff mats and glacier meltwater in Antarctica - MAT-03 (megahit assembly) | ecosystem: Environmental > Aquatic > Freshwater > Ice > Liftoff... | reverse complement strand
CAGCTCACCGCGCGCCTGCATGAACAAATGAACGGCCGAACGCATGCTTGGCTCACGCGTGCCATCGGCAACCAGCAGCACCCCGGAAGCGCCCTGCAGATAGGACATTCGAGCCAGGTCCAAGGCATTGCGACCCGCGATATCCCAGAGCACCAGCTTGAAGCTGTGTTCGCCGACTTCCAGAAGTTTGGTATCCACCTTGACGCCGATGGTGGTGATGTAGCGTTCGGTAAAGCTTTGGTGGATGAAGCGCGCCACCAAACTGGTCTTGCCGACCCCGAAATCTCCCAACATGCAAACTTTTCGCGTCAGATCCATGGCGTTCCCGCGCGGATCCCAGCAGCAATCAGCAATTTGTTCGGCCTGCAGTGCATGAATACCGTTGCCTTTCATTCTAATCGGGGAGATTCCCCGGTGCCCTGCCCAATGTAAAGCTCAACGCCTAGACTAATGGCCTGCACCTTTGCCGTGAGAACGTAAAGCACAACAAATGTCATTTCTTGCGCCAGCACGCGTTGCGCTGGCGCCCGGGGCGCGCAGTACCGCTCCGGAAAACCCGCTGCGGCGCGCTTGGATTAGGGCTTTTCCAAACCAGTGAAGTACGCCACAAACGCCATCCAGTCAGCATTCTCCTCGATCAGCATCGCGGTTGGCTTGCCCGCACCGTGGCCGCCACGGGATTCGATCCGAATCAGCTGCGGGTGGCTGCCGCGATAGCTGTGCTGCATTTCAGCGGTGAACTTGAAGCTGTGCGCTGGGAACACCCGATCGTCATGATCAGCAGTCAATACCAGCATCGGTGGATAGTCGACCGCGGCACGAATGTTGTGCAGCGGCGAATAGCCGTAAAGCACCTTGAATTCGTCCGCATTCTGCACCGAGCCGTAGTCGCTCTCCCAGGCCCGGCCGATGGTGAATTCGCGGAAGCGCAGCATGTCGAGCACTCCCACCGCCGGCACCGATGCGGCAAACAACTCAGGCCGCTGCATGGCAACCGCGGCTGCCAGCAAGCCACCGTTGCTGCGTCCGGTGATGGCGATGTGCTTGGGCGAACTGATGCGCTCGGCAATCAGGTACTCGGCCGCGGCGGCAAAATCGTCAAACACGTTCTGCTTTTTGAGCTTCATGCCGGCCTCATGCCATTCCCGACCAAACTCGCCGCCGCCGCGCAGATTAGCGACCGCATAGACGCCGCCCATGTCGAGCCAAGTTGCCACTGCCGGTGAATAGGTAGGAAGTATTGAGATGTTGAAACCACCGTAGCCGTAAAGCAGGGTGGGATTGGCGCCATTTTTCTGCATATCGCGATGGTGGGTGATGAACATCGGGATCATGGTGCCGTCTTTTGAGCGATAGCGAACCTGTTCGGTGACGTAAAAATCGCTTTGAAACGGCGTCTGCGGCAGGCGATACAGCTGGCTTTGATTGGGCTCAGGCAAATAGCGATAGATTGAGGCCGGCGCGGTGTAGCTGACGAGGGAATAGAACGATTCCTTGTCCGAGCGATGTCCGGTCAGCCCAGCCACGGTTCCCAGGCCGGACAGCACCACCGATGCCAAAGGCGTACCGTCCAGGCTAAAGCGCCGAATTTCAGAGCGTGCCTGCGTGAGATAGATGGCGTGGAACTGATCGTTGATAACGTTGACCGATTGCAGGGTGGACTGACCTTCTGGCACCAAAACGCGCCAGTGCTCTGGCTCCGGCCGGTCGAGATCGATCGCAATAAGCTGATAGCGCGGCGCGTTCCAGTCGCTTAAAAACCAAAACGTCCGTCCCTCGTTGCCGACATAGGTAAAGGCGGCAATGAGATCGGGAATCAGCGCGAGCGCCCCGCTGCCGACTTTGCTCAATTCTTTATAAAACAACCGATTGCGTTCGTCGGTGCCTTGGCTTACGTTCAAAATCAGGTAGCCGCCGTCGTCCGATACCGTGGCGCGAAAGCCCCACTGCGGTTGATCCGGACGCGCGTAGAACAGGACGTCTTCGGTCTGCGCGGTGTTCAGGCGGTGGAAGTAGACCTTCTGATTCTCGTTGCTGGCTTTCAGCTTGTCCTGACCCTCGGCGGGCGGGTCATAGGCGCTGTAGTAGAAGCCGCTGCCGTCAGCCGCCCAACTGGCGCCGCTGAACTTGCTCCATTGCACCGCATCGCCCAGATCACTTGCGGAGTCCACGTTGCGCACGCGCCAAGTTTGCCAATCCGAGCCGCCACTTTGCACCGCATAGGCCAAATGACGACCATCCCGGCTCACGCTGTATTGCGAAACCGCTTCCGTGCCGTCCGCAGCCAGGGTGTTGGGGTCAAACAGCACTTTGGGCGTCTGATCCAGCGCTGGCGCCCAGTACAGTACGGGCTGGTTTTGAAGCCCCACTCTCTGGGTGAAGAAATAGCGCCCGCCCTCTTTGAACGGCACGCCGTAGCTGTCGAAATTCCACAGTTCGGTCATGCGCGCCTTGAGCTTCTCACGCACCGGCAGTTTGGCCAGAAAGCCATCGGTCAATGCGTTCTGCGCGGCAATCCAATCGCGCGTCGGCTGGGCGTCCAGCTCCTCCAGCCACCGATACGGGTCGGCCACAGCGGTTCCATGATAGGTATCCACCTGCTCGCCGCGCGGCACCGCTGGATACTTAAGTGCAGGCGCCTCTGCGGCACTGTTTTGCAGCACGTCCTTCGGTTCCTGATTGGCGCAACCTGCGATCAGCACGACACCTGCGACGAAGCCCAAGCTTCTCATATACACCTGCGGTCAATGGCTCAAGAGACGGCACTCTAGCGGCAGTTGCCGCACGGCGCCATGGCCCAGATTACCCAGCTTGGCGAGTAGAAAGTGGGAGCCTCTACAAACCTACTGCGGGCTCCGATTGCTGCGTTGCGCGGTGCTTGGAATCCTTGCGCACCCCTCTTGTGCGCCCTTGTGCCCTGCGCTTCCTGCGCGCCGCGCGCCTTGCGCTCGAACCTTCTAGAACTTCCCAAGTGTTCACAGTGATTGCCTGACGCGCATTGCTACCATTTGCTGCGTGCTTTAGCGCACAGACGAGCGCGGGCGATGACTGGCAAATAGCTGAACAAGTTGCAAATCGCCTGCGCAAGCTAGGGCACTGAGCCTATTCAATGGGTTCCCAATTTACGTAGTCCCCAACACCCTCAAGGAGATGGAAATGAAACGCTGGCTGATATTGGTCGCCGCATTGGCACTGGCACTGAGCTCGACGTCGATGGCACAGGGCGCCAACGCCAAAGCTTATGCACCGGAAAATTTGAGTCGTTTAGCCCAGCCAGATCAGATCAGGGTGCTGGAAAAACAGTACGCGGAGCTCGCCGGTGGGCGCCAACTGCCGGAAGATCAGCTGGAATTTTACCTTGAGCAAATACAGCGCGGTTGGACCTATGCCCAGATCACTCAGGACATGGTGCAATCGATCCGAGACCGCGTTGACGGCGTCACCTTTCCCAATCAACAGCCTCCAGGGGGCTGGAATACTCCCGGCTGGACCACGGATCTGCCAGACCGTGGCGGCATCATTGAATGCCAATCAAGCGATCGACGCTACAAAGAATGCGCGACCGGCTTCCGCAATCCACCGCAGATTCAGCGCCAGATCTCTTCAACCCGTTGCGTTGAGGGCAGCAACTGGGGCCACCGACCTGGTCTGGTCTGGGTTTCTGGAGGCTGTCGTGCCACCTTTGTCGAGCGCGCGCCAGCCATTGGCGTGCTGCCACAAGTCACTTGCCAAAGCGTGCGCGGCTATCGTGAATGCAATGTTCCATTCCGCGGGCCGGCCAGCTTGGTGCGTCAGATCAGCGGCAGCGGGCTTTGCATTGAAGGTCGTACCTGGGGCCAGCGCGAAGGCAAAGTCTGGGTCGACCGCGGCTGCAGCGGCGTATTCTCGGAAGGCTATCAGCCGAGCGTAGGCTTCTATAAGCCCGACGAGTTCAGTGGATTTTTGGTCGACTGCGCCAGCCTGAACAATGCCTACGGCGTATGCAGTTGGGATCCGCGCACCGGGCCTCCGTTCCTGCGCGAGCAGTATTCGCTGAGCCCGTGCATTGAAGGCATTACCTGGGGTTACTCCGATCGTCGCGGGCTCTGGGTGGACGCTGGCTGCCGCGCCCGATTCGGCGCCCGCAGATAGGCCTTCAAGGCACTGCTGTTTGAACCGCAACCCGCCCAAATAACGTCGGGTTGCGCATTTTTTTGCACTAGACCGTGCCGTCGATTGCCTTGCGATAGCGCATTTCGATCGGATCAAAATCCATATCGGTCTGCGCCATCATCACCAGTGAACCCTGACGCAGGGGCACCAATCGTCCCTGCACCCCGCGTTCGCGGAAACCACGTGCGTCGTAATCCAGTGCGTTCTGCAAATACAGCAAAGTGACCGGGCCATGTTGGGCCTGCACTACCAGATGTAGAGCCCGATAAGGCCCGACCGGACAAGGATAGCTGTAGTGCACAGGACCCACGGAATCACCCAGCACAACGCCGCGTTCCTGGAACGCACGGCGTACCAGGGCGTCAGGCACTTCAGTTTGCCGTGCGAGCAAAAAGGGCTCGTGCGTAAGGTGATCCACGCAGGCGAGCTGTAATTCGCTCTGACCGGCGAAGGCTGACGCCTGCTCACGCCGTATCCCCCAGCCGGTGGCCAAGGCGCCGAGCGACACCGATGCCGCCATGGCCATCCAGGCCCGACGCGACCGGACGGGCGAGGCAAGCTGCGCTGACTTCGCGAGGATCTCGTCGGCCAATCCGGCCGGGGGCTCAACTTCTAGGGCCGAACGCAACTTGCGTTCAAAGGCGAGCGCGCGCTTGACTTCCAGCTCTGCGCCGGGCGGTAAATCACGCGCGGCAGCCTGCTGCAGGCGCGGATCGAGCGGATTGAAATTCAGTAATTCGTTGAATTCAACGGAGTTCATGGACGCTTCCTCCGCGGCTCTGGGTTTGGGTTGGATTTGCTTGTCCATCAAGGACTTGCTTTAGCTTCTGTCGGGCGCGAAAGACCTGGGTCATGACCGCGGCTTCGGTGATTCCCAGCGCTGTGGCGATTTCCGCGCAGCTGTAGCCGCCCAGCACCTGCATCACCAGGGGTTCCCGATACTTCGGCTCCAGCTGCGCGATCGCCCGGCGCAGCTGAAGCACCTGTGACTGGTCATATAGCGAGGGGGCTGAATCCTCCACGTGTGCCTGATCCACGTCCACGATGTCCAGACGCTTGCGCTCAAACAGGCGCGCGTGTTCGCGGCGGACAATGGTCATTAACCACGCCTTCGCGGCTTTCAGGTCGCGCAAATCATCCAGCGCGCGCCAGGCACGGATCAGTGTTTCCTGCACCACATCCTTGGCGGTTGCGTCGTCGCGCGCCAGCCAGTAAGCGAATCGATAGAGATCGCCGGAAAGCGTGCGCACCAAATGTTCGTATTGCGATTTTCGTGTTTCCATGTCGGTTCAGACCGAGGCGCAGGCCGAAACCTTTCGCACATTTGCTACACAACATTTCTTCACGAAACGACCTCAAAACCCACCGCATAGTCCGGCTATTCTGAAGCCACGCAGCGCCCATGCGGGTGATTGCCGTGATATTGCTTGCTGAGTTGGCAACCAAGAGGGAAATTGCGTGACGCCAGAAATTGCCAAAACACTTGAAGAGTGGCGCAAGAACTTAGCTCCTGATACGTTCTCAGTATGCCGTCTCGGTGGCACAGAGCGCCCGTTCTCCGGTCGATTTGACAAGCACTTTGAAGCTGGCGTCTATCATTGCGTATGCTGCGGGTCGCCGCTTTTCAGGTCAGAAAGTAAGTTTGATTCGGGCTCCGGCTGGCCAAATTTCTTTCAGCCTGCGGGTGCGGAAGCGCTGTGCGAACGGGTCGATGACAGCCACGGCATGCGCCGGGTGGAGATTCGCTGCGCAGCGTGTGAGGCGCATTTGGGCCACGTGTTTCCGGATGGAAAAAACCGACCGGCTTTCGCTATTGCATCAACTCCGTGGCGCTCGATTTTGTTCCAGCTGCGCCTCAGGACACTTAAGGACGACGCTTCATCATGACCGATGTCTCCGCAATCCAGCGCTCTACCAAAACCATTCTCGACTCGGCGCTTAAAGTGCTCTCGGCCAACTGGGATGGCGATGTGGTCGGGCAGCTTTATGACCAATCCGAAGATCTTGCCGAGCTGGCGCAAGAGGCTGGTTTCGATGACTTGAGCGAATCGCTGCTGGGCTTCGCGGCCTACATCAGCTCGTTTGCATACTCCACGCTGGTTCCGCGTCTGCCCCAGCTGCAGCAGATTCGCGCCCTGGCGGAATCAGTGGCGGAATCCCTCCAGCGCATGCGCGCCTCGGTGGTGGTCAGCGATCTCAGCCCTGAAACCGGCGTGATTGCACCACCCAAGGCCGAGGTGCTGTTTGTGGGTCCGCCATCGACCGATATCGATGCGCTGAGCAAGGAACTGACCGAAGCGGGACTTTGCTGGCAGGCAAGCGAGATCGCAGAGGCTGCGATGGCCGCCTACGATCCGGACCGGACGCGCGCCCTAGTGCTGTATGCAGAAGCGGTACCGAGCTGGCTGAAAGCGGTTGAATTGCGCCAAGAAGCGATCAACATGCCCACGATTGCGGTCTCCAATCGCGAAGATCTGGGGCTGCGTCTGCGCGCGATCCGGGCCGGCGCGGAAGCCTTTTTCCTGCTGCCGCTGGACGCGCGCGCGGTCGCCAAGCGGATTCAGGATCTGATCCGTGATCGCGATGATCCCTATCGCGTGCTGATCATTGATGACGACATGTCAATGACCCTGTTTTGCGATTCGGTGCTGCGCCACAACGGCATGCTTACCCGCTGCGTCAATGATCCGGTCAAGGCCCTGACCTCCCTGCATGAGTTCCAGCCCGACGTGATCTTGGTTGACCTCTACATGCCTGATATCAGCGGCCTTGAGCTGCTTGCGGTATTCCGTGCGCATCCACGCACCCTGGTCACCCCGGTCATTCTGCTGTCCGGCGACGAGGATGCCGAGCGCCGCTTCGACACCCTGCTTACCGGCGGCGATGACTATCTGACCAAACCGATTCGCCCGCGTCACCTCGTCGCGGCTGTCACCTCGCGCGCGAAGCGCTCGCGCTGGTTGAAGCGGGAACTCGGCGCCTCCTGATCCGGTTGCGCCAGCGTCCAGGCGTAGAGGTGCCCAAGCTCCGATTTGAGCAGCTACACTGCGCTGCTCGCAAGCACCGATGCCTTTCTCCATGTCGTTGATCAGTAAGCTGCCCAAAGTAGGCACCACCATCTTTACCGTCATGAGCCAGTTGGCGGCCCAGCACGGAGCGGTGAATCTGGGCCAGGGATTTCCAGATTTCGAAGGCCCGGAAGAGCTCAAGCGGGCGCTCATGCGGCACACGTTTGAAGGCAAAAACCAATACGCGCCCATGACTGGCATCGCCGCTTTGCGGGAACAGATCGCGGCCAAATGTCTGGCATGCTACGGGCATGCCCCCGATGTTGAGGCAGAAATCACCGTTACCAGCGGCGCAACTGAAGCGCTTTACGCCGCGATTGCGGCGGTGGTTCGCCAGGGCGACGAAGTGATCGTGTTGGACCCGTGCTACGACAGCTATGAACCCGCGATTGAGCTCAACGGCGGGCGCGCCATTCACGTGCCCTTGCGCGCCAGCGATTTTGGTATCGACTGGCAGGCGCTGAGCGACGCCTTATCGCCGCGCACGCGCATGCTGCTGATCAACTCACCGCATAACCCCAGCGGCGCCGTGTTGGAGCGCAGTGACCTGGACCAACTGGCCGCGATGATCCGCGGGCGCGACATGTATCTGCTCTCAGATGAAGTTTATGAGCACATCATCTTCGATCAGCGCAGCCATGCCAGCGTGCTGGCGCACGCTGAGCTGCGCGAACGCGCGTTCGTGGTTTCCAGTTTCGGCAAGACGTACCACATCACGGGCTGGAAAATCGGCTATTGCGTGGCGCCCAAGGCGCTCTCCGTCGAGTTTCGCAAGGTGCATCAATATCTAACGTTCTGCACCTTTCACGCGGCGCAGCACGCACTGGCCGACTACATGGCGAGCGGGTCGACGCATCATCTGGAGCTTGGCGCCTTTTATCAGGCCAAGCGGGATGCCTTTCAGAGCATGCTTGTGGGCTCTCGCTTCCGGCTGCTGCCGGTGCACGGTGCGTACTTCCAACTGGTTGACTACAGCGCGATCAGCGATCAGGACGACCAGAGCTTTGCGCGCTGGCTCACCACTACCGCCAAGGTGGCGGCCATCCCGGTCTCGGCGTTCTGTGAGGCTGCTCCTAAACAGCGGCTGGTGCGCTTCTGCTTTGCCAAGCGCGATGAAACCTTGCGCGCCGCGGCGGACCGCTTGCTTAACCTTTGAGTACTCAGCATGACCCAGCCCTACTCGGATCTCAGAATCGTCCTCATCCAGGCCGCGACGGTTTGGCACGATGCGGAAGCCAATCGCGAACTTTACGGCCGCATGCTGCGCGCGCAAGCGGGGCGCGCTGATCTTTACGTACTGCCGGAGACCTTTCTCAGCGGCTTCTCGAACGAAGCCGCGCTGCGCGCCGAATCCATGCAGGGCGCTTCGGTGCAGTGGCTGCAGCGCATGGCCGTTGAACTGGGTGGCGTGATCACCGGCAGCGCCGTCATTGGCGAGAACAACCAGGTGTTTAATCGGATGCTTTGGGCCGAGCCCTCAGGACAAGTGCAGTATTACGACAAGCGGCATTTGTTTCGCATGGCCAACGAACACGAGCGGTTTGCTGCAGGACGCACCCGCTTGGTGGTGGAACTGCTCGGCTGGCGCATCTGCCCCATGGTTTGCTACGACCTGCGCTTCCCGGTGTGGATCCGCAACCGCTTCGACCCGGAGTTCAGGGCTCGGTTTGACTATGATTTGGCGCTCTTCGTGGCGAACTGGCCGGCAGCGCGGCGCTACGCATGGCAAACCCTGCTGCGCGCGCGCGCGATCGAAAATTTGTCCTATGTGGTCGGGGTCAATCGCGTCGGCATCGATGGCAATCAGCTGGCCTATGCCGGTGACAGCGTCGCGCTGGATTTTTACGGTCATCCGATCGTTGAATGCGGCAGCCAGCCGATGTCTGTGCTGTGTACGCTGAGCGCCAGCGCTCTGCACGAACATCGGCAGCGCTTCCCCGCGCACCGCGACGCGGACGACTTTGAACTCAAGGCCTGAGCGGAATCAAGCTCTGACCGGAACCACGGCCGGCCCCGTGTACCAAGATGCTGCCAACGCGCTGACCAAGTTCGGCTTCGCCTGCCTTGATCAGTTCATGCCCGACCAAGCGATCCAGAGCCTGCATCTGGAGTGCGCAGCGCGCATGGCTGCGGGCGAGCTGGCTGCGGCTGCGGTTGGGCGCCTGAATACGCGCCGCCACGCGCCCGAAATTCGCGGTGACCACACGCAGTGGCTGACGGACGAAGAGCCAGCGCTGGCCGAGTATTTCTGCGCCATGGCGCAGCTACGAAACGCGCTCAATCCATTGCTCTTGCTTGGGCTGGATTCCTTGCAAGCGCACTTTGCGCTGTATCCGCCCGGCGCAGGCTACGCCCGACACCGCGATCGCTTTCGAAGCGACGATGCGCGCGTGCTCTCCAGCGTGCTTTACCTCAACCCCGACTGGCAGCCCGAGCACGGCGGCGCCTTGCGTGCGCACCACGCAAGCGGCGTGCGCGACTACCTTCCCAGCGCAGGCCGACTGGTCTTGTTTCTCTCCGACGAGCTGGAGCATGAAGTTCTGCCGGCAACCCGCAGCCGCAGCAGCATCGCCGCCTGGTTTCACCGCCGCACGGTCTAGCCGCGAAAGGCAGCGCGACGAAGTGGGCCCCGCCCGGGTTCGACGCCATGAGGGTTCGACGCCATGAGGGTTCCACGCCATAGCGTTCGGTGCGAGGTCGTTCGGTGCGAGCGCGTTTGGTGCGAGGTCGTCCGGGCGGAGTCGTTTTGAACGAAACCCACTGCCTTTGCCTCGAAAACCGCACAATCAGCCTGCATCTGGCCAGACTTGTGCGCCGCGCAAACATCTGCGCAGCGGAAAGTGAGCCGCCCAACGTGCAAACCCAACGTGCAGGCCCAACGTGCAGGCCCACTGTGTAGTCCCAACGTGCAGTCCCACTGTGCAGGCCCAACGTGCAGTCCCAACGTGCAGTCCCACTGTGCAAATTGAAGCCTTCGCCCTATGCTGACCGCCATGAAAACTCTTGCGCTATGAAAATCCTTGCGATCGAAGCGTCGACTGAACAACTTAGCATTGCGCTGTATGTCGATGGCCAAGTGAAGCAGCTGGTTGCGGCGGAGCCTCGGCGGCATGCCGAAGCGGCCCTGCCGATGATTGATCAGCTGCTTGCGGATGCTGGTATCGGCAAACGCATGCTGGATGCGATCGCCTTCGGGCGCGGCCCGGGCGCCTTCACGGGTGTGCGGCTTGCCTGCTCGATGGCACAAGGACTCGGATTTGGCCTTGACCGGCCCACATATGGCGTCTCCAGCCTGGAAACTTTGGCTCGCCGAATGGTCGAGCTGGGTGCCGCGTCGCCGGTGCTTGCCCTGCTGGATGCCCGCATGGGCGAACTGTATGCCGCGGGCTATGCGCTCATCGATCAGCGTTGGTGCGAATCGATTCCCGAGCAGCTGGTCGCGCCGAAGGATTTAACGCTTCCGGGTGACGATCAGTGGCAGGTTGCGGGTAGCGGCTGGCTAAGCCATCAGCAGATGTTGCAGCAGAAGTTCGGTTACCGCATGGCGGGTCTTGAACGCGGCGCCGCGCCGGATGCAGTTTGGGTGGCGCGCATTGCTGCCGAACGCATGAGCGCAGGCATCCGAACCTCGGTCGATGCCGCGCTACCGGTATACCTGCGCGACAAGGTTGCATTCACCACCAGCGAACGCCTACAGGCACGAGGTTAAGTATGAGCACTACACGCGATCCTGATCCCTCCTCCGGCCCGGATTCCAAGGGCGGCGAGGCAGCGCCGCCCGAGATTGCCGTTCGCTTTGAGGACAGCCGTGGATATCTTGCGGCGTTGCTCACCGTACTCGGCGAAGCGCGGCGCGCGGTATGCATTTACACGCGTGATCTTGAGCCGTTGATTCTGGATCGCCAGCCGGTGCTGGATGAACTGCGCAAAACCGCCATCAAGGGCCGCGCCAGCATTCGCATATTGGTGCAGGACCTGGCGCCGGCGATCCACTCCGGTCACCGCATCATTGAGACCTCACGGCGCATGAGCAGCAGCTACGCGATCCGAAAGGTGGATGGTGAGGATTGCCAGTATCCGAGCGCCTTTGTCACCACCGACGCCGGCGCCTGGCTGTTGCGCAGCTTTGGTGATCTTTACGAGGGTGAAGGCAACCGCTACGACCCGCCGAAAGCTCGCCAGCTCAACCGCTACTTCGATGAAGTTTGGGAGCGCGCGAGCGTTCCCGTAGAGTTTCGCGCGCTCGGCATCTGAGAGTTGGGGGCTTCGCGCGCAAACGCTTGGCCGGAAGAGCTCGGAGGCGCTCAGCTCAGATTCGTAATCTTAAGTAGCTTGAAACTAATTCAGTTTAGGGAAGCAGCAGCCTGTGGGGGTGCGAGTCAAACTGATGTGGCCGTGCTCATGTGGCTTGTCTTGAGATACCAGCGGCGGCGACTGGGGGATCGCGCCCACGCCCCGAACGGGGCGAAATAACAGGCCATTGGAAATAACAGGCCATTGGAAATGACAGGCTATTGGAAATGACAGGCCATTGGAGATGACAGGCCATTGGGGATGAGGCCGTGCCGCTCTTGGCCTACCAAAGCCTGTGCTGTAGTCCGAGCGCCACGGTCAGGCCTAGTTCGTGCGCAGCCGATTGCGGCAGCGGGTCGGCCTGTTTCCAGATCACGGGCGCCTGAACTTCCTTGAGTTGAAGGCCGCGCAAGACCCGACGCGTTGATTCCACGGCGCCTTGTCCATCGTTGCCGCAGGCCACAAACAGAGCGTAGGGCCGGCCAGGAATGCGATCCTGCAGCGGGTAGTAGATGCGCTCCAGGAAGTCTTTGAACATCCCGGCCATGGCGCCGAAATTCTCCGGTGTGCCGAATAAGTAGCCGTCGGCGGCAGCGACGTCGTCGGCGTCCGCAGCTTCTGCGCGCTTGACGATGAGCTCCACATCCGCCTCAGAAGCGCCTAGAACCACCTGCTCGGTAAGCGCTTCTGTGCGGCCACTGCGCGAGTGATAGACCAACAGTAGACGCGGCATTCGGGTTCGCTACGTGCGCTTGAAGGTGCGTACAGCAAGCAGCAGCAAAGTGGCGCCGATGGTGGCATTCACGATCACGCCCAGCAGGCCGCCTCCAATCCGCAGGCCGATCAACGGCAACAGCAAGCTGGCGAGGATCGCACCCATGATGCCAAGCACCAGATTGCCGCCCAGCCCCGAACTGCGGCCTTTGACCAACACGCTGGCCAACCAGCCGGCAATCGCGCCAACCAGCAGGATGGTAAGGACTACTGCAACGCCCATTGGGTGCTCCAACCGTAAGAAATTTCAGGACGCGCAAGCATACTGGTTGCGCTGGAAGGCTGACCATAGCAGCCGCGGCTGAAGCCGTGCCAGAGCCTTCGGCCGCCTTTCGCAGCGGTGCGCACAGCACAGCCCAGCCCAGCCTTCGTCGATCCGGTGCGGACGCGATGAAACGCGCCCCTACATTCATTGCAACCGCCCAGTCGGTTTGAGCGCCGGTGTCATTTCGAGCCCCGGTGTCATTTCGAGCGGAGGGAGAAATCTCCCTCTGCGGCGGTTTGAGATCTCTCCCTGCGGTCGTGATGACAGGCCAAGCTGGTGATGACAGGCCAAGCTTGTGATGACAGGCCATAGCGAAGCACGCAGCGAATTGGAAGCTTCGGGGTGGCTTGCCGTCATGCAAGCTAGTTTGGCAAGCGCAGGTCGGGCGCGTAGGGCATCAGCTCAGGGGCTTCGCCGCTGCGCAATTG
>Ga0105046_10012854_pt1 | contig 12981 bp, 9 predicted proteins | sample MAT03_FD_78385 | JGI IMG/M metagenome (GOLD analysis project Ga0105046, IMG submission 78385) | Freshwater microbial communities from Lake Fryxell liftoff mats and glacier meltwater in Antarctica - MAT-03 (megahit assembly) | ecosystem: Environmental > Aquatic > Freshwater > Ice > Liftoff... | reverse complement strand
GAGAGAGAGAACAAATGAGACATGTCGCATAAGCATTGGTGGGTACTCCGTGAATGGGGTTGGGCAGGATCGAAACGCAATTGTGATCCAGATGCCAAACAAAATCCATGGGTATCCCAATCCGACTTTCGTCGAACCCGTCAAATGTCACTTTAAAGTCACGTCGATGTTACTTCATTCCAGTAACCCATTCTCGAAGCATTGCCAACGATTTTTCATCGACAAAGTTGGTAGACAATTGCGGCATCTGGCCTGGTCCACGTATACCAACTCGATGCAGTAGGACGGACCGTTCCGCTGAGCCAGGTGCAATGAGTTTCGCATCCAGCTTTTCAAATTGATGGTGTATTGGCTCGACATCTACAATATTCATCTTCGAAATCTCGGCGTAATATGCCAGATTCATCTTGGCATTGCCGCCCCCCGCTTCCACGTGACAATAGGCGCAGTTTGAGTGCAAAAACGATTTCGCTCGCTGCTCAAGGTCTGCCGAACTATCGTGTGGATCGACAAGCCTAGGATTTTCTGCTCCCGATTTTCCCATCATGCCGTTTACGACAAGACTTCGTTGCCCCTTTGCAATTTTGAGTTTCGCTAAGTCAGAATCGATGTCTTCTTTTGAGCCGCCATCAGTCGTCAGTTGGGATCGTATCGCGTCTTGAGCGTACGTCACCCAATTCGTTTTTAAAACTCCCATGCTCTCGATCGCTTCGAGCTGATTCACCTTTACACCGTTGCCGTAGTCGTGGTCTCGGTTCATCTGGACAGTCGTGAGCCCGAGGAGGTACCCTGAGGCTCGGGTATGACAGACCATGCACTCCGTTCGGCTTGGATAATGCCAACTTTGGGCACGCACACCGTCGGACTCTGCGATAGGGAGAACTTGATCCCGCCCGCCCGCTCCGACCAGCTCTGCCTCCGTTTGCTCCTTGTTCCATGCATAGGAATAGCCAACCCATTCGCCCTGCTCCTTGACCAGGAAACGTGTCTCAATCCATCTTTTCGAAGCAGGGTCGCCAGCGGTCTGTTCCAAAGCAAACGACTTGACGATCACCGTCTTGTCCGGAAACTGCCAAGCCCATTGGTCGGGAATTTCAATTTGGCCATCCGTTGGCAACGCGATAAACCGAGACTTCAGAGCGCCGTCGGACCAGAACGGTGCGTTGACGCTGTAGGGAATGAGTCCTTCTGCAACTTGATGGTCCGCAACCTTTTTAAAGAGACCGGTCTCGCTCAGCAAACGCGGGAAACGGTTTGGTGTCCCATCCGCAGGCACGGGTTCCAAATGATAAAGGCCGCCCTGTTTATCCCCGCGATGGTCGACCACAATCAGTTCGCCATCGTGGTCGATCGAGATGGCCGAAATCTGAAATGGAGTATCAGCCATCTCGCGATGCCATACGATTGCTTTGCCATCGTGCTTGATCGCCCAGATCTTGCCTGTTGAATAGTCGCCATAGACATAAGCACCCATTAGCTCGGGCAGTTTGCTTCCATAGTAGACAACACCGCCGGTTAGCGATCTGGCTTCGCCATGCGGATGATCGACTGTTGGTAGCACATGGGGTGTCGGCCCAAGTTTTCGTTTGGAGTAGAAAGGATGGCCACCTTCGAAGACCGACCAACCGTAGTTAGCACCGCGTTCGATTTTGTAAACTTGTTCCCACATGTCCTGCCCGTTGTTCCCAACCCATATGTGTCCAGTCTTTGCGTCGGTAGTGATTCGCCAAGGATTGCGGAGTCCATAAGCCCAGGTTTCTGGTGACGCGTTCTCAAAATTTACAAATGGATTGTCCGGTGGTACGGAATAATTTTGCCCAGAAGTTGGATTGTCGACATCGATTCGCATTACTTTCGCAAGCCTCTTCGATAAATCTTGTCCGGTCACATTGGCATCCGAATCCGATGTGCCATCGCCGGATGTAACGTACATCAATCCATCGTTTCCAAAAGTAAGCGCAGCACCGTTGTGTCCATTCGATTCCCAATCGATCACAGTCATGGCTTCATCGATTAATCCATAGGGTGTCGATCTCGAAAGGGTGTGACGGACAATACGGCTCTTGTGAAGTTCCTCATCGTTTTTTCCATTGCTGCCGATGTACATGAAGCCGTTTTCTTTAAACTTCGGATGGAACGCGATGTTGTAGGCGACCCCTTTCGTATCCCATAGAAACTCCAACTCGGTTTGGTTGGATGAGTCGGTGGTGCGCATGATTTTCGTTGGCCCGTAAGGTCCTTGTTCTTCGATAACGATGAAGCGTTTGCTACCCGGCTCAACTTGAACGTCGACAGGCCATTCCAGTTTGAGGTCGGGATAAGCTCGAACGGTGCGATAGGGGAGTGGTGGCTCTGGCGAGCCAGTGACGGTTGAGTTGGCAAAATGGGGTCGGTTGCGAAGCGACTCGATTGTGGGATTCGTTTCGCTTGCGGACGCGAACCGGAGCGTGGAGTAATCGTCGTATCGATGGAAGTCCAGTTTGGTGAGAGGAGCGCAACTGCTTAATTCGGGCTCTTTGTTTAGTGTGTAGTCATAACGACAAAGGGCCAACTGCCAGATTTCGTCGATGTCCGGCCGACCGCCAGTCGGCATCAAATCGAGCCAAGGGATACGCCCCTCGACGGTCCAGGATTGGTCGCGATCGTCTCTTTGATTTAGAGTGCCATTGCGACGGACTTGAGTCTTCCAATGAAATTTGTTGCTAGACTTGTGCGCATCGAAGCCACCGCTCGTTTGGTCGGGTAGAAACATGTCCATTTCGGTACCTGCCGCGTTTACTTGAAATTCGTAGTATCCCGACCCGTTTCGGCTGGGCTTGAGGAAGATTTCAAAGACGTCGTTATTCCACGTTTTGCCATCATGTTCCGTGACATCTGCAAACAGGTCGTAATCCTCTATTTCGGCAAAGAAATAGAGGTATTGCCGATCCCAAAGCAATCGAGCGCGAGTTGCAGTTTGAGGGGTTGGCATCGCACTCGCGGGAATCCTGAACTGATCAATGACGGTGGCGTGTGTCCAAGCGGGATCGTTATCCGAGCCATCGATCACAATCGGTCCGTTTGCCCAATGGCAAACGCATTCCTCAGCAAACGAAACGGACGCAACCACTGTCATCCAAAGAGCCAAGCCAATACGATTCAAATCGGTGTAACGTTGATGGTCTAATCGCACTGTTTTCTGCTGCTCCTGAATCAATCGAATTTTCTTGAATCCAAACGACAATCCGGAGTGGATCGATCGGCCTCGCGCTACGTTCCTTTTTCGTGAAGAGGCGAAACGTACGCAGGTTAGTCTTATTGAATTCTGTCGTTCAGTTTACTTTAGTCCCGATGTCAACCAAAGGTCATTAACGACGGTTTTCGCTCAGCCACACTACCGAACAGCCCCGTTCTCGTCCGCTTTGGCAGTGCTGCGTGGATTTCAAAAGCACAGTAAAACAGAGCGAGGCTCAGCTGGCGAACAAACCAACTATGGATAGCGGTGCTCCGATAGTCCCGAACTATCGTAGCGCAGTTTTACTTCGCCAACAGTCACTCGATGCATAAATGCATCTTGGGCTTTGCACCGAAGGAGCCCGCTATTGGCGAACAAAGAGTCTAGAAGCTTTTGTTTGGCCGACGTTAGAGCGTGTTTTCGCGACCGACAATTTCAACGGAATTCACATGGGCACAAATCCCCTTCAAATCGATTGTTTTGGCAACGCCGCCTGGCGACTCCAGTACGTTAGTCTTGAGTGATCAGTACAGCGCTCTCGAACGTACGACAACGACAATCAATGGGGGGGATTGTCGGGGCGGCGCAGGGCCTCAATCTGCGTCGGTGTGCAAAACCGATGCAGATTGGGGACCCCAAATCGTCATTGTCAACTGTTTTGTACCTTTTTCGCTTGCACTCGCAGAACCACTGGTCCCATGCGCGATCTTCCGACCCGGTTGAGAACAAAACGCACGAATTCCTGTCTAACCCTTGATAGTTTCGCATTGCTGTGCATCTTCCATAGTGCGATAATAGATAAAGAAGTTAGTTTTTTGTCATAGTCCAAAAAGACGTTCCGGCAATAGGAGATAGTGAGATGAAGCTGCTCCACGAGATATCACAGTTTCCAGCCGCACAGCGTGAGTTGCTGGAAAAAAATATGGAATAACCAGCGCTGAGGCATTATTCGAACATTCCGTACACAACGCTGCAGGTGTTCAAAAGGCGCTGAAAATGACGGCAGAGCAATTCGATTCACTGGTGCGACAGATCGAAGGTTACTTGCCTCCCGGTTTTGTGAAACGTTGTCGGCAACCAGGTAAGAAACACAGTCGAGGAGTCATAACCGATTAGCAGTCATCTGGGTAAATCAGACGAACGCTTCCAGACCATACTTTTTCACGTACTCAAAGAACAGCGTTCCGTCCCCGGCCGTAAATCGACGACCGTCGGATAGTCCCATGATGGAAAAGTCATCACGCTGAGGGTAACCGGCCGCTTACCATCCAATTGTTCTTGGATGCGCTCGGGAATCTTGGCCGCCAGCTTCTTGGCGGTCGTCCAAGTCGACTTCTCTGCTTCGTCTTTCGCGCCGTCGGGTGGCCACGATCGACCGACCCCACGGCAAGCCCCCGGTTTCATACCGGGGGTAATTGACTTTTGTTACCTATCTTGTGTAGGGTGATAGTAACGATCCAACGAAATAAATTCGGCGGCATTTGGTCTCGACGATCGACTTGCTAGGTTGATGGTAACGATCCGCCGAAGTAAATTCGGCGGCTTTCGCCTTTTGGCGTCGATATTCAAAACGAACGGATCGAAAACAAGCCCCCGGTTTTACACCGGGGGAAGTTGACATTCAACCTAGCCACGATCAACCGACCACACGGCAAGCCCCCGGTTTCATACCGGGGGTAATTGACCTTTGTTCCCTATCTTGTAGTAGGGTGATAGTAACGATCCACCGAAATAAATTCGGCGGCTTTCGCCCGGACGATCAACCACTCGTTGCGTCCCAACTCACTCAGGACTAACCGACCTGAGTCACCAACGGGAATCCAGTTTCAACGCGTCGGTCGCCCAGACCGGTGTGCTAAACCGACGCGGGTTTGTTCCAACACAATTCGCGGAGCCTACTAACCAAACGAAGATCGTTTGGACACGCAGGACACGCCCTCCTTATGCACTTCGGGACGACACGTCAGGCACGGAATGCCATCGTTTGGTCGATGCACTTACCCCAATATGCGATTGCTCAATTGAAATTCAAACTCAGCCCATTCGCCTCCCTGCCGACAGTATGCGACCACGAGGCCCATGCTTCGGAGTTTGACGCCGACCATGTAATTTCCGTGGCAGAAGACTTCGGACTGGGAATAATCGCTTCGGGCGCCACGATTTCCACGCCCCTCTGTATGCTAGACTACACCTCGTGGTTGCGAGAGCTTTAATGCCAATGCCTCGTTACTTACATTCGCCGTCTCGATCAATTAGGTCTTAAGTATTATGTTGCGATTCTTGGTCGTTGCCACTTGTGTTGCATTTTCGTGTCATTCGATTCCAGTCAGTGCTGACGAAGCCATTTTGATCGCGTCCGTTGACTCCAATGGACCAAAGCAGCCACAAGCAGCCGTCTCGTCAAACGGAGTGGTTCACGTCGTTTTTGGCTCAGGGGACGAGGTTTCCCATTGCAGTTCTAGTGACAATGGAAAGAGTTTTAGTAAACCATCCGTTGCGTTTCGTGTTTCGAATCTCTCGCTCGGAATGCGTCGCGGCCCTCGCATCACGGCGTTTGGCGATTCTTTGATCGTCACGGCAATCGGAGGCAAGCAAGGTAAAGGTCGTGATGGAGACCTGCTCGCATGGCGATCGGACGATCTTGGCAGGTCATGGAAAGGGCCGGTTCAAGTCAACGATTCAAAGGATTCGGCGCGTGAAGGGCTGCATGCAATGACGGTTTCTTCAAAGGGCGAATCATGGTGTACCTGGCTGGATCTTCGCAACCAAAGAACCGAGCTTTACGGGTCAAAAACAAGCGATGGCGGAGCAAGTTGGTCGGCCAATCAACTCGTTTATAGTTCGCCAGAAAAGAGTATTTGCGAATGCTGCCATCCATCGATCGCCGTTCAGGGTGCAACCCCTTCCGGTGCAACCCTTGCCGGCGAAACCGTTCAAGTGCTATTTCGCAACTCGCTAGCTGGCAATCGCGATATGTACCTCACGTCAGTGGAACAGGTGAACGGCAAAATCAAAACAAATTCGATTCAGTTGGGAAAGGAGAATTGGAAGCTCAACGCTTGTCCGATGGATGGCGGGATGTTGGCTATTGACGCAAATGGCTTGGTCTCAACAGTTTGGCGACGCGGTCGCGAGATATACACGGCGGCGAACGACGGGGGTGACGAGCAACTGATCGGAATTGGCGAACAACCTTGGATCACGTCGACAAAGGACGGCCCGATTGCAGTTTGGACGAAGCGTCGTGATGGCGAATTGATGATGAAGAACATCTTGAATGAATACGAGCAGTCGATTGCACCAACTGCTCGCGACGCAGTCATTGTGGCAGAGCCGGTGAAGGGAAAGACCGCTTTCGTATTTTGGGAACAAAACGATGGCGGTCGGTCATCCGTTTTTGCAAAGGCTGTAGGGACTCAATAGTGGGATGGGCTTCCAGCCGGTTGGAAGCCTAGCCCACGTGGCTACTCAAACGGCCCGTCGGGTTTAAAGTAGAACGGCTGTCCTCAACCGTTCCCCGCACAAAACACAAAAACTGTTGAGGACAAAAGTTCTACACTGACTCCTAGCACACCGGGCGAGCGAGCGAATACCACAGGCTTGCCCTGTGGATCTTTGTGTTTTATGGCTACAAAAGCAGCCCGTCGGGTTTAGAGTAAAACGGCTGTCCTCAGCCGTTCCCCGCACAAAATCCACAACAAAAATGTTGAGGACGCGCCCTCTTTCGTTGCGGCTTTTAAACTTCCGATTCAAATCATCCAGCAATGTTCCCAGCTCAGGCGGGGACCTGTCTTGTAATTCAGATAGGCTGGAAGCCTATCCCACTAATTGATCGAACGATCCTAACTAAGCCAGTTTCAAAGCTTCAAAGCTACTTCTTTGGCTTCTTTTTCTCTTCACGTTCCTTTTGTACCTTGCTGTTTTCCTTAAAGAGCTTTTCGAATTTGGCTACCTTGGCATCGATAATGTTTCTGCAATAGGCTTCCTCAGGGTGGAGTTTAAAATAGTTTTGATGGTACGCTTCTGCTGGGTAAAAAACAGGGATCGGGCTAACCTCAGTTACGATCTTTCTGTAGATCTTTTCTTCCAGGAGTTTTTCTTTCATTTTTTCCGTCGCAACGCGCTGAGCTTCATCCTCATAAAAGACGACCGAACGATAACGTGTGCCGACATCGGCGCCTTGTTTGTTGAGGGAGGTCGGATCATGTGTCTTAAAGAATATCAACAACATCTCGTCGAAGGTTACTACGGATGGGTCGAAAGTGATTTGGCAAACTTCTGCATGGCCGGTACGGTCAGTGCAAACAGCCTTGTAGGTTGGGTTCTCAACAAATCCACCCGCGTAACCAGAGACAACAGCCTTTACACCATCCACGCGTTGGTAGACCGCTTCGACACACCAGAAGCATCCGCCACCAAACGTGGCTTTTTCAAGTTTCTTTTCGTCCTGGGTGTTGGTCTTTTGGGACGGATTGACGTTGAACTTGCCAGCGGTTGCTTCGGTTTGAGAGAACAGTCGTTGGATTGGTGTTAGGGTCAAAGCCACTGCGGCAATAAAAAACAATAGTGGCTGGCTACTCATGCGCTTCATCGTATTTCTCCAAATGGGATGCGGTTTTGTATTGCGAGGATGGACCACGCGGCTCTTTATTTTAGCTAGTTGGAAACCCGTGGACAGGACCGGCTACAATATGCACGAATTGATGTTAGGTTGACTTTTCTAGGGCTTAGGTGTTTTGATGGATCTGTTTTCGCACGCTGAAAAGGCCAATCGGGAAAAATCATTGCCTCTCGCGGCTCGCATGCGACCCAAGAAACTCGCCGAATTTGTTGGCCAATCCCATTTTCTGGCCGCCGGGAAACTTCTGAATCGACTCATTGCTGCCAAGCGAGTTCAATCGGTTATTTTTTACGGCCCGCCAGGAACCGGCAAGACGACGCTAGCCCATCTTCTTGCAAATGAAACGGGAGGACAGTTTCGACAAATCAATGCCGTCACCAGCGGAATCAAGGAGTTGAGAGAAGCGTTGCAATGGGCCAAGGACGAAGTAGAGACTGGCGGAGCTCGCCCCATTCTCTTTGTGGACGAGATACATCGATTTAACCGAGCTCAACAGGATGCATTGCTACCCGACGTTGAGGACGGTATCGTCGCGCTGGTAGGAGCGACAACCAGCAACCCTTTCTTTTCCGTCAACGGTGCTCTGCTGAGTCGATCGCAGCTTTTCGAACTCAAACCGCTGACCGAAGACGAAATCGTAGCACTCTTGGAGCGGGCCATCTCGGACCGAACGCGAGGGATGGGAATGTACAACATCCAGGTTCAGCCCGAAGCGCTACTGGCCTGCGCCACCATGGCAGAGGGGGACGCACGACGGGCTTTGGGTGCGTTGGAGTTAGCGGTGCTGTCCTCGAACTCGTCGCCAGTGATTTTGGATGTCGCGCTCGTTCGAGAAAGCATGCAAAAGAAAGTGTTGCAATTCGATGCGAGCGGCGAACAGCATTACGACATGGCCAGCGCTTTGATAAAGAGTATTCGCGGGTCCGATGTCGATGCGGCGCTTTACTGGCTTTCGCGGGCTATCGAAAGTGGTGAGGAGATCCGCTTCCTTTGCCGCCGACTGGTGATACTTGCGAGCGAAGATATCGGCAACGCAGATCCGCATGCATTGCCTTTGGCAGTCGCAGGGATGCAAGCTTGTGAATTCGTCGGATTGCCTGAGTGCCAGTTGACTTTGTCACAAGTAGTCATCTATTTGTCACTTGCACCGAAAAGCAATTCGGCGACGACCGCCATCGGGGCGGCCCAGAAAGATGTTCGAGAGGGCACTGTGATTCCTGTGCCTCGACATCTTCGCGACGGGCACCACGCGGGTTCGACGCAGTTTGGATATGGCGAGGGATACGAGTATTCCCACAATGCACCGAATGGCATTGCCGCACAGGATTATCTCGGCGTCGACCGCGAATACTACCAACCGACGGACCGTGGATTTGAAAAGGAACTGGCCCTGCGTTGGGTTGAGATTCGCAATCGCTTGAAAAATCGCTAACATCGGAAAAGTTCACTAGGGCGACAGTTCTTTGGTAGACAAACAACCGCCAAGTAGGCTCCAAGGGTTGATTAATATAATAGGCTTCAAACAATACTCCTCGCGTGTTCCAACACTGACTTTCTAATTGTTTTCGGCATAGTTATGTCCGCTTCTATCCGTTGCATTGCTCTAGTTAAATGCATCCGTCGGCAACCGTTATTGAGCTTGCTCGTGGTCGTCTGCCTAAGCGTATTTCTTGCCATCAACGCTTACTCTCAATATCAAATTTTGCGGGACGAATCGAACATTGCGAGTCTCAATCAAAAGGTATTGCTCTACAAACAAGTCATTGGAACGAACCCGGATTTGAATTTGATCGATCTCTATCACAAGGGTTACACCGAGCAACGATTGCATCGCACTCCGTTCGGAGGGTTCTACAGATTCAATCCGAGCCAGTCGCTAGTCTACAATCCGAATACCCATTCGCAGTAACGGCGGCAAGCAGACTGAAAGGTCAGTGGCACTCACTTTGAGCCGCAAAGCGTTAGTGCCAAAAACCGCAAGTTCCTTCCGGTTTCAAACGCGGTAGATTGCTGTTCGACCCCCATGGCCTTTGGCCGTGGGTGAAGGAGTTTAGTAGCTAAAGCAAAGGACCCACCGCTCTCCCCATTCACGCATCCCGCCGGCGGCGGGATGCGTGAATGGGGGGATCTTTGAACTACGCTATTTGGCTACCAAGCTTATTCACCAACCAGACGAGCTGGCTGGGGTCTCAATCGCGGACGGGTGCCATTGGACGCCCTGCCACCTGCAAATCAAGATCCCAAAAAACGCAAGGGATTTAAGACTTTTGGCACTGGCGTGCGGGCCGAAACTCTAGTAATCACTTGCGGATCCAGCCCTCATGCTAGCGGATTGAGGCTCAAAACCCACGAAGTGAGTGCCATTGGAATGAAAGGTACCAGGCAATTGGGTGGCAAGCTCAGACCGATAGCGATGGGCGTGTAAATTGTGGCATAGATTTCTATCGACTCACAGGCCCTTCGTTCCTCAGGGCGTGCCACCCCTCAGGGCATGCAATTAGTAATGATTTTCGGAAACTTTGGAATTTGTCGGAAAGAAATTTCGCCGGGTGCTGTGTCTCCTTGTGGTGAATGGACGTCGTTCTAGAGCGTGTAAAGCGACTGCAGGGTCGGAAGGCATTTTTTCGAGTAGAATCGAGACGCTTGACAATGTATGGAAACGCTTCAAAGGGAAATCAATGCCTGCAAATCCAGAAACTCGCGAAAGCCTGATCCTGAGATTGCCGTCAGCTAGTGACGCGGACGCATGGCAGGAATTCATCGCTCTTTACGAGCCCCTCATCATTCGGTTTGCGCGTCGCCGGGGCATGCAAGATGCCGATGCACGCGAGATCGCGCAAAATGTCTTCATTTCAGTCGCCAAAGCGGTAGATCGTTGGCAGCCGGACCGAGAACGGGGGAAATTTCGCGCGTGGTTGTTCCGGATTGCTCGGAACCAACTTATCAATTGGGTCGCCAAACATTCGCGGGGTCGCGGCTCTGGATGGACACACGAACAAAACGGTGCCGAGCCGATCGACTCCTCCCAACAGGAGGCCCTAGAGCTTGACTACCGTCGCGAGATTTTTCGCCTTGCTGCCGCCCACGTTCGAGAGTCGTTTAGTGAAAACAGTTGGGATGCGTTTTGGAGAACTAGCGTTCTAGGTGAATCGATCGATTCGGTTGCGGCGAGTCTTGGGATCTCTCATGGCGCCATCTACATTGCCAGAAGCAGGATCACGGCTCGAATCAAATTGGTAGTCGAGCAATGGGAACACAAAGATGCAATCTAATCGCCAGGAAGAAAAGACGTCCGCGCGCGGCTGTTCGTTCCAATACTTGGACATAGTGCGTCACGGTAGCGAACAGAGCCCAAACTACTTTGAAGCGTTTGCACACATCGAAAAGTGCGAATCCTGCCAGTCGCGCCTTGAGAACAATGCGACCATCGATTTGCCATGGTGGGGCGAGGCAAAGGAATCGTGGCTCGAAAGCGAGCTACCCGTTGCGAGATCAACCGAATCGTTCAGTTCCATCGCCATCGAAATCGCATCTGAGATGCCAGAGGATTCGCGCGTTGAATTCGAGACCGTCATGCTCTCGTTCCTGGATGCGCCAAGCCATCCGGAGCTACTTGGCCGCTTAGGTCGTTATGAAGTGGAACGCGTGATTGGAACAGGCGGCATGGGGATCGTTTTAAAGGCCCACGACACCGAGTTGCACCGCGTCGTTGCCATCAAGATCTTGGCGGCACACTTGGCGAATAGCGCCTCGGCTCGAAAGCGGTTCGCCCGCGAGGCCCAAGCTGCCGCTGCCGTTTTGCACCCCAATGTTATTCCGATTTACAACGTCGAGTCCGATGGAAAGATACCTTACTTAGTCATGAAGTGTGTGTCAGGCCAGTCGTTGCAGGCCAAGGTAGATCGACTGGGGTTTTTGCCGCTGACGGACACATTGCGCATCGCCAAACAAACAGCAGCGGGCTTAGCGGCCGCACACGATCAAGGACTCGTTCATCGCGATGTCAAGCCGGCGAATATACTGCTTGAAGAAAACGTAGATCGAGTTGTCTTGAGCGACTTTGGTTTAGCGAGAGCCGTGGACGACGCTTCGCTGACTCGCACAGGTGTCGTCGCTGGAACGCCACACTATATGTCGCCGGAACAGGCGCGTGGCGATGCGATTGATACTCGTAGCGACCAGTTCAGTTTGGGCAGTGTCATGACCTTTATGTTAACCGGTCGACCACCCTTTCGCGGATCGAACGCGATGGGCGTTCTGAATCGCATTTGCAACGAGAAGCACCGCGCCATAAAACAAACGAATGGAGATGTCCCGAGCGAGATTGTTGCTTTGGTTGATAAGCTCTTGGAAAAAGATCCAGCCAAACGATTCGATTCCATGCACGCGGTTGAATCAGAAATAGAGCGACTCCTAGCTGCATTGCAAAGCGGCGGGCTATCTCTCACAAAAGAAACTCAACGCATCGGAACGAGGCAATGGTTCAGGAAGCATTTCGTCAATCCTTATGCAATGGTATTTGGCGTAACAGTCATTCTCTTTGCAATCCCCACACTGTTACTGATGTTGCATATCAACTCGTATGACAAAGCCAAGCCGTTTGCCAAGCCGTTTGCCGAGCCCGCGCAAAACCGTTCCCTTGCCGATCAATTGCGAGCCGAGAGGAATGAAGACATGCAATTTTTTTCAGAATTGGGTCAAGTCCAGCGAGAATTATTTTCGCTTCAGATAGCACGTCCATTGCCCAGTGATCCCGCAAACGCAGAGTTCGTTCGCGAAGTTCAAGCGTTGGAATCAGCGGTACGCGAAATTGAGATGCAATTTCCTCGCTAGTGCCACAACTCGGAACTGTTAGGCAACTAAGCTAAGGGTCAGTCGATCAATATGTGTCCGATTTTTGACGTGGGATAGGCTTCCAGCCTGTCATTTTCAAAGCGACAGGCTGGAAGCCTATCCCACGAATGGATCGAACGAACCTAAGTTGAGTGGCTTCCGCAACGTGCTTTGGAGTAGGCCTATTTAAGAGTTGCGGCACTAGGAATCTATGCCATGATTTCCACGCCCATCGCCATTCCTGCGAGAGGATGCATCCCAGCATTTGTGACCGAATTCGCTGGCTGGGCTGTTCAATGGTGTCACTGAGTGT
>Ga0105046_10012847_pt1 | contig 12985 bp, 7 predicted proteins | sample MAT03_FD_78385 | JGI IMG/M metagenome (GOLD analysis project Ga0105046, IMG submission 78385) | Freshwater microbial communities from Lake Fryxell liftoff mats and glacier meltwater in Antarctica - MAT-03 (megahit assembly) | ecosystem: Environmental > Aquatic > Freshwater > Ice > Liftoff... | reverse complement strand
GTGACCCGCCATCCGAATGCCCAGATGCTGAGCAAGATCATGCCCAAGTAATAAAGCGGATCGATCAGATTCAAAAGCAGCAAATGGGTGCGACTGGCCGGCGCGGTGTTCGCCAGAATTGAACCCAACATGTTCCAGACAGGGGTAGCGTTGTAGCCGTGGTCAGTCGAGGTCTCGTCCCAACGCTTTGGCGTCTCGCGGCCGCGGAAATATTCGTTGTCACGCTTGAACTCTTGCCAGCGCGCCGGCGTGAAGTGTTTGGTGCACTCCTCTGGGTGGGCCAGAATCTGCTTCGTGGTTTCCAGCGCATTGGTTCGCAGGTTCGTCAGCTTTCGCAGCTCTACGCGACGCACCCAGCGGGGGTCTTCTGAATCTGCGACCGCCACGCATTCGTAAAGTCGACTGTAGCCCATCTCCTTAAAGTACTTAGAGCCGACGTAGTAATGAAACGTGTCCCATCCGTGGATGAAGTTCCCGAAGTGGAACGAGAAAAAGTTAAGGTAGGTTGCCGACGACACCAGCAAAACGACAACTAGCAAGCCATCTCGCAGTTTCTTTGCGTGGTTTGGACGACCTTCTTGGCGAAGAATTCTGCCCCACCAAAGTAGGGAAAGGACCAAACACGCCAACACCATTTCCCATTGGCGGCTGCTAACGTCATTCCAGCCTGATTCAATGCTTTTTTGGGTCGATGCCTTCACCTCTTTAAGCGCCGGAGGAAAAACGTCGGGCAGGCGGCAAAAAGCCTGAAATTCGCTTATTGAGAAGGAGCTGTCCCCCGTGGGTTCAGTAATGCGCAAGTACCGTGTGCGCACGCCTCCCAAGTTCAATGAACGGCTGCGCAAGCCATGGACACCTTCGGCGATTTCCAGCTGCCCAAGCAGTTTCCATGAACGACCATCAAGGGACCCCGAAATGGGATAAACGTCATTGGCGTCGGCTTGTATATGAACAGCGGCAATGGGCATCTCGGTACCCAAGTCGTAAGCAAGCGAAGCAACCGCTGAATCAAGCACCACGGCTTGGCTGGCGTTCCAAATAGCGCCTTCCTGGGTGACCTCGCCATTGGTAACCAAGGCCTTGTCGCCTTGGATATCCTGCCAACCAATGGGAAGCCGGCCGGCCAGGAGGTTTCCAGACGGGCAGTCTTGAGCCCAGGCAGAGGACGACGAGTAGGACAGACCAATCAAGACCAATAAGACAATGAGTCGGCGCATTCGATTCTTATCTCCGAGAGGCGCGCAGTATACTCATAAGTACGCGATTTCTGTGCACCTTGCGCAAAGAGCAGGGTTCGAGAGAAAGCATCCCGCGTGCTTTCGGATTCGGCTGCTAGAATCCGCGGCCAAATGACATCCAGCGTCGCGCTGGCCTTAACCATCCTATTGTTGCTAGCAAACGCGTTCTTCGTCGCTTCGGAGTTCGCGATTGTAAAGATCCGCCCCACCAGAATTCGCGAATTGGTGAAGCTTGGCCACAGGCGCGCGCGCTTGTTGGCAGGCATCACGGGGCGCTTGGATGCGTTTTTATCGGCCAATCAATTGGGAATCACCCTGTGCTCGTTAGGCATTGGATGGTTGGGCGAGCCAGCCCTCTCGCACTTGATTGTTCCGTGCCTCTCCTGGCTGGGGCCATGGGCACAAAAGGCCAGCCATGGCATTGCATTGGGTCTTGCGTTCGCCATTATCACCTTCCTTCACACCGTAATCGGTGAGTTGGCGCCAAAGTCCCTGGCGATTCAACGAACCGAGCCCATTGCGTTGTGGACAGCCCCGTTCCTCCAAGCGTTCTATTACATGGCGTTTCCCGTCATTTGGACGCTCAACACGGCGGCGAATCTTTTCCTGCGCATGTTGGGACTTCATTCAACCACTGAAGCTGAATTCCTTCACAGCCCCCAAGAAATGCGCATGGTCTTAGAGCACGCGAGTATGGAGCCTGGAGCCCGCCGTTTGATAGATCGCGTGTTCGACTACACCCACCGGGTGGCGCGCCACGTGATGACATTAAGGCGAGACGCTGTGGTGCTTGAGGCTGGCCGCACTTTCGACGAAAATTTGGCAGTCGCTTTGGCTCATCAATACACCCGGTATCCCTTGGTGGTGCCCGATGGTGACCGGGTCATTGGCTACGTTCATTTGAAAGATATTTTCGCGGCATTGGCCAGCGGCCGACGCCCCCAATACATGCGCGAACTTGCCCGAGAGCCTATTTTTGTTTCCGAGGAAACACAGCTGGAATGGTTAAGACGGGAATTTCAGCGCCGCCGTGTGCATATCGCGGTGGTTTTGGGACCTAAGCACACTTTTAGCGGAATTGTCACATTGGAAGATCTGCTCGAAGAGTTCGTGGGCGAGATCCGTGACGAACAAGATTACGAAGAAATCCCACCCATCGTGATCCGTCCGGACGGAAGTTTTGAAGTGGATGGACGGGTGACCTTAGATGTAGCGGCCCGCGACCTTGGAATCGTGCTGTCCCCGGGCGCACCCGAAATCGAAACCATTGCAGCGTACGTTGAGGCAGCGCTTAAAGACCGACCTGTTCCCGGCGATTGCATTGAATTGGCTGGGTTCCGCCTGACGATATTGGGCGTCCGCGATGGTCGCATTCGCCGCATTGAGGGGGAACCGCTGCCGAAACCACCCGAAGAGATCACTCCAGGGGTTTGACAAGTGCACAGACCGCGGCGCGTTTGTGCCCGAGGACGGAATCGAACCGCCCACACGGGGATTTTCAGTCCCCTGCTCTACCAACTGAGCTACCCGGGCTTACGGCAAAGCACCGTAGGGCAATCTTCGTACCGCGGGACCGGGGAGCCGTCAAGCGCTCGTGCAAGCATCCCGTAAAAAGTAGGCCCGCCCAGAGGCCACAGGCCAGCGGTCGTGACATGTTGGGAGCGTTACCAAGTAACATTTTGAGGAAATAGAAACCTATTGCGGACCGTTTCATCCAACCGATTCGCACGGTGCCTTCGATCAATGAGGGCCTCCGGCCTTGATGGTATGGCGGGGTTCGGTTACGGTACCCGCCAGATTCGCAGACACAGACTCTCGTGGTTAGGAGACCGATAATATGGTGAAGACAGGGACAGCGTTTGTCCTGACGGCAATCGCCCTTGTGGGTGGTTTCGCGTTAGGGCGTATTTCATCCGGTGGCAAATTTGGAAGCGGCGGGAGCAGCGACGAAGCCGTTGTTGCCTCAGCAGACGAAAAAGAGATCGCAGGCACGGTCGAGCGCATCAAGGTGGCGGCCGACGGCCCTTCCAAAGGCGCCGAAGATGCCCTTGTGACGATCGTCGAGTACTCCGACTTTCAATGCCCCTTCTGTTCGCGCGTCGGTCCCACGATCGAGCGCATCATGAAGGAATACCCTCAAAAGATTCGCGTTGTGTTCAAGCACAACCCCCTTCCCTTCCACGCCGACGCCCCATTGGCTGCAGAAGCCACGCTGGCAGCCCATGAGCAGGGCAAGTTTTGGGAAATGCACGACAAGCTCTTTGCAAACCAACAAGCCATCAAGCGCGAGAACTTGGATACCTACGCAAAAGACATTGGTCTGGACGTAGGCAAGTTCAAGCAAGCCCTGGACACCGGCAAGTTCAAGCCTGCCGTGCAGGCCGACATGGCAGCAGGCACCGCCATCGGTGTTCAAGGAACACCAAACTTCTTCGTCAACGGACGCAAGATTGAAGGTGCCGTTCCCTTCGAGAACTTCAAAACCTTGATCGACGACGAATTGATTCGCGCCGAGAAGCTGGTGGCAAAAGGCACACCAAAGAAGCAGGTCTACGCGAAACTGATGGCATCCGTCTCAGCCGCTCCCGCTGCTGCCGCTGCTGCTCCTTCCGCTGCGGCGCCTGCTGCCCGCCCTCCAGTTTCAGACGAAGTGTTCAAAGTTGAAATTGATGGTTCGCCTCTGCAAGGTGCAAAAGAGCCGAAGGTCGTCATTGTGTCCTTCTCGGATTTCCAATGTCCCTTCTGTACGCGTGTTTTGCCAACCCTCAAGCAAATCGCCGACAACTATAAGAACGATGTAGCCTTCTCGTTCAAGCACCTGCCTCTTGAATTCCACCAGAACGCTACCCCTGCCGCTCAAGCGACCGAAGCCGCTCGACTCCAAGGCAAATTCTGGGAGATGCACGACAAACTTTTCGCCAACCAACAAGCACTTTCGGTTGAAGACTTCGATAAATACGCGAAGGAAATCGGCCTGAATGTGTCGAAGTTCAAGACGGACTACGCCAGCAAGGAAGTCAAAGACCGTATTGACCGCGACAAGGCCAGTGCAGCCAAGTTCGGTGCCCGCGGCACCCCATCGTTCTTCATTAACGGTCGCGTGTTCCGCGGCGCTCAGCCCTACGACGCGTTCAAGACCGTGGTTGATGAAGAAATCAAAAAGGCAGACGCTAAGATTGCCGCCGGCGCTTCACGCAAGAACTTGTATGCCGAGATCATCAAGAACGGAAAGTCGGAAGCTTCCGCAGAAGCACCAGCAGCAGCGGCCGCTGGCGCTCCTCCCGCTGGGGCACGCCTCGCTGTTCCCGTAGGCAACTCGCCTACCAAGGGACCTGCAGATGCGTTGATCACGATCGTTATCTTCTCTGACTACCAATGCCCATTCTGCAGCCGGGTTGAACCAACGCTCAAGCAGGTTGCGGATGAATACAAAGGCAAAGTCAGATTCGTTTGGAAGGATCTTCCGCTTCCGTTCCACCAGAACGCAAAACCTGCTGCCTATGCCGCAATGGCTGCTGGCGAGCAAGGAAAGTTCTGGGAAATGCACGACAAGCTATTCGCCAACCAACAGGCTCTTTCGCCCGAAGACTTCGACAAGTACGCCCAGGAATTGGGATTGAACTTGTCCAAGTTCAAAGCCGCTCAAACTTCCGAAAAGGTGAAGCAAGCGGTTGAAGACGGCGCAACGTTGGCAGGAAAAATTGGCGCCTCGGGAACCCCCGCCTTCTTCATCAACGGCATCTTGCTCTCGGGCGCTCAACCCTACGCGGCTTTCAAGGGCCGAATTGATGAAGAGCTCATCAAGGCAGAAGAACTTGTTAAGAAGGGCACCCCAAAGAACAAGGTCTACGAAGCAATCATGAAGGAGGCTGCCTCGGCTCCACCACCGGCCCCCGCCGCTGCTGCCGCTGAAGCCGGTCCTGAGAACGATCAAACAGTAACCAAGATCGATCCAGGTAATTCACCTTCTCGTGGGCCCAAGAACGCTCCCATCACCATGGTGGTGTTCAGCGAGTTCCAATGTCCATTCTGCAGCCGCGTGAAGCCATCAATCGATGCGGTTGAGGAAGCGTATAAGGGCAAGGTTCGAGTGGTGTTCAAGCACTTCCCTCTGGATTTCCACCCAAATGCACGCCCTGCGGCTCAGGCTTCAATGGCCGCCAATGAACAAGGCAAGTTCTGGGAAATGCACGACAAGCTCTTTGCCAACCAGCAAAACCTTGACCGTCCAAATCTCGATAAGTTTGCCCAGGAAATCGGGTTGAACATGGACAAGTTCAAAGCAGCCATGGATTCAAACAAGTTCACGGCGTTGATCGATGCGGACGTGAAGTTGGCCCAATCGGTGGGCGTGAACGGCACGCCTGCAACCTTCATCAATGGTCGAAAGATCGGCGGAGCCTATCCGCCTGAGACCTTCAAGAAGATAGTTGAGCAAGAGATGGCGAAGAAGAAGGGCTAACACACATGGTGGGATGACTTAGAGTCCTCCCCAAAGCCTGGACAAGGGGTCGCAAACGCGGCCCCTTTTTCTTTTTGCTGTGTCACACTCTCCTTGCGGTAACAAACGCATGAAAAGCCCGCAGACCTCCAAGAACACCGGCGCCTCGTTGCCAACATCCTCTCCGTTAAGCGGTAAGCGCTTGGCGAGCGCTGCGTTGGTAGCGCTGCTCACGGGCTGGATGACCGTACGTTTTTTTCTTTCGGCGAACGAGACCATTGCGTCGACCAGGCAGAACGCTTGCCGCGCGCTAACGCCATCGCCTATCCCTGAGGCTTTGGCCAATGGACCGTTGCCCGATTTTAAGCTGCCCGACGCCAATGGGAAAATGTGGTCATTGGCGGACCTCAAGGGTCGTCCGGTTCTTTTGAATTTTTGGGCCACGTGGTGCGCACCATGTGTTGAAGAGATGCCCTCACTCGAAAAGTTGGCATCGCAAGTTGGCAAAGATGCGGTCGTGTTGGCAGTCAGCGTAGATGAGGACTGGGCTACCGTTCGTCGCTTCTTTCTCAAAGGCACGCCTCTTTCGGTTGTTTGGGATGAAACCAAAGAGGTTCCGAAGAAGTTCGGCACTGAAAAGTTTCCTGAAACCTTCCTCATTGATGCCGAAGGGAAGCTCCGTTACTACTTCATCAACAAACGGAAGTGGGACTGGGGCGAAGCATTAGATTGCCTCTTGGGAGCACGTTAGCCGAGCGGTTTTTCATCTAGGCGCAAAACACGCCCCAACAAGGCGTGCAGGCCGTAAACAAGAGGCGTCAAGGCCAACGCCGCGGCTACCTTGATTCCATAGGAATCTCTGGCCACGCCCAAGATGAAGCCCGTTGACTTAATGCTGCTGAGTAAAACGAAATTGACCACCAAAGTGTCAATGGCTTGGCTTACCAAGGTCGACCCCGTGGCTCGTAACCACAGCCACCTATGGTTCGTGATCTTCCGCAACGACTGAAACACGGCGATATCAAGCAGTTGACCCAACAGGTAGGCCACCAAAGAAGCGACATAGAGCCGTCTTGACCAGCCAAAGGTGGAACGAAAGGCGGCGTCTGAAAGCGGGGACTCGGGGCTCACTGGCAATACCAGAGCGAGATTGATAACGGCGAAGGCAAAGAGAGCGGCCCCTAAACCCACGAATGTCAGTCGGCGCGTGGCTTTAGGTCCGTAGAACTCATTGACCACGTCGGTAAGCAAGAACGTGATCGGGAACGCCAACATACCCGCAGACAGATCTCGCCCCATGACCCGGAAAAATCTGCCACCGATGAGATCGGCCGTTAACAGGGCTGCGACGAAAATGCCGCCCAGCCATAGATACAAGTGTTGTTTTCGATCCGTTGATTTCACTTTGCCCACATCCTCATGGTAACGCCGCTTTTAAAGCACCCGCATAACCCAGGTCTTTAGATGCCCCGTCTCGGGAACACCTAACCGTTCAGGGTGATCCAATCCCGCGCCACGGCGGGCCAGCACTTGTACAGCACGGCCAGCGGTTGCGGCGGCTTCACCCACCAGGCGATCCCACAACCCGCGATCCACCTGGCCTGAACACGAACAAGCGACCAACAGCGCACCGGGCGCAGCCACACGGATGCCCCTAACGATCAGTTCGTGGTAAGCGCGTTCGGCAGCCACAACTGCCCCCGACCTTTTCGCAAACGCTGGAGGATCCAGCACAACAGTGTCAAACATCTGTCCGCCGCTCTCTAAGGTTGCAAGTAACTGGTAAGCGTCGGTGCAGCGGACTTCCATGTGCGATAGTCCGTTAATGGCAGCGTTTTCTTTGGTTCGGCGGCTTGCCTCGAGATCCGCATCGGCGGCCAATACGTACGAGGACCTTCGGGCCAACGCCAACGCAAATCCACCGTGAAAGGTGAATGCATCGAGAGATCGTCCCTCAGGCTTTGACAACGAAGCCACGAACGCGTGGTTCTCCGCTTGATCTAAGAATCCACCCGTTTTCCCGTCGCGCAGGAGATCGGCTTCCAGCTGGTTGGGACCAAGCCAATACCGAATTGTCGTTTCGCCCTGCCCTCGGACAATGCTGTCTTGGCGAGGCAATCCCTCGAAATCGCGCATTGAGGTGTCATTGCGGGCAACGACCATTTTGACCTTTAATGAACTTTCAACCATTTCGGCAATGGCGGGTATCAATGGCTCCAAGGCCACGGCGGCCACCTGCAGCACGGCGACGTCTTCGTATTTGTCGACAAACAGACCTGGGAGGTCGTCCCCTTCAGCGTGCAGAACTCTGTAAGCCGACCGCCCGGGAGCAATGCCCATCATGACTCTGTGTTCCAAAGCCGCGGCGAACCGGGTTTGCACAAGACCCATCAAAGCCCAGGGCTGGGTAACCGCTTTGCCTTTGCCCAGCGGCTTGCCGGGCTGCCGTCCCAACATGCGCAACGCTACGGGCGAGGCCGCAGCCCACATGGCAAACCCAAGCACTTGTTGGCGATGGTCAACCACTGTTACAACGGAAGGTCCGCCGTCCAGGGCGTCCTTGGCAGGGCCAGATTCAATGTCTTGACGGAACACCCAAGGGTGGCCCCCTTCAATGCGCCGACGGCCCCGGGGTGTAACAATAGCTGTGTCTTCTGGGTCCCAGGCGGCGGCGCGCGGCTTTGCTTTCACGCAGCGAAAGATACAGGATTTGCCGCGGGCTGCCGGATTCTGGGATTTGCGATTGCAAACGTGGCCAGCTAACATGCTGAACAAATGTTCCACCCCGTGGTGCAAGCGTGGTTCGCACAGAAGTTTGGGCAGCCCACCGCCGCCCAAGCGGAGGCGTGGCCGCTCATTGCCCAAGGGCACAATGTTCTCATTACGGCCCCCACGGGTTCGGGCAAGACATTGGCGGCGTTTTTGGCGGGCTTAAATGAACTCCTAAAATGGACGACAAATGGAACTGCCAATGAACTGGCCGCCCCCCTGCCCGACCAAACGTTCATTGTTTACGTCTCGCCGCTGAAGGCCCTCTCAAACGACGTTCGGCGAAACTTGGAAACGCCGCTGGCCGAGATTCAACAGCTCGCGCAGCAAACCCAACACATACTGCCGACCATCCGCACCGCTGTTCGAACAGGCGACACCAGTGCAAAAGAACGTCGAGACGCGATTCGAAAACCGCCCCACGTTCTGGTCACAACGCCGGAATCGCTCTACATCCTTCTGACTTCGGAATCGGGACGGCGCGCACTCAAACACGTGCGCACGGTGATCATTGATGAAATTCACGCCCTGGCCGCCGACAAACGGGGCAGCCACTTGGCGCTGTCTTTGGAACGTCTTGAGGCTTTGGTGGGTACCCCCGTGCAGAGGGTGGGATTGTCCGCAACAATCCATCCCATTGAGTCGGCAACTCAACTGCTGGTTGGCAATCGCCCTGCTCCCTTCGTTGTCGACGCCACCCGCCCGCGAACGTTGGATTTGGCCATCGAAGTGCCCCGCGACGAATTGGGCGCCGTCTGTACCAACGAACAGTGGGACGAGATCTACGATCGTCTCGCAGAGCTTGCAGGCCAGCACCGTTCGACCTTGGTGTTCGTAAACACGCGAAGGCTGGTTGAACGCGTGGCCCACAACCTTTCTGCGCGTTTGGGTGAACACGCCGTGGGCGCACACCACGGCAGCATGTCACGGGAACGCAGGTTCGCCACGGAACAGAGGCTCAAAGCAGGCGAGCTGCAGATTGTCGTTGCGACCGCCTCACTTGAGCTTGGTATTGATATTGGGGCTGTTGATCTTGTGTGTTTGGTGGGTTCTCCGCGATCGATCTCAACCGGCGTGCAACGCATTGGCCGCTCAAGCCACGCGGTGGGTGGGACCCCAAAAGCAAGGTTGTTTCCGCTAACCCGCGACCAATTGGTGGAATGCGCTGCCCTGGTTCGGGCCGCACGGAAAGGGCTTCTGGATCGGATCTACCCACGCAAGGCTCCGCTTGATATCTTGGCGCAACAAATTGTGGCCGCCTGTGCCTGCGAACAGTGGGACGAAGACGCCTTGTTCTGCACCATGACGATGGCGTCCCCCTATATCGATCTGCCCCGCGCCACGTTTGATTCCGTGATCGATATGCTTTCCGACGGCATCGCCACCAGCCGCGGTCGCTCCAGCGCCCTGCTTCACCGAGACGGCGTAAATCGAAAACTTCGTGCCCGAAATGGAGCTCGACTCACAGCAATCACTTCGGGAGGAGCTATCCCTGACACAGCCTTGTTTGACGTTGTGCTGGAGCCTGAAGGCACAAAGATCGGAACTCTCGACGAAGATTTCGCTATCGATTCTTCCGCAGGAGACATCATCTTGCTGGGCAACACGTCGTGGCGAATTGTGGGAATCGAAAATGGCCGGGTGCGCGTGCAAGACGCGGCAGGCGCGCCGCCTTCTGTACCGTTTTGGTTCGGCGAAGGCCCCGCGCGTTCTTTTGAATTGTCTATGCAGGTTGGCTTGCTTCGCTTGGAACTATCACCTTGTGAGGATGATCAACCGGCTGCTTTGAATGCCGTCTCTGACGTCATGGCTGCGTGCGCGTTGGACGAGGCTGGGGCCAAGCTGTTAACAGCCTACATTGCGGCAGGATTCGCTCAACTGGGAGCGGTACCGTCTCAATCCTGTGTGATTGCCGAACGTTTTTTCGACGAATCCGGTGGCACGCAATTGGTGATTCACGCTCCGTTCGGCGGACGAATCAACCGTGCGTGGGGCATGGCCTTACGCAAGCGTTTTTGCCGTTCATTTGATTTTGAACTTCAAGCGGCCGCAACTGATGAAGGGGTGTTGCTATCACTATCCCCTCAACACAGCTTTCCACTTGAATTGATATTGCAAATGCTTCGTCCCGAATTGGTTGACGAGTTGCTGACACAAGCCTCTTTGCAAGCTCCCATTTTCGAGACGCGTTGGCGTTGGAACGCAACCCGCTCGTTAGCTCTTCGTCGTACACAAAACGGCAAACGAGTGCCTCCCAATTTACAGAGAATGCGTTCGCAGGATTTATTGGCCGCAGTTTTCCCTGGTCAAGTGGCCTGCCAAGACAACCATGGTGGCGGTGCCATCGAAGTGCCTGATCATCCTTTGGTCAAGCAAACGGTTCACGACTGCCTCAGCGAAATCATGGACGCCGAAGGGCTAAAACGCGTACTGACAGATCTTGCGCAGGGGCGCATTGCCACCGTGGTTCGCGAAACCACTGAACCGTCTGTATTCGCACACGAAATCTTGAATGCGAATCCTTACGCTTTCTTGGACGATGCGCCTTTGGAAGAACGCCGTTCGCGCGCGGTAGCGATGCGGCGGGGATTGCCGTCAGCTCTAGCCGATACGATAGGAAAGTTGGATCCCGATGCGATGGAAAGCATCGTGCAGGCGGCGGCGCCAACGGTTCGTTCGTCAGATGAACTGCATGATCTGTTGCTTGAAGTCGTTGCCTGGCCCGTCGACGAAGGCAGCGCGAAGGGTTGGGACATCTGGTTTTCGCATCTCGTGCAGGATGGTCGCGCCGCCACGTTGAAGCAGAACGATGTCGCTTTGTGGATCCCGGCAGAGCGACTAACCATGGCGCGGGCCATCTGGCCTGACGCTTCCATTTCGCCCCAGCTCACCGCACCACCTCTACGTCGACCGCCAACGTGGCAAGAGGCAGATGGTGCCATTGCGGAAATGATTCGAGGGCAGATGACCTTCAGCGGCCCCGTAACGGCGGCGGAAATATCTATCCGACTTGGCATCGACTTATCTATGGTGGAAAGCGCCCTGGCAGCGGTAGAGGGCATGGGACATGTGATGCGTGGCCATTGGACAGCCTCGAATGAAGAAGGCACACAATGGATCGATCGAAGGCTGCTGGCGCGTGCGAACAGGCTCACCGTCGATGGCTTGCGACGCGCAATCGAACCCGCCTCCGTTGCGGATCTAATGCGTTTTCTATTCGCGTGGCAACACGTAGGAACGGGGCAACTTTCCCAACGCGACGGCCTACTTGAGATCGTCGGACAATTACAAGGCATTGAGGCCGCCGCCGGTGCTTGGGAACAAAGCCTTTTGCCTGCGCGCGTCGCTTCGTACGATCCAGCGTGGCTCGACGACCTTTGTTTGGGCGGCCAGATCTCCTGGGGTCGATTGGCCCCGCGGCCTGATCCCGCGGCAACGCCAACCCGCGCAGCACCGATTTCCTTGATGCTAAGGCGAGATCTAGCTTGGCTGCTCGCACCCGCGCACAACAGCAGTGGTCCATCATTGCAAGCCTGCGAAGAAACTTTGGGATCGGGTGCCAAGAATGTTCTGCACTACCTTCGCTCAGCCGGCGCTAGTTTCTTGGAAGACATTACAGCGGCATTGGACTTGCGACGCGCCGATGCCGAGGAGGACCTTTGGGAACTGGTGGCGGCAGGATTCCTCAGCGCGGATGGATTCGCCAGCTTAAGAGCTCTGCTGCCAAAACCGGAACGGCAAGGTGGATCTAAGCAGGGCAAGGTTCGTTGGTACAGCCAGGCCTCAAATCAACAGAGACCCTCAGGCCGACTGGGCGCCGGGCGTTGGTCGCTGCTCCATTCACCTGGCGTTCTAAAGGCGAACATCAGCACGGAAGATCGCGTTGAGGCTTTCGCCCGGCAGTATCTGCGACGGTATGGCGTGGTGTTTCGGGACATTCTGGCCCGCGAACCGTTCGCCCCTTCGTGGCGAGAGCTGTTGCAGCAATACCGGCTTATGGAGATGCGCGGAGAAATTCGGGGAGGTCGCCTCGTGTCCGGTTTTGCAGGAGAACAATTCGCACTGCCCGAAGCGCTAGAATCACTTCGCGCAACGCGTTTGAAGGAAAAGAACAGGAAAATCATCACCCTTTCCGGATGCGATCCACTTAACCTCGTAGGCATCCTTTCGCCCGGCACACGCGTGCCAGCACAGATTCGTCACAGCGTTACCTACATGGATGGCGTTCCACAAGTTGAAATAGGAAACAGCGCAGGGCTATTGCAAAGTCTCAGCAGGGGATTGAGCCTGGGGTGAGGACACTCCGTGCGCGTGCGGATGTTGTTTGAGGGAAAGCCACGCACGAAGATTGAGGGAAGCCAGGCCCAAAAAGAAGCCGGCGCTTTGGCCGGCTTGTTTCCCCTTCGAGAGGAGTCGATTTTAGAAAGGCAGCTCGATTTGATAAAGTTGGAGCGCGATAGACTGGTGGCGGACGGCGTGATGGTAGGCATCAAGCAGGTTGTCGAGTTCGCTTAGGTGCGCCGACAGGAGCGCGGCG
>Ga0105046_10012845_pt1 | contig 12986 bp, 11 predicted proteins | sample MAT03_FD_78385 | JGI IMG/M metagenome (GOLD analysis project Ga0105046, IMG submission 78385) | Freshwater microbial communities from Lake Fryxell liftoff mats and glacier meltwater in Antarctica - MAT-03 (megahit assembly) | ecosystem: Environmental > Aquatic > Freshwater > Ice > Liftoff... | reverse complement strand
GTAACCCACAGGATCGTAACCCTCAGGATCGTAACCCTCAGGATCGGAATCCACAGGATCGTAACCCTCAGGATCGTAGCCCACAGGATCGTAACCCTCAGGATCGGAATCTACAAGATCGCAATGAACGGTTTACCCGTCCTGAAAGAGGGAATGTTGCGCCGCCACCACCACCGGAGCGAACCGAAAGTGCGGATGGTACACCACAATACAAGCCAAGGAGACAAGATGTCAACTTCCGTGATTTTGATGGTGTGGTCACCAATATGGGTGTGTTGGAGATTACCAATGAAGGCTTTGGCTTTCTGCGTTCACCGGAATACAACTACCTCTCCAGTCCGGATGATGTATATGTGTCGCCTTCTCAAATCAAATTATTCGGACTTAAAACCGGAGACACCGTAATTGGACAAATCCGGGCACCAAAAGAAGGGGAAAAATACTTCGCTCTTCTTAAAGTAGAAACCATCAATGGCAAAACCACAGACGAAATTCGTGATCGTGTGCCATTTGAATATCTTACTCCTTTGTTTCCGGATGAACGATTGAATCTGAGCACCACATCCGATATGCTTTCGACCCGGATTCTGGATTTGTTTGCACCCATCGGTAAAGGACAAAGAGGAATGATTGTGGCGCAACCTAAGACAGGTAAAACTGTCCTTCTCAAGGAGATAGCCAATTCAATATCTAAAAATCATCCCGAAGTATTTCTGATTGTGTTGCTTATTGATGAGCGGCCGGAAGAAGTAACCGATATGCAACGCAGTGTAAAAGCGGAAGTGATTGCTTCTACTTTTGATGAGCAGGCAGAACGCCATGTACGGGTGGCCACCATTGCACTGGAAAAAGCAAAAAGATTGGTCGAGTGCGGCCATGATGTGGTGATCCTTTTGGATTCTATTACCCGTTTGGCCCGTGCTTACAATACCGTAATTCCTTCATCAGGAAAAATTCTTTCCGGTGGTGTGGATGCCAATGCCCTTCACAAACCCAAGCGTTTCTTCGGAGCCGCCCGGAATGTGGAAAATGGCGGAAGCCTTACCATCATCGCCACCGCTCTGATCGACACCGGTTCGAAAATGGATGAGGTGATTTTCGAAGAATTTAAAGGAACCGGTAATATGGAATTGCAACTGGATCGGAAACTTGCCAACAAGCGTGTGTATCCGGCCATTGATGTTCCGGCTTCCGGAACCCGCCGTGAAGATTTGCTGATGGACAAAGAAGAACTGCAACGAATCTGGATTCTGCGAAAGCACATGAACGACATGAATTCCATCGAAGCCATGGAATTTTTGAAGGATCGGATGAAATTTACTAAGAGCAATGCAGAGTTCCTGTCATCGATGAATGGGTAGAAAATAATTTCAAGTTAATTGTAGGCCGGTTTCTAATAAAGACCGGCTTTTTTATTTTTTGCTGACTTTGAACTTGTGGTAATAAGCCAATGTATTAACAATATGCATTGATTATTTCAATGCTAAATCGGTCAACATTTGTTTTATGTTTAAGTGTTTTGCGTCTTGAATTTTCTTAGCATGTTCTGCGACCAAATCAATCCAATCAAACAATTTGGCTTTTTCGGTTGTTTTAATATCCCAATATTCCGAAAGTTCTAAAGGCGATGTTTGCATAATTATTTCAACTATTTTCGTAATACTATCAAACAAGTTTATAAATATTCTTGGTACATTCTGATAAACATTTTTGTTTATAGAATAGTAGTTTTTACCCCCCGCTGTAAATAAATCACGAACATTTGGACAGACGATTGCTTCCCGAGTTACCAACCAAATTGCCAGTCTTCCGAATTTGTCTGTTCTGTTACCAAACAATTCAGGGAAGTAAACCATTGCACGACTTTTTGTTTAGCTCTTGAAAGTTTTATTTAAGTGACTTTCTAAAAACTGAGTATTTGGGTAAAATTTATCTGGGGACGACTACATAAGCAAAGTCCATTTTCAGGATTTAGTCGATTTGTTTGATTTTCAGACCATTTCAAAATATGACTTGCAACCAATAAATTTTGAATACAAAGAGCACAATTAGCACAAGAATTTGAATAGTTGTTTACCACAACCTGCCTAAATATAGATTGATTAACTCTAGTTTTAACAAGGCGTTCAATATCTTTTCCTTCTTTTCCGCTCAGTATATCTTTTTCAATTTCTTGGATTTGGATTTTATCCAAAGCTATTTCTTGGATTGTTTTATTTTGATATTTTGCTAATAGGACTTCGCTCTGGTATAGCATTTCGTCCTAATTATTGGCAAACTCTTTATACATTTCTACAGCGTTTTTGCCCGTATTTGCTAATCCTTTTACTCGGTCTTTATGTTTTGGGTCTTGTCTCGAAAGATGAACTAATTTAAAAGCAACAGCACCGGGTGTTTTTCCAATTATTTCGGAAAGTTTTATTACTTCTGCGTTCCTATAATTGAATTATCCGTAACGAAGTTTTGTGTACAAATTCATTACAAGTACAAATTCTTCCCTTGACCATTTACTCAACTCTTCTTATTTCTTTTAGTGCTATTTCCAATTGTTCGATAGCAGTTAAGTATTCGAATCTTAAATCATCAAACAAAATATTGTCAACTTCATTATTCAAGAGTGCTATGGCTGATAATAAGGCTGTTTCAATTTTTTCTATGTCCATTAGTTTACCTGATTTTGATATAAATGCGTGAGGGATAGGAGCGAAAAGCCCGCAGCGAGGTATGAGCGAGGACTTGTAGTGGATAGCCCGACCAATAGGGACACGCCCTTAAATTTTGCTTAAGAATAAAATGGTTGTCAAATGTATCAGTTTTCATAATTTAGTTTATTGCAAGATTGGACTTCAAATATTTTACTTTTTGTTCAGCAACTTTCAAGACTTTGCTTGCACAGTCTTCATCTGCAATTTCATAAGCAATTCTGCCGCTTATAAACTGAACCAATAATTCTTCTTTGTCTAGCTTAAGTACTTCCGCAAGTTTCATTATGTTGTCTTTGTTCGGTTTGCGTTCGTTACGTTCAATTTTGCTTAAAACAGCTTGGTCAATGTCGAGATAGGATGCTACTTGTCGAAGTAGCAGGCCTAAACTTTCTCTTTTGCTCTTATGATTTGCCCAACTGTTTCCACATGAGAACTTTTACTTGACAATATTGTCAAATAAAAGTTCTCATATGGAATTGTGCAAATTTTAAGATTTTATTTTTTTAGAGTATTTGAAAACCTATTTGTGATCAAGTGGGAATTGGCTTCTCAATATTTCTTAATTAAAGATAGAAATTGAAAAGAGTTTATCTCCAATATTTCTACATCACCTCAACTATCCGAATCTCTTTACCCTGAAACACAACCGATTCCCCTGCTTTTTTGCCCATAAATAAATTCCCTAAAGGTGCTTTTGCTGAGAGAGATATGAATTCAATTCCATTCTCTGATGCGAGTTTACCAAGTCCCGGCCCCATAAAATACAGTGCATCCTGCGTTTGAATAAGAGCACCGGGAAAAGCATTGGAATAGGGTTTGGATTTTTCATATTGTTCCAGTTCCATAACCGCATTATGTGCTTCCAACATTTGCCTGGCGTTCATATCCCGTTGATTCTGGCTCATTGCTCTGGAAGTCTCGTATTTGTCGCCAGCAGAACTTTTCTCTTCTGAATTGGCCGATTCCTGCGCTTCTGCCATCGCTTTGCGGGCTGCTTCTACCCGCAAACTCAATACCTGTTTTATGGCCTTGAGAATCTCCGGTTTTAAGGAATTCACTCTACAACAACCCTTTGTGTGATACTTTTCCCCTTTCCTTTTACGGTTATAAAATAGGCACCCGGCTTGGTGTTTGACACATTAAACCGAAAACTGCTGCCGGGCGTACCACTGATTTTCATCTGTTGCAGAACCGTCCCATCCTTCCGGTGAATGGTTGCCTTCATAGGTCCTTTTGATACCGGTTTTTCCAGACCAAAATACACCAGTTCGTGGGCGGGGTTGGGAAATACCCGGAGCGGATTTTCATTTTCCTTCCCCAGTTTCGGATCGATCATCCCAATCACCAGGTCTTGTTTACCCGTTCGGGGAAAACCAAAAGGAGGCAATCGCCAATCTTTTCCTTGAACCACAGACACAAACCAGACTTTTCCAAGGGAGGAAGGAAGAAGATAATTGACTGAATTGAATCCATCTCCCCGCTGCCGGTAAAAGAATTTCTCGTTGCCTTTCAAATCGTAACAGGTGATGAAGCCGTCCTTTTCTTTACCGCTAAGGTCACGTGTATTTCCCAGAAAACTGGAATCCGCCGAAAAATAACCACTGATGAACAGATTTCCTTCTGCATCATGGCTCGCGGAAAGAGCGGCATCGTCAGATTTTCCTCCCATTGATCTTCGCCACACTTCCTGGCCGTATTCATTCCAAAGGGAGAAAAAGATATTGAGATCTCCCCGCTGTTTTTTCTCATTCCCAATCACAAGACATTTGCCACCTGGAAGAATTTCCAACTGTTCCACCTGTTGGTTTTCAGGAAGATGGAATTCCCAAAGACGGTGGCCGTTTCCATCCAGAAAGGCAAGACTCCAGTTCAGATTGGTGGGCAACCGAAGTGGAGTACTTAATCCATACGCAAGGAAATAATTGCCGTTTTGAACTTTGCTTTTCAAAAGCCAACGGTTTCCATTGACAGAAGGTAAACTCTTTAATAGCTCGGATGGGATTGTATCGGTAATTGAGATCTCTCCTGTCTGGCTTATGAGCAATGCTTTGATCGTGGAACTATCGACAACCGGAATGAGTGTTCTCCCAATCTGAACATCATGATCTGTTTTATACAAAAGCAAACTTGAATTTTCATTGAATGGAAATAATCCAAGTGGCCGAACAAAGGCATCCTTTCCTGCCAATTGTTTTACCCATTCTGTTTGTTGGGCCTCAACAATAAAGCCCGGGCAAAAACCCAGGCTCAGGAATAGGAAATAAAACGCGGTTATGTTTTTTGCTATTAACAATTTAGCGCTGCTGGATCATTAATTTTGCTGAATACATTTTTGTTCCTGCCACGATCTTAATCACGTACAGTCCCGGGGCAATATTGGCTTTTTGAAGGTTTAATTCAAAGCTGCCGCCAAACATTTCAACATCTTTCATTCGATGCTCTGTTCCCGAAACATCCACCAAAGAAATCAGAGCAGTTCCATCGGTGAGGTAGGGAAGTTCTATTGTGCAAAAGCCAGTTGCCGGGTTGGGGAAAACTTTCACATTTTCTGACTCAGCCACGATATCTGCATTCGAAAGAATGTTTCCACAGGCATCGGTATTGGGTGGATTCGTGCAGTTGCTGCTTTCTAAAAGAGCCAGATAGGAGGCAGGACTCAACCATTTCACATTGCTGTACAAACGATATTCTCCCCGGTTCAATGGAATTGCATCGGTGGTATTGGTTACATTCATGCTGTCGCCACTGAAAAACTCATACCATTTTCCGGTTCCTGTGAAATTAGGAACGATGGTTCCATTCAACACACTGAAATTTCCAATAACAACCACATTGCGGCTGCTGTGGCTGAGAATAATGCGTTTCATTGCCACATTACCTAGAGTTAAAGAAGAGCCACCTGGTTCCGTGGAAAATACGGGTTCAAATCGCTTCAAAGCAATGAGAGACCGGGTCACATTTAACAGGCTTTTTCTTCTTGGTTCGTTCAGATAATCCCAGCGGATGGGTTTCTGTCCGGTTCGGTTGGCGTCATTTGTACATGGTGCAGCACAGGGAAAATTGATGGAATACCCATAGCCCAATTCTCCAAACTGCCAGATCATTTTCGGACACGGAATGGTATAAAAGAAGCAGGAAGCCAGTTTAATCCGGTCCAGAATGGTGGTGGTATCTTTCATGTTGTAGCCTTGCGGAAGCTGAGTATTATTTCCATTTATCAGGCTTTTATACATGAGTCGTTCTTCATCATGGCTTTCCATGTACGTTACAAGGTGCGGTTTGGTCCAGTTCCGGTTTTTATAATATCCCCAGCTTAAATCGGACGAACTTGGAAATCCTTTCACTGCTTCGCCATAACTTGTCGTCAAATTTCCCCAGAACATGTGGCCATAATTGGCGAGGATGGTTTCTTCACTGTTATCTGCAAAATGCTCGAGTATAGAATAGGCGCAGGGTGAATACGATTGCATATCGTCGTAAAGGTCTTTCCATATCTGGATCCGGTTAGCATCAGAAGCGCTCCATGCAGAAGTATTACCCAGGGTATTCCTCTGGGTAAAGCCTTTGGATAAATCCCATCGGAACCCATCAATTTTATATTCCTGAAGCCAATGTTTCATCACTCTGTCTACATAATAACGTGTATCCTGACTTTCATGGTTGAAATCGTTTCCGACATTGAAGTTATGTTTTGGTATTTCATTAAACCAGGGACTGTTTGCTGCGGGTCTGTTTAATGCACTGTTCCAATACAATTGAGCCATCGGACTTTGGCCAAATGCATGATTGAGTGCGATGTCTAAAACAACGGCAATACACATACCATGGGCTTTATCCACAAATTCTTTAAAGGCAGAGGCGCTTCCGTAGTATTTATCTAGAGCGAAATGGTGACTAGGGTTGTATCCCCAGCTGAGATTTCCTTCAAATTCCATAACTGGCATCAGTTCGATGCAATTGATTCCCAGCTTTTTCAGATAGGTTAATGTGTCTGTTAAGTTTTTGTAGGTTTTGGCTGAACCAAAATCACGAATCAGCAATTCATACACCACCAGATCTTTGCGTTCCGGTCTTTTAAAACTCGTATTCTGCCAATTGAATGCAGGTTCGCTTGTCCGCAATACAGAAACATTTCCGGTGGTTTTACCGGTTGGAAAGGGTTTCAGATTTGGATAAATAGTGCTGTTGATAAATCCATCATCCTGCTGATTGAGGATGATTTTAGAATACGGATCGGCTACTCTCAGAACGCCATCTACGAAATACTGATAGGTATATTCTTTAGCAGGATCCAGATTGTTTATCTGCAGCCACCAGAATTTACCATCCGGCGTTTGTTTCATCTGGTTTTCATCGCTCAGTTGCCAGTTGTTGAACTCCCCGATCACATAAGCATTATTTTTTCCGGGTGCCCGCAGGCATAAGATTACGGATGTTGGATTAAGCACATTAATTCCGTCTTCTATTCCAGCAGGTAAGGCTTCGATTTGGGTTGGCTGGTTTACTCTTACAGTAAACGAATCGGCCTCGGCAGGAATTCCATCGTGTCTAAGAACCATTTTCTTCGTTCCGCCTGTTGCGGTTGGCACATTTCCGGTAATGATGGTGTCGCCCATAACAGAATTTATTTCGGATCCGTTTACAAAAATCCGGAGATTTCCAGGGACATTGGAAGCACCCAGATACGATACAACTTCATTGGTGTTGGCCAGGAAAAAGCGGGATTCCAGATTTACAAATGAGAGTGCCTGTTGGCCGGGTTGGTAAATGGGCATGAAAATATCTCCACCAGATGCCGTTTTTCCGGTTATACTACCATCTCCGTTTCGAAACACAAAACCAAGTCGGTAGATGGTAACAGCGGCAGAAACGCCATAAAAGGTGGTGGGCCTTAACCTGAATTCAAATTTATTGTTGCCAAGATTGGTCATTCGCCAACGTGGATTGGTTGATGCCCATACAGTGGGCACATTGCTCCATGAGATTGAATTTGGACCACCAGTAACCACACCGGTATGGATGTAAATATTGGTGGAATCCTTCAATCCGGCATTGCCTTTGGTGGCATCGTAAACAATGACCAGCGAGTCTGTGGATTTTGGGAAATAGGGTTTTATGGAGACAATCTGGGCTGTAGCAGAATTACAGAAGATTAATGAAACCACCAGACAAAGGCCGGTTAAGATGAATTTAGAAAACATGGTACTAATTAATTGGTAAAGTAAAAGTAAGGATCGAATGCGGTTATCCTTTATTTCAATGGAAAATAAGCCTGACGGGTGGGTCAAAAGAATGAAAATGAAAGATCAGAGTCCGGGTTCCATACTGCAAGACGAGTAGATCGCCGGGAGTTTACTCATTCAGAATAATCCGATAACCTTCACAAATGCCAATCTCAAATCAGATAGAAATGAAAGTCCCTTAATAAAAACCGTAAAATTCTTACTCTACAACCAGCTTTAATGTTTCCTGTTTTCCATCACCTTCCACTTTCACGAGGTATATTCCTTTTGGAATTCCCGAAATTGGCAATTGAATCGAGCGGTTGCCGGAATTTCCAGTGATTTTGTTTTTAAAAACCAGGTGCCCTGTTAAATCAAGGATGGAAATGGTACTTGCGGCTGCATAATCACCTTCAAGCTTTACCCATTCTCCTTCTTTTAGAGGGTTAGGTATGATCCGGAAATTGCGGTTGGATTCTCTTTTTGAAGGATTCAGCTGGGTGGTATATTCATTTGGATCAAATCCATAATAACTCACGGAACCATTTGAAGAATCAACCCGGATCTGAAGCCCGTTGTTTGCAGACCGAAGATCCAGAAATCCTCCTCCCCATGGCTGGTAAACAATCTGTTTGCCATGAACTACTTTGTAGCTTTCCCAACGTTCAAAATTTATGTATTGACCATCACCCCAGACCTTTGCCACGGTTCCTGCATTCGGAACGCTACATGGGGGAACCACTGGAGTAATCATCGTGTACGGTTGATTCTGATGTTGATATTCCATTTTCAAACTATGTCCACTGGCACTGTTGTATACAATTGTATTTGTATCGGTCGCTGAAAAAGCAGATTGACTCATTACCTGGTTTTTAAAATTACTGTACGATGAAAAATCCTGGCCTGTCCCTGTTTCCAGAACCAATGCCCCCAGTTTTGAATTGGGGTTGAATGTCCAGAGATACCGGATCTGTCTCATATCCTGAGGAACGGTCATAGTATCCAAAGCAATGGCCCCATAAGGTTGGAAGGCAGCATAAACTGCATTTCCAAAATCAATAAACACACGATTATTTTCCTTAGAAACCGGTTGAATACGAGGCAATTCTATCCACATACTGTCCGGGTTTCTGAGGATCCGCATCATTGCATTACGAAACTGGCCAATCTGCTCCCTTGGTTCACGAATCACATGTCGTTTTTTTCCAGCAAGTAAACTCCCGGAATTTCCATAAATCTGAACAGCACCATTGTTGGTTCCCTTCACCGAAAGCCTCCACATACTTTGTTCTGCAAAGGGTCTTTGGCGGTCACATTCTGCCCAGCCATCCGGAATATTGGATGCCAGACTGGAAAGAAGGAAGTTAGAATCCAGCCAAAGGGTTTCAAATTCAAATCTTCTTGATTTAAAGGTGTTTCCTTTCCAGTCCTTATACGATTCATGATCTAACGCGTAAAATGGTTTTGCACTTTGGATTTCAACTGGCATCGGAAATTTCCGTTGTGCAATATCAATCAGTACCTGTGAAGGTCGATAACTCGAAAATGGAGAATATCCGATAAAGTCAATTGTGGTTTTTGTATTGAAAATACCGGGACTATAATAGCTTGGCAAATGATTCTGGTCCGCAAAATAGTACCAGGCATATCCCCAGGATGAACCGGCAAACGGTTTATATGCGCCTTCTTTTGCCCGCACATCGGCACCTGCCTGGAAGCCATCAACATAATGAAGAGCCAATTCAAGAAGCATCCAGTCGAGTCCGGCCTTAGCCATTTTCCTTACTTCGGGGTTTTTAACATGGTTATGAAAAACCTGTAAAGGTTGAATCGTATGGCCCCAATAACTCACCGAATTCCATTCGATCCGTCCTACATTGTATAAGGCTCGGATCCAGTTTCTGGACCAGGTTCGGAAAAAGGAAAGGCGTTGTGCATCTTCTACATTATTGGAATCACAAAACTCTTCAGCGAATAGCGCTCCGGGCATGCGTTGCATCCAATGGTAATTCTCAGAGTCTTTCTCATTGCCATTGTACTGATTTGCCGGGTTTGTTTCCGGATTTTCGCTGTTGTATACCGGATCCATTTGCTGATCGGACCGCATAAAGAAATGCCAGCCGAGCAATCCACTTGGGCATCTGTATGGATAATTTGTTGGTTGATACAAATAATTCCTCACTTTAACTTTTTGAGCCTGAGGCAAGCGGTCTTTGAACTGGAAATAGTAATTCGATATTCCTGGACCAGAAAAAGGACCGCACATCGAACCTGCCCATTGGGAGTTGATGAGAGAATTTCCACACGTATTGATCAGACTATCCAATGTTACAGGATTATTGCGCTTTTTATACATTTGGGAAAACAGACTGGGCCATAAATTTTTACCAACATCAACACCTGAACTACCACTCCCACAAGTAGTAAATTTGAATGCATTCAACATCTCATCAACTCTGGATTGATAACCCGTTTCCCACAAAGGATCGGTGGGTTTAGAAGAATCCGGATGAATGGGTGTGAAAACCTGAGAAATGCCCGCTGTCAGCTTAAAAAAGCAAAAGAGAGCACAAGAAGTGATGGCTAAAATTCGGTTCATAAGTTAAAATGGTTAAGATTCTACTCTTTGATTAATTTAAAAGTTTGAGGTCTGCTATCTGAATATATTGTCGTTCCAAAATACAGTCCGGGTTGTAAATCCGGCGTTTGAAAAATTAAATCCTGGGGCAATTGGTTGGCAGCGATTTGTTCTTCCAGAACGATTCTCCCGAATACATCAAAAAGTTTCAGAAATGTTTTCCCACGGGTAGGTGGAATGGTCAGATGGAATTCGTTTAAAAAAGGGTTTGGGTAAATTCGGATTCCCGTTGATTCTACCTTCGAATTCACAAGGGTCAGAAACGGAATATTGCTCAACTCCAGACTTGCCATCCATACATCACAATCCCCACTGGTTGCAGTAATTTGTATTGTGTTGTTTGTTGAAACTAAATTATCCGGAACTGAAATATAGGTTATTCCACCCCGGTTTTTACTTGCGGTATCTCCCTGGTATTCATACAATAATGCGGTTCCATTGAGCGAAATCTGGGGAGGAGTTCCGTTCTGAAGCACGCATTTGAGACGACTGTGCGTGGTACCATTTAGGAAATCAGGCGGTATAGAAACCGTAAATGAAGTATTGGATCCGGATGGAATATGAGTTAGAATTGAGTCTGCAAAAAACTGCCTGATTATCGTGGTATCCGGGATGCCAGATGTAGCAGAAAGCCGGACTTTCCAGGTATAGGTTTGTGAAGTGGGAATGCTCGTTTTTACAGCTAAAAAGTTGGAAGAAATCGAAATGGGTTGGGTAAAAATCGTGAGTGTATCCGCTCCGGCTGTTGTATCCACCTTCTGAAAACTTCCATCCATAAAACTGTATCCATTTGGCACAATTATCTCAATATCAAGATTTTGGGAACTTGGATATTGGTTGAAACAGACCAACGTCAACAAAGTATCGCCCGAAATTGAAGCCACAGGCCATAAACCCGAATGAGAGCTTTCTGCACGAAGCAAATTTCCTCTTAGGTTTTTGAGGTTTTCAAGTGAAAAACGTGCGCCCCCATTGGTGTTTTGCGGCTCATGAATGGCCCGGCTGTATGCCTTATCCGAAGAATGAGCAAGCAAATACAAAATGTCTTTGCTGTTGTAGACAAATGCATTCATTGCTTTTTTCTTCTGCGACACATTACCTGGGCTGTTTCCTGGCTGGTTGGGCCGTTGCGGATCAAGATATCCTCCGGCTTCTGTGTTGAGAAACCGGAATTTTCTGCCATATTTCTTAAAAGCATAGGCATACATCACTTCATAATCAGCCGCTATGATTCTTGTATCCATGGAATAATGATGTTCGTGAATGGCATCAATCCGGTCGTGGTTTTCATCAATGAGTGGTTTGAATAAATTTTTCCAGGCTGTCCAATTGTCTTTGTGTACTTCAAATCCCCAACCGGCAGCCAGCATCAGATTGGGATTGAGCTTGCGAACGGTGTCTGCCAAAACCCGATACATTTCATTGTAATAGAGACTATTTTGGCGAGCAGAATAAAAGGAACCCTGTGTGGTATCAACCGGCCGTAATGCATTGATAACCGTAAATTCCCTGTTGGTTCCGGCATAATAAGTTTCACCCGGATTCAAAACACCGGTCAAACCGGGATAGGGAATATTGAGAACAGAAAGTTGCTGGTTCCAGGCGGAGGAAATGGCATTGTACACGCCCTGACGGTTGGATGCCCATCGTGGACTTGAATACCATTGTGCCATTTTCCATTTCAGAAAGGGTTCTGGTGTGGATTTCCCTTTGAGCTTTACCGGTCCACCTGTGGTTCGGGCAGTGGTATCAAAAAACTGTGGATCGGTGGCTGCTCCCGGCTTGTAAGCCCAATTCAGGTAGGGTTCGTTCCAGAATTCTAAAATGATTTCCCGGTTTATTCCATTGATGCTGTTAATGTATTGGGTTGCTTTCTGGTAAAATTCTGATTTCCAGTTTAAAGGATTTTCAACATTGCGGGGAGGATTGAAACGATCGAACCAGCAATCAACTACTTGCGTAATTCCAGTGGGAGGATTGTAGGTGTTGCCCGTTGGAACCGTTTGTATATTTCGGACAGATTCAATTCCCCATTGTTTCACTTTAGTCGCATCAAATCCCTGAAAGTTCCCGGAATGAACACCAAAAAGTCCGGTTGGCACTTTTGTTTGTCCATTATAAGACTGAATTTTTCCCGATACCCGAATGCGAATGGTATCAGATTGGCCAAAGGAAAACACAGAAAAGGCAGTGGAAATACAGAATACCAATAAAAGGCATACAATAGGTTTCATGGTGTTACGTGCAGATTGTTGGTTATGTAAGCAAGTAAGGTAAACAAAATCATACCGATAAATTCTTTGTTTGCGGATCCCTTATATGGACGAATACTGACAAGTTTGGGCAGGATTGAACAGAATTCATTTAAACGATAGAATCTTATGTATTGAAAACAACCAGGATTTCCAGGTCTGGAATTTT
>Ga0105046_10012844_pt1 | contig 12987 bp, 11 predicted proteins | sample MAT03_FD_78385 | JGI IMG/M metagenome (GOLD analysis project Ga0105046, IMG submission 78385) | Freshwater microbial communities from Lake Fryxell liftoff mats and glacier meltwater in Antarctica - MAT-03 (megahit assembly) | ecosystem: Environmental > Aquatic > Freshwater > Ice > Liftoff... | reverse complement strand
GCAGCATGTCGCGGCTCGCCTGCGTGATCAGCCGCTTGCCGCACAGCGCCAGTGAAATATCCATTTCCTTGTGGATGATCTCCAGCGCCGTGGTGACGCCCTGCTTGCCCATCGCGCCGAGGCCATAAAGGTACGGCCGTCCGATATAGGTGCCCTTGGCCCCCAGGCAGAGCGCCTTGAGCACGTCCTGCCCCGACCGGATGCCGCCGTCCATGTGAACCTCGATCCGGTCGCCGACCGCATCGACGATCGGTCCGAGCATCGAAATCGAGGACGGCGCGCCGTCGAGCTGGCGGCCGCCATGGTTGGAGACGATGACGGCGTCGGCGCCGCTCCGCGCGGCCATCTCGGCATCCTCGACATCGTTGATACCCTTCAGGATCAGTTTGCCGCCCCAGCGCTCCTTGATCCACTCGACATCCTTCCACGACAGCTTGGTGTCGAACTGCTCCGTGGTCCAGGACGACAGCGACGCCAGGTCGCCGACGCCCTTGGCGTGGCCTACGATGTTGCGGAAGGTGCGGCGCGGCGTGGCGAGCATGCCGAAGGCCCAGCGCGGGCGGGTGGCGACCTGCCAGATGTGCTTGGGGATGAATTTCGGCGGAGCGGACAGTCCGTTGCGCAGGTCCTTGTGGCGCTGTCCGAGAATCTGCAGGTCGAGCGTCAGGACCAGCGCCGAGCATTTCGCGGCCTTGGCGCGGTCGATCAAATTGTGGACGAAATCGCGATCCTTGAGCACATAAAGCTGAAACCAGAACGGTTTCTTGGTGCGCTCGGCGACATCCTCGATCGAGCAGATGCTCATGGTGGACAGCGTGAACGGCACGCCGAATTCCTCAGCCGCCTGAGCCGCGAGGATTTCGCCATCCGGGTGCTGCATGCCGCACATGCCGGTCGGGGCAAGCGCCACCGGCATCGACACCTTCTCGCCAACCATCGTCGATTCCAGCGAGCGGTCGCTCATGTCGACCAGGATGCGCTGGCGGAATTTTATCTTCGCGAAATCCTCCTCGTTGGCGCGGTAGGTGCTCTCTGTCCAGGAGCCCGAATCCGCGTAGTCGAAGAACATCTTCGGCACGCGCTTCCTCGCCATCTGCTTGAGATCGTCAATTTTCAGGATGGACATCGGTGTGCCTCTGAGCGGTTTGCCGTAGGTTCCGGCCGTCATTTCCACGCCTTTCAGGTTCGCTGCTTCAGCCGCAGGCGTGCCACGCGCTGCCAGTCGCCGGTTCGTTCGGCCTCGGCCATCGCCTGTTCGACCCAGGTGATGTGATCCATCGCCGCCCGGCGCGCCGCCGCCGGATCGCCATCGCGCACCGCCCGGTGAATTGCAAGATGCTGTTCGAGCAGGGATGCGCTGGCATTGGGCAGGTCATAGACAAGGATGCGGTTCTGCAGCACGCCGTCCGACAGCAGCCGGTAGCAGGAACGCAGCGTGTGCATGAGCATGATATTGTGCGCGCACTCGCCGATGGCCTGATGGAACTCGACGTCGATCGCCGCTTCCGCCGCCATGTCGCCCGCGGGATGCGCCTCGCGCATGCGCTCGACGATGCGGTCGAGCAGCGCCAGATCGTCAGGCGTGGCGCGCCGGGCGGCGAATTCGGCGGCGATGCCCTCGATCTCGCGGCGATATTCGAGATAGTCGACGGCCGCCTTGCGGTGGGTGGCGAAAAGCTCGGTGACCGGCCGTGCGAAGACCTGGCCGATGACATCGGCGACGTAGGTGCCGCCACCATGGCGGGTGGTCAAAAGGCCGCGCGTCTCGAGATCTTTCAAGGCATCGCGCAGGATCGGCCGCGAAACGTCGAACTGGCGCGACAGTTCGCGCTCGCCCGGCAAACGCTCGCCGGAGGAAAGGACACCCTCGAGTATCAGGCCTTCGATCTGAAGGACCACATCGTCGGCGGTGCGCGAATGTTCGATCCTGGAAAAGATGTCGCTCAAAGGGCTATACCCTCAAGACCTTGCGTGCGCATGACCGACCCAAGATAAATCCATGCGGCGGAAACTGGTCAATTTATATATCCAGTCGGAGCCATTTTGGAAAGTGGCTTTGTGGCCTGCAAGGCTGGAGCGACGATCATTCGGCGCGGCCGAGGTATTTTCATCGTCGCGGGAAGCTGGTAAATGGTTTTGACCAGTTGATGCGGAGAGTGCGGATGTCCGGCCTGACCATGCCGAAGCCCGATGCCGAGACGATGCGCCGCCGCGACGAGATCGTGGCCGACATGCGCATCATCGTGCCCGGCGAAGGCGTGGTCGATGCCGCCAACGAGATGCGCGTCTTCGAGACCGATGGCCTGACGGCCTATCGCCAGCTGCCGCTGGTGGTGGTGCTGCCCGAGACGGTTGCGCAGGTGTCGCGTATTCTGAAATATTGCAACGAGCGCAACATCCGCGTCGTGCCGCGCGGGTCGGGCACCGGACTTTCGGGCGGCGCTCTGCCACTCGAGGACGCCGTGCTTCTGGTGATGAGCCGCTTCAGCCGCATCCTGGAGATCGACTACCCCAACCGCTGCGTGACGGTGCAGCCGGGCGTCACCAATCTCGGCATCACCCGCGCCGTGGAGGAAGAGGGTTTTTACTACGCGCCCGACCCCTCCTCGCAGATCGCATGCTCGATCGGCGGCAACGTCGCGGAGAACTCCGGCGGCGTGCATTGCCTGAAATACGGGCTGACGGCCAACAATGTGCTCGGCATCGAAATGGTGCTGATGGACGGCGAGGTGCTGCGCCTCGGCGGCAAGCATCTGGACAGCGGCGGCTACGACCTGCTCGGCGTGATGACCGGCTCCGAAGGCCTGCTCGGCGTGGTGACGGAAGTGACGGTGCGCATCCTGAAGAAGCCGGAGACGGCGCGCGCGCTGCTGATCGGCTTCCCGACCAGCGAACAGGGCGGCCAATGCGTCGCCGACATCATCGGCGCCGGCATCATTCCCGGCGGCATGGAGATGATGGACCGGCCGGCGATCAAGGCGGCGGAGGATTTCGTGCAAGTCGGCTATCCGCTCGACGTCGAGGCGCTGCTCATCGTGGAGCTCGACGGGCCGGGCGTCGAGGTGGACCACCTGATCGGCCGGGTCGAGGCGATCGCGCACAAGAACGGCTCGACGACCTGCCGTATTTCTCAATCGGAGGAGGAGCGCCTCGCCTTCTGGGCCGGGCGCAAGGCCGCCTTCCCCGCGGTCGGGCGCATCGCGGCCGACTATATGTGCATGGACGGCACCATCCCGCGCAAGGAACTGCCCAAGGTGCTTGCAGGCATGCGTGATCTCTCCGAGAAATACGGGCTCGCCGTCGCCAACGTCTTCCACGCCGGCGACGGCAATCTCCACCCGCTGATTCTCTTCGACGCCAACAAGCCAGGCGAACTCGAGCGCGCCGAACAGTTCGGCGCCGATATCCTGCGGCTGTGCGTGAAGGTCGGCGGCGTGCTGACCGGCGAGCACGGCGTCGGCATCGAGAAGCGCGACCTGATGGGAGAGATGTTCAACCAGATCGATCTCGACCAGCAGATGCGGGTGAAGTGCGCCTTCGACCCCAACCATCTGCTCAACCCGGGCAAGGTGTTCCCGCAGCTTCGCCGCTGCGCCGAACTCGGCCGCATGCATGTTTCCGGCGGCAAGCTGCCCTTCCCGAGCATTCCGAGGTTCTAGCACCTCCATGACAACCTTCCTGCCCTTCACGGCCACCGATGTCGCCACTGCCGTTCAATGGGCGATCTCCGAAGACGCACCTGTCGAGATTCTGGGGCACGGCTCGAAGCGCGGCATTGGACGCCCCGCCCAGTGCGAACACGCGATCGACTTGTCGGCGATGTCGGGCGTCACCCTTTACGAGCCGGAAGAACTGGTGCTGTCGGCCAAGGCCGGCACGCCGGTCGCCGACATCGAGCGACTGCTGGCGCATAACAACCAGCAGCTCGCTTTCGAGCCGATGGACTGCTCGCGGCTTTTCAACCACGACACGCGCGGCGGCAAGGGCGGCACCATCGGCGGCGCGATATCGACCAATCTCTCGGGGCCGCGGCGGTTGAAGGCGGGGGCGGCGCGGGACCATATTCTGGGCGTCAACGCGGTGTCGGGACGCGGCGAAACCTTCAAGTCCGGCGGGCGCGTCGTGAAGAACGTCACCGGATACGACCTGTCGAAGCTGATGACGGGCGCGTGGGGTACGCTTGGCGTGCTGACCGATGTGACGGTCAAGGTGCTGCCCGCCGCCGAGACGGAGACGACGCTGGCGATCCGCGGCCTTTCCGACGAACACGCGACGGCGGCGATGGCGCTCGCCATGGGATCGAACGCCGAGGTGTCGGGCGCGGCGCACCTGCCCTACAGCCTGACGGAGCGCGTGGCGAGCGACATGCGCGGCGCAGACGCCGCCACGCTGCTGCGCGTCGAGGGGTTCGGGCCATCGGTGGTCTATCGCGTCGATACGCTGAAAACCCTGCTTCGCAACGCCGGTCCCATCGAGGAAATGACCGACTGGAGTTCTCGCGCGCTGTGGCGCGACGTACGCGACTGCGCCCCCTTCGCCGACGGCACCGCGCGTCCGGTCTGGCGCGTCTCGATGGCGCCGTCGGAGGCGCACCGGATGGTGCTGGCGCTGCGCATGGAAGCCGGTGCGGATGCCTTCTACGACTGGCAGGGCGGGCTGGTGTGGCTGCGCATGGAGGCCGAACCGCAAGCCGAAATGCTGCGCCGGCTGGTCAGGCAATTCGGCGGCGGGCATGCAACGCTGATGCGCGCGAGCGCGGGCTGGCGTTCCGCCGTCCCGGTGTTCGAGCCCGAGCCGAGGGCGCTGGCCGCCCTGTCGACGCGCGTCAAGGCCGAGTTCGACCCGAAGGGCCTGCTCAATCCGGGACGTATGGCAGCCGCCGCCAACTCTGATACGTTGGCGCAAGCAACAGAGGAAAGCGCCTCATGACCAACACACCGCCACCCGCCCGCCAGACCGACCGCTGGCTGGAACCCGGCCAGACCAATGCGCTGGTCGTCTATATCCTATATCTCGTCGGCCTCGTCATCGGCATCAGCGGACTGGTCGGCCTGGTGATCGCCTATGTAAACCGAGGCAAGGCCAGCGGCTTCGTCGAGACGCATTACACATGGCAGATCAGGACATTCTGGATCGGACTGCTGTACGCCGCGATCTCGATCGTGCTGATGCTGCTGGCGGTCGGCTTTGTCCTAGCGTTCGCAGTCGCCGTCTGGTTCATCGTGCGCTGCATCATGGGCATCCAGGCGCTGCAGCGCGGCGAGCCGATCAAGAACCCGCAGAGTTGGCTGATTTAGCCTAAGGAACAGCGTCCACAGTGCAGACCACATTCACCGCCGAACAACTTGCCGATCCGCATGTCGAGGAATCGGAAAAGATCCTGCGCAAATGCGTGCATTGCGGTTTCTGCACGGCCACATGCCCGACCTATGTGACGCTCGGCAACGAGCTGGATTCGCCACGCGGGCGCATCTACCTGATCAAGGACATGCTGGAGAACGGCCGGCCGGCGGACGAGCAGATCGTCACGCATATCGACCGCTGCCTGTCGTGCCTCGCCTGCATGACGACATGCCCGTCCGGCGTGAACTACATGCATCTGGTCGATCATGCCCGGGCGCATATCGAGAAGACCTATAAGCGGCCGTTGGCCGACAGATGGCTCCGCTCGCTGCTGGCTTTCGTGCTGCCCCATCCGGCACGGTTTCGCGCAGCGCTGCAACTTGCGCGATTGGGGCGGCCCTTCGCCAAGCTGTTCGACGGCGTGCCGACACTCAGGCCACTGGCTGCGATGCTGAGGCTGGCGCCAGGGTCGGTGCCGGGGCGCTCGCGCAACGCGTCGCCAGCCACCCACAAGGCGGCAGGCGCCCGCAAGCGGCGCGTCGCGCTGCTGACCGGATGCGCGCAGGCGGTGCTCGACCCCGGCATCAACGATGCGACGATTTCGCTGCTCACCCGGCTCGGCATCGAGGTGGTGGTGCCGAAGGGCGAAGGCTGCTGCGGCGCGCTGGTGCATCACATGGGGCGCGAGGAGCAGGCGCTCGCCTCGGCGCGGCAAAATGTCGACGCCTGGACGCGCGAGATGGAGAATGGCGGGCTCGACGCGATCGTCATCACGGCATCGGGCTGCGGCACGACGATCAAGGACTACGGTTTCATGCTGCGGCTCGATCCCGACCATGCCGACAAGGCCGCGCGTGTCTCAGAGCTGGCCAAGGACGTGACTGAATTCCTGGCGACACTCGAACTGCCACCGCCAACCGTCAAACCTGACCTCACCGTCGCCTATCATTCGGCCTGCTCGATGCAACACGGCCAGAAGATCACACGGCAACCCAAGGACCTCTTGCAGAAGGCCGGCTTCACCGTGAAAGAGCCGCGCGAAGGGCATCTCTGCTGCGGATCGGCAGGCACCTACAACATCATGCAGCCAGAAATCTCGGCGCAATTGCGCGACCGCAAGGTGAAGAACCTCGCCGCGACGGGTGCTGCGCTCGTCGCCACAGGCAACATAGGCTGCATAACGCAGATCGCTTCGGCAGCCGTCATGCCGGTGGTCCATACGATCGAACTGCTCGACTGGGCCTATGGCGGGAAGCGGCCGAAAGCGATTGGCGGCGTCTGAACCAAAAAGAAAGGGCGGGCGGCTTATACGCCGCTCCGCCCTTTGCCGATGAGCCGCACCCCCGCGCGCGACCCGTCCCCCGACATCTGGATTGGAAACTACATCACCACGACCTTGGTGCCGACGCCGACGCGCTCGTAGAGCTCGACGACATCCTCGTTGCGCATGCGGATGCAGCCCGATGAAACTGCCTGCCCTATGGTCCACGGCTGGTTGGTGCCGTGAATGCGGTAGAGCGTCGAGCCGAGATAGAGGGCGCGCGCGCCAAGCGGGTTTTCCGGACCGCCCGGCATGTATTCCGGCAGGATGCGGCCCTTCTCGCGTTCGCGCGAAATCATCTCGGAGGGCGGACGCCAGTCGGGCCATTCGGCCTTGCGGGTCACCTTGTGGGTGCCGGCCCATTCGAACCCGGGCTTGCCGGTGCCGACGCCATATCGGCGCGCCCTGCCGTCGCCCTCGACGTAGAAGAGGAAGTTGCGTGTCGTGTCGATGATGATGGTGCCGGGCTGCTCGCCGCCGTCGTAGGCGACTTCCTGCGGCAGGTAGAGCGGGTCCATATTGCGGCTTACGGCGCGCTTTTCCCGCGGCACGACCGCAGCGGTGCGAACCGGATCCGATCCGCCCATCAGGCGGCGGACATTGCGGCGCGCATCGACCTCGTTGGGGAACGCCTTGCGCTGCTTGAAAAGCACCCTGCCCGGCTTTTGCCCGAGTTGCAGAACCCAGGGCGCGGAAAGATCGGGGCTGACCACGACCGGCGGGCGCTCGGCGTAGCGATCGTTGGCCGAGGCCGGAACGGCCGAAACAAGCATCGCCGCGGCGGCAAAAAGGAGAAGTTCTTTCATGTCACGCACTCTCGAACCAGCACTCTCGACACGGCAAGGTTCTTGCCCTCGCCTGTTCACCGCATGTTGGCCCGAAGCGGCAACCGAAAGGTGAATCGGAATGCTTCAAATGCGGCAATGTCAGTAAACCTTTTGGTGTGGTTACCGGGCGGTTCAGGAATCTGGTAAATGCTCTGTTGATATTCAGCTCAGGCCGGCCTGCAAATGTCGGCTTTCTGCGCTTCCGGTGCTCACGTACCCAAAAGTACGCTCCGCTCCGGTTCTCGAAATCCATCATTTTCGGCTCGGCCTGAGCTGAATCTCAACAGACCCAATGCCCCGTAAAGACGGAAGGAATGCGCGTGGCGGCTGCTGGACTGATCGAGGGAACCGACGGCATCGTGCGTTGCGCCTGGCACGGCAACCTGCCGGACTATCTGCATTATCACGACCACGAGTGGGGACGGCCCGTCGCCGACGATATCAGGCTGTTCGAGAAGATCTGCCTCGAAGGCTTCCAGTCGGGGCTGTCCTGGCTGACGATCCTCAGGAAGCGCGAGAACTTTCGTGCGGCGTTCGCGGGCTTCGACTTCGACGAGATCGCCGCATTCACCGACGGCGATGTCGAACGCCTGCTGCAGGATTCCGGCATCGTCAGGCATCGCGGCAAGATCGTCTCGACGATCAACAATGCACGCCGGGCACAGGAGATGGTGCGGGAGGCGGGCTCGCTGGCCGCCTGGTTCTGGAGCTTCGAGCCTGATAGCGCGGAGCGACCGACAAAGGTCGATCTTGCGCATCTGCGCGCCAACCCGACGACCGCCGTTTCGGTGCGCCTGTCGAAGGACCTGAAGAAGCGCGGCTGGACCTTTGTCGGACCGACGACGGTCTATGCCTTCATGCAGGCAATGGGCATGGTCAACGACCATATCGAGGGGTGTGCGTGCCGGGCCGAGGTGGAGAAGGCCCGCAAGCGCTTCAAGCGGCCAACGTAGTGCTCAGCCCGTGTTCAAACGCGAGCCGCGCAATAGCCCCTGCTCTTCGAGAACCGGGTAGGCCATCGAGGCGAGCAGCGAGTTGATCTGCTTGAGGTCTCTGATGGTGTCGAGGTGGATGGTGCTGGTCTCGAGGCTCTTTACCGTTCCCTCGCGCAGCCGGGCGAAATGGCTGCTGCTGGTCGCCTTCTCGACATCGCGCAGCCGGTCCTTTTCCTCAACGAGCTGGCGGGCTGTGGCCGCGTCGCGCGACACCAGCACATTGAAGGAGAGGCGCGCGTTTGCCATCACCGATGCGTGGAAGGACGAAAGCTCGCGCCAGCCCTCGGGCGTGAATTCCAGCCCGCGATCGATCTTCTTTCTGACATGCGCCAGCATGTTGCGAACGATGATGTCGCCGACCTGCTCGAGCTTGACGCAGGCGCCGATCAGTTCCTGGCAGCGCAGCGCCTCCGCCTCGGTGAGCTTACGGCTGGTCACCTTGGTGAGGTAGAGCTTGATCGCGGCATGCTTGCGGTCGACACGGTCATCGAGCGTGGCAAGCGCCTTGATCTTGTCGTCGTCGGCCGCCTCGTAAAGCTCCATGATGCGCACAAGCATGATCTCGACGGTCTCGCAGACGCGCACCACCTCACGTGTGGCGTTGGCCAGCGCCTGCGCCGGCGTGTCGAGCGCGGCTTCCGAAAGGGCGGACAGTTCGGTGGTGGCGAGGTCGTCCTCTCTGCGCGGCGCGTTCATCTCGGTCAGGCGCTCGGCGATGCGGTAGACGAGACCGGCAAGCGGGATGCCGAGGATGGCGAGCACGAGATTGAAGACGATGTGGGCGTTGACGAGTTGGGCCGGCACCGTCGCACCCAAGAGGTCGAGAGGCGGCGCCAACAGCATGACGGCGATCAGGGCAATGACCGCGCCGGTGCCCCGCATGATCAGGTTGCCGAGCGGCACGACGCGAGCCTTGCGGGGCGCGGCGCGCGAAAGCATCACCGCGATGATGCCGCCGCCGATATTGGCGCCGAGCACCAGCACCACGCCGAGTTCGACCGGAACCAGGCCACGGGCGGCGAGCGCCACGACAAGCAGGATAGCCGCGACGGAGGAGTGGAAAAGCCACGTCATGATCGCTGCGATCAGAAAGGCAGTGACCGCGTCGCCCGACAGGTAGTTGACGATCACGGGAAGGATCCGGCTCTCGCGCAACGGCTCGGATGCCTCGCCGATCAGGCGGAGCGACAGGATGAGCAGGCCGATGCCGATGAGGATGCGGCCGAGCTGCAGCAGGTCGCGCCGCGAGGTCGCCATGAACAGCACGGTGCCGGCGACAAAGCAGATTGGCGTCAGGATTTCGAGATCGAAGCTCAACAACTTGACGACGAGCGATGAGCCGACATCGGCGCCGAGTACCGTGAGCAGGCCAGCGGCCCCGCCGACAATGCCTGATCCGACGAACGAGCCGACGATGAGCGCGACCGCGGTGGCGCTCTGCAGGCAGATGGCGAGCAGTGCACCGGCGCCGACGGCAAGCAGCGGGTTTTTCAGGATTGAGCGCAGCCGGATTCGCAGCACGTCGCCATAAGCGCGCTCGACCCCTGTCCTCACCTGGCGCGTTGCGAACAGCAGCAGCGCAACTGCGCCCGCCAGATGCAGAAGGACGAGCGAGCCGCTCACCGGACACGCTCCAAGGCTGCCGCTCCGGGCGGCATCGAGATCGGGGACTTGGTGCGCGAAGATGTCATGGACAACGGCTGATTATCTTAGCCGGATAATATTTTTCTTCCATAGGAACCGGCGGTTCCGGGGCGACAGGCCATGTCGGAAATCGCGCTTCGGACGGGCACAAGTGCGCGGCCCCTGTGCGAAGGGTTGCTTTGCAGGGCGCTTGGTTGGATCGTCAGGCCAGCGGGCCGGCGAGGAATAGTCCGACAATCACGGCGACGACCGTCGCGACCACGGGGTAGACGATGAGGAGCCCCGTGATCAGCGCATCCGATAGCGTGGTGGCCGCGTTCTCGCCACGTGGACGCGAAACGTCGAACGGGCCAGCAGCCAATTGCACGCCAGGTTTCGCCACTGCGCTCGACGCGCCGCCGCCGAAGAAGCCGCCTGCCGTCGTGTCCTGCCGGTACGCCATGATTCGTGCCCCAACCCTTGCCGGGGTCAGCTTATCCAGCCCGAATGTGACCGAACGATGCCGCCTTGATGGCGCGATTGTTTCAAAACCGGGCAGATTCGTTGCAGATCAGGCGGCGATTTCGACCGCGCCCGCAGGGATGGTGGCGACCCACGCCCGCGCAAGCGCCAGGCCCACCGAATCGGCTGACGGGCCATGGCGCTCGGCCTCGGTGTCATGGCGGCTGATCCAGTCGGGCTGATGTTCGGCAAGATATTCGGCAAAGACCGAGTTCCAGCGCCGCACATGGGCCCGATCGGCCTCGAAGTGAAACTGGATGCCGTAGGCGGCGCGGCCGATGCGAAACGCCTGGTTCGCCGCGACGCCGCTGCCGGCGAGCCGCACCGCCGCGCCGGGTAGCGTGAACGTGTCCTCGTGCCACTGGAAGATGGGGAATTCGTCGGGCGCCGACCCCAGCACGGGATCGACACGCGCTTCGGCCGCAAGCGCAACGGCGCACCAGCCGAATTCGGGGGCGGCGCCAAGCACGTTCCGCGCCCCGAAGGCGCGTGCGATAAGCTGGCTGCCGAGGCAGACACCAAGCAGCGAGCGGCCATTGTCGGAAAAGTCGCGGATCAGCTCGAGCAATTCGGGGAAGTAGGGGCTGCCTGCGTCGTCCAGTGCGTTCTGGGCGCCACCGAGCACGATCATGGCGTCGTGGGCCGAGCTGTCCCCGGGAAGTTCGTCGCCCCTGTAGGGCCGGCGCAGGTCGAGCGCCGCGCCCGCCTCGGCAAGCGCCTTGCCGATCTGGCCCAGACCTTCGTCCTCGAAATTCTGAACCACCAGAACCTTCATGACCGCTCCGCATGTGACCTCGACCACCGGAAATGGATATCATGACGGCAACACGAAACGGAAGATCATCATGCCCCTGCAGAACCGGGTCGACCCGTTCGGCGACATCCATGCGGTCTCGGCGCGCGGCCTGTTGTCAGGCAATCGCGGCATCATCCACGATCCGGCGACGAAGACGCTGCTCAATTTGCGCTGGACGACGAAGGCGTGGATCATCTGCTCGTGCGACTACAAGGGCCGTCGGCGCGAGCCGATGGGGCGCAACGAGCGGGATGGCGGAGCCGGCTGGACCGAGCTGTTCTTTCTCGACGAAGTGACAGCGCTGGCGGCGGGACACCGGCCGTGCTTCCACTGCCAACGCCAGCGGGCTCGGGAATTTGCGAACCGCTTCGGCGAGGCGTTCGGCATCTCTGAGCCCAGAGCCCCGCAGATCGACGCGCAATTGCACCGGGAGCGACTGGCGTCGGGCGGCAAAATGGTGGAGCTTGACCGGCACGGCATGGCAAAACTGCCGGACGGGTCGGTGATCTTCGATGGCAAGGACGACTACGCGATCCGCGGCGGCAAGGCGCTGCGCTGGCGCTTCGACGGCTATGACCGGGTGAGGAATTTCGACCAGTTCGACACAGGCGAAATGTGCGTGGTGACGCCGGCGACGGCGATCGCGGTGCTCAGCCAGGGTTTTCGGCCGGTGTGGCATCCGACGGCGGCAGCGCTCGGATTGGCGACCGTCGGTGACGCGGCATAGGGTCAGGACCCATCAATCCGCAGACACCTCAATAACAGCTTCGAGCCCATTTTGACCCATGCTGCGCTGTGCATGAATGGCTTCTTTGGGGCATGCAGTTGCACTCAATGAGTGCAACACAACAAAGAAAAACAGTTCAATTTCGCGCCCCTCAAATCCAAAAAGTATTGCGCCTCTGCGTTGCAATCCGCCCCAATACACTAATGGCGTCTGGTCCATCGCGCTTCACCGACCTGAGACTGCAAGGCGTAGTGCCAGACCTGCGAAGCAGAGCGCGAAGACCCTTTGACAACCGCGCAGTATTCCCGCCCTTCCGAGTATATGTATGCGAAGGCCTGCTGCAAACGCGGCGTAGATCACGAATATCGCGAACGTCATCGTCATGAAAAGGCCCGCCAGTGCCACCATAACAGACTCCCCACCGGCAATCTCGGAGGAGACGAATTGTGGCAGGAAGGCGAGGAAGAAGACCGAAATCTTCGGGTTGAGCAGATTGAGCAAGATGCCATCCCTCACAAGCGTCCATGTTGAGGCGGGTCGCAGGCGCTCATCGACCTTCAGGACGCTGTCGTCTCGCAGGATCGACCAAGCCATCCAAAAAGCCAGGCAACGCCAGCAAGTTTGACGATCTGGAACGCAGTGGCGCTGGCGTGCAGCACTGCGGCAAGGCCGAAAATTGCGGCAGCAGCGTGGGGCAGGATGCCGAGTGTGCACCCGAATGCCGCCACCACGCCCATGCGAAAGCCGCGCGATAGGGCAACTGCGAGAGTGAGGATCACGCCAGGGCCCCTGATGACGATCAAAAGAAGCGAAGATGCAGTGAATTCCCAGGT
>Ga0105046_10012839_pt1 | contig 12989 bp, 13 predicted proteins | sample MAT03_FD_78385 | JGI IMG/M metagenome (GOLD analysis project Ga0105046, IMG submission 78385) | Freshwater microbial communities from Lake Fryxell liftoff mats and glacier meltwater in Antarctica - MAT-03 (megahit assembly) | ecosystem: Environmental > Aquatic > Freshwater > Ice > Liftoff... | reverse complement strand
GCCAAGCGGATCTGTCGGCTGGCCAGTTTCAAGCCGTCCTGGGTAACGGCGCCTACCTCAACTCGTGCGGGGCACCCGAGAACATGGGCGTCAACGTCTGCGCTGCCATCCAGAATGGGCGCGCAGTCGGTGTGACGGTGACGACCACTCCTCGCAACCCAGGCATTTCGGGCTGTATTGCAGGCCGAGTCCGCGGCATGAGCTTCCCCAGCCACCCCAAACTCGACGTCACGCGGACGAATTTTTGAGTTCGCCCAACTGGCTGTAGGCTTCGAAGCTGGATCGAGGCCCCCGTGATCGAGGTCGAACGCGTCTACAAGTCATTCGGTGAGCCCGTGCTCCGCGGCGTCAATCTGCGCGTCGGGCGCGGGCGTTTGGTGGGGCTCGTCGGCCCGCCGGCTTCGGGTAAGAGCGTGCTCTTGCGCATCATCGCAGGCTTGCTCGAGCCCGAGGCGGGCAGCGTGCGCGTCGACGGCGAAGAGATGGTCGGGCTCAACTACCAGCAGCGCGGCCGTTTGCAGGGCCGCATCGGCATGGCCTTTCAGAACATCGCGCTCTTCGACCACTTGAGCGTCGGCGAGAACCTGGCTTTCCCCCTCCGCCGCCAGAAGGCGCTGCCGGAAGCCGAGATCAACGGGCGCGTCTCCGCCGAACTCGCCGCAGTCGGTCTCGCCGGATTCGAGGAACGCGCGGTGCAGGGGCTGTCTGGCGGGCAGAAACGCCGCGTCGGCATAGCCCGCGCCGCCATCACCCGCCCGCCCGTGCTGCTTTACGACGAGCCCGCCGCTGGACTCGATCCGGTGTCGACCAGCCGCATGTTCGCGCTCCTGGTCGACCAAAAAAAGCGCCTCAAGAGCACGCTGCTGGTCGTTTCGAGCGATCTCGATCGCCTGTTCGAGGTGACCGACGAAGTGGCCGTGCTGCACAACGGCCGCGTGCTCTGTCAGGGGCCGCTCGGCTCGGTCTTGGCGTCGCAGCTACCGCCCGTCCGCGAGTTCTTGGCCGACGTGCGAGTGCCGGCCGTCAGCAGCGTGCCGCCCTATGATCCCGACAGTGAGCGAGCGCCGCTGCCACCCGGAGCCTTCCTGCTGTGAGTGTGCGGTCACGAATCGGCATTTTGATGGCGCTCGTCGGCGGCGTAGGCGTCGTCCTGCTCCAGGCCCTGCGCGCGGTCCTCAAGCGCTCGTTGGACTGGGAGCAGCTCGAAGAGAGCCTCGTCCGCTTGGGTCTGCATTCGTTGCCCGTCATCTTCGGCACCGCCCTGTTCGTCGGCGGCATCATGGTCATCCAGTCGGCGCCGTTGATGACGCGCTACGGCGCGCACAGCTTGCTGGGCTGGGGCGCCGGCTTCGGCATTTTGCGCGAGGTCGGACCGATCTTGACCGGTCTGATGATCTCGGGGCGAGTCGGCTCGAACAACACCGCCGAGCTTGGCACACTCCAAGTGACAGAGCAGATCAACGGCCTGCGCGCTCTGGCCATCGATCCGGCTGACTATTTGGTAGCACCGCGCGTCGTCGCCATCGTCCTGACCACGGTCCTCGGGACCATCTTCGCCATGGTCGTCGCCCTGTGCGGCGCCGCGATCACCGGGCAGATCCTATTGGGCGTACACCCGGTCACCTTCTGGAATGGCCTCACGGGCGGAATGCTGGGCTGGCCCGACTTCACCCACGGTGTCGTCAAATCGTTCGTGTTCGGCCTGGTCATTGCCGGCACGAGCACTTCCTTTGGGCTCCACGCCAGGGGCGGCGCCCCGGGTGTTGGCCGGGCCGTGAACGAGAGCGTCGTGCTGAGCGCCGTCGCCATCTTCGTCATGGACGCCCTCATTTCCTTTGCTTCCCAGGGGCATTGATGGCCAGCGACGACCCGCCCGGCCCTCAGAGCGCTGCGCCCAAGCAAAAGGGACTCAAAGGCACGGCCCAGAGCACCAAGCCGGTGCGGGTCAGCGAAAAGCCAACGCGCAAGAGCGACCGCTCGGCGCTCATGACCAATGAATTCGCGGGTGCCAGCCTGTCGCCCAGCGCAGAGACGCTCAGCATTTCCCAACCCGTGCCCGGCTTCGTGCTACCCGCCGACGAAGCGCGAGGTGGTCCGCTCAAGACGCTGCTCGCGGCAGTTTACGCCATCCCCCGCATCGAACCGGGAGCCATCGCCGAGCAGATGCATTTGCTCGGCTTTCGATCGCTCGGCTTCGTCTGCCTGGTGCTCGGCTTCGTGGGCGGCATCCTCGTCTACCAGGCGGGCATTCAGGCGCTGCGCATAGTGCCCGACACGAGCACGATCGGGCCCGCCTACATCGAAATCCTGGTGCGCGACTTGGCTGCGTCGCTCACGGCGCTCATGTTGGCCACCCGCGTGGGCGCTGGTATTGCCGCTGAAATCGGTTCGATGAAGGTCACCGACCAGCTGGACGCTCTGCGCCTGTCGAACGCCGATCCGGTCGTTTACCTGGTCGCGCCGCGCCTGGTCGCCTGCGTGCTCGTCACCCCTCTGCTCACCATCGTCGGCGGCGCGGTCGCCCTGACCACAGGGGCGCTCACCGGCCTCTGGGTGTTCGACATCAATCCCGTCACGTTCTTGGACGGACGCTTCGTCGACGGCATCGATCTGGGCGCGGGCCTGGTGAAGAGCGTGGCCTTCGGCTTCGCCATTCCGGTCATGAGCGCCCACGCCGGGCTCTACACCAGCGGCGGCTCGCAGGGCGTCGGCAACGCCACGACCCGAGCCGTGGTCGGCTCGTCTTTGGCCGTGATCGTGCTCGGTTTCTTGATCGGCGCCTTGGCCGAGACGCTCAGCGCCGGGGCGGGCCAATGATCGAATTCGTCGGTGTGCACAAGCGCTTCGGCGAAAAAGTGATCTTGGACGGCGTCGATCTGAAGGCCGACGCAGGTGAAATCTTGTTCGTTATCGGCACGTCGGGCGCCGGTAAGAGCGTGCTCATCCAGCAGGTGGTCGGCCTCTTGGCGCCCGACCGGGGGCAGGTACTCGTCGACGGCCAGGACGTGACCAGGCTCAGCGAAGCGGCCTTTTATCCGATCCGCATGAAATGTGCGCTGGTTTTCCAGCACGCGACCTTGTTCGATTCCATGACTTGCGCCGAGAACGTGGCCCTGCCCTTACGCAAGCACTTCAAGTTGTCCCGCGCCCAAGCCAACGAGCGCGCTCTCGAGTTCTTGGCGCAGGTGCAGATGGAATCGTTCGCGAGCACCTACCCCGCAACTCTCGGTGGCCGCCGCCGCAAGCGCGTAGCAATCGCGCGCGCCCTCACGCTCGACCCCAAGTACATACTGTTCGACGAGCCGACGACCAGCCTCGATCCGGTGAGCGCGCGCCGCGTCGATGCCCTGATTTTGGACCTGTCGCGCAAGCGCGGGGCCACCTGCATCGTCGTTTCCCACGATTTGCGCAGCATCTTCTCCATCGCGGACCGCGTCGCCATGCTGTACAAGGGCCAAGTGAGAGCCCTGGGCACGCCGACGGAAATTCGGGCTTCGCTCGATCCGGTGGTCCAACAGTTCATCACGGGCAGCCAAGAAGGCCCGCTGGAGACCACCTGAAATGAGTCAGCGCTCGATGGAGATGAAGGTCGGCGGCCTCATCTTGGCCTCTGTCCTGCTCCTGGTGGGCTTCGTCGTCGTCATGGGCGGGCTCAGCCTGCAGCCCAGCTTCCGCGTCTACGTCGAGTTCGAAAACCCAGGTGCCTTGCAGTCGGGCTCGCCCGTGCGCATCGCCGGCGTGCGCGTGGGCCGCGTCACGGCGCTCGAGTTTCGCGGCGGTGAGAAGGACAAGAACGGCAAGCCCGTGCTCCCCATCCGCGTCGTCGCCGATATCGATGCCGTCCACCAAAAGGCCATCCACACCGACGCCGTCTTTTTCATCACCGCGCAGGGCGTGCTGGGCGAAATGCACCTGGCCGTCGATCCAGGCAGCCACGAAAAACCCATGTTGCCTGACAATTCGGTGGTGGTCGGTGTCTCGCCGCCCCGGCTGGACCAGCTCCTCGGCGAAAGCTACGAGCTGCTGCACCGCACCTACCTCGGCATGGTCCAAAACCAGAAGCAGCTGGGCGAGACCTTCGACGGCCTGCACAAGACGCTACAAGGCACGGGTCGGCTATTCGAGAAGCACGAGGCCGACATCTCCAGCATCATCGAGCGCCTCGACTCGATCGCCGGCCATTCCGAGGAGACGCTGGCCGCCGTGCGTGAGCAATACGTCGACGGCCCGCGCATCGAGCGCATCCTGGCCCGGCTCGATCACACAACGCGGGTCGTGGACGAAAACCTCGAGCCTTTGCTCAAGGACACGCGCGCGGTCTTGGCCGACAGCCGCAAACTCACCGCTTTTCTGGCCGACGACCAGCAGCTCGCCACCATCAAGAGCCTGTCCAAGGACACCGGGGCGCTGCTGGGCACGGCCAAACGCGCCGCCGACGACGCCGGCGCCATCGTGGCGCAGATCAAAGCCGGCAAAGGCACGGCGGGCGCGCTGCTCATGGACGAGACCCTCTACGACGATCTTCAGGAAATGGTCCGCGATCTGAAGCAAAATCCTTGGAAGATCATGTGGAAGGAATGACTACATCCTGCCACGAAACATGCGGCTCAGCGGCCGACGCACGGAACTTCGCCAGTCCTAGTCCGTCGAATGAGTGTTAGGAGAGGCCCCGGCCCACCAGCCCCGTCTCGCCTGACCAGCCCCCGAATTTGCGTTCATGCCCCGACAATCCCCGGCAACGACACCTTGACGGTGTTACACTCCGGTTGATATTCGCAGTGGGATGGTCGAGCGACCCGGTCCGCTTGTATCCGCTCCCGCCCCACTCGATTTTTCCGCTCTCACGCGCTCCGTCCCGTTTCCTTCCCTCTCTCTCAAGACACTCATCATGGCTGACAAGAACGAAAGCTCGGTCCTGTTCTCTCTCAAAGAACTCATGAACTTGGAGGAGGACCGCATCGCCGAAGAAGAAGCGGACAAAGAGCGTTCGGAGCGTGAAGCTCGCGAGCGCGCCGACGCCGCTCAGCGTGCGCAACGCGACGCCGAGGAGCGCAAGCTGCGCGACGCCGAAGAAACGCGCCGCGCCGAAGATCTGCGTCGCCGCGAAGAAGAGGCTCGCATCGAGGCTGCCCGCCAAGCCGAGCTCGGCAAGGCGCAGCACGAGATGGAGACCAAGGCACGCATGGCTGCCCTGGCTCAGCAACAAGAGCATGAGCACAAGATGGCCGCGCTCGGCCAGGACGACACCAAGAAGAAGCTGAAGATCGGCTTGGGCATTGGCGGCGCCGTGCTCGTCATCGCTCTCGTCGGTGGTGGCTTGGCGTTCAAGAGCGCAGCGGACAAGGCAGAGGCCGAAAAGGCCGCGTTGACGGCCCAGTTGGCGGACGCTGAAGCTAGCGCCAACAAAGAGGTGGAGCGCCTCAAATCCCAGGCCGCCATGGCGGGCACCATGTCCCAAGCCGAGAAGGACGCTCTCAACGAGAAGCTCCGTTTGGCCGAGCTAGCCGCCAAGGAAGCCGCTGCCAATGCAGCTTCGGGCGGCGCGGGCAAGGCGCGCCCGGGCGGTGGCGGCTCGTCCAAGCCGACGACGCGCCCCTCGGGCCCCAAGTGCGATCCGAACGATCCGATGTGCGGCAGCCTCTGAGGCTGCGTCTCCTTGGAAGAGCCAAAAGAGCCTGGGTCACCCCGGGCTCTTTTGCCATCAGTCGTCCTCCCGCCCCGCCAAGCGTTTCATGAGCAAGAGCCGCATCGCCTACGCCCTCGACTACCCCAACCTCGCGACCGCTCGCGCGGGCGCCGCCGTGGTCGCGCCGCATGTCGGAGTGCTCAAGGTCGGGCTCGAGTTGTTCATCGAAGCCGGACCCGAAGCTGTGCGTATGGCCCACGAGCTCGGCGCCGAGGTCTTCCTCGACCTCAAGTTGCATGACATCGAAAAGACGGTCGAACGCGCCGTCGCCTCGGCTTGTCAGCTGGGCGTGAAGTACCTGACCGTGCATGCCGGCGGTGGCCCCGGCATGTTGAAAGCCGCGGCAGCGGCGGCCGCCCGCGAGAAGACAGGTCTGGTCGTGCTTGGCGTTACAGTGCTCACATCGCTCGATCAGGCTGATTTGCTGGCGGTTGGCGTCGCGGCCACGCCCGCCGAGCAGGCGATCCGCCTCGCGAACTTGGCGAAAGAATGCGGTCTGGGCGGGCTCGTCTGCTCTAGCGAAGAAGTCGGGCGCCTACGCGGAGCAGTCGGCCCCGAGATGGTGTTGGTCACCCCCGGCATTCGACCGAGCGGCGCGGAACTCGGGGACCAGAAGCGCGTCGGCACCCCCGGCGACGCCATTCGCTCGGGCTCTAGCTTGCTCGTGGTCGGCCGCCCCATCCGCGACGCAGCCGATCCAGCCGCGGCCGCACAAGCCATCGTCCGAGAGATCGACGCCGCGCTCGCTTGAGCGGCCCGAGAAAGAACCCCACAGATGAACGATTCCAGGCGTCCCTCGAGCGAGCGCGGCCCCGCGGGCCGCCATCAAGGCCGCATGGATTACCGGCGGCGCCGTGTCGAAAATGGTCCATCCGTCCCCAACGACACAGGCCTCGAAGGCCGCCGGCTCATCCTGGGTCAAAACCCAGTGCGCGAGGCCATCCGCGCCCACGGCGCCCGCTTGCTGGAGGTCCTGATCGAGGAACGGCCCAGTCCCCGCGCCGAAGCCGTCGAACGCTTCGCGCGCGATCAAGGCATCATCATTCGCCACGTGCCGCGCGCCGAGCTCGAGCGCCTTTCGGGCCCGACCCTCCACCAGGGCGTCGCCGCTTACGCTGAACCGCTCGTGCTCACGCCGCTCGCTGACTTACTGATCCTGCCGGATCTGCTGGCGCTAGCTCTGGACGGTGTGGTCGATCCGCAGAACTTTGGAGCGGCCGTACGCAGCGCAGCGGGTCTATGCCGGGCGCCCATCCTCTGGCCCGAGAGCGCTTCGGCGCCGCTCACCCCCGCCACCTTCCGCGCCTCGGCGGGCGCCATCGAGCATGCCGTTCTGTGCCGTGTGTCATCGCTCGTGAGCGCACTCGACGAGGCCAGTTCGGCAGGCGTCGAAGTGATTGGTCTAGCCCCTGAAGCTGATACGTATCTGCATCAGCTCGATCTGACCCGACCCACCATCATCGTCATTGGCAGCGAGCAGAAGGGCATGAGTCGCGGCGTGCGCAAGGCGTGCACGGCTCTCGCCAAACTGGGTGGGTCGGGAGCGGTGCAATCGCTCAACGCGTCGGTCGCAGCGGGCATCGCCCTGCACTCTGTCGTAATTCAGCGCCTCGGGCGCTGACGTGGTTGTAGTTCAGCGCCTCGGGCGCTGAATGGATAGTCCTTCAGCGCGTTTGGATCTGACTTTATCCATCGATATCGAATTCTTAGACAGCGTACTTCAAGTGCTTTCTAGAGTTATTCCCCACACCTGAACATCGAGCACGTCGGCTCGTGTGGGCATTCCATTCAATAGAATGCGATACCGAAAGAGGGTCGCGCTCGAATCACGAACGACATCGGTCAGTTAGAGTTCGCCTTGAAGGTGGCTTCTTGCCTGGCTCCCAGCTGTGAAGTGAAACCTGAGCTTCGAGCGGGTCGCAATTAGCCGTCTATTTCGAAGGGCGGACGGCACCGAGTTTGCGGAGCGCGTCCAGTAGCGCAGCGACGTCGCCATCGGTCGAGTCCTCACCCAGGCTCACGCGCACAGCGCCTCGGGCCGCCTCGCGACCGAGCATCGACTCGATCACCGGCGACGGCTCGGCCGTCCCCGCGCTGCAGGCGCTGCCACTCGAGATGCACACGCCTTCGAGATCGAGAGCGGCCACGAGCTCGTCGCCCTGCCAGCCCTTCAATGAGAAGTTCGTGATGTGGTGGAGCCGCACCGCTTCGCCTCCGTGGAGCTGCGCGCCCGGTTGTGCCAGCACGACGCGCTCGAGCTCGGCACGGAGTTGTGCCACGCGTTCGTACGCCGCACGGGATTCCGCTAGGCGTGCGAGCGCCGCGCCGAAGCCAGCCAGCGCAACGCCGTCCTGAGTGCCAGGCCGCAGCCCGCGCTCCTGCGCTCCGCCGCGCCCAACCGGAATGGGTTGGAAGCCGCAGCGAAAGGCGAGCGCCCCGACGCCCTTTGGACCGCGCAACTTGTGGGCGGCCACCGCAACGCTACCCGCCACCTCGAGTGCCTCGTGCGCGCCGCGCCCCAGCAACTGCACGGCATCGACGTGCAAGTGGACGCCCGCTGCATCGACGAAGGTAGCGATCTCGACCAGCGGCTGCAGCACCCCCGTCTCGTGGTTGACCGCCTGGATGGCCACGACAGGGCGCGCCCCCAGCACGGCCCCGGTCCGCATGTCATCGATTGCATCTCGCACAGCCTCGGGCTCCAAGCGGCCGCTCGCCGGCACCGGCAGCCAGCGCACCGGCACGCCGCAGCGTTCGAGCTCGCTGGCGCTGGCAGTGATCGAGGCGTGCTCGAGCCGCGAGAGGATCAAGCTGCTCGCGCCCGAAAGAGCCAAGTGGTTCGCCTCGGTACCGCCGCCCGTGAAGAGCACGTCGCGGGCCGACACGCGCAGGATGCTGGCGCAGAGTTCTCGCGTGTCCTCTTGCAGGCGGCGCGCCTCGCGGCCCGCTTGGTGGACGCTGGCCGGGTTGGCCCATGCCGTTTCCCTCGCTTTTTCCATAGCCGCGAGCACGGCCGGATGCGGCGGTGTCGTGGCGTTCCAGTCCAGGTAAGTGGTCACAAGGAGCCGGTTGGGGTGCGCGCAACGACGAAGCGAAGGGCCGCGCCGTTGAAGATCACGCCGCCCAGCGTCTCGCTGCCGCGCGGCAAGACCTGGGCGTCGCCGCCATGACCGCGCGCTACGCCGCGTACGACTGCCAAGCCCACGCCCGTGCCGCCCTGGGCGCGCGTCGGTGAACCGTCGATCTGAAAGAAGGGCTCGAACACGCGTTCGCTCAGTTCCGCGGGAATGCCCCCGCCCTGGTCGACCACGAGCACCTCGAACTGCCCCGAGCCGACACCGAGCAAGCGCAAGCCCAATGTGGTTCCCGATGGCGCAAATTTCGAGGCATTTTCGAGCAACTGTTCCACTGCGCGGCCTACGCGGCGGCCATCGCCGCGCGCCTCGGCCGCGTCCAAGCCGAACTCACTGGCGAGCTTCTGGCTCTTTTTTTCGCGACCCGGGCTCGTGGCTTCGATGGCGGCGCGCACCGCGGACACGACGTCGTACGGCTGATTGGCAAAGCGCAAACGTCCGGTCTCGATGCCGGTGATGTCGAGCAGATTGTCGATCAGGCCACGGAGGCGCTCGACGCAATCCTGCATCGAGCGCAGGGCCTTTTGCTGCGGCGCCTTGAGCTCACCCAGCTCCTGATCGAGCAGCAGCTTCGTGTAGCCGACGATCGGCGTCATCGGCGTCGACAGCTCGTGCGAGATATTGCGATAAAACTCCTTTCGAGCTTGATCCAGCTCGATCAGCCGCTGGTTGGCTTTCGACAGCTCGTCGACTTTTTGCTCGAGATGGTGGGCGATGCGCTGCGATTGCTTCCGCAAGTGCTCGCCCGTCTGCTCGGGCGTCAGGCCTTCTTTTTGGCCTTTCAGGTAACCCTCGAGCGTCTTGACGAACGAGCGCGCGTCGATCGGTTTTTGCAAGAAGCCATCGCAGCCCACGGACAGACTGGTGTTCCGACTGCCTTCGGCGGTGATGGCGACGATCGGGACTTCCTTCAGCGCAGGCTCCGAGCGCAGACGCAGAGTGACTTCGTAGCCATCGAGCCCTGGGATGGCGATGTCGACCAACACCAGATCGTAACTGCCCTCGGTGGCCTTTTTCACTCCGTCGAGGCCATCGACGGCGTCGACGACTTCGAAGCCCGCTGGCGTCAGCAGTTTCCGCACGAGCAGCCGATTCGCCGGATCGTCCTCGATGTGCAGCACGCGGGGCATGTGCGGTGTTATTCCCCGAAGCGCACTTGTCCCGCAAGCCTTTGTCCAGCTTGGACCTGTCGGTCCGCATGAAGCGCTTTCCACCCCGACTTGAATGCTCGAGCCCAACGTGCAAGACCCCAGCGAGCGTCCACGCATGAGCAGCACCACCTCGCCCTCCGCCGTCAAAAAACGCATCCTGATCGCTGACGACGACGTGGCGATCAGCCGTTTGCTCGAAAGGATTTTGGGCCGCGAGTACGACGTCATCACGGCCAGCGATGGCGGTGGCGCCTTGGCCCTCGCCGACCAAACCACGCCGCAGCTGTTGATTTTGGACGTGATGATGCCCGGCATGGACGGTTTCTCGCTCGCCCAAAAGGTGCGCTTGATCCCGCACCTCAAGAACGTGCCCATCATCTTCCTCACCGCGCGCGAGGGGCCACTGGACACGATCAAGGGCATTCAGGCTGGCGCGCGCCACTACCTGACCAAGCCGTTCAAGATCGAAGATCTGGTCGCAAAGGTGAAGAAGACCCTTGGCTGATCCGACCGTGCCCGTGGTGAGCCACCGCGTTCACCTCGTCCTCGCGGCCGTCACAGGGCTGCTCTATTACTTGGCTTTCCCCGGCGTCGATTTTTGGCCGCTCAGCTTCATCGCTTGGGCCCCATGGATGGTCGGCCTCATCGGCCGCACCCCCAAGCAAGCCCTAGCGGGCGGTCTGATCGTCGGATTTGCCACACATTTTACGGGCTTTTCATGGCTCTTGGGCATGTTGCAGACCTTCAGCGGCTTCTCGCTGCCCATTTGCGCGCTGTTCATGGTGCTGCTTTGCGCTTACCAGGGCGGCTGCTGGGCGCTGCTCGGCTGGCTCTACCGGCGCATGGTCGATCGCGGCTGGCCCACCATCGTCGCCTTCGGCCTCGCCTTCATCGCGCACGAGACGGTCTACCCGTTCCTCTTCCCCTTCAAGTACGCCACCACCGTCCACGAGGCGCCGGCGTTCGTGCAGCTGGCAGAAGTGGGTGGCCCAATGCTGGTCTCACTCACGCTGATCAGCTCGAGCTGGGCCCTCTCGTTGCTCGCGGCCTCGTTCCTGAGAGCGCGCGCCACCGGCGCCGAGCGCTCGCTATCGGCCGTCGTTCGCGCAGCCGGCCCGAAATGGCTGGTGGGGCTGTTCCTGGTGCCCGTGCTTTCCGGTCTCTACGGCCTCGTGCGCATGCGGCAGATCGACGCCATCGTCGCCGGTGCCGAGAAGATTCGCGTAGGTATCGTGCAAGCCAATATGGGCCTGGCCGAGAAGCGCACGCAGCTCGACGAAGGCATCCGTCGCCACCTCGAGCTCACGCGCAAGGTCCGCGTCGAAGACAAGGCCCAGCTGGTCGTGTGGTCCGAGACGTCCCTCACCGGCGTCGTGCACGAAGACAGCGCGAACGATTACTATCAGCGTAATATCACTCGCCGCCTCAAAATCCCAGCCATCATCGGCGCCGTCTTGGCTCGCAAAGTCGACGACGCGCGCCAGTACGCCCTTTTCAATTCGGCACTGATTACCGACAAAAATGGGAAGGTACACGGCCGCTACGACAAGCAGGTTCTGCTCGCCTTCGGCGAATACCTGCCCTTCGGTGAGAGCTTCCCGAAGCTCTACGATTGGTCGCCGAACTCGGGGCAGTTCTCGCCGGGCAAGAGCTTCGAACCCCTGCCCTTCGGCGAGCACCAAATCGCCGTCTTCATTTGCTACGAAGACATCATGCCCAGCTTCGTCAACACCATGATGAGCCATCGGCAGCCCGAACTCTTGGTCAACATGACCAACGACGCCTGGTTTGGCGACACGAACGAACCGTGGGAGCACATGGCTCTCTCCAAGATGCGCGCCGTGGAGCAGCGCCGCTTCTTCGTGCGTTCGACCAACAGTGGCATCAGCGGCTTCGTCGACCCCGTGGGCCGCCTGCTGCAACGCACCCCGACCTTCCAGCAAGCCGCCATCACCCAAGAGGTCGCCTGGCTCAAGCTGCGCACCCCGTACCAATTCCTGGGCGAAAAGCCTTGGTGGCTGGCCAGCGCGGCCGCCTTCGTCTGCGCCCTGGTCCGCCGCAAGAAGGCCAAGCCCCCCGCTTCGGCCAACCCCTGCCCCTGACGCGTTTCTCCGCCATCGCCCCGAACCGCGACACGAATGTCAGAGTCCGGCGCGGATGGCCGCGGCATCAGAAACTATTAGGGAGGGAATAGAGCCACGAATCAGCGCGTAACTTCGAAGCTCGACCTTCTTGGCGCTCCGGCACAATTAGTGCAAAAGTCGCTCGAGAACGGAGCTTCGGGGCAACCCGAGCTGCTTGCCCTTCGTCCCCGACGTCGCTTCCCCTGCCCCCCGACACCCATGACTTATAAATCGCTCACCATCCCCGCCATCCTGCTCATCACCGGTGCGTTCGTGGCTGGCGCCTGCACCTTAGGCACCATCGACGATGAGGGTTTCGGCGGTTTAGGCGGCGAAGGTGGTGACGCCAGCGCTTCGGGTGGCGCCTCGACCGGCGGAACGGCGGCGACAGGGGGCGCAGGCGGCGCAGGTGGCGCACCCGCTGACCCCTTCTGTCAGGCAGATGGGACCACCGATGGCCAGCTGGCTACCACGGATGCGGAGCAAGGGGACGACACGTGCCAGACGTGCAGAAAGGCCGTGTGCGGCGACTTGTTTGCCGTTTGCTACGCCGATGATTGGGACACCGCCTGCGCGAACGGCTCAACGAGCTACAACAGTATGGAAATTCCTGGGGAGTTGGACTGTCTCGCCAGTTGCATGCAGGATGAAGGCGCGTACGACGCAGATTCGATCGACGATTGCGCCACTCTGTGTGGGTCTTCCGAGTGCGATCCCGACTCGGCAGGTTTCGTGGCGGTCGATTTGCTCAAGTGCACGGTCATCGGTAGCGGCGGCGACGACTGCTTCGACGAGTGTTACTGAAGTCATATTGTAACCCTCGCGTCGAATTCGGGTCGAGTCGGCCTGATTCCGGGGCCGGGCTGTGTTAGGGTTCGCGCCGCCATGATGACCG
>Ga0105046_10012838_pt1 | contig 12989 bp, 5 predicted proteins | sample MAT03_FD_78385 | JGI IMG/M metagenome (GOLD analysis project Ga0105046, IMG submission 78385) | Freshwater microbial communities from Lake Fryxell liftoff mats and glacier meltwater in Antarctica - MAT-03 (megahit assembly) | ecosystem: Environmental > Aquatic > Freshwater > Ice > Liftoff... | reverse complement strand
GACAGGCGATTCGGGGATTCTTTCGTTAGGCGGGGATGGCACGGCCGGAAACCCGGTGCTGCGGGCGACCGCGGATTTGAGATCGGCGACTCTGCCGTTCCTGAGTTGGGATTCGGAAGGCGGTGACCGGGCCCGGCTCAACTTGCTGCGCTCCGGCGTCTTGCTGCAAGGCCGCGCGGGAGACGACATCGTTCCACTCACTGGCACCGGCGTCCTATCCGGCAAGGATGCCGTCGTTTTCGAACTGAAAGCGCCGGACGTGGAGATCACCTGGACCGTGCGTGTCAAGGACGGCGGGATGACCATGGACTTCCGCGGCAAGGGTGCCGGACTGGCCAAGCTGGATGGGCTGGAGCTGGTGTTTCCTTTTGATGCCTCGGCCACGGCGACCAGTCCTTTTCCCAGCGAATGGACCAGAACGCGCAAGCTTGGCGCAGCGGAGGCGGATAGCTCGCAGGGCGAACCCATCGCCGCCTCGGCCACCGCTTCTTATTCTCCGCCGGGAGAATGGGGCAGTGACGGCAAGCTGATCTTTCCCGCGCTCCTGCATGCGCCGGATCTCGGCATCCTGAGGGTGTCCTGCCCGCAAAAACCCGCACTGCTCGGCCGCTGGCAGGGACGTCGGGAATTTCTCTCGACCACACTCACAATTGAACTGCCCGTGCCCACCGGCGAAGTGCTCACCCTCAACTTCGAACCGTGGAACCTGCCGCAACCCAAGGAGGTGGCAGATGCCGAACAATGGAAGTCGGCGCGGCGCGGTTGGCTGAATGCGATCCAGGCCAACACACACCGTCCCGCAGGCGACTTCGCCCATGGCATCCACTATCCCGAAAATCCGGCGGGCGTCTGGGCGAACAATGTGATCAGCGATCCAGTGAGTTCGACGGTTTTTTGGCTGGCGGACCACGTGCTGCTGCTCCCCGAGCCCGCGCCTGGCATTTCGGTTGCGCCGCTGCTGCGGCGGACCGTCGAGTTGTGGATGTATGATGCGATCTCGCCGGAAGGCCAGGTTTTTTATGTCTATGGAGGGGGCGCGCCAATGGATGGGAATCCCTCCGTGCTGATCGGCGCATGGGCTTACGTCGAGGTCAGCGGCGATGTGGACTGGCTGAAGGCCCACATTGAGCGCCTTGAGTTCCTGTCGGCCTTCATGGAGGGCCGCGATATTGATGGCGATGGCCTCATCGAATCCCCGCAGACCGGCAACCGTAATTCGCATTCCCACGGCGAAACCGCATGGGACGCTATTTCCTCCGGCCACGAGAACGCCTATGTCAACGCCCTCGCCTACCGCGCGTGGCGGGGAATGGCCGACCTCGAGAAAAAGCTCGGCCGCGATGAGAAAGCCGCCAAATACACCGCGCTTGCGGAGCGTCTCAAGGAGGCGTTCGTCCCGGCGTTCCTCAACCCGGAAACCGGCTGGCTCGGCTGGTGGCGCAGCGCGGATGGCGAACTCCACGACGTCTGGAGCGACATGCCCACATCCCTCGCCATCAACTACGGCCTCGTGACGCCGGAGCAGGGCCGGGAGATGCTCGACAAATACTGGGCTGAGCTGGAAAAAACCGGTTTCAACAACTTCGAGCTCGGCCTGCCGCTCAACATTCGCCCCATCCCGCCATCGCTCATGTTAACCGGGTTCGGCGGAAAGTTGGAGGACGGATCTGATAACTACGGCAGGTGGCTCAACGGCGGACTCTGCCTGAGCAACACCTCGTTCTGGCTCGCCGCCAACTATGCCGTCGGTCGTCCCGAACGCGCCGACATGGTGCTCAACGCCATGCTCGCGCGCCAGAAACGTGGCGTCTTTCCCAATGGCGGCGCCTTCCAAAATGGCATCGTGGACAGCCCGCCCAACGGAGGTGAAAACTTCGATTGGGAGGGCAACCCCGCCGGCTACGAGGGCCACCTCGTTTACAGCTGGCTCTGGATGCAATCGATGATGCTCAAAGACCCGGCTACACGCGCGCGAGTTTTCGGATTGAGCCAGTAAATCAAGATCATGATACCAAAACTACGCCCAATCTCCTGCCTGATCGCGGGACTCATTCTGCCGGTTTTTTCGGCCAGCGCAGATATCCTGCTGGTTGAGAAAGCGGAAGTGCGCCGCTACACGGACGGCGGCACATTTCTGGGGACTTTTGCAGAGGGGATGGATATCCCGTTGAGCGTCCGACGCTCGGATGCGCCCATCGCTTGGCCTCCCGGCGTCTTCGGGCTGCAAAATCCTCTGGGCGTGACGCAAGCCACTCCGGATGGGCATTATTTCATCAGTCAGTTCGGCTCGGGGGAAATTCGTAAATACAATGCCGAGGGAGTGGATTTGGGCACCGTACTCTCCGGGCAGCCGGACTGGCAGCCAGCAGGAGTGGCATGGAACGATGGCCGGCTTTATGCCGCATCGCACCGTCACAAGGCCATTGCCAGCTACGCAACGGACAGCTTGGCCGAGGATGGAGATCCCAACACGCCCGAACCGCAGCGCGTGCTCGAGGGATTGGCGGAGGCGGCGAGCGGCCTGTGTTCGGCGGGCGAGCGCGGAGGCGTCTATTTCACGACCTCTGACGAAACCACCGGAAAGGGTTCTCTCGGCTATTGGTCGGGGCAGTCCAGTGATCCGGCGGAGATCCTTTGCACGTTTCCCGAGGGTAGCCAGCCGCGTGGGGTTGCGGTGGCGGAGAAGGGATTTTTTGTCGCTCTGATGGGTTCTGGAACAATCTCCAAAGTGGATTCTGAGGGGAATGCCGAGGACTGGCTCATCGGACTCCTCAACCCGGTAGGCGTGAGCATCCAATCGGGCCGCCTTTACGTGAGCCAACACTCGGATCGCACGGTGAAAGCCTACGATCTCTCCGACAAAAGCGTGCAGACGATCATTACGGCGCGAAGTAATCCGCAATACTTCGCTTTTGTCCCGTCGGAAGCCACGGATCAAATAGCGCGTGGCCGGTCGGTGTGGCTCAGCAATCCAAGCCCGAAGGACTCGCCGGTCGCCCGTATTCGCGCCGATCTCCAATCGGCGCAACTGCCATTCTTGAGTTGGGACACCGAGGGCGGCGAGCGTGCCAAAATGAATCTCTTGCGCTCACCCGTCACTCTCAGTGCCCGCTCCGGTGACGGAGAAATCGCTCTCACGGGCAGCGGGACGTTGCGGGGTGAAAACGAGGTCGTTTTTGACTTCGCCGCACCGGATGCCACGATCATCTGGACGGTTGCTGTCAATGACGGTGGAATCCGCATGGGTTTCACCGGCAGTGGCGAGGGACTGGATCGGCTTAAGGGGCTCGTGCTTCGTTTTCCTTACGACCCATCCGCCACGGCCACCCATCCTCTCGCCGATGAATTCTCGCGCCAGGGCGTGTTTCGGTTGCCCGCCTTAATCAACGCTCCGGACCTCGGCGCTATGCGCGTCACCTCTGCCACCGTTCCCGATTTGGAAGGAAGCTGGCGCGGCAGTCGTGAAACCCGCTCGACCACCCTGGAGTTTCAACTGCCGGTTCCCACTCCCGACGAGGAAACCGTGCTCACCTTCGAGCCTTGGAATCTGCCCCAACCGGCCAGCGTGAAAGATGCCGCGCTCTGGCAAAGCGCTCGGCGTGGTTGGCTGAATCTTCTCCAAACCCGCTGTCTCGGCATGCAGGGCGATTTCATTCACAACATCTCCCTGCCGGAGCGTCCGGCCGGCGTCTGGGCCAACAACACGCTGAGCTGCCCGGTGGGATCCACGGTCTTCTGGCTCGCTGATCATGTGCTGCTCATCCCACAACTCGCGCCGGATGTCTCGGCCACCTCCTTGCTGCGGCGCACCGTCGAGTTATGGGTGAACGACGGCACTTCTCCCGAAGGCCAGGTCTTTTACGTTTGGCGCGGGGGCGAACCCGCGGACTCCAATCCCGCCGTGCTCATCGGAGCGTGGGCCTACGTCGAAGCCACCGGCGACATCGACTGGTTCAAGCGCCATGCCGAGCGCTTGGAGTTCATCTCCCAATACATGGAAAAATGCGATATCGATGGCGACGGGCTCATCGAATCCCCGCAATCCGGAAACCGCAACACGAACACCCATGGCGAAACCGCATGGGACTGCATTTCCTCCGGCCACAAAAATGCCTATGTGAACGCTCTCGCCTACCGGGCTTGGCGCGGCCTGGCTCAAATGCAGGAACGCGCCGGACAGCCGGAAAAAGCCGCGCGTTACAGCCAATTGGCCGATCAATTGAAAAAGGTCTATCGCGAGACATTCTACAATCCCGAAACCGGCTGGCTCGGCTGGTGGCGCAGCGCGGATGGCGAACTCCACGATCTCTGGAGCGATATGCCCACGAGCATGGCGATCATGTATGGCCTCATCACCCCAGAAGATGGCCGCACCATGCTCGACAAATACTGGACCGAGCTGGAAAAAACCGGTTTCGATAATTTCGAACTCGGCCTGCCGCTGAATATTCGCCCGATCCCGCCGTCTCTCATGCTCACGGGTCACGGTGGAAAACTCGAGGACGGATCTGATAACTACGGCAAGTGGCTCAATGGCGGCCTCTGCCTGAGTAACACCTCGTTCTGGCTCGCCGCCAACTATTTCGTCGGAACCAACGAACGTGCAGACATGGTGCTCAACGCCATGCTCGCGCGCCAGAAACGTGGCGCTTTCCCGAATGGCGGGGCCTTCCAGAACGGCGTGGTCGACAACCCACCCAACGGCGGCGAAAACTTCGATTGGGAGGGCAACCCCTCCGGATACGAGGGCCACCTCGTCTATAGCTGGACCTGGATGCAATCGATGATGCTCAAAGACCCGGCAACACGCGCGCGGGTTTTCGGAACACTCCAATGAAGCTAGCACCTGCGATTGGGCGATGCCGATTTCAGCCCTCTTTTTGACAGTTTTGTAGCCCTGTGTTCGATTACGACCGCACGGGGCTGGAGCTACTTAAGCAGATGTCAGTTCACAGCAAACCAATCCCAAACATACACGGGAGAAATCTGGAGACGCGACATCGGTGGAGCGGTGACTACCTGGAAGGTCGGCTTGAATACCCCGGTGGGTTTGAAAATCGCCAATGGTAATCTGTTTGTGAGCTCGTTTTTGGGTGAGAACATCACGGGTTAGAGCCCCGCTGACGGGGCTTTTGTCTCCACCTTCAGCACCGTCGGAGCCCCGCAGTATTTCTCGATGACGGCGATCCCTGAGCCTTCCACTTATGCGCTGCTCGGTCTCGCCGGGGTAGCCGGTCTGATCATCTCGCGCCGCCGCTCGAGGATCGCTTAATTAGGCCCAAAAGCTTAAACAAAACGCATCGGATACTGGAAACAATCCGATGCGTTTTTTTTGCTTCCGCAGGTTGCATGGTCGTCATGGAAATGATCAGGTTATGCCCTGCGAATGCGGGTTTCAACCCCCTGAGATGGCTTTATGCTCATCGCTCTAGCACCTAGTTTCCCCCGATGACCTCCTTTTTTTCCATCATACGACGCGCCGCGCTCATCTTCGCATGTCTTGCGCTTCCACCCGCCACTTACGCGGCTGACGAAGCCGCCTCGGTTCACGTGGCTGGCCATGGAACCGGCAAAATCCAGTCCTTCGTTCCAGGCCAACCGAACGCTCCCACCCGCGTCTATGCGGAGGCGCTGCCTGTGCTGAATGCGATGCTGGAAGCTGGCGACGGCTTCCTGCTGGCCTCGACGGGCGCTCCCGCCCAAGCTGGCACAATTGTCAGGATCGATCCGGAAACGGGCATTCCGACGGGCACGTTTTGGGATGGAATCACCACCGCGGGGAAGGCTGTCGGTCGCCTCACCGGCCTCGCACTGGCAGACGGAGTCATTTATGCCGCAGAGGCCGACGCAGGAGTGATCCACGCAATCGATGCGCTCACTGGCGCATGGAAAGGCGTGGCGGGAAAGTCTGACGGAGCGGTCATCTCGCAAATCTTCGTCGGCAAAGAAGGACTCCTCGCTGCTGACTTCGGAGGGCAGCAAATCCTGCTCTTTAGAAGCTCTGACGGGACGTTCCAAGCAGATCCGGAAGTCTTGCACAGCACCGCTCCCGCTGCGCCTTGGGGGGTTGTCGAAGACAAGACCGGACGCATTTTCTACTCAACGGCCGCCGACGAAATCGTGCAACTAACGGATGGCAGCCCGACTCCCTGGGTTTCGGGCGAGAAGGCGCGACAGGTCATTTACCTTGGTCTCTCACGCGATGGCAAGTCCCTGCTGGTGCCAAGCAACGCGACGGGCTGGGCGAGTGCATGGTCCACGGAGAATGCAGAATCAGTATGGGAACGACAGTTGCCAACCGAGAATCAGATCATCTCGATGTTGGAATTTTCGGACTCCCCTGCGAATGCTCAGAGTTTTCTCTTTCGGCAGGAGGGAGTGGCGGGCGCGAAGCCCACGGCAGGAATTTTAGTTAAAACTTTTGTCGATCACGGGCTGATCACGCATCTTGGCTGGGACACAGAAGGCGGCGGCAGGGAGATCAATAATCTCCTGCGCCGCCCGCTGCGCTTTGCCATGGTCAATGAGGAACAAAGTACCCCGCTGACAATAGAAAATCTCACCGCTTCGGACACGGCGATCGCAGGGACGTTGGTTCAGGAAAAAGGGAACCCGGTCGGAAAATTCCAGATCGTCTACTCGGAATCCCATCTCAAAATCTCCGCAGAACTGGATGCCGGCAAAATCGGAAAAGGCGCCCGGGTTTCGTTGACTCTGGATCTGAATCCGCGCATGTGCGCGACGAGCTTCCACGCTTCCAAATGGACCACCGTTGATACCGGAAATCTGCCCGGCTTGATAATTGCTCCTGACATGGGAACCATGGAAGTCACCGCAGCTAACCCGACCGAGGTGCGCTTCACAGGGGATCGGCCGCGGCGGGAAACGACCTTGGTTTTTACCTCCGGAGCTGAGAGTTCACCGGGCTTGGCGCTACAGTTCAGCCCGGTCAATCTGGCAAACCCAACGCCCGGAACCAGCGACGAACTTTGGCAAAAAGCCAGGCGCGGCTGGTGGAACCTTCCCCTCGCGACGTCCCAATGGGGACCGACCGACGGGACGGGTGGCAGCATCGCCGGGATCTGGGGGAATAATGTCATCAGCAACCCGGTCGGGGCGACGCTTTTCTGGCTTGCGGATCACATCGTTCTCGCCCCCGAATGGTCGAAATCCGTCGCTGGTTCCGAGTTTTTGAAATACACGGTCGAGTATTATCTCAGCCGTAAGATCCTGCCCAGCGGCGAGGTTGCCTATGTCGATATGCAGGGGGGTGCGATGGACGCAAGCCCGGCTCTAATGATCGCTTTCTGGGGAGTGGTGGAATCCACCGGCGATCTTGCCTGGATGAACGAGTGGCTGCCGAAGCTAAAGCCTGCAATCGATTTCATGAACTCCCGCGACGTGGACGGCGATGGGTTAATCGAATCCAAGCAATCCGGCAACGCCGGCACGGGCGCCTTTGGCGACACCGCGTGGGATACCTACAGCAGCGGACACAAGAATGCCTACGTCAACGCACTGGCACATCGCGCTTACAAAAGCCTCGAAGCACTGGCCTTGAAAGCTGACGATCAGGCCTCCGAGAAAGATTACGGAAGTCGCGCCGCAAAATTGAAAGCCTCCATTCGCAGCACGTTTTACAATCCCGAAACCGGCTGGATCGCCTGGTGGAAAAGTGAGGATGGTGTGTTGCACGATGTGCATTCGGATGTTCCCACCAGCATGGCGACCATCTACGGGTTGCTTGAACCAGCCGATGCGAAAGTCATGCTCGATAAGTATTGGACCGCATTGCAAAGTTCCGGCTTTGACAACTTCGCTCTGGGTGTCCCGTTGAACTATCGCCCCGTCTTGGCTGCCTTGCAATTCACCAGCTGGGGTGGATCGAACCCCGACGGATCGGAAACGTTTCAGCGGTATTTGAATGGTGGTTGCACGGTCTCCAACACACTCTGGTTTTTAACGGCCAATGACATCGTGGGGAACACCGAGCGGGCCGATGGTATTTTGGAGAAGATGGTTGGCTTTCTGAGAAGAACTTCTCCGCAGGAAAAGTGATTCGTGGCGCAGAAATAATAGTCGATTCCCACACTCTTCTTTCGCCGAACCTCACTCACGCTTAATCACATACTAACCGCTGACCGAGGGTCACAGTCGATTGACACGAATGGCCCTTCCAGTTTAGTAGAAGAGCATGTCACGAGGGACGCATAAAAATCTGACCGTCTCTTTGAGCAACTTAGGGCCTCAAGTCTTGAATGCGGGGTATTTCCATTTCGGTAGAGCCATGGAGTTCCGCTACGAGGTTCATCTCCACCATCTCATCTTTGTGGAACATGGTCACCTGGAGGCGCAAACCTCAACAGGACCCATTTCAGCAACGGACTCCGATTTCCTGTGTTTCCGTCCCTCGCTGGACATGATCTATCGCGTCACTGCGGAAACGCGATTCTACCAGGCCGCAGTACAATTTTTGCCACCTCCGAATCACTTGCTCACTCCGGAACTGCCCGAGGTTGGCCTCCTTCCGGTGCAGACTGCGACAGGGAATTCCAAGGGAGATTTTCTCAGGCTGTTTGAAACGATCTGCATTGAGTTGCCGCAAACAGGTTCGCGCCACCATTTTCGGGTCCAAGCGGCAATTTGGAAGATGCTGGCGCTCGTCGCTGCCGCGTGTGATAGCTCTTCGACCTCCCCGGTCGCGTCTCCGCTTGACGCGTGGGATCACGCCCACCTGCGCGTCGCATCGATCGAAGGGGGAGCATTCGCGCCCGGTGCAATGGCCAAAGAACTTGGTGTGTCTGAACGTCATTTCCAGCGCGTCTTCAAACAACGTTTCGGCATGAGTCCCAGCATTTGCCGCATGAAGGCCAGATTGGCGGAAGCCGTCACGCGGCTTAGCGAAACCGATGAGCCCATCAAATCGATCTCGTATGACCTTGGGTTTGACGGAGCAAAAGGACTGACGGACTCGCTAAAAAAGCATCTTGGGCTCACGGCCTCGCAAATCCGAATGAACCTCCAGGCGCCGTCAACAAATCTCTCTGAGGCGACCACCCAAAATCTTTTCCTCATCAATAGGCACATTTTGCCTCCGTCGGTGCCTTTGAAACTGTTTTTATCACGGGTCACTGTCAGTGAACGGGAATTATGACAGTTAAGGTTCTTTGACTAATTGGAACCTCAGCGGGCGCATGCCCGAAAGTTGCATAAAGGCAATACGTGGCGGCTTCGCCGCGATGACGCCCCAACAGAGTGGGGCGGCTACAACGAGCGCAAGCGTGATCGGCACGCTGTGGCTCCTCAGATTTTGCAACTTTCAGGCATGCGCCCAGCCTCAGCTTTTGCGTGGTTTCAAATTTCAGGAGTGGTTTTGGCGGTCTCGTTGTGTCGGATTGCACCCTCTTTGTATCCGTTTTGACCCTAGGACCATGATTGCGCTGCTCACAGGTTCTCAGTAATTTTTGAGGATCATGACCGTGATTTGGGTAACCAGCGACAAAATGGCATTCTGTGTTTCTCAGGCGGATAGCGGCTTGGGCGGACGGCTCTCGACCCGGCTTCGCCGGGGGACCCGCGCATCATTTGGCGAGAACTTGAGAACCAATTCGTGAGCGTTTCGAGTGAAGATCAGCGGCTGGCCCTCATCGCCGCCCGAATCTGGGACGGTGCTTCCGAGTCCGTGCTCGCGGACCACGCAGTTATCATTTCAAACGGGCGGATTGAAGAGGTGCTGCCCGTGAAGGAAATTCCTGCCGGGATGGCCCGCCGCGAATTTCCAGATTGCACTCTCCTGCCCGGGTTGATCGATTCCCACGTGCATTACGCGGAGAGTAACGGCCCCGCCTATCTCGCCGCAGGTGTGACCACGGTCCGTGATCTGGGGAACAATCTGGATTTTATTCTCGATCAGAAGGGAAAGAACCAACATGACTTGTCGCGTGGTCCCCGCATTCTCTGCTGCGGTTTCGCCCTTGATGGAATGGAAGGCATCTGGCAGCACATTACCAAGCGCCATCCCGATGAAGCCAGCCTGCGGGCATCCATCCACGAGCATGCCACCCGGGGAGTCGATGCGATCAAACTCTATGCCAGTATTGACGAACCGATGCTCCGCGCAGGAGTCGAAGAGGCCCATTCCCATGGTCTCATGGTCCTCTCCCACTTAAATAGCACCTCCGCCGAAGAGGCCGCCGCCGCTGGACTTGACGAAATCCAGCATTTCAGTCGTTGTGATGTCGCATGGCGCGAGGCTACTGCGACGGAAGATGACGTTCTGATTGATCAATTTCTCACGCACGGCACGGCCATGAATCCCACGATCAATGTCTGGGATCGTTTGGGGCACGCCATGGAGCACGCCTTTCTCCACGATGCGCGCCGGGCTTGGCTGCACCCGCACCTGCTGGCGCTATGGGATCAATTTCCTTACCGTCGTTGCGAGGCTGCCAAACGGCTGCGCTTTCAGGCACTTATGCCATTTTTGAAACGCTTTCTGGTGCGCTGTCACGAACGCGGCGTTGTCATCGGTGCCGGCACTGATTCGCCTTTTATCAATCTGTTGCCGGGCTTTGGACTGCATGACGAACTTGCCCAATACGTCGATGCCGGGCTGCGCCCTGTCGATGCCTTGCGGGCCGCCACATCAACGAATGCCCGGCTGATCGGACTGGAATCCCGCATCGGTCGAATCCAGTCAGGCATGGACGCGGATCTTGTCGTTTTCGGTGGAAATCCGCTGGAGCGCATTGATGACCTCGCACAAGTGGAAGCCGTTTTTCGCCAAGGGACAGAGATCAACGTCAGGGATCTCCTCAAATCCGCGCAAAATTATTTCTCGAAGCCGATGAGTGACCCGATCATCCGTGACATCGAACAATACGTCTCGGGGGAACTCCCAACTTACTCTCAAAAAAACGAATGAATCTTGCATGGTTCGGCATCCTGCTTGCAGCAACACTTAGCGGTTCATTTGCCATCCCGGCAAAGAAGATCACGGGATTGGCGTGGGATCAGGTTTGGTTGGTTTATTGCGTGGTGGCACTCGTGCTGATTCCAGCGGGTCTCGTCATTGGCTTTGCGCCCGGCTTGCTCTTCGAGATTTTTCCCAAAAATCTGGTGCCTGTGTTGCTCGTCGCCGCGTCTGGGGTAGGGTGGGGCTTTGGGGCATTGCTCTTCGCGATGTCGATTCCCCGGCTTGGGTTCTCGCTGGCCTACGCGATTGTCTGTGGATCGGTCACGCTGGTCGGCAGCATCGGACCTCTTATCCTGGGAACCGCCAAGCTGGCTCCCGGAGAAGGGGGCCAACTGGCCCTCGGGCTGGCCTTGCTGATGGTTGCCATCGGCGTGAGTTCCTGGGCCTCGATCCTGCGGGACCGAGGGGTCAACCTGGAGGCAAAGGCGGCTCCTACGCTAACCTCGTCCCTCGCCGGAGTCGCCATAGCTATTGTTGCCGGGGCGCTTTCCGCGCTGCTAAATATCGCCTTCGCTTACGGCTCGCCTATGATTGAAGAGGCAGCCGGTAGCGGAGTGAATCCTATTGCTGCCAGCATGGCCGTCTGGTTTCCGGCGCTGTTAGGTGGATTTTTTATCAACGCGACCGCAACAGCCTGGAAGATCCAGAGGAACGAGGGGTGGCAGAGCTACCGCACAGCCCGTTCCAACGATTGGTTGCGGGCAGCTTCATTGGGAGTTTTATGGCTTGGCGGGATTATCGCTTACAGTGTGACCGCGCCGCATCTCGGCCCGGCTGGCACGGTTTATGGCTGGGCCGTCAATGGCGGGGTCTCGATTTTGGTTTCTGCTGCGTGGGGAATCCGGACTGGCGAGTGGGAGCACGCAGGTCGTCCGGCACGTGCGTGGGCACTCGCGGGCGTCGTACTTTTCGTTGCGTCCTTTGCCATTTTGGCCACCGCTCAATAGCCATCAATCAGAAATTCTATGAACTCAACTGACCCAATCTTCCGTGCCGGAGCCGCTTCGCTCAACGTCGATCCACCCCTGGGCCTGCCGATGAGCGGCTCGGTGCAGCGTGTCAGCCCAGCCATGATGCGGGTGGCTTCCCTCGAAGTCTCTGCTCTTGCGCTCGGTTGCGGCCCCACCCGCGTGATTCTTTGCGGAGTGGATAACATCGGACTGCAAGGAGTCGAGGCCGAGACGCTTCGCCACCGCATTGCCGCTGCGACGGGAGTCAATGCTGAGGGGATTTTACTCAACTGGAGCCACACCCACCATGCGCCGCCAGGTTGCCTTGCTCTGTGCGGACTTCTTGGCGATCGTGATCCTACCCCCTCGGCAGAGGTCGTCGCCTACATCGATTTTCTTCATTCCAAAGTGCTGGAGGTTTGCAAAATGGCCTGTGGAAATCTCGAGCCTGCTTCGATCCGCTGGGGTCAGGGAGAGGTGGACGAGGCCATCAATCGGCGGCAGCGGGACGCAGACGGGAAGGTCACCAAGATTGGCTGGGAGCCAGACGGTGCCGTTGATCCCTCGGTGCCAGTCCTCCAAGCCGTGCGTGACGATGGGAGCGCCATCGCCACCGTTGTGAGTTACGCATGTCATCCGGTCACGACTGGCGTTGACCAGCTTGGCTATTCTCCAGACTATCCCGGAATTCTCAGGGACTTTGTTCGCAAGAACACCGGGGGTGAATGCGTTTTTCTTCAGGGGGCTGCGGGCGATATTATGCCACGTATCGCCTTTGATAATACGGGGCAATCCATGCGCGAGATGGGCCTTCGGCTCGGGATCGAGGCACTCCATGCCCTCGCGGATCGTCGCGCGAAACCCGCAACTTTGCGCGAAGAAGGTTTGATCTCGGGCACCGGACTCCGGCTGTTTCGATGGGAACCAACAGATCCCCCACCCCCTCAACTGGCAGCCTGCTCCGAGGAGGTCGAATTCCCCTTACTGCCATTGCCGGATCTCAACGAGATTCAAAACCTTATTAAAAAAACCGAGACCGATATTAAACAAGCCACCGCGAATGG
>Ga0105046_10012836_pt1 | contig 12990 bp, 7 predicted proteins | sample MAT03_FD_78385 | JGI IMG/M metagenome (GOLD analysis project Ga0105046, IMG submission 78385) | Freshwater microbial communities from Lake Fryxell liftoff mats and glacier meltwater in Antarctica - MAT-03 (megahit assembly) | ecosystem: Environmental > Aquatic > Freshwater > Ice > Liftoff... | reverse complement strand
GAGCTGCAGTCGCGCCAAAGCGAGTTGCAGCAGACCAATGAAGAGCTGGGCACCAAGGCCAAACTTCTGGCCGATCAGAACGCCGAGGTCGAGCGCAAGAACGCCGAGGTCGAGCAGGCCCGCCGCGCGCTCGAAGAAAAAGCCGCGGAGCTGGCGCTCACCTCGAAGTACAAGTCCGAGTTCCTGGCCAATATGTCGCACGAGCTGCGCACGCCACTCAATTCGATCCTCATTCTCAGCCAGCAGCTGGCCGAAAACTCACCGGGCAACCTCTCGAGCAAACAGGTTGAATTTTCCCGCAACATCAACTCATCGGGTTCCGACCTGCTCCACCTCATCAACGACATCCTCGACCTCTCGAAAATCGAGTCCGGCACCGTCACGGTCGAGGTCGAGGAAATCCCCTTCGCCAGCCTGCGCGACAATATAGATCGCAACTTCCGCCACGTGGCCGAGGCGAAGAACCTGCCGTTCCACGTGCAGTTCGCCGAGGGCTTGCCGCAATTCATGGATAGCGACCCAAAGCGTCTCCAGCAGATTCTCAAGAACCTGCTCTCCAACGCCGTGAAATTCACCGCCCACGGCCAGGTCGAAGTGCGCGTCGCGCTCGCCGCGCAGGGCTGGAGCACCGACCATACCGTGCTCAGCAAGAGCCAGCAGATCATCTCCTTCGCCGTCCAGGACACCGGCATCGGTATCGCGCCGGAAAAGCAGCGGCTCATCTTCGAGGCCTTCCAGCAGGCTGACGCCGGCACTTCCCGCAAATACGGTGGCACCGGTCTGGGTCTTGCGATCAGTCGCGAATTGGCGGCGTTGCTGGGGGGCGAGATCAAGCTCACCAGCGTGCACGGGCAGGGCAGCACGTTCACCCTGTTTCTGCCGCTCCACTACTCCGGCCCCGACGGCGCGCGGGCCGTACCAAGCGGGACGCCCGGCCTGGTCCCAGCGTCTCTGGCGCGTGAGCTGCTGGTCCTGCCGGTCGCGCGCGACGAGTTCATTGACGACGACCGCGACAGCATCGAGGAGACCGACCCGGTGCTGCTCATCATCGAGGACGACCCGCACTACGCGCGCATCCTGCTCGGCCTGTCGCGTGACAAGGGTTTCAAGGGGATCATCGCTACCAAAGGCGCGATCGGCCTGTCGCTCGCGCGGCAGTACCGTCCCGCCGCGATCTCGCTCGATATCTTCCTGCCGGACATGCTCGGCTGGACGGTGCTCAACCAGCTCAAGCTGGACCCGGCCACGCGCCACATTCCGGTCCAGATCGTTACTCTGGAAGAAGAGCGCCAGCATGGTCTTTCGCGCGGTGCTTTCTCCTACATCATCAAGTCGCCCACCACCGAGGTGCTGGAAACGGCGTTCGAGCGCATCAAAAGCTTCGCCGTCCCGCACACCAAGCGCCTGCTCATCGTCGAGGATAACGACATTGAGCGCCAATCCATCATCGCGCTGTTGGGCTTTGAAGACATCGAGGTGCATGCTGCGGCCACTGCTTTCGAGGCGTTGCGGGCGATGCGCGAGCGCGCCTTCGACTGCGTGGTGCTCGACCTTCGGCTGCCAGACATGAACGGCTTCGATCTGCTCAAGGAAATCCACGGCGAGTCGGCCTTAGCCGACGTGCCCGTGGTGGTCTTCACCGGCAAGGACCTGAGCGCCGCTGAGCAGGCGCAGATCAAGACGATGGCCAAGAGCATCGTCTTGAAAGACGTCCAGTCGCCCGAGCGGCTGTTCGACGAAACCGCGCTCTTTCTGCACCGCGTCGTGACCGACCTGCCCCCGGAAAAGCAGGCGATGCTCGAGCGCCTGCGTGGCGCCAAGGAAGTCTTGTGTAATCGTAAAGTACTGGTGGTCGACGACGATGCACGGAATATTTTCGCGCTGACCTCACTGCTCGAGAACCATGAGATGGAAGTGATCAGCACCACCAATGGCCGCCGAGCGATCGAACTCATCGAGAGGACGCCCGCACTCAGTCTGGTGCTCATGGACATCATGATGCCCGACATGGATGGGTATGAAACAATGCGTGAAATCCGCAAGAATCCCGCATTCCGCACCCTGCCGATCCTCGCCCTTACTGCCAAGGCAATGAAAGGCGACCGCGAGAAATGCCTCAACGCCGGCGCGAGCGACTATATCGCCAAGCCCGTCAACACCGACCAACTCCTGTCGCTTATGCGGCTGTGGCTTTTCCGTTGATAGGCCAACCAGTGACCAACAAAGGCACGCGCCAGGCGCCCATCCCCGCCGATTTGGATCGTCAAGCACCGGGCGAACCCGGCCTGGCGAGCGCGGCCCACAGTCCCGCATCGCGCGCTGGCGCCGTCAACATCCTGATTGTCGACGATGAGCCGAAAAACCTGATCGTGCTCGAAAGCCTGCTCGATGATCCTGACTACCGGGTCGTCCGCGCCGAGTCGGCCGACCAGGCACTGCTTGCGCTCATTGCCGATGATTTTGCGCTCCTCATACTCGACATTCGCATGCCCGACATAACCGGCTTCGAACTGGCACAGATGATCAAGGAGCGCAAGAAAACGGCTCAGGTGCCGATCATCTTCCTGACCGCTTATTACAACGAAGATCAGCACGTGCTCGAAGGCTACGGCAGCGGCGCGGTGGATTACCTGCACAAGCCGGTGAACGCAGCGATCCTGCGCTCCAAGGTCGCCGTCTTTGCCGAACTGTACCGCAAGAACCGCGAGTGCGGCATGGCGAACGGTGCCTTGCTGATCGAAGTGACCCAGCGGCGCCAAGCCGAGGAGGAACTGCGCCAATTAAACGATACGCTCGAACAGCGGGTGACCCAGCGCACCCTGGCCCTGCGCGCATCGGAAGAAAAATATCGCAGTCTGTTCGACTCGATTGATGAAGGCTTTTGCATTATCGAGAAGGTGCGCGGTGACACGGACGCGCAGCTCGATTTTCGCCACATCGAAGTAAACCCTGCATTCGAGATCCAGGCAGGGGTGAGCAATGTCGTCGGGAAGACGCTGCGCCAAGCATTTCCGGACCTTGCCGAGCAGTGGTACGTCATCTATGACACCATTCTCGAGACTGGCGAGCCAAGCAGGCTTGAACTCGAACTCTGGGCCGGCGGGCCCGTTCTGGAACTGTATGCCTTTCGGGTCGCAGGCGGGACGCAAAGTCGGGTCGCGGTGATCTTCAAAGACATCAGCGTCCGCAAGCGCGTTGATTCGGAACTGAAGGTTGCCTTGGCCGCGGCGGAAAAAGCGAACTCCGCGAAATCGGAATTCCTCTCTTCGATGAGCCATGAGCTGCGCTCGCCGCTGAACGCGATCCTCGGCTTCGCGCAGCTGCTGGACACGGCGTCGCCAGCCCTCCCGCCCAAGCACAAGGACAGCCCCAAGCAGATCCTCAAGGCCGGCTGGTATCTGCTGGAACTCATCAACGAAGTCCTCGATCTGGCGAAGATCGAATCCGGCAGTGTATCCATGTCGCTGGAATCGTCGTCGCTTAACGAGTTGCTGCGAGACTGCCAGGCAATGATTGAGCCTCAGGCGCGCAAGAGCGGTATTCGTGTCCGGTTCTCTCATCCCGAGGTCCCCTTGTTTGTCCTGGCCGATCGCACGCGGGTCAAGCAAGTCTTCGTCAATCTGCTGTCGAACGCGATCAAGTACAACCGGGCTGGTGGCACGGTCGATGTGACTTGCAGCGCCGGCGCCGGTGACTGCGTGCGCGTGAGTTTTCGCGACACGGGCGAAGGCCTGGGCCCGGACAAGCTGGCGCAGTTGTTTCAGTCCTTCAACCGGCTTGGCCAGGAAGCCGGTTTCGAAGAGGGCACGGGCATCGGTCTGGTCGTCAGCAAGCAATTGATTGAAATCATGGGTGGCACGATCGGCGTGCAAAGCACGGTGGGTGTCGGCAGCGTGTTCTGGATCGAGCTGGCCGCTGCGCACCTTGTCGAACTGCCTCTTGATGAGATCGACCTCACTCCTGCCACCGCCGCCAAAGACCGCGCGCAACAGCGCACCGTTCTTTGCATCGAGGACAACGCGGCCAACCTGCTGTTTATCAGCCAGCTGCTGGCGCGCCGACCCGACATCCGCCTGCTCACTGCGATGGACGCGACGCAAGGCATAGCGATCGCGGACGTGGCGCTGCCCGACGTCATCCTGATGGACATTAACCTGCCGGGCATCAGCGGCATCACGGCGCTCGGGGTTCTCGCCGGCAACCCATTGACGGCGCACATCCCGGTGGTGGGGATCAGCGCCAATGCCATGCCGCGCGACATCGAAAAGGCATTGGCCGCGGGCTTCTTCCGCTACTTGACCAAGCCGCTCAACATCTCACAGTTCATGGAAACGCTGGACTTGGCGCTGGAGCACCCGCGAGCCGGGCCCGACGGTGCGGACTGAAGGCCGAGCAGGCCGACAGCGGCGCGGTCATGCTCATCCAGCGCTTTGGGTCGGCCACCAACCTGAATATTCACCTGCACTGTCTGGTGCTGGGTGGCGCGGACCCAACGATGAAGCGCTGCGGCCGCACCCTCCGAGCTCGGCCCACGCCCTACCCGACCAAGCTCCCCGTTAACCGGGCAGTGGTGCAGCGCAGACTCCGCCCGGCGCCGCCGGTCACCCCCCGGCCCCGTGACGGCGGCGCAGCGGGGCGCAAACACGCCGTGGTAGCGGGTCAGGTGGGCTCGCGGCCTCGGCACCAGCGCCGCCAGCCGCGCGCCACGTTCAGCACCCGGGCGCTGGCTGCCGGGTGCAGGAAGTCGAGGCCGGGCAGCCTTCCGAGCGCGCCGGCCAGACAATCAAATTCCAGGGCCTGCTGGCCGATCTTGACGTGCAGCTCCTTCAGGAGCGGTGCTTCGCCGGCACCAGGCCGGTCAGCGAAGGTCGGTGAGGGTTCCGTCGGGGTCGGCGCATCTTGCTGCTACTTCGTCGAGGAGTAGGTTGGTGACGCAGTCCTCGTCCTAATCAAGCCTAGAATGTTGGAAACGCTCGGCACTATGAAAAACAACAGCACCAACAATGGAATCCAAAATTCCATTCCCCACTTGAGCAACGGGACCACCCCCGGCGATCGCTCGCCCAGCGTAACAAGATTGAAAATTACCGCTGCGGCAAGCATAGCCGCTGTAACCAGCAGAGGTCCGAGAAAGGCAATCCACAAGATTCGAAACATTTTGTATTACGCCCAGTAAGTCGCCGAACCAGTCAGGATTGTGTCGGCGACTTGTCAGCGGCCTGTCCGTACTCGTGCCGGTGGCCTGGCACGAAGCTGCCGGGGAAGCCGCATTTCTGGTGATTTCGGGGAGAAATGCGGAAGTAAGCAAAACAGACACTGAGAAGCTGTCGAAGCGGAGCACACCGTAACGCCGGACAGCAAACGAGTCTGCGTGGACGCTGGCGAAAGACAGACTCAGCCACTGTGTTCCGCGAGCATGCCAAGCGCCTCGCGTGGTGCGAGGATGCGGATGTTCTGGAAGCTGCCAGTGTCAGCAGGTCGGCATCGCCGGAGACGCAGACGTCGGCCCTCGCACTGAGCTCAGCGAGGAGGACCGGATTGCTGTACAGCTGGGCGGCGGGGTACGGGCGCAGGGCCGCCAGGAGCTGAGACGGGAGACCGCGCCACAGCAGCGCAGAGATCACGACATTGGTATCAAGGACGATCCGCACCGATGCCGCCGCTGCGTGTTCGCTGGTCGAACGCCGCCTGCTTGCGGGCCTTGGCGGCCAGGAAATCCACGAAATCCTCGACCTCAGCACGCCGCTCGGGGGGGAGCGCCTTCAGCTTCTCAAGCCGCAGTTGTTCGACCTGGGCGTGCATGGGCGGCTCCTGGGGGTTGGCTGGCGCGCAGCCCCGTCCGGGCCGCCTGATCAGATCCGGGCCGCCGTCTCGGACGCCTGCCTGATGGCCCGTTTCGCATCGAGCTCGGTAGCCACGTCAGCGCCGCCAATCAGGTGAGTCGTCAGGCCCGCGGCCTGCAGCGGCTCCAGCAGTTCCCGCAGCGGCTCCTGCCCGGTGCACAGAACAATGTGGTCCACCTCGAGCAACTGCGGCACGCCATCGATGGAAATCTGCAAACCCCGGTCATCAATTCCCTCGTAGGTCACACCGGCCAGCATCTGCACGCGCTTCATCTTCAGCGCCGCCCGGTGGATCCAGCCGGTGGTCTTGCCCAGACCCGCGCCCGGCTTACCCGCCTTGCGCTGGAGCAGGTAAACCTGCCGCGCCGGTGGCGAGGCCTCGGGGCTCACGCCAGCGACCCCGCCCCGGGCAATGGCAGGGTCCTGCACGCCCCACTCCCGCAGCCAGGCCTGCAAATCAAGGGCCGGGGAATGGCCGTCGTCCACCAGGAATTCGGCCACGTCGAACCCGATGCCGCCCGCGCCCACCACGGCGACGCGCTTCCCGACGGGCTTGTTGCGCAGGAGTACATCCACGTAGGTCAGTACCTTCGGGTGGTCCTGGCCTGGAATTCGTGGGCTGCGCGGCGCGACGCCCGTGGCCAGGACGATCTCGTCGAAACCGGACTTCACCAACTGGTCTGCCGTGACGCGCGTGTTCAGGTGTAACTGAACCCCGAGGCTGGACAGTCGCTCGCGAAAGTAGCGCAGTGTTTCGTGGAATTCCTCCTTGCCCGGAATCCGCTTCGCCATGTTGAACTGACCACCGATTTCAGCGGCGGACTCGAAGAGCTGCACCGCATGCCCCCGTTCGGCGAGCACGGTGGCGGCGGCGAGGCCGGCCGGGCCGGCGCCAACGACGGCAATGCGTTTTTTCACCACGGCCGGGAGGTAATTCAGCTCCGTCTCGTGGCACGCGCGGGGATTCACCAGGCAGGACGCCACCTCGTTCTCGAAGGCGTGGTCCAGGCAGGCCTGGTTGCAGGCAATACAGGTATTGATCTCAGCCGCGCGACCTGCGGCCGCCTTGTTCACGAACTCCGGGTCGGCCAGCAGCGGTCGCGCCATGGAGACCATGTCCGCATCGCCATTCGCCAGGATCCGCTCGGCCACGTCCGGCGCGTTGATCCGGTTGGTTGCGCACAGGGGGATGCCGACTTCTCCCTTCAGCTTCCGCGTGACCCAGGCGAACGCCGCGCGCGGCACCGACGTGGCGATGGTCGGCACGCGGGCCTCGTGCCAGCCAATGCCGGTGTTGATGATCGTGGCCCCTGCCCGCTCGATGGCTTTCGCCAGCAGCACCACCTCGTCCCAGCTCTGGCCGTCCGGAATCAGGTCGAGCATCGAGAGGCGGTAAATGATGATGAAGTCGTGCCCGACCGCCTCCCGGGTCCGGGTCACGATCTCCACCGGCAACTGCATGCGCTTGGCAAAGCTGCCGCCCCACTTGTCCGTGCGCTGGTTGGTGTGCGTCACGAGAAACTGGTTGATCAGGTACCCCTCGGAGCCCATCACCTCCACGCCGTCGTAGCCGGCCTCGCGGGCCAGCGCCGCGCAACGGACGAAGGCGCGGATCTGCCGCTCGACACCTGCGGTCGACAGGGCCCGCGGCTTGAACGGCGTGATGGGCGACTGGATGTGGGACGCGCCAACCGTAAGCGGGTGATAACCGTAGCGGCCGGCGTGGAGGATCTGCAGGGCAATCTTGCCACCGGCCCCGTGCACCGCCCCGGTGATGGCCTGATGGGAGCGGGCAGCGGAGTGCGAGGCGAGACGGGAGGCAAAGGGCAGCAGCCAGCCCTCGATGTTGGGCGCGAAGCCGCCTGTGACCATCAGGCCGACGCCACCCCGCGCCCGCTCGGCAAAATAGGCGGCGAGCCGCGGAAAATTACTCACCCGGTCCTCGAGGCCCGTGTGCATGGAGCCCATGAGCACCCGGTTGCGCAGAGTAGTGAAACCTAGGTCCAGCGGCGCCAGCAGGTGGGGGTAGGGCATGGTCAGTCGCCGAGGCGCCGGGGCAAAAACGGGAGTTCGGGCTGGTCGGGGCTGCGGGGTGCGTTGCGCCGCATGGCCAGCCGCTGGTTACGGCCTGCCAGCACCCGCCGCTGCCACTTGCGCTCGGCAGCCAGCACCTCGGGTTCGGCCGCGTGCCAGCTTTCCTGCAGCAGGAATTTTGCGGCAGCCACCGCATCCGGCGACCGGTTGATGATCTCTGCGGCGAGCGCCCGGGCATCCTCCAGCGGTGTGGCGGTGACGCGGGTCACCAGACGGAGCGCGTGGGCCTCTGTGCCCGTGAAAATGCGCCCGGTCATGGCCAGTTCCTTCGCCACGTCGATCGAGACCAGTTCACGCAGCAGCGCGGCCCCGCCCATGTCCGGGACCAGCCCCCACTTGACCTCCATGACGGAGAACCGGGCCTCCGGCGTCGCGAGACGCAGGTCGGCACCGAGCGCCAGCTGCAGTCCCGCACCGAAGCAATTGCCGTGAATCGCGGCGATGACGGGAAACGGCAGATCGCGCCAGGCCATGCTCCAGTCCTGGAAGCGGTTGCGCGTGGGAGACAGGAGCGCCGTGAGGCCGGCCAGGGCGGCAGCAGGCTTACCCAGAACGGACTTCACATCGAGCCCGGCGCAAAAGGACGGGCCCTCGCCCTGGAGGATGACTGCCCTTACCCGGCGATCCTTCCGCAGTGTTCTCGCCGCCCTGACCACCGCCTCGAGCATGCGGAAATCCATGCCATTGTGCTGCTCAGCGCGGGTCAGGGAGACGAGCGCGACCGGGCCGTCGATAGCGACCCGGACCCGGTCGGTCATTGCTCCTAAGGGCTCGGCGGCACGGGCAGCAGCGCCGGCGAGAAGTCCGGCAGGGCTGGAATGGTCAGATTAGTGGCGTTCTGGGTGGCGCCCGGGAACTTGACGGACATCCAGTCATAGAAGCCGTTCATCGCATCATCCCGGACGACCCGCGCATTGATCGAATGCTGGGAGAATCCCGTGGGGTCGGTGAAGGGATAGGCAGGCTGGCCGTAGGCGATATCCACCCCCACGTCCGTCAGGGTCTGCACCATGCGGTCTGACCAGGTCACCGGCGTCACCCCATCACCCTCCACGTGAATGATGAGCATCGGGATGATGAGCTTCTGGGCTTCCCGTTCGGCCACGTTGAGGGTGTTGGGGGCGTAGTAGCTGAGCCAGCTGTTGGGCGTGTTCAGGACGGTGGTGCCGGGAAATTGCGTGGGGAATGGGTACAACACCGCGCCCAGGCCCTGGGCCACCAGGCTGTTGGCGAGGGTGCGGTTAGTGCCATACACCGGACTGGCGAAGGGCACGAAGCGGGCAGCCTCCCGGCCATCAGCCACCTGGCCAAAGTTCGCCACACCGGCAACCTTGGGATCGTTCACGTCCGGGCTGCCGGCCACATCGGCGCCACAGTTCTTGAAGTAGCTGGGATAGATCGCGGCAGCCTGGGTGCCCTTGCTGTGGCCAACGATCACCACCTGCTCGAAGCCGAGGCTGACGAGGTAATCCACCCCCGCCTTGAGATCACACACGGTGTCAGGAAACAGCGTGGCACCGCCGCCCTCGAACGGACCGTAGTCAATGCTGTCCCGGCGATTCAGCGCCAGGGTCGTCAGGCCCTTCAGCTCGCCCCACCAGCCGATCCAGCCCACGGCCCCGGTGCTGAAACTGCCAAAGGCGCCATGGGTCGCGAGCAGGGCAACTTTCTTCGTCCCGCCCTGGGGAATTAACAGCGCCCCGTCCAGGGGCGTACCGTCGTCGTCCAGCAACTGCACCTTCTTTACCTGCAGCCACATGTTGGTCATCGTCTCGCAGTCCATTTCCGGCACGCCGTCCTGGCCAACGCCACCGTCGCAGGTGTCGATGCCCGCGTTGCCCCAGAACAGATCGCTGTCCAGATCGCCGAAGAGCTTGTCGTTGCCGAGACCGCCCGAAATCTCGTCGTCGCCGTAACCACCGTCGATCCAGTCAGGGCCGTTGCCCCCGGAAAGGTAGTCGCTGCCGTCGCCGCCGCAGATGGTGTCCGCGCCGCTGCCACCACTGATGATGTCATCGCCACCACCGCCCCAGATCACGTCCGGGTATTTGGTGCCCCTGATTGTTTCACCGTCGTCCGTCCCGATGATGGTGGCTACCTTGCCGTTGCAGGTGGGGGTCGTCTGGGCGAAAGCCGGAGCGGCCGCCAGGACCAGGGCGCCGAGCAGCGCCGGGCAGAATCTGTGGAACGACAGCATGGCCTTGCTCCCTTGTCAGTCCGGGTTAACGGCCGCAGTCCCCATAGACCCGGCCAGCGTCGATACTAAGTCAATTTCCCGTCGCATGACGCCACGCCCGAGTGCAACGTCGGAGCGGCAGTCCGGCGACGGAACCGGGTGAGCGCTGCGAGTCCGCCGGCGAACAGCCAGGCAGCGGCGGGTACCGGCACCACCGCGTTCGGTGTGGTGATGTCCAAGGCGAAGGCCCCCGTCCGCGCATCCGCGTCCACGTCGCAGAAGATCCCTGGCGCACAGCCAAAGATCGCGGTGAAGTTGCCCGCGCCGCTCTGCGTAAAGCCATTGGACAGATTCGGCCCGATGGCGTGATTGTCAAACTGCGTCAGCACCGCGAGGTAGGAGCCGGCGCCAAGGCTGGTCGTCAGGTAGACGTCGAAGCATTCGCCCGTCACCGGGTCTGCCGCTACGACGTTGCACTCGGGTGTGGCGTCATCCTGAAACAGCAACAGCGTTCCCGAACTGGTGAACAACGTGACCGTGGGATCAAAGCCGCCGGCCGTGATCACTGCCCCTGCCCCATTGGTCCCGCCGGAGTAGGAGAAGGTCTGCAGGGTGACAAACCCGGGTGCAGCGAGGGAAAAGGCAAAGCTCTGGACATTGTCGTCCTGCAGGAAGCTCCCCGTGTACGAGACCGTGGCCGCCTGCACAGGAGCGCCCGCCATCCCGAGCAGGCAAACCGTAACCAGAAAGATCTGCCGCAACGGCTGACCAGTCACATAGGCGCTGCGCATTGAGCGACTCCCCCGAAGTGTTTTAGGTCCATGGCGTCTTCCTGCGCCGTACGGCGGACATTAGGCGCACCGCCGGGCAGTGTCCAGTCCGGGGTAACGAAACGCGCCGCCCAGCGGTCGCCGCGGCCGGGGTCACCGCCCTGCTGCGAGCCGGCGAAGCCCGGTGGAGGACGGGGATTTATGTCAAGCGCCGAGCCGCTGCCCGTGTTCCCGCGTGGCGTGGAAACCGATGGTGGGCCAGCGCTCCAGCGTGAGCCGCAGGTTGTACTTGTTGCTGGACAGAAAGACGGGGTTGTCGTCCACGTCTTTCGCCAGGGACATGGCCTCGTCTTTCTCGAACTTCTTGCGGGTCAGATCGTCCGGAAAGGTGAGCCAGCGGGCCGTGTAGATATCGACGTTGTCATAAAGCGCATCCACGTTGTACTCAGAGGAGAGGCGGTGCGCGACGATCTCGAACTGGAGACGGCCCACGGCGCCCAGCAACGTCTGGGCACCCTGCCGGGCCGTGAGCACCTGGATCGCCCCCTCCTCGCCCAGTTCCTGTAGACCCTTCTGTAACTGCTTGCTTTTCATAGGGTCCCTGGGGCGAGCCGACCGGAACAACTCCGGTGCAAAGTAGGGAATGCCCTTGAACACCAGCGGCTCGCCCTCCGACAGGGTGTCGCCGATCTGCAGCTGGCCGTGATTAAAAATGCCGATGATGTCGCCGGCCACCGCGCCCTCGCTGGTGACCCGCTCATTGGCCATGAAGGTCAGGGCGTTGGCCAGTTTCATGTCCCGGCCGCTCCGCAGGTGCCGGACTTTCATCGCGGGCACGTAGCGGCCCGAGCAGATCCGGAAGAAGGCAATCCTGTCCCGATGCTTCGGGTCCATATTCGCCTGGATCTTGAACACGAAGCCGCTGAAGGCGGCTTCCGTCGGGGCGACGAGCCGGGCCCCACCGTCCCGGGGCTGGGGCGGTGGCGCCCAGTCGACGAGGGCCTGGAGCACTTCCCGGACCCCGAAATTGTTGATGCCCGAGCCAAAGAACACCGGTGACTGCTGCCCGGCGAGGAACCGGGCCTGGTCGAAGGGCGTGCTCGCGTCCCGGATCAGACCCACGTCGGCCCGCAGACTGCCTACCTCCTCCGGAAAGAGCGCATCGAGTTGCGGATTATCCAGCCCGTGAATTTCCTCGACACGGGTGCGTTTCTCCTCACCCGGGGTAAAGCGCAACAGGCGATCCTGCAGAAGGTGATAAACGCCGCGGAACGTCTTGCCCATGCCGATGGGCCAGCTGATGGGGGCGCACTCGATCTTGAGCGCGGCCTCGATCTCCTGCAGCAGCGAGAGCGGCGACCGGACCTCGCGGTCCATCTTGTTCACGAAGGTGATGATCGGGGTGTTCCGCAGGCGGCAGACCTCCAGCAACTTCAGCGTCTGCACCTCAACGCCTTTGGCCGCGTCGATCACCATCACCGCAGCATCCACTGCCGTGAGCACGCGATAGGTGTCTTCGGAGAAATCCTCGTGACCTGGGGTATCGAGCAGGTTGATGGTGTCGCCCCCGTACTCGAACTGCATGACGGAACTGGTGACGGAGATACCCCGCTGCTTCTCCACCTCCATCCAGTCCGACGTGGCATGTCGCGAACTGCGCCGTGCCTTGATGGTCCCGGCCAGCTGGATAGCGCCGCCGAACAGCAGCAGCTTCTCGGTCAGCGTGGTCTTGCCCGCGTCCGGGTGGGAAATGATCGCGAAGGTGCGGCGCCGTGCGACGTCCCGGGCGAGGTCAGTGGAAACCGGAGCTGTGGGGGTTAAGGTCATATTCGGCCGCGAAGGATACACCCGTACGAGCAGCGACCCCTGCGACTCCTCACTCCGTAGGCCGCAGCCGCCGGCTGGAGACCCCGGCCGCTACCGGGAGTACCCGGTGAGCGCGGCCGAGGCACACAGCCGGCGGCCGCTCGCACCGCAGAGGTTTGTCGCGCCGGTCGGCGCTCCTACAGCGGCTTGCGAAAGCGCAGTACGACTTGGTCCGTGCGCCCCTGGACCGACGGATCGAAGGCGGATCTGGTGCGGTCGTCGTTCGGGTTCACCAGCACGT
>Ga0105046_10012833_pt1 | contig 12991 bp, 6 predicted proteins | sample MAT03_FD_78385 | JGI IMG/M metagenome (GOLD analysis project Ga0105046, IMG submission 78385) | Freshwater microbial communities from Lake Fryxell liftoff mats and glacier meltwater in Antarctica - MAT-03 (megahit assembly) | ecosystem: Environmental > Aquatic > Freshwater > Ice > Liftoff... | reverse complement strand
TCAATCCATCGCCGCAATGATGCGCAAACTCACGTTCAGGACCCGTCTCGTCTTCGACTACTTGCGGATGACTCGAAATTCGAGCGCCCGGGGACTCGCCTATTGAGAACAAATTTGCCGTGACCGCGCGATCCTGACCGCTTGCTATGCCGCCGGTCTGCGGATTTCCGAGGCCGTCCATCTGAAAACGACGGACATTGACAGCCAGGGGATGGGCCTTCGAGTGAACAAGGCAAGGGACAGAAGGATCGCTACGTCATGCTGTCGCCGACCTTGTTGGAGATTCTGGAGCTACTGGCGCACCGTGCGGCCGCAAGACTGGTTGCTCCCCGGCGATGTGGCCGGGCGTCCCATCACCAAGGACGCTGTGGAGCAAGCCTGCCAGAAAGCCCGCCGTCTATGCCCCATTCCCAAGCCTGTTACCCCGCACTCGCTTCGACACTATGCCGAGTAGACCTCGACTCACTCGGTCGAAAGCCTGCCCAGCACGGTATTGAGGACGCGAACCATGCCCTCGGTCCGGCCCTGGCTGAGGCCCTCGTGGATCGCGGGGCCGAGGATTTTGTTTTCCATAATGCCGATCATGTCGGCGCAATCGTCACTTTCCAGGAGTTCGGTCCCGTCCATTTCGCGCAACGCGAGGATCGTGTACCGGTGGCGGGTGCTGGGGGTGACGAAGGCCTGCATGTTCGGCTCGTTATTGAGTTGGAATTCGATATGGCGGAAGGAGCCGTCGGAGGATTCGGCCAGCAGGTCGGCCCGGAGATTCCGAACCTCTGGCTGCTTGATATTCTGCCATTCGAAATTGTCGCCGAACAGCATCCGCGACAGGATGCCGCGAGAGTGTCGAAAGAGGACTTTGAGCGTGACGTCGATATTTTGGGCCATGAAGGACGGCCCAATCGATCGCCGCTATCAACGGAGTAGCGGCGGCACGGGAAAGGTCTCACGCTCTTTAAGTTTACGGCGTCGTTGGAGGGACGACCTGCAGGGCGAAGCTTTGATTTACCGTGTTGTGTGCTGCGTCCGTGACGGAGGCGCCGAAGTAGATTGGCCCGGCGCGGGTGATGCGGCCGGTGAGAACGCCGGTGTGGCTGATGGACATCGCCGGCGGCAGGGGGGTGCTGGCAGTCCACAGATAGGGGCCGATCCCGCCAGTGGCGGTCAACGGAATGCTGAATGTCTCGCCGACCTTAACCGCAGGCAGATGGATCGGCGTGACGATCGATGGGAGGGAGGGCGTGGTCACCGTGGCGATGACGGGCGCCGTGTTGTTGGCCGGCGTCGGATCGCTGGTGGCGCTGGCGACGCTGGCCGAGGCGATGAAGGATCCTACGGAGGCCGGTAGCACCGCCGAGATGGGGAAGGTGAAAGCGGCGCCGGCGGGCAAGTTGGCGAGCGTGCAGGTGATGGCTCCTGAGCCGGTGCAGCCGCCGGGGAGGCTGCCGGGAGCGACGGTGAGCGGAGACGATAGCACCAGCGTGGCGCTGATGCCGGTGGCTGGGCCTGGGCCGGCGTTGGCGACGCGCATCTGGTAGGTGATCGTCTGGCCGGCGACGGGCGCGCCGGTGGCCGCCAGAGTAATCGAGAGATCAGCGGGCAGTGCGGCGTTGACGATGGTGGCGAGGCTCGCGGTGTTGTTGGCGGTATTGGGGTCGGTGGGCGTTCCGGCTACGGTTACAGAACTATTGAGCGTTCCGGCGGCGGCGGGCGTGACTACGATTTGGAAAGTCGCCGCGGCGCCGCTGGCGAGCGTGGCGATGGTGCAGAGTATCGGCCCGGATCCACTGCAGCCGTTCGTAACGATCGTCACCCCAGCAGGCAGGGTGAAAGTCGCTGTGACGCCTGTGGCCGGCGAAGGCCCGCCATTGACCACCGCGATCTGATAGGAGAGATTCTGGCCGGCAATGGCCGCACCCGTGGTCGATAGCGCCACCGATAGGTCAGCCGACGGCGCCGCGCCGATCACCGTAGCGAGTGACGCGGAGTTGTTCGCCGTGTTCGGATCGATAGGCGTGCCGGTCACACTGACTGAACTGTTCAGCGTGCCTGCAGCCGTCGGTGTGACGACCGCTTGGAACGTCGCCACCGCGCCGTTGGCCAACGATGCGGCCGTGCAGGTCAGCGGTCCGTTCCCGGTACAGGTGGAGGAGACCAGCGTCACGCCGGCCGGCAGCGTGAATGTTGCCGTGACAGCGGTGGCGGCCGAAGGTCCGCCGTTGGTGACGACGAGTTGGTAGGTGAGGCTTTGGCCAACCACCGCCGAACCCGTGGTCGACAAAGCCACTGACAGTTCAGCCGACGGCGCCGCGCCGATCACGGTAGCGAGTGACGCGGAGTTGTTCGCCGTGTTCGGATCCGAGGGGGCGCCGGTCACGGTCACCGAACTGTTCAACGTGCCCGCAGCCGTCGGTGTGACGACCGCTTGGAACGTCGCCACCGCGCCGTTGGCTAACGATGCGGCCGAGCAGGTCAGCGGTCCGGTCCCGGTGCAGGTGGAGGAGACTAGCGTCACGCCGGCCGGCAGCGTGAATGTCGCTGTGACGCCGGTGGCGGCCGAAGGTCCGCCGTTGGTGACGACGACTTGGTAGGTCAGATTTTGGCCGACCGCCGTCGAGCCAGTGGTCGATAGCGCCACCGAAAGGTCCGCCGACGGCGCCGCGCCGATGACAGTAGCCAGCGAAGCGCTGTTGTTCGCCGTGTTCGGATCCGAGGGGGCGCCGGTCACGGTCACCGAACTGTTCAGCGTGCCTGCAGCCGTCGGTGTGACGACCGCTTGGAACGTCGCCGCCGCGCCGTTGGCCAACGATGCGGCCGAGCAGGTCAGCGGTCCGGTCCCGGTGCAGGTGGAGGAGACCAGCGTCACGCCGGCCGGCAGCATGAACGTCGCTGTGACGCCGGTGGCGGCCGAAGGTCCGCCGTTGGTGACAGCGAGTTGGTAGGTCAGGTTCTCTCCGGCCACCGCCGAGCCCGTCGTCGATAGCGCCACCGAAAGGTCAGCCGACAGCGCCGCGCCGATCACCGTGGCGAGTAAGGCCGAGTTGTTCGCCGTGTTCGGATCGGCCGTGGCCGACGCAACGCTGGCGGTGCTGTTCAGGGTACCCGACGCAGGCGCGGTGACAACAACCTGGAACGTCGTGGTCGCGCCAGACGCCAAGGACCCGCCATCGCAGACCACCGGGCCGGTTCCCGTGCAAGCCGCCGAGCGGGAGACAAAGGTGACGCCCGCCGGGAGAGTTAGAGTGGCCGAGACGGTGCTCGCCGGTGAAGGCCCGGCGTTGGCGACTACCATCTGGTAGGTGAAGTTCTGCGAGGCGACCGCGGCGCCGGTGGTCGACAGGGCGATCGACAGTTCCGCCGCCGTTGACACGATGATCGAAAGCGCGGCCGCGTTGTTGGCGGTATTGGCATCGGCCGGTGTACTGGCGACAGAGGCGCTCAATGCGATCGTCGACGCCATGGTGGGCGTCAACGCAAGCGTGATGGTGGCAGCGGCGCCGTTGGCGATGGTTCCGAGGGTACAGACGACCGGGATGCCGGTGGCGCAGGCGCCCTGGGCCGGCGTGGCGATAACGGTGGCGACTCCGGCCGGCAGCGTGATCGTGGCCACCACGGCACTAGCAGCAGCAGCGCCGATGTTGCTGACAGTGGCGGTATAGTTCGCGCTCACGCCGATGCTACCGGCGGTGGAGCCGGTCAGAGCCATCGCCAGATCCGGCGCGGCGACTGTGCCGATGGTGATGTTGGCCTTTGCCATGGTGGCATTCATCGATGTGTCCATGCCATAAGCGGTGGCTTCGCGGACTCCATTCGAACCGGAGACCGGGCCAAAATTGGCTTGATAGGTACCGGCGCCGGTGAGGGTAGCAGTGACGGTTTCGGAGCCTTCGAGCGTGCCGTTGCCGTTGACGTCGAACGACGCGGTAACCATGCCGACTCCGCCAGCATCCGTGGCGGCGATCTGCAGGATCGCCGTGGCGCCAGAAGCAAATGACGAGGGGCCGGTGATGGAGACTGCCGGGGCCACAAGATCGATAGGTCCATTCAACAGTTCCCAATCCGCAATGTTCGGTTCTTTCGGGGTACCGGCGAGTTCAAACGGCGAGCCCGCACCGAAGCCCTTTCCGAGCGAGCTTCCCAGATGGATCTGCGAGTTCACAAAATCCATGCGCAAGTTGGTGAGATCGCTGAATGTAAGGTCAAGCAGGCCAGAATAGCCCTGGACGATGGAACGCGGCGTACATTGCAAAGTGTGCGAGTAGCTCATCATACTGAGATACAGCAATCCTTTATATGCGTTGTGATCGGTGCCGCCATGGCGCAAGCCCAACGTGTGGCCCATTTCATGGGCGATGGTGCGCGACTGTTGGCAGGGGTTGGACAGCAGGTTGTTCGAGCCAAGACCGAATCCCCCAAGTGAAATGATGAAATCGTTTCCCGGCAGCGGGTTGTTGTTCGGCGCGGCATACCAATCCACCTCGGCGACGCCGGTCGACCCGTCAAGAATGACGAACTTGCTGGTCGCGTCTGGAGCCGAGAAGAATCCCGACGTCGTGGCGACCGTTAGCGGATCCGCTACACCAGTTCCCGCGATTCGCAGCACTTGACCGGCGCCCGTGCCGGACGTGATCTTTAGGAAATCGCCGGTTGAAAAACGGGGAAAGGGGGTGGATCCGTCCGGCTTTAAGATGTTGCTGAAGCCGGTGGGAACGTTTGTCATCACAAGCGGCGCGTTTGTGGTGATGTTTCGAGCAATTTCTTGAAAAAAGCCCATGATCGAGTAATGGAAGGCGAGTTCCCGCGCCTTCTTTTCTACATAGTTGAAAGTGGTGGCCTTCGCCTCCTGAAAGGATCGGACGTTCAAGCCGGGAATAGTCACGTTGATCGGCGCACCGAAATACAACAGTTCCGGATACGTGAAGGGATCCCCTGGCATCCCGATCTTATTCCCGCCGCGCGGAGCCGCGGAACCAAGGTTAAGGGACATGGGAACGCCTAACGTAGTCCCGCTTCCGGCATCTACGTGAAGGACGATTTCAGCGGCAATATCGGCCGGGCCTGCGCCATCGGCACGGAGCCCATATTGGGCGCCGATCAATGCGGGCGCGTTACGGAACAACGCCTCGAGTTCGGACCGGGCAGCGGTGCCTGGAATCGGGTTGGTCACTCCGGGCGCTACCTCGAACTTAAAATTTGGACCATCGGCAAGGAAATCGATCTGCAGAAACAGGTCCCGCTTATTGGGATTAGCGCCCATGGCGGCCAAGTTCAGGTCCGCAACGCCGTCCTGATCCATGTCGATCCCGATGGCTTCCCAAGAATCTAGTAATCCATCGTAATCAGAATCAACGTGGTTGGCCCGAATGATGACGTTTCCGGCCGTGGTGTCCGCCCAGAACGCCACGCGGTGGTCGCCGCGGCGCATGGTGCGAAAGCCGGCCAGGCTCGCTTCGTTCTTCGCCGCTTGGCCGATGGAGAATCCCACACTCAATGAGGTGATTGTCGCCCCCTCGATCTTATCGCCAACTTGGGCGACAGGAATCGCGGTTTGGGGGTTGTACACTCTGGTGGCTGGCGCCTCCAGCGCCTTGTTGACGTCCACCCGAATGGTCCATAGCCCCAGTCGATTGGAGAACAGCAGCGGCATTCCACCCGCCGCCGGATTCGTGCGGCTGGCACTGGACGGCGTGGCCATGAACGAAATGCGGAACGTGTCGTCGTCGATGCCGGGGTCTCCAAAATCAATATTGGACACGGACAGCCGCATATCGGCCGCGTACGAGGCGAAGGTGATGGCGGCATCGCTATCGTTGTAACCAAGTTCGGCGGCGGGGAAGCAGGTCTCGCCCAGATCGCACGCGCCATCATTGTTGCCGCCGGTGGCGGGGACGTTTTCCACTTGGCGGCCGGTAATTCTAATGATCTTTCGGGTACCGCCCCCCTCGTCAATGCTCGCGAAGACGCCAGGGCCGGCGGCTGTGCCGAACAAGAGGGCGCCGGGAGAGCTAAGAGTGCCAACAAAGGCCACAATGCGCCCGTCATCGCTAATGCCCGGCGCATTGTCAAGAGAACTGAACAAGCCGGCATCGGCGATTGTCGTAGAGGTACCTAGACTTGGCTCCAGAAGCGCAATCCGATAGTTCGCGGGCGAGGTGCCGGTGCGAATGACCACGCGCCCGTCGTCAGCAATCATCGGTTGTGGAGACCCTCCGGTAAGCGGGAACTGCACCGGAGGCGTCGCGGTGCCTTTCACGGCGTAACGCTGCACGCCAATCAGCGCGCCCGAGGCGGCCTCACCGGTCGCGTTGAGACTGGCGAAGCCGAAGATCGCGTCATACGTTTGGCCCAGGCCGGCGCGAGCGACGTATACGAAAGAATCCGTGGCGCTGGCATCCCAGATGCGGAGACTGGAGGTCGGCACGGAGTTCCCCACAAGACGCTCCTGCGCAGCCACCTTATTAAGATTGTTGATTTGGAGCCCCGCGCCGAAGAAGATGCGGCCAGGGTTGAGGAAACCCGGATTGATGTTGCGCGGCGCGCTAACGCCATCGCCCACCCAGATCGACTCCCCGCCGCCGCTCTGGCCGACGAAGGCAATCTGGCCGTAGTCATTAATGGAAGGCTGCAGCCCCATGCCGGTGAGGCCGAGCTGGCCGTTCTTGGCGACGATGTCGTAACTGTAGAACTTGCCCGGGATGGGCGTCGCATCTATTGTGCAGGCCGTCAGCAGCAGGACGAGCGCGGCTCGGGAAGTCGAGTTCATGACAAGATCTCAGTTCTTGCACACGTTCGGCAACGGTGCGGACAGTAAATTGCGGCGGGAGGGGACGCTTGATTTTAGCAGCTTTCCAGGGGATAAGAGCGGAACGGATGAACAAAAGCCTGGCTCGGAACGTTTTCCTACGATCTATTTTTCGTTTTTCCGAATCCCAAGCCAGTTTCCGTAACCTCGCTGAAATGGTTTGGCTTCCGGCGTGATTTCCTCTGCAAAGGGGAAACGGCCAATAAAGATTAAAACTAAACAGAACCACCTTGTTATGCGCATTCGGCCTGACCGCTCTCGGCCTATGGAAACCAGAACCCCTGCCGGCCGCCAAGACGCCGGCCGGCAGGCTCGCCCGGCTCGATAAGAACCGGCAACTCGATCAACCCTGCCCGCTGGAGAAGACCGCCGCGACTGCCGAAGTGCAAGGACCGGTGGCGCGTGTACGGGTCCGCCAAACATTCCGCAACCCAAACGCCCGCCCGATTGAGGATCTCTACACCTTTCCGCCGAGCGCTCACGGCGAGCATATGGGACCGCTCTCAATCAACCCACCTGATGGCGCCCGGAGATTCCTTAGCGGCCTTTTTTGCTAACTAGTCCTGCTTGGCCCTCGTTGATGAATGCAAGTTCGCGTTCAAGATCTGTCAGCGGGCGGAACCTCGGTGATGATTGAGATTTATTCGAATCGTCTGGAAATGTCGAATCCGGGCGAGCCAGTCGTCCCTGTAGAACGGTTTATCGACGGCGACCAATCCCGGAAGGAGCGATTGGCTAGTCTCATGCGGCGAATGGGGATCTGCGCGGAGAAAAGCGGCGGCATCGATCGAGTGGCGCAGTCTGCTGAGCTGTACCAGTTGCCGGCACGGCACTTTCGGGTTGCTAGGTCTCGTACGCTTGTGATTCTTTATGGTCCCCGAAAATTTGAAGATCTGGATCGCAATGATCCGGTCAGGGCGTGGCCACCGGCAACGAGACGCGAGAAGCGGCGAAAATCTTCTGCACGGCTATCCGGTTTACCGCCGAGTCGTCGACATCTTCGCCTGTGTTCCGGTTCACGGCATAGAGCGGGAACATGGAAGGGGCCACCATCACGCCAACGCGGCGCCCGGTCTGAAAGGCGATCGCGGTGGGTGCCAATCCGGCCGCCGCATAACGCAGGGCAGTTGCTTCCGTGCGCTTCCGATCATAAGGAGTCCGATGCACGAGGACCGGCCACGGGCGACCCGATTCCGGCACATACAGGTCAGCGCGCAGGCGGACGCCATCGCGCATGGGCGCCGCGACCGTGGACTTGGCTGGCTCGGCAACGCTGGCCGACGCGATCAGAGCCACCAACAGAAGGCTTCGCCAGGAACTCATGCCAGGATTTCCCGCACTACTCGCCCGTAGACATCGGTGAGGCGAAAGTCGCGGCCCGCATAGCGGTGCGTGAGCCGCTCGTGATCCAGGCCCAGCAGGTGAAGAATCGTGGCGTGGAGATCGTGCAGGTGGATCTTGCCGTCCACTCCGTAGTAGGCGAAATCGTCGGTTTCGCCGTACACAAAGCCCGGTTTGACGCCTCCGCCTGCCATCCACATCGTAAAGCCGTGCGGGTTGTGCTCGCGTCCGCGGGTCTGCTCGCCATCGGTGCCGAGGGAAAGATCCTGATCGAACGGCGTTCGTCCAAACTCGCCCCCCCAGATCACCAGCGTGTCGTTCAGCAGCCCTCGTTCCTTCAGATCGCGAATCAGCGCCGCCACGGGCTTGTCCACGTTCTTGCACTTCTTCGGCAAGCCGCTGCGAATGGAGGCGTGGTGATCCCAGCCGCCATCGTTGACCTGTACGAAGCGCACTCCCGCTTCCACCATGCGGCGCGCGAGTAGGCACTGGGTGCCGATGCCGGTGGTCTCGGGGTCGTTCACTCCGTAGGCATCAAGCGTCGCCTTGGATTCCTTGGCCAGGTCCATGAGGCCGGGAGCTTCCATTTGCATCCGGAAGGCCAGTTCATAGGCTTGCATCATGCCGCGCATGTCCGCGTCATGGCCCTGGCGGGTGAGGTGATCTTCATTCAGCGCCTGAATGAAATTCAACTGCCGGCGTTGCGCTGGAGTATCGGAGCCGGGACGCGCGGTGTGCCGGATGACGGGCGGATCGGAGGGGTCGGGACTCCCAACGGGCGTACCCTGGTAGACAACCGGCAGAAACGCGCTCGAGAAGTTGCGCGGGCTGCCTCCGTCGCCAGTTACCGTCTGGCGAAGCGTGATGTAGCCCGGCATGTTCTGGTTCTCCGTACCGAGTCCGTAGAGCACCCAAGAACCCATCGCGGGCCGGACTTGCACGGTGTGGCCGGTGTGCATCTGCCGGACCGCCAGCGCGTGCGCTTCGGCATCCACGTGGACGGCCCTCAGCACGCAAAGCTCATCGGCGACCTTGGCCATCTCGGGCAGCCACTCCGACATGTAGAGCCCCGATTGCCCTGCGTGCCGGAACGGCGAGATCGGCGCCATGAGCTTCGTCTTCTGCAGACCGGGAGCCTCGTAGTTGGAGGGGAGATTGAACGGCAACGGCTGACCGCTGAGTTCTTTCAGCTTCGGCTTGAAGTCAAAAAGGTCCATCTGCGATGGCCCGCCCTGCATGAAGAGAAAGATGACTCGCTTTGCCTTGGCGGCATGATGAGGGGCCTTGGGCGCGAGCGGGTTCACGTCTGAAGTGGCACTGAAGAGTGGCGGCGCGGAAAGTCCGGCCAGGGCAAGTGAGCCGAAGCCGAGCGCGGATTGTTCGAGCCAGCGGCGGCGGGAAAGCGGGAAGGAGGCGTGACGTCGATCCATGGGTATTAGCTCCGAAATAGAAATTCGTTCGAGATCAGCAACGACTGGATCAGATGAGTCCAGGCTTCGACCGAAGTATCCGGCCCCTTCTTGAGCGACTGCTCGAGTTCGGCCACGAAATCGAGCGCCCGGTCGAGTTCCTTGTCCCGTGCCGGCCGGCCATAGATCGTCTCGATCAGCCAGCGCACGCGCTGCCGGCCCAAGAAGGCCATGTCGCCCGGCGCGTGCCTGGCCAGATACTGCGCCTGCTCGCGGACCCAGGGCGAGTTCATCAGATACAAGGCCTGCGTGGGAACCACGGCGCTATTCCGCGTCGCCGTGACCTGAGCATTGCCGGCGGCATCGAACAGACTCATGAGGTCGAGCTCCAGCACCGGCGATCCGCGATACACCGGAAGGTAGAGGGTCCGACGGTGACGAACGTTTTCCGGCAACGGGCCTGCGACTCGCATGGTGGGCGGGTTCACCTTGCCGCCCTCCGGACTGAACGAGTCCAGCGAATGGGTGGGCAGGGTTGGTCCGCCTTGTTTATGATCGAGCCGGCCGGCGAGCAGCAAGATACCGTCGCGAATGCTTTCGGCGTCCAGGCGACGGCGATTCATCCGCGATAGCAGCCGGTTTTCCGGATCGACCTCCTCGGCCTGCGCGTTGGCCGCGGAGGACATCTGATAAGCGCGGGTCAACACAAGGCGCCGCACCAGTTGCTTGGTGGACCATCCGTTTCGCATGAAGTTAGTGGCCAGATGGTCGAGCAAATCCGGCTGCGCCGGCAGGTCGCCACGCAGACCGAAGTTGTCGGCGCTCTTGACTATGCCCACACCGAAAAGATGTTGCCAAACGCGGTTGACGTACACGCGGGCCGTGAGAGGATTGCGATCGTCGGCGATCCAATTGGCCAGCTCCAATCGTCCGCTGCCTTGCCACTGGGGTACGCCGGAACCGAACATGGCCACCTGGACGAAAGTACGCGGAGTGACCTCCGCCAGCTGATGCGCATTGCCGCGGATGTTGATTTTGCAATCGGAGGGTGCTTCGACGTCATCGACGGCGTGGGCCGACGGCGGTTGGGGCTGGTTGAAGGCGACCAACAACTTCTGGCGGCCCAGCGTCGTCAGGCGCGCGTCCAGCGCGGCGCGCTCCCCCTTGGGCGCGTCTTTCGCCAGACCGGCGAGTTCGGCCTCGAGTTTCTGGATCCGCGCATCCAGCGCGGAGCTCTCCTCGGCGTACACCTTCGACCGCTGCTCGCGCTGCCCGATCTCCTCAGGCGTTTCGAACAGCCGCCGTTTCCGCACGTCGCTGAAGACGCCTGCCTCGCGGACCTTCCCGTCGATGGTGCGCGTGCTACCCAGGATCCCCGCCAGCCCAAAATACTCCTTCTGCGCAACCGGATCGAACTTGTGATCGTGGCACCGGGCGCAACTCACCGTGAGCCCGAGCAGCCCTTTGCCGATGGCGTCGATCTGCAGATCGATCACGTCCATACGCAACTGTTCTTTGTCGGCCTGCACCAAAGGCCAAGGGCCCAGCGCCAGGTAGCCGGTGGCGATGATCTGCTCCCGCTGCTCCTGTCCGTTCTGATGGGGCAGCAGATCGCCGGCGATCTGTTCGCGGATGAAACGGTTGATGGGCTTGTCGCTGTTGTAGGACTGGATGACGTAGTCGCGATAACGCCAAGCCTGCGTGGCCGGAATCGCCGCGTCCAGCGTGTCGCCGTAATAGGTGATGTCGAGCCAATGCCGGCCCCAACGTTCGCCGAATTCTGGCGACGCGAGGAGTTGATCGACTACCCTGGCGTAGGCGGTCGGAGAGGGATCGGCTACAAATGCCAACATAGCTTCGCGACTGGGCGGCAGTCCCGTGAGATCGAGCTGGACTCTGCGCAGCAGCGTGGCCGGGTCGGCGAAGGGGTTCGCGTTTAGTCTTTTCTTCTCCAGGCCCCGGTGCAGGAAGCGGTCGATTTCGCTGAGTTCCGCACCGCCTGAGGGTGGCGCGGGATTGCGCACCGGTTGCCAGGCCCAGTGCGCTTGCCGGTCTGGGCCGCCAGGCGGGGGCGGTACGACTGAGATCGGAACCGGTTCATCAGGCCACGGAGCGCCCTGCGCGACCCATTGCTCCAGCGCGGCGATCTGCTCAGGCTTCAGCTTGCCCCATGGAGGCATCGCGGGCTTGACGGCGTGGCGGACCGCCTGAATCAGCCGGCTCTCCTCTGGCTTGCCGGGCACAACGGCGGCGCCCGAGTGCCCGCCGCGCAGCAATGCGTCGCGGTTGTCGACCCGCAGTCCGCCCTGAGCGATCTTCGCCTTCGGCCCGTGGCAGGCGTAACACTGCGTGACGAGAATCGGGCGAACCTGCTTCTCGAAGAACTCAATTTTCTGATCCTGCGCCGCGAGCGCGGCCGTGGTCATCGCAATGATAAATAATCGAACCATTCGCCTGTCTCCTCAGGATGCTCGCGTCTTGGATTGAGAACGGCGCATCACCGCCCGGGCGTCTTCGATGTGCTCCCGCATGGCTTGACGCGCCCGCTCCGGGGCACGATCATAAATGGCTTGAAAGATCTCCTGGTGAAAGCGGAGCGTATGAGAGACGTTCACTTTGCGGGAGGTGATGGCGACGCTCTGCAGTAACGCGCGATGCAGAACGGTGAACACGGCTTGGCAGACGCGGCTGCCCGCCGCCTCGAAGATACGGTTATGGAACTCCACGTCGGCTTCGATCACGCCCGGGAAGTCGCTGCCGGCTTCCTTCATTGCCTCAATGGTCCGCGAGATATGCCGCAGGTGCTCGAGCGTTGCCCTTTCGGCCGCGCAGGCTGCCAACTCGGGTTCCATCATCAATCGCGTTTGATAGAGCTCTTCATGAGAGATTGAATCCATCAATACTAAGAAGCGAAATGCCTCCGTGAGAATGGAGGTCGCGTCTTCGTTGAGGTAGGTTCCCGACCCCATTTTCTGCCTCACCACGCCCATGATTTCCAGCACCTTAAGTGCCTGGCGAACAGAGTTCCGGCTTACCGAGAAACTGCGAGCCAGGTCCCTTTCGGCGGGAAGGCGAGTGCCGGGCAGCAGCGTCCGGTCCGCAATCATCTCTCGAAACTGGCCGATCAGCTTCGAGGTAACGTCTTCGTTGCGATACTCCAGCGGAAGAGTCTGGGCAAGGCGCGAGGCGCGGGATTTACTGGCGGTTGCCAAGCCTTTCTGTCTCGTCGCTAGGGTTTTGGTGGGCAAGGTTCCGATTCTCCTGCAACTCTCAGTCTGACATCTAAACGGTACCTCCACTTTGTGAGGCAGTCAAAGGGACAATGCAAAAGGTGGCTTGACACGATTCTGTAGTGGTTCTACCATTTCTCGAATGGATCCCAGATCCACGAAAGGGTATCGCATGAGAACACTCCGTTCGCTGTTCCTGCTCGCCTGCG
>Ga0105046_10012831_pt1 | contig 12992 bp, 6 predicted proteins | sample MAT03_FD_78385 | JGI IMG/M metagenome (GOLD analysis project Ga0105046, IMG submission 78385) | Freshwater microbial communities from Lake Fryxell liftoff mats and glacier meltwater in Antarctica - MAT-03 (megahit assembly) | ecosystem: Environmental > Aquatic > Freshwater > Ice > Liftoff... | reverse complement strand
GGGGCGGCAGCCGCTGTCGCCCTTTCAGGGCTTAGAATCCTTGACGAGAGTTCCAGGGGCTTACGCCCCTGGCTACGGGCTACCGCCCCATTCGGGGCTAAATCAAGACGCAATCTCCCTAACTTGATTCCTATGGGGTGCGCGAAACGCGACCTTGGGCTGTGAGATACAAGCCTTCGGGGTAAATACAAAATCACGTGGCCATTCCGTTGGTTTCGGGCACGCCGGAGAGATCGCACCCGTTTCATTCTGTCCCACAAGTTCGCAAAGAGCCTCGCCAAGGTCAGTAGCCGGCGGCTCGAACACCAACTTTTTTTTTCCCCAGCATGCCAAAACTTGCCATTTCGTGCCATCTCACGACGCGGAGGGTCGTGGTCGACCAACCGGAAGCATACGATCCGGTTTGGGAGATGCAAAAGTTTTTTGGGTGGTCGGACATGTGGGACCGCGAAAGGTGCGGAGACGGCGGGAGTTGGAAACCAGCCTTCGTTCGCATGGCCTGCCAGCGAAGCGGGTGTAGCAACGAAGCAGACCTATGCAGCTAGCGTCTCAACGAATCGATTTCTTTCGCTCCACAATATCGTCTTGACGTCGTAAAGGTGCAGAGCGCTCAAGAAATCAGACGAGGGAGTCCGTTCCGAGTCATTTAAAATCGCATATAGATCTGCCGCGTCCGGCCGAACTTCCTTGGTATCGTTCCAAGCGAATAAAATTGACGTCGCACTGTCTCGAGTTGGATGATTGACTGCTCGAATAATTCGCTCCGGCATCTTTCGCGTTTTGGGAATTACAAAATCGAAACGATGAACGAATCCGCTTTTCCCCGTGAACTCCACCGCTGGCGTCGATCGGATTTCATTCTCTTCCAAGAATTTCGTCACGTCCTCAAGGAATAGGTTGGTGACCCGCGATGCGGCGGTAACAAACAGATCGTTCACCGCCAACATTGCTTGGACGAGAGCATGCTTCTTGCGCGGAAAATCCGCTTTGCTGGCATTGATAACTAAAGATCCTTCTTCAGTGCGAACCCCAAATCCATTGAGCGTGGTGGTCAATAATTCACGGCGGTGCCTCGAATCTAGGGAACAACCCGATGCTTCAAGGTCACCTATGATGTATCCATCGTCCGTTAAAAATAACTCGCCCTCCCGTTCTTGGACGTATATTTGGAGGCGATCGTTGTGACGATCCAAGAATGGCGTCGTTATCTCGCATGTACCGTTCACGTCACTAACCGTGAACTTGGTCCTGAGCCACGCCAAGTAGTCTGCTACAAGGTCATTGCAGTCCTTTTTCATTACGCGATCCCTCCCTGAATAGGCGGTATGTCCTGCACATTGCAGTAAACCAAAAACTCTCGGAGGGATTTGAACAATTCGCCCGTGTCTGTGAACCGATCCTCCGGGATCGGAAATGCCCATTTGTCCTCGAATCCTTCGCGGTAAATGTGCAAGTGGGGACAAGGCACTTCTTCACCGTCAGGATTCTCATGCGGAGGACCATCAATGTCCGGTCGCGCCAAGATTTCGACGACGTGATAGCGTTCCTGAAAAGTGCATTTCGTGATCTTGATCATTCCCTTTCGTTGTACGTCGATCAGAAACGACTCGCGGCCATCATCCGATTTGACTTCCCATTGCGAACTTTGCCCGAGTGACGGAAACATCAGGGTCTCTCGTTTGGCGAGCCGTTTTAACATCGCCATCAGTGCGTCTGCCTCTGCTTGCGTAAGCACTTGCGGAACTCCGAGAGGTCCATTATTCAATCATATACTGGGGGCCAACGGCTTGGAATCTGCGTAGTCGGCAGGCCGTCCCGACACGAACTGCTCCGTTTCGACCCTGACGCGGACTATCTGCCCAACCAGATGGACGATGTACTCCCGGTCATTCTCGCAGATCAGGTCGGATTCAATGGTGAAGCCGGCGTCTTCTGATATCCTCGTCCAAGTTTGGAAAGTGGGGGCATTCTAAACGGCAGGATGGGTATAACTCAAGGGAGAACTGTCGCACTCCCGGGACACACAAAAGAAAGGTCGCGATCTTCAGGCCGAAGGCCTGGTGGAAACCAGCCCAGGGCAAGCGCTTCGCGCCGCCCTGGGAACTTCGCCGCCCCGGGGATCGATTGATTCAATCCCAGACATATTCCTCGTCGAACTCCATATCGTAGCGCTTCAAAAACTCGCGGAATTCATACTGAAATGGACGCTTTGCGTGATGTTCGGCCTGGTTCTCGATGTACTTGACGACAGTCTCGACCATCGACTGCCCGATCGAATAGGCCCCGTAGCCGTTCTGCCAATAAAACTCCGCGAATGCCGGTCCTTGTTCCTTCATCCATTTCGATGTGCCCCGTTTCAATTCCATGACCACGTTGGCGAGGGATTTGGTTCGATGAAGGTTGAAGAGAACGTGGATGTGATCCGCCACCGAATTGATCATCAAGGCCGGCGATTTCAAATCGTGGAGAATGCCGGCGGCATATTGGTGCAGGTCGGGTCGAACCGGCTCGGTGATGAGCGGATCGCGATTCTTGGTGCTGAAGATCAGGTGGATCAGATTTTTGGCGAGCGATTGAGGCATGGGTCGAACTCCTGATTTTGTTGAAATTCCCAGGGCGGCGCGAAGCGCTTGCCCTGGGCTGGTTTGCTCCGGGCCTTCGGCCTGAAGACATCGACGGTCGGTGTCTAATCCAACCGAATCAGCCCCCACGCCAGCGCCAGGAACCCCAGACCGAACGCGATCAGCACGCCGCAGGATTGGGCGACGATGGCGATTTCGGGGGCCTGGTTATCCTTCGCCAACAGTTGAGAGTAGGCGTCGAGGGCCCAGGCGTGGGGGGTGATGTAGCTGAATTGGCGCATGTTTTCGGGCATTAGCTCGCGCGGCATCAGCGAGCCGCTTAGCCCTGCGAGGACCAGGACTAACAACGCGCCGTAAACGGCTACCTGCGGTTCGGTCTTGGCCAGACCGGCGACGAGCATCGCTAGTCCCATTGCCGCTAGCGACGTCGAGGCCGCCACCGCGAGCAGCCAGAGCGGTTCCGGCCCCCACGACATGCCGAAGAGCACGTTGCCCGCGGCGAGAAGAAAGATCCCCTGAAAGAGAGAGAGCAGCAGGCAGGGGATAAACTTGCCGAGGAGGATTTCACCCCGGGTCAACGGAGCGGCCCGCAGGCGCACGAGCGTTCCCTGCCGGCGCTCGGCGACGAAGAGCCAGCCGACCGTGAGGACGAGGAAGAAGGCGAACATCACGGTGTATGACGGAACGAGAATCTTGTAACGGGCGGCGCCGCGTTTCAACAAGCCGGTTGGCTCGCTCTTATAGGTGGTGCGGTTCTGGTCCGTCAGAGTTTTTTCCTCGCTCTTCGTCAGCCCGGCCCACGTCTTCGCGGTGAAGTTGTAGTTGCTGAATAAATTGACGATCCCCTTCTTGACCTCATCGCCGAGCTTCTTCTTGGAGATGAAGTTGAACGCGGTCTTCATGAGGTTGCTGTCTTTGGCCATCAAATCCATGAACTCATCATCGCCGACCTTTTCGAACGCCTTGCCGATCATCCAGGGGATGACGACGCGCAGGAGCGTGACCTGGGCCACTTGCTCGATGATCGACGCGGCCGCCTGCTGGGTCGGATCGGTCAGCACGGTCATGCCTAATTTTTCGACATGGATGCCGTTGGCAAAGAGCGGGTTGAGCGATTCGGGTTTCGAGAGGAACGAACAGCGTTGCATTTCGCGGCTGAACTGCGGTTCGAAGACGAGCACGGCCGCCCGTTTGCCCTGGCGAATTAGCGATTCGGCCTCGGCCCGATTGGGGATGATTTCGATGCGGATGTCGGCCGTGCTGGCGAGATCGTCGATGACGATGGCGGACCATTTTTTCGAGGGATAAGCGGAGTAGGCCGGCAACCCTTCATCCAGATCGACGACCGAGATGCGCAAGCGGTCGTCCGGCTTCTGGCCGAAGCCCTCGCCGACCGACATGCCCAGAACGGCCACGAAGAGCAATGGCATCACGAGCAAGATGACGCCCGAGCGGGCATCGCGAAAGAGAAGCCGGAGATCTTTGAGAGCGAGGGTGAATGTTGGCATCGAATCATTGTAGATTTCAGGAAGCGCGCTGTCGTGAGCGCGATTGGGAACCGCCGCTTGCGGCGTCGCGCGAGGGGACGTCCATGAAATCTCATCGCGCGACGCCGCGAGCGGCGATGTCCCGTTGGAACCATTCCCAAAAATCTCTATGTCAACAGTCTCACCAGAATCAACAATCAATCGAATTCCACCATCACGCATATCATCATGAAACACTTGTCGGCCGCTCTCTCTCTCCTTTTGGTTGTTGCCGCGGCATCGGCGCAGCCCGTCGGCCCGCAACCCTGGTGGCCGACGCAGCCGCGCGCTCTGCCGTTTCTGCATCCGCTCTTCGCCAGCGATATGGTCTTGCAGCGCGACATCGCGGCGCCGATCTGGGGGTGGAGCACGCCGGGCGATCGTATCGCCATCAGTGTTGACGGGAAGCCTGTTGGTCAAGCGGAAGCGGGTAAGGACGGGCGCTGGTCGACGAAGATTGGCCCCTTCACTGCGGGCGGCCCGCACGCGATTCTTGTTGAAGGCAGCAAGAAGAAGGAGACGCTCGGCAACGTTCTATTTGGCGATGTTTGGCTCTGCACCGGGCAGTCGAACATGAACTGGCCGGTGCGTCTGTCGATGAACGCGGAGGAGGAGGTCAAGAACGCCAACTACCCCGAGATCCGCTCGTTCACCGTCAATTTCTATTCGTCGTTCGTGCCGCTGAAACTGCCGCCCGAGGCGAAGTGGGAGCCCTGTACGCCGGAGTTCGCCAAGAACTTCACGGGTGTCGGCTACTTCTTCGCGCGGGAGATCAACAAGACGGTGAAAGTGCCGATCGGCATCATTCATAGCTCGGCCGGGGCGACCGCGGCGGAGGCATGGACGAGCAGCGATGCCCTGCGCCGCGAGATGCCCTACGACTTCAAGGAGCGGCTCGATGAACTGGAGAAATCCGCGACGGCGGCGGGTCCGGATTACGATTTCTTTCAGGAACTTGAGAAGTGGCTCGCCAAGGCTGATCCCGCGAGCGTTAAGTTGAAGTACGCGTCCGATCTGAATCTCGACACGAAGGATTGGCTCGACATCGATGTGCCCAAACCCTGGCAGGAAGCGGGCCTGAAGGATCATCAGGGCCTGGTCTGGTTCCGCCACACGCTCGACCTTCCCGAGTCGTGGGCGGGTAAAGACCTTTCGCTCGGGCTCTCCGTTGTGAAGGACTCCGACATCGTCTGGTTCAATGGCGATCTCCTGGGCTCGAAGCAGATTTCGGGGATCCGCACCTACGTCATCAAGGGTACGCTCGTCAAGCCGGGGAAGAATCTTCTCGTGGCCGCCATCGTGAACAAGGAAGCTCCCGGTGGCTTCTGTTCCAGCCCGAGTAACATTTTCATTCGCCCGACAACGAACCCGGGCAAAGACACCGTGAAGTTGAGCGGCACGTGGAAGGCCAAGGCATCCGTGAAGTTCGACGATCTCGAGCCGTTCCCCGTCCCCGCGGTCGGGCACTACAAGACGATCTCCTCGCTCTATAACGGCATGATCGCCCCGCTAGTCCCGTTCGGTATCAAGGGAGCGCTCTGGTATCAGGGTGAAGCCAACGGCCCGTTCTGGCTGCAGTACCGCCGGCTGTTGCCGACTTTGATTGCCGACTGGCGGGCTCGCTTCGAAGTGGGCGACTTCCCCTGCCTGATCGTCTCGCTGGCCCATCTCAACGCTCAACAAACCAAACCGGTCGAGCCGGGCTGGGCGGAGATCCGTGAGTCTCAATGGCGGACGACGCGAAAGGTGCCCAACACGGGGCTGGCGATGACCATCGACATCGGCGACCCCAAGAACATCCACCCCGCTAACAAGCAGGAGGCGGGCCGGCGTCTGGCGCTCGTTGCCCGCAAGATGGTTTATGGTGAAAAGGATCTCGTCGCTTCCGGGCCGGAGTTCACCGAGATGCAGATCGAACTGCCGAAGGGGGACAAGATTCGGCTCTACTTCAAGAATGTGGGCGGCGACCTGATGATCAAGCCGGGTGATCAGAAGTTGACGGGCTTTATCGTTGCGGGGCCGGACAAGAATTTCGTCTGGGCCGACGCGGTCATCGACGGCAACACGATCGTCGTCTCCTCACCTGACGTGCCGGACCCCGAATACGTCCGCTACGGCTGGGCCTGGAACCCGATCGTCAACCTTTACAACAAGGAAGGCCTGCCGGCGATCACGTTCCGGACGGATGAGTAGGACAGGCCTCCCGGCCTGTCCCGGATAAAGCAGACTTCAAATCGCAAGTAAATAAGCTTCTGCGTTTCGGGGACAGGCCGGGAGGCCTGTCCTACGACGCCTAGGTCTTGGGTCGACGGGGACAGGCCGGGAGGCCTGTCCTACAATTCGATCGTGACGCCTGTAGGAAAGGCCTCCCGGCTTGTCGCCGAACGAACTGATTAACCAACCAAGCCATCGTAATCCGCATGGGAGCCGATCCAGAACCATGCGATCGTGCCGTCTTTCAATCAACCCAATGCACGCCAACCCCGACCCACCCGCACCGAATACAGATCTACATGACCTCGGATGAGTTTGAAACGCAAGCTGGGATGAGAAGGATTCGCACGCCAAAGTCGGTATGCGCGTCGGGCGTGTTCGCGCACAACCTGCGGCAGACGAGAAAAGCAGTCCATGAAATCGTCAGTTACGATGGAATTCAAAGGTCGTCAAACCCCGCCGCTCGATAATGGCCGGCTCGCACTTGTTCCTCCGCGCGAGCGGCGAGGTCCTCGAGCTTGCCTGGCGACCGCGCGAACGACTCCTCCCATTTGAGGTCGTCGTCAATCTCTTCCAGAATAACCGCGGCAATGGCATCTTGCTCCGCGTCCGTGAGCTTTCGCGCCTCCGCTACCGCTTGATCGAGCAACTGCGACATAGTTCCCTCTCCACCAGACCGTTGGAAATCCACGGAACACACCCAGGTGGTCGTGACCGGACTGGGCTCTATTGCGTCATCTCCTCAACACTCACTTCCAGCATCATATCGTCGGTATCATCCGCGCCGATCGTCGAGGGGAAGAATCCGGGGATGACGACGATGGGGGCCGTCGTTCGCAGCGGCGATGCGGTCGTCGTGTCCGGGTCGTTGGCGGTGTCGTTCGTCGTCGAGTCGGGCGTGACGCCGAAGGCATTGGCGTTGACCGTCGGGCTGATGGAGAGCAGTCCGAGGTTCGCGGGGGCCGAATTGGCGCGAACGGTCGCGCCGCCGAACGACGCGATGGAAGCAGCTCGTTGCGCGGTCGCCGCGACCCTAGTAAAACCGCCCCCAATGCCGGTTGCGAAGACAGGGTTGAGCGAACCCCCGGGGAACACGCTCGAGGCAAGGAAGCCCTGCTTCGAAATGTTCGTCGTCGTCAGCAGCGGCGTGACCGACGCCCTCGAGCGGTTGTTGGTGAGGTCCGGGTCGATCTCCACGGCGGAGACATTGATCTCGTTGATGAGAGGCTGCGTGGAAATGATGCGGAAGACGACGACGAGTCGATCGGACTGGCCGTTCTGCATCGTGCCGATGGTCCAGTCGCCGGTATTCGGGTCGAAGGAACCCTGCGTGATGGAGGCGACGCGCAGGAACTGCAAGCCGGCCGGGAAGGGATCGTTGGCGACGACGTTGGTCGCGGCGTCCGGCCCGCGGTTGTTGATGACAAAGCCGTAGGGCACTTCCGAACCCCATTCGATCGAAGTCGCGCTGACGTCCTTGGTGGCGACCAGGTCGGCGGCGATGGCGCCGCTCTCGGCCGTATCGAGATTGTTAGTCAGCAGCGGATCGAACTGATCGGCCGCGACCGAGGCCGTGTTGCGGATGACGCTGAAGGTGTTGACCGTCCCCTGCATCAAGAGCGTGACGGTCTCGCCGACGGCCAAATTGCCGATGTTCCAGCGGCCGGATGCGGAATCGTACGTGCCGCGCGACGTGGTCACCGTGACGTTGGCCAAGCCCGCGGGAGCGGGATCGTCGACGAACGCGTTGGTGGCGTCCGTCACGCCGTTGTTGGTGACGGTGACCGTGAAGGTGATCGGGTCGCCGCGATTCGGGTCGGTATTGGAGACAGTCTTGGTGACGGCGAGATCAGCCTGGGTTTCGCCAAAATCATAGGTCGTCGCGCTGACGCCGGCCGCCAGGACGATGTTGGCGATGACATCGGAGACGCCGCTGCCGGTTTGCGCGCCATTCGCCGTGCCGATGGTGTCGAGCCCATCCGAGTACTGATTCGGCTGCGGTTCGGTGATCGTGTAGGTTCCGGGGGCCAGGTTGGCAAACACGTAGTTGCCGGTGGGATCGGTCGTGGCCGTGAGATTGACCGCGTTGCCGAAGACATCGGTCCCCGTCAGTGAGATCGAGATATTGGGGATGCCCGGTTCCGTCGCGCCGCGAGCGCCATCGAGGTCGACATCGACATAGACGCTGCCGCGAACCGAGGCCGGGACCAGTTCGCCGAAGTTGTAGCTCAGGCCAGTCGCGTTCGTGCCCGTGGGGATGGTCACGGTGTTGATGACGGACGCGGGCGGATTGGCGCCGACGCCGCCGAAGATCGTGCCTGGTGTGTTCCGACCGCTGACGAAGCCAGTCGGTTGCGTCTCGGTGATGACGTAGTTGCCGGGCCGGAGACCCGCGAAGGAATACGCGCCCGTGACAGCGTCGGTTGTCGCCGTCAGACTGACCGGGTTGCCGAGATTGTCGGTCCCCGTCAGGGCGACGCTGACGCTGCCGATCGGCGTCTCGCCCACGTCGAAAATGCCGTCGTTATCGGCATCGACATAGACGAAGCCCGAGATCGCGCTGGAATTGACGGAGACGGTCGCACTGCTGCTGCCGGTGAAATCGCGATCGTTCGGGTCGTTCCCCGGCGTCGTGTCGTAATTTAGCGTGGCGGTGTTGGGGACGGTGCCGCCCGTGGGCGCGGCATTGATGATGCGGGCTTGGTAGGTGATCGTCACACTGTTGCCGAGCAGGATCGTCGGCACGGTGACGGTGACCGTGTTGCCCGTGATCGTCGCGGTTCCGGCGCTGGAAGAGGCACTGCCGGCGATCACGGCCAGATTCGGGTCAAGCGGATCGGTCAGGATGACGTCGAACGCCGGAGCGGTCGAGGCGCCGGTGTGGCTGATAACCACGGTGTAATTAATAATGTCACCGGCGTCGGCGATCGTGGGGGTGGCGCTCTTCACCACTTGCAGTTGGGGGACGATGACCGAGGCCGAGGCCGAACTACTCGCGGTTCCCGTCGTGTAGTCGAGCGTGGCCGTGTTCGGCAGCACGGTTCCGTTCACGTTGCCCACGACGTCGGCGACGCGGGCGATGATCTCGACGACGATCTGGTCCGCCGCGGTGACGGTTCCGTCGGGCGTGTTGGTGATGGTCCCGAAGTTGAAGCCCACGTTGCTGCCGGAAGGCGTGCCCGCGGCGCCGACCGCCAATGACGAGCCACTCAAGTTGGCGCCGATGGAAACGACGCGCGAACTGACGAGCACCGTTCCGGCCGGCAAGGCATCAGTCAACACCAGCGGGTTGGTCCCCTCGATGGCGGTGATCGTCATCTGGTAAGTCACCGTCTCGCCGATGGCAAGTTGCGTGCCCGCCGTCTCGACAACCGAAGAGCCGGTGATCGCCTTCACCACGGTCGGGACGGTGGTCGTCACGAGGGCGCCGGTCGTGCCGGTGTAGTCGTTGATGCCGCCGCTGCCGTCGCGTTCGCCCGTGGTCGTTCCGGGGCCGCTTGTGATCGAGGAACCGGTCGGGTTCGTCGTGGTGCCGTTGGTTCCGGGCAAGCTGGTGTAGGTCAGATTGGCCGTATTCGGGATGGTGGTTCCCGGTCGAATGGCCTGCGTGAGCGTGGCGGTGTAGGTGATGCTGACGCTGCCGCCCACGGGCACGGAAGCGGCGACGACCGAGACCGTGTTGCCCGTGGTGCCGGTGGTGTCAAGGCCCGTCGTCCCGCCGGCGCCGGTCGCGTTCACCGCGACGAGCGTCAGCGCAGCCGCGGGGAGGGCATCGGTCACACGAACGTCGAACGCGGTCGCGGTGCCGGTGTTCGAATAAGTCACGGTGTAGGTGATAACGTCGCCGGCATCGCCCGTGGTCGGGCTGGCGGTTTTGTTGACGTTGGCGATCACGGGCTCGCGGACCGTGACATTCAAGGACGACGACGTGCCGATCAAGGTGCCGTTGCGCGTCACCTGGAACGAGTTGGCGAGCAACGTCGCGTCCTGGTTCGCCACGACGTTGTCGACCCGGGCGTTGAACTCGATGACGATGAACTCGTTCGTCCCGGCGCCGGTGTTGGTGTTGGTGATCGTCCCCAACAGGAAGACGGGATCGTTCCCGGTGATGTTGATCGACCCGGCCGGGACGACCGTGACAGGAACAACGTTCGCGCTGGTCCCGGCGATTTGCAAAGCCGGGTCGCTGATGGCCGACGAAGTGACGCCGCTGCCGCCCGCGGAAACGAAGGCCACGCGCGCCGTGCCATCGTTCAAGAACGTCATCGAATCGGGAAGGACATCAAGCAGATCCAGACTGGTCGTCACGCCGTCGGCAATCTGGATGGCAAGTCGATAACGAACAATTTCGCCCACGGCCACATTGGTCCCCGTGGTCGATGCCTCGGAAGTGCTGGTCAAGGTCTTGGTCGGCTGGGTGCTCGGCTGATCGATTTCACCGAAGTTATAGCCGGTAGCCGCGAAGCCCGGCGGCAGGGCGATGGTGCTGATGACGTCGGGGATGCCGTTCTGCGTCTGCGTGCCGGCGGCGGTGCCGATCTGGTCGGTGCCGTCGGCAAAGTTGATCGGCTGGTTCTCCGTCAGTTGATAAGTGCCGGGCGTCAGGTTGGTGAAGCTGAAATCGCCGTTCCCATCGGTCGCCGTCGACAAGCTCACGGCATTGCCGAAAGCATCGGTCCCGATCAACGTCAACGTCGTGGGCAGGCCGGGCTCGCCGACTTGACGCGAGCCGTTGTTGTTCTGATCGTAGTAGACGTTGCCGCTGAGCGAACCGGGTGTCAGTTCGCCGAAGTTGTAGTTGACCCCCGTGGTGTTCGATCCGGCGGCGATGGTCACGCCGTTGATGACGCTGAGGGGCGGGTTCGCGCCGGTGCCGCCGAAATTCGTACCGGGCGTGTTGCGGCCGGGAAGGAAGGAGCCCGGCTGCGATTCGGTGACCGTGTAATTGCCCGGCCGTAGGCCGGTGAACGAGTACGCACCCGTGATGGCGTCGGTCACCGTCGTCAGATTGACCACGTTGCCAAGGTTGTCCGTTCCCGTCAGGGTCATACCTACGGTGCCGATCGGCGTCTCGCCAAGGTCGAATATGCCGTCGTTGTCGGCATCGACATAGACGAAGCCGGAGATGGCGTTGCTGTTCACCTGAACGTTGGCGTTGCTCGACCCGGTGAGGTTGCGATCGTTGGGGTCGTTGCCCGGCGTGGTGTCGTAAGCCAGCAAGGCCGTGTTCGGCAGGTTCGATCCCGTCGCCACGGTGGGACTTACCACGGCCTGGTAGGTGATGGTGACGGACGAGCCGAGCGGAATCTCCGGGATGGCGACCGAGATGGTGTTGCCCGTGATCGTCGCGGTCCCGCCGGTGGTCGTGGCGCTGCCGGGGACGATCGTCAAGTTGGCGCTGAGCGGATCGCTCAGCGTGATGTCGTAAGCCGGCGCCCGCGACGCGGCGGTGTGGCTCAAGACGACCGTGTAAGTAACAGTGTCGCCGCCGTCGGCCCGGGTCACGTTCGCGGTCTTGGCGACTTGCAGCACCGGCACGACGACGTCGGCCGCTGAGGTGGCGCTGGTGGTTCCCGTGCCGTAGTTCAACGTGGTCGAATTCGTCAGCACCGTGCCGTTCTGGTTCCCCACCACGTCGGCCACGCGAGCCACGACCTGGACGACGATGCGGTCGCCGTTGCTCACTGCGCCGTCGGGCGTGTTGGTGACGGTGCCGAAGTTGAAGGTGTAGTTGTTCCCCGCCAGCGATCCCGCGGCGCCTACCGCGAGTGATGAGCCGCTGAGGTTGCCGCCGGCCGTGGCCCCGGCCGTGCTGACGCCGCCGATCGAGAGCACGGTGGCGCTGATCGGGGTCATCCCCGCGGGCAACGCGTCAAGGAGGGAAAGTGGGTTGGTCCCTTCGATGGCCGTGATCGTCACCTGATAGGTGACCGTCTCGCCGATGGCGAGATCGGGGAACACGGCATTGGCCTGGCTGGAACCGGTGTTGACGACGTCGGTCGCGGTGATCACCTTGGCGACGGAGGGAATGGCGACCGTAACCGTGGCGGGATCGTTGTCAGCATAGTCGTTGACGCCGCCGCTGCCGTCGCGTTCGCCGGTGGCGGTGCCGGATGCGGTGGTGATGGACGATCCGGTCGGGTTCGAAGTGGTGCCCAGTGGCCCCGGCAGGCTGGTGTAGACGAGCGAGGCGGTGTTGTTGATCGCCGTGCCCGGTTGCACGGAGGTGTTCAACGTGGCCGTGTAGGTGATGGTGATGCTGCCGCCGACGGGGATCGTCGTCGCCACAACGGAGATCGTGTTCCCGGCGGTGCCTGTCGTGTCGAGGCCTGTGACCCCGCCGGCGCCGACCGCGTTCACGGTGCCGAGCGTCAGCGTGGCGCCAGGCAACGGATCGGTGAGGACGACATCGAACGCCGTCGCCGAGCCGGTGTTCGAATAGGTGACCGTGTAGGTGACGGTGTCGCCGGCGTCTCCCGTCGTGGGGCTGGCGGTCTTGTTGACGTTGGTGATAACGGGTTCACGAACCGTGACGTTCGTAGTCGCGGACGTGCCGATGACGGTGCCGTTGCGGATGGCCTGGAAGAGGTTGCCGAGCGCGGTGGCGTTCTGATTGGCCGCGACGTTGTCGACGCGGGCGTTGAACTCGACGACGATGAACTCATTGGTG
>Ga0105046_10012830_pt1 | contig 12992 bp, 12 predicted proteins | sample MAT03_FD_78385 | JGI IMG/M metagenome (GOLD analysis project Ga0105046, IMG submission 78385) | Freshwater microbial communities from Lake Fryxell liftoff mats and glacier meltwater in Antarctica - MAT-03 (megahit assembly) | ecosystem: Environmental > Aquatic > Freshwater > Ice > Liftoff... | reverse complement strand
GTGCCATAAACACCCGTCGATCACTGCCTTTCAAGGCACGGGCTGTTTCGATATAGGTCTCTTTTAAAGCCTCTGTCAGTTCCACCATCATGTCTCGATTATCTTCTGGCTTGTCCTTTCATTCTACATCATATCGGTCTCTTTTTTAATCTGGAAAAGCCTTATACCTTTGCGCTGGGTGCAGGTATGGCAGGCATTGCGGGCTGTGCGCTGACTCTGCTGGGCCAGATTGGGCCGCAGTTGGGCACAGGTTATATTGTCGATGCCTTCATGGTCGTCGTTCTGGGCGGCGTGGGCAGCTTGCCGGGCACAATTGGCGCGGCCTTCATTATTGGTATTTTGAATACCTTCCTCGAAATGAACACCTCTGCGACAGTGGGCAAGGTGCTCGTATTTGTCTTTATTATCGCTTTCTTGCAGTGGCGGCCCAGCGGCCTTGTCGCTGTTCGCAGCCGGGCCTAGGAGATTCATCATGACTGCTGCTGCGACAACGACGGGTGTGCGCGAACGTTCAAATTCCTGGTTGGGCGATGGGGCCTTCCTGGTGGTCTATGCGCTGGTTTTTCTATTGATCCTGCCGCAGGCCCTTTCGACATTTCAACTGAACCTGCTCGGACGCTTTCTCACCTATGCCATCGTGCTGGTGGTGGAGCATGATATGGTCTTTGTGCGCCAATTCGCCTCCAAAGTCACGGTGCTGCACATGGGGCAAATGTTGTGTGAAGGCCCGATTGAATCTGTTCAGAGCGACTCGCGTGTGATCGAAGTCTATCTTGGTCGCAGCCAAGAGAAGACCGCCTAAAAGGGATAACTATGCTTTCAGTGACGGATTTACGCGTGTTTTATGGCGAAAGCCGCGTTTTGAACGACATCAGCCTGACAGTGGCTTCCGGCCAGATTGTGTGCTTGATGGGGCGCAATGGCATGGGCAAAACAACGCTTCTCAAGACAATCATGGGCCTGCTCAAGGCCCGCCAGGGCACAATCGTCTTCAACGATAAAGACATCACACGTATGTCGCCTCATCTGCGAGCACGCTCGGGCATTGGCTACGTGCCCCAGGGGCGCGGTATTTTCCCATATTTGACGATCTATGAAATTCTGCTCATGGGCCTCGAAGCCTCCCCACAGCGCCAGCATATGGCGGATGAGATCGTGGAAGAGATTTACGGCATCTTCCCTGTGCTCAAGACGATGAATAAGCGCATGGCAGGAACACTCAGCGGTGGACAACAGCAGCAGTTGGCGTTAGGTCGTGCGTTGATGAGCCGTCCGCAAATGCTCCTGCTGGATGAGCCGACTGAGGGCATACAGCCAAACATTGTGCAGGAAATTGAGCATTTGATTGTGCGTTTGCGCGATGAACGCGGGATTGCTGTGCTGCTCGTCGAGCAGTTTCTTGATTTCGCGATGGGCGTGACGAATCACTGTTATGTGATCGAAAAGGGCAAAATTGTTGCCAGCGGCGCACCAAGCGAACTCGATCAAGCCGTTGTGCGCGAGCATCTGTCGGTGTAAATAAGTCCTCTTTTAGGCAGAGTGAGGAATTAACTCCTCACTCTGAAATCCCCATTCTTGTTTTTTCTGTCTTTCTCGTGGTAGTGCATTCGGCGTTCACAGCAGACGACCCTTCTTTAAGGCATGGGGTGTCTGTCAAAAATTTACATCTTCACAGCAGATTTGGCAGGACTGTTGAGATCATAATCAACCTGAGTTTTGGATAGGTTTTTTGCGCTGAGATATTTGTCCTATCCCCTCTCTGCTTCGCAGACAAACGGCTGATGGGATCCGTCCTGTACCTCCTCGCCCCTTGTGGGAGAGGAGGCCGGGAGGTGAGGGGTGAAAAAGGAGAACTATCCAAAACTCAGATTAATCAGGATGTCGCTTGGAAGTTTGGCTCTCAATATTTGAACCCCGCAATCGGTGACGCTTCCTCTCTCCCGTCATACCGATTCAGGATAAAAAGACTGATCTCCCCAAAGAATCAGTCTTTCTTTTTTTCCAGAGAATGTTTAAACGAATAAGCTGAAATGACGTTAGTTAAATTGACTAACTAATTCACTTGCCAAAAGTAAATGGCACGCTACAATTTCAATATCCTTTGTTATTAGAGAAAGGATTAGGCGACAGAAGAGACAAAAGCGTTATGTCAATCTGTCTCGTCATAAATATGTTTTTAGCGATATTCACAGGATAAACACTATGAAAAAGTTTCTGGCAGTTTCGGCTGTTGCGCTGTCGCTTGCGGCAGGCATCGCGCTCATTCCAGCAGGTGCGCAAGACGATGCACCCCTCGTGATTGAAAGCTGGCGTAACGATGACCTCACCATCTGGCAGGATACAATTATCCCGGCCTTCAACGCTCAATATCCGGACATCAAAGTGGAATTCCGTCCTTCTCCCCCGGCGGATTACAATGCGCTACTGAACAGCAAACTCGAATCTGGCACTGCGGGCGATCTCATCACCTGCCGCCCCTTCGATGCCTCGCTGACCCTGTACGACAATGGCTACCTGGCGTCCCTGGTAGAGCTTCCGGGCATTGAAAACTTCAGTGACGTCGCCAAAAGCGCCTGGATCACTGATGATGGTGCGAACCCGTTCTGCGTGCCGATGGCGTCCGTGATTCACGGCTTCCTCTACAATACCGCAGCGTTTGAAGCTCTTGGTTTGGAAGAACCGACCACCGAAGCGGAATTCTACGCCGTTCTCGATGCGATCAAGGCTGACGGCACTTATGCGCCGCTGGTGCTTGGCACCGCTGACCAATGGGAATCCGCGACCGTTGGTTTCCAGAACATCGGGCCGAACTACTGGATGGGTGAAGCGGGCCGCACTGGTCTGATCAATGGCACAGCCAAGTACAACGACGAAAACTTCCTCAAGGCGTTTGAAGCGTTGGCCAAGTGGCAGCCTTATCTGATCGATGGCTATCAGGCCATTGCCTACCCGGATGCGCAGAGTGCCTTCACGCTCGGCCTGGGTGCTATTTACCCCTCCGGCTCATGGGAAATCTCCGGTTTCCGTGCACAGGCCGACTTTGAAATGGGTGCCTTCAAGCCCCCGCTTCCCGAAGGCTCGGACACCTGCTACATCAGCGATCACACCGACATCGGCATGGGCATGAATGCCGCCCTCGAAGGCGCACGCCGTGAAAACGCCGAAACCTTCCTGAGCTGGATGGCCACACCCGAATTCGCCACCCTCTATGCCAACGCGCTGCCTGGTTTCTTCCCGCTCTCCAATGCCGAGATCACCCTGGAAGACCCCCTGGCGCAGGAATTCCTGAGCTGGCGTCAAGAGTGCGAATCAACCATTCGCTCCTCGTACCAGATTCTGTCACGCGGTGAGCCGAACAACGAAAACGACCTGTGGCTTGTGAGCTCCCGCCTGCTGAATGGCGAAATCACCGCGCAAGAAGCGGCTGATCTCGTGCAGACGAACCTCGAAATCTGGTACACCCCGATGGGTGGCGAGATGGAAGCCGAAGCAACAACCGCCCCATAAGACGTTTGTCGGGGCCAAGATTCCGTTGGGAATCTTGGCCCCGACATGATTACATCCTTGACGAGCAGTCTCTCGTCTGTCCTCACATCAATAACCTGGGTGGCTGCGGCAATCCTGCACACCACCCTTTACTCCTAATAGAGCCTCTATCTATGAGCCAGAACCGAAGAGCCTTTCCCGTTCATATTCTTGTTTTCCTCGCTCCCGCGCTGCTCATCTACACAATTTTCATGATCTATCCTCTGATTGATACACTGCGTCTCAGTCTGTATGCCTCCACACCACAGGATAAAACGCAAGAGGTCTTCATTGGCTTCGACAACTACAAAACACTCCTGACCAACGATCAGCTTGCCCCACGACTGGGCGGGGCAATCAAAAACAATGCGATCTTTTTCGCCATTCACATGATCGTGCAAAATCCACTGGGTCTGCTGCTGGCAAGCCTGCTGGCCTCGCCCTTCATTTATGGGCGATCTATTTACCGCACGATGATTTTTATGCCGACTCTACTGTCATTTGTGCTGGTGGGATTCGTCTGGCAAATTATGTTGAATCCATTATGGGGCATTGCCAAAGATATTCTCGGTGTTGTCGGGATGCAGTCGCTCTATCAGCCCTGGCTGGGGCTTGAGAGCAGCGCCCTCGCTGTGATTGGGCTGATTTCTGTGTGGCAGTATGTGGGCGTACCGATGATGTTATTTCTGGCGGCGCTCGTCACCATCCCCGACGAACTCATTGAGGCGGCCCGCGTGGATGGGGCTACCGCCTTGAGCATCTTCTGGCGCATCAAACTGCCGCTGCTGCTGCCAACGGTTGGCATTGTGATGGTCCTGACCTTTGTTGGCAACTTCAACGCATTTGATCTGGTCTACACGATTCAGGGTGGGCTGGCCGGGCCTAATTTCTCGTCTGATCTGCTCGGCACATTCTTTTACCGCACATTCTTCGGCTTTCAACTTCAGCAGGGCAATCCCACTATGGGCGCGGCGATTGCAGGCGTGATGTTTTTTATCATTCTCGCGGGTGTGCTGCTCTATTTGTTTGGTTGGCAGCGCCGCATGCTGCAATTGGAGTACTAAAGATGTCGGTTGTCACAAAAACAAAAATTTATCGTCCGCGCTTCAGTCTCAATCGGGATCGATTCTCGCAGCGAGCACAGCTTTTGATTGCCCATGCGATTCTGCTCGGCTACAGCCTGCTTGCCATTACGCCCGTATTAATCGTGGTGATCAATTCACTCAAAGCCCGCCGAGCTATCTTTGCCAATCCTTACGGCCTGCCCAACGAAGCAACATTTGATCTGGTGGGTTACAAGACGCTGGCGGACAACGGTAACTATCCCAGCTACTTCTTGAACAGCATTCTCGTGGTGAGCATCTCACTGATCTTGATCCTCTGGTTTGGTTCAATGGCCGCGTTTGCTCTTAAAGAGTATAAATTTCCCGGTAATACGCTGCTCGGCCTCTATATGGCGATTGGCATTATGATCCCGATTCGCCTGGGAACGGTGAGCCTGCTCAAGATGATGGTGTCGCTCAAACTTATCAACACATTGGCAGCGCTCATTCTAGTGTATACGGCGCAAAACCTGCCCATCACAATTTTCATTCTGTCATCCTTCTTCGAGCGAATACCGCAGGACCTCAAAGATGCGGCCCGTGTCGATGGAGCAAGTGAATATCGTATTTACACACTTGTCCTGCCGCTAATTCGCCCTGCGCTGGGCACAGTGGCCGTGTTTACGATGATTCCGGTGTGGAATGATCTGTGGTTTCCGCTCATTCTGGCCCCGGCAGAGAATGTTAAAACGGTGACACTCGGATCACAGACTTTTCTCGGCCAGTTCCTCAATGACTGGAATGCGGTTCTCGCGGCGCTCACGCTGTCGATGATTCCGATCCTGATTTTATATATTATTTTTGCCCGTCAACTTGTGCGGGGCATTACCTCCGGGGCGGTGAAATAAGATGCTGCGTGTTGGAATCATCGGTATGGGATTTATGGGCATCACTCATATCCAGGCATGGGCTCAAACGCCCGCCTCACTTGTTGGCATCGTCTCCGCAGATCGCGCCCAGGCTGAAAAGGCTGTCGCGCAGTATGGCGGCACTGTCTATGACAGTCTGGCTGATTTGCTGCCACACGTCGATGTGATCGACATCTGCACCCCGACCTATCTGCACCGCGAGATGGTGCTGCAAGCCGCCGCCGCTGGCAAACACATCGTCTGTGAGAAGCCGCTGGCCTTGAGCGTGCAAGATACCCAGGTCATGCTCGATGCCTGTCAAAAGGCGGGTGTGATGCTTCTCGTGGCGCATGTCGTGCGCTTCTTCCCAGAATATGCCCTCGCCAAAGCGATTGTCGATCGCGGCGAGATTGGGCGCGTCGGTGTTGTACGTCTGACGCGGGCCAGCTTCAAACCCGCCAGCAAAAATCCGCAGAGCTGGTTTCACGATCTGAGTAAATCCGGCGGCATGATGATGGATTTGATGATCCATGATTTCGATTATGCACGCTGGATCGCAGGCGATGTTGAAACGGTCTTCGCCAGGAATATCGCGTCACGCTTTGCCGATGTGCCTGGGGATCATGCCTTTGCGATTTTGCGGCACACCAGCGGCGCACTCTCACACGTTGAGGGTGGATGGGCCTATCCCGCGCCCATGTTCCGCACAGCCCTGGAAGTCGCAGGCTCAGAAGGCTTGATAGAACACCCGACAGGCAGCAGTGTGCCCCTCGGCATCCACCTGCGCCAAACACAAACGAGCGATGCGGAAATTGCTGTGCCCTCAAGCCCGCTGGCCGAAAATCCCTACGTGACTCAAATTCGTCATTTCTACGATGTGCTCACAGGTGCAAATACGACGCCGCGCGTCACCGCCGAGGATGGTGCGGAAGCAGTGCGCATTGCACTGGCCGCGATTGAATCGGCCCGTACAGGTCGCCCAGTAGCAATTCAGGAGATGCAGTCATGAGAATCGGAATCATGAGTTATGCCCATCTCCACGCCGACGCCTATATCGAGAATGTGCGGGCCATCCCCGGCGTTGAACTCATAGGGCTTGCCGATGATGACCTTGATCGCGGGGCACAGGCAGCAGGGGCCTTTGGTGTGAACGTATTTTCCAGCTATGAAGCCCTGCTGGCGGAAAAGCCCAATGCGGTCATCATATGCAGCGAAAATGCCAATCATCGCCCCCTGGTCGAGATGGCCGCTGCGGCAGGCGTGTATGTGCTGTGCGAGAAGCCCCTCGCGACGACGGTTGAAGATGCCCAGGCGATTGTCGATGCCTGTTATAAGGCCGGGGTCATGCTCATGACCGCCTTCCCGATGCGCTTTAGCACCCCCGTGCTCGAAGTGAAAAAGATTCTTGATGCCGATGGTCTGGGACAGGTCTATGCCATCAACGGCACGAATCAGGGCGAATGCCCCAAGCATCTGCGGGCGTGGTTCGTCGATAAGAAGCTCGCGGGCGGTGGGGCCTTGATGGATCATATCGTGCATCTGGCCGATTTATTGCGCTGGACGCTGCGCAGCGAAGTTGTTGAGGTGTACGCCCAGAGCAACGATATTTTGTATGCGGGCGAAACAGAGGTTGAGACAGGCGGCCTCGTCATGCTCACATTTGCCAGTGGCACGATTGCAACGATTGATTGCAGTTGGAGCAAGCCGCCCTATTATCCCACCTGGGGCGGCCTCGCGATGGATCTCATCGGGGAAAAGGGCCTCGTGACAGTGAACGCCTTCAAGCAAAATCTGACCGTCTACACACACAGCCGCAAGCGCCCGCATTGGGCGTACTGGGGCTCGGATGCCAATCAAGCCATGATTAATGAATTTGTGGCGGCGATCCGCGAAAATCGCCTGCCCCGTGTCACGGGCGAAGATGGCTTACGCGCTGTCGAGATCGTAGCAGCAGCCTATGAGTCGGTGACAACGGGGATGCCTGTGGCGCTATAGGCATCATTGCGTACCGACTCGTTTCATGATTTGAACTGTAGGGGCGATCCGCTGGGTTGCCCCTGGATTTTGGCGGTTTGAAGACGCCTGGGTGTGGGGAGACCAGGGGTGAGATCTGTTATAAATTGTTAGAAAAGCACAAAAAACAGCCGAAATCCCTCTCAAGATCGCGTTGAGCCATAGACAGCGTTGCGCAAACCTTGCAGGTCGCGATTTTCAGGTCAGTCGGTGCGGGTCAGGGAGGATAAGGGGCGAAAAACAGACTGGCCCCATAAGGCGGCCCGATCCGCGCCACAGGGTGTTGAGCGACCAGCGGCCCGATCCGCGCCACCAGCGGATGGGAACGGGCGGGGCCCCATCCAACCCCCAGGTGCGATAGCCCGCCAACAGCAGGACAGCATAGACCCAGGCACTCCTTGGCGCACGAATGCCATACTTACGCGGGCGACCGCGACCTGTTGGCGCGCCAGGTAGATGATACAACTCCAGCGTGTCATAGCTGCCGTCGGCGACCATGAGCAACCGCTGTGAGGCACGGCCACACGCCCGAAACTGGGTCCGCAGCCAGGTCAAGACCACCTGCGCCGCCTGCCATTCGGTGCACGGCTCATGCGCCACGGGTTTCGACTTGGCGTTAAAGGCGGGCAACCAACGCAGCGGTATCGCCCGACTGTAACCGTTTTCAGCGGGCATCAACCAACTCCCGTTGAACCAGCGCCGCGCCCGATGAATGCCGATCTTGAAGGCCGGGCTGCGCATGTTGTCTAACCAGCCCACGCCTTCCATCCGGCCACTGCTGCGCGGCGTTTGTGTTCCATTCCCACCACCACATATCCCTCATCCATGCCCACATGCCTCAAGCTCTCTGCCAGCAGCACCCGCGCCGCCGGCTCGGCCTGAAAACGCTGTTTGAACACGCGATACCAACTGCTCCAATCCTGCTCATTTAAGCCCAGTGCCACCAACACCTGGGTCACTGTATGCCGACTGAACACCATGATTTCGCCCAACACCAGCGCCATCACCCGTCGATAAATCCGCTGCTGTTTGAAGACCCGCTGATGCGCCTGCAACAAGGACAAGAGATGCTTGAGCAGATCGGGATTTTGTGGGATAGTGGACATGGACTGACCTCTGTGTCTGCTTGCTCTTCACACCTCAAGCTTTACCAGAGGTCAGTCTTTTTTGCCAAAACTGCCAAAGTCCAGGGGGCACGACGCATCGTGCCCCTACATGTCCCATTTTTATATCCGTCCTGATTGCGAGACAGACCAATAAACGAGGTGTCTCGTAAATGTTTCGGCTGTGCCCTGTCTTACTCGTCCACGAGTCCCGGCTGCACGCGATATTGCAGCTGTGCAACTCCATCCTCATAGACGTTGTACTGCGTCAGGAGCAAATCGCGCGGCAAACTGTACGACATCATCGGCAGACCGTTGCCGAGAAGCACCGGAACAACAGTGATCATCAGCAGATCGATGAGACCATGCCGACTCATCGAACTGGCTAACTGCGACCCGCCCATGAGCCAGATCGGTGCATCAAGACGCATCTTCAAGCCAAGCACAAGCTGTGTCAGATCGCCGCTGTAGGCAAAGACGGTTGGTGCGGGCGGGTGTGTAATGGCCTGACTGCTGATGACAAAGCAGGGTTTGCCCGGATACGGCCACGATCCAAAGCCCAGGGTCTGGCGAAACGAGTTGCCGCCCATCAGAATCGCGCCAACCGAATTATAAAAATTGGCATAGCCGTAGTCTTCTTCTGGCTTCTGGAAGGGCAGCAACCACGAGACATCCCCTTCAGGGGTCGCAATGTAGCCATCGGTACTCATAGCCAGATAATAAATGACATCGCCCATGTAAAAACAACTCTCTTATACGTCTGAATATCTATTCGGTGCGTTCTGCACGGCGCACAGCCAGTGCCATCACGAGTGAAGCAAAGGCCGCCTGCATCAGCGTCAAAAGCAGGGCCGCCCCGCCAATGAGAATGCCATAGGGAAGTTTCTCCCACACGACGTCTGATTGCGAGATTTGCATCATGAGCAGTCCCTGATCGCCCATCACTACCGCGCCCAGCACACTGATCCACGCCAGCGGTGCAGGCAGATTAGGCAGACCGCCCTGAAGAATCAGCAGGCCCAGAATCGACAGGGCAATCGTACTCACCACGCGCACCGTTACCAACACCATCTGTCCCATCACCGACCAGGGATAATTGGGAATCGCGGTGGTCAAAAGTAGACTCAGAGCCACATCAAGCGCGGACTGTGTGAGTGGCAGCAAAAAGGCGGCTGTCAGCGCTGCGGCCACTATCACGCCCCCTACCAAAGGCGATACGGGTCCACCTTGCGCATGGCTCAGCAGGCGCGTCAGGTATTCGCCGCCATATGAGGAAAATTCAATGAGCGTTGTAACCAGAATGGCAAAGCGGGCTGCATAGGCCAGCGCGAACAGGATACGCACGCGATAAAACACGGCCAGCAGTCGCACGCGCAAAAGCTGTTCCGCGCCTGTCGTCGTCACGCGCAGATGATCCCACGTTTGACGGCGGCGCTCTGCACTCACGGTGCGGCCCCCGATGAGGAGCAGAATTGCGCTCATCATGACCTGCACGCCGATGGTCGGCAGATAGAAAATATGCCATAGGCCCTGTGTGGGAGTCACGCCTGCGGGCTGCGTGAACAGGCGCGTCGCAATAAGCGTGCTCACACAGAGTAGGATCACTATGAGAATGACCTGCCGCCGCCGCCAGACGCACGCCAAAGGTGCTGCCTGTCTGCTCTTTTTGAAGCTCATACCGCATCACAGGCGAATTGGCGCGTGCCCAGGTTGGCACATCGTCCAGCAGGCGTCGTATCATGTTATGAAGACCCCGTTCCCATCACATCGATAACGATGGATTCTAGCGCTGTAATGGCGTTTTGCCACGCGGATGTCGGAATTCGTTCGCTCTTGCAGTAGCGCAGATAGTGAATATACACCTCTGGCGTTGCCCCCACATAATCCTGCACCGCCGCCGCATACGCCCCGACCTGCAAATGAAAGCGCTGGCTGTGATGGACAAAATTCGGCGTGTCAATCGGCGGCACAAAGCCCGTCTTGTAATCGACAATCACCCATTCACCTGTGGGCCGCTGGAACACAATATCGATGATGCCGTGTAAGATGCGCCCATCACGACGGCAGAGGAAAGGCAGCTCCATGAAGATCGGCATTCGGGCCTTTTTCGCCGCTTGAATCCAGGTGTAGACATCGCTCTTTTGCTCAAAGCGCACCAGCAAGCCTCTGGCGCGTTTGATGGCGTCATTCAAATCGTATTCCCGCGTCAGACCTTTGTTCCAGGCGTAGCTGGTCAAAATCATATCGAGATTTGGCGTGCAGCTTGGATAGCGCTCGAAGCGCAGGGCCTCATGCACCATTTCACCGATGATGCGCTGTGACACGCGTGGATCGTGGGTGCGCACAGCCGCATGGACAACACCGGGAATATCGTAAAGAACGGTGCGGCGGGCGGCGCGGCGATAATAGCGCTGATTGGGAGACATCAAAGAGGCTCCAAATGCAGCCAACTGAGTCGCGGTGAGATGCTCGGCAAATTTGCGCGGCTCAACCTCGACAGGGGCCAGTAAAGGCGGTTCCACAGGCCGTGTGTGGGCGGCGGATTCGGTCAGACGCTCCCAGGTGGCACGCAGCGGGGGCGCACTGGTTGCAGCGGGATTGTCAGGCGTCTCATTCTGTTTGATCGTTGGGTCAGGGAGATGCACAGGATAGGGCGGAATGAAGACCTGAACCATCTCATCGGCCCACAGAAATGTTTGCCGATGGGCCGTGCGTTGGACCTCTAAGGTGCGAATCATCGCGCCGAGCCAGCCATTGGCGGTCATACCCTGCTTATCGTCTTTGACTTCGCCGCTGATGTAGAACACATCACGGGCGCGTGTCGCAGCCACATAGAGCAAACGCAGTTCTTCAGCGGCCTCTTTTTCCTGCACAAAGGTCTCATACGACATGAAATCCGGCAAAGGCAGCTCTTCCGGTTTTGCTGTCTTGCTGGTTTTGCTGTCTTTCGTTCGGCACAGCAGTTGGCCCTCGCCGCGCTCATCCCAGGTGACGAACACATTGCCCAGATTTTTATGCCCTTGAAAGGGCGAGGCATCCGCCAGAAAGACCACCGGAAACTCAAGGCCCTTGCTGGCGTGCACGGTCATGATCTTCACGACCCCTTCCGCCTCCATTGCCGCCTCGCCCTCACGAATCTCGCCGCCTGAATCGGCCAGACGTGTGAGATGATGCGTGAACGCGGCAGGCGACATATGCGCGAGAGTCTGGGCGGTATCGAGAAGTTTTTCGAGGTTGCGGCGGCGCTGTGCTCCCTGTGGCAGGCTGCTCACAATCGCGAGATAACCCGTCTGGGCAAAAATCGCCCGCATCAATTCCGCGCTGGAAGCTCGTCCACCGTAAGCTGCCAGAGTCAGAATAATATCGACAGCGCGACCAATGCGGGTTTTTTCGGTCTCATCAAGCTGTGGGACGAGTGTGCCATCCGCCACCCACATAAGCTGATCCCAAAGCGCGGGCGGGATGTGGCTTTGCAGCGTGTCATCGTCCAGCGCACGCAGACGGCGCAGCACAAACAGCGTTTCATCGCTCAGGCCAAACAAGGGCGAACGCAGTACGGCCGCCAGCGACAAACTGTCCTGATTGTTTTGCAGTACGCGCAGCATATTTTGCAGATCATAGATTTCTTGCAGGCCGTAAAAGCCTTTGCCGCTGAACGTGACATACGGAATGCCAGCCCGTTCTAATGCATCCTCATAATGCGCGGCCTCATTAAGGGAGCGCATGAGAATCGCCACATCGCCATAGGTAGAGGCGCGATGCTGTTTTGTCTCGCGATCATAAATGGTCGTGCTGCGAAGGGCCTGAATGTGACCCGCGATTTCCTCGCCCTCCCATGTGCGGCGCTGATCGGCATTCACACCGCGCCAGCCTTTGGGCGGATTCGTAAACTGCGGCGGCTTTTTGGGCAGCAGGATCAGGCGCATGGCGGGCGTCTCAACACGATCCTCGCGATGCACCGTCATGGGATGATCGAACTCGACATGATAGGCATTCGCCTGAGAGTCAGGACGCGGGATGAGCAGCTTTTGAAACAGCGCATTGAACAGCGTTATCAGCGATGGATTGGAGCGAAACGAAGTGGACAGGGCCACAGGCAGGCCCGCATGGGCTTCGATCTGGGCTTTGACCTCGGCAAACACGCGCACATCAGCGCGGCGAAAACCATAAATGCTCTGCTTTACATCGCCCACAATGAAGAGTGTGCCCTGTTTTTGCAAATCACCAAGCGCTTTCACGATGTCCCATTGGGCGCTGTTGGTGTCCTGAAACTCATCGACCAGAAGCTGCTTAAACTCGCTGCCCTGATAGCGGGCACGAATATGCGGATAACCCGTGAGCAGTTCGCCCGTCTTCTTTTCGAGATCGTCAAAATCGAGGACATTCAGCATCTGCTTGTC
>Ga0105046_10012828_pt1 | contig 12993 bp, 10 predicted proteins | sample MAT03_FD_78385 | JGI IMG/M metagenome (GOLD analysis project Ga0105046, IMG submission 78385) | Freshwater microbial communities from Lake Fryxell liftoff mats and glacier meltwater in Antarctica - MAT-03 (megahit assembly) | ecosystem: Environmental > Aquatic > Freshwater > Ice > Liftoff... | reverse complement strand
TGCAGGGCCCGCTGTTCTTGCCGGTGGAAGCCGCACTGGCGCTTGGCTGGCGCCCCGATCTCAAGGCGAAAATGGCGCAGGGCTAAGGATTTTTTTAGCGCGGCCAGGCCGCACGAACCGCCCACAGTCCACCCAATCCCGCGGCCAGCGCGGAAAGCGGCAGGCTGAACAGCCTTGGGCCACCCGCATCAAAAGCAAACAGCACGCTTGAGGCAATCAATAGGCCCGCGCCGAGAATCGCAAACACGTTTTGCCGCTGCGCGGACTTCAACTCATGACGAATCAGCACCAGCTCGTCAGACTTCACGCGCCAGTTGAGCTCGCCTGAGGTGGCTTGAGTCAGATAGCGGTGCAGCAGGGTGGGCATTTCTGGCGCACGCTCCAGAAACCCGGGCAGGCGGTCCTGAAACTCTTTGAGTGCGGCCTGCGGGCCGTACTTGTCGCGCATGATTGCTTCCAAAATGGGCTTGGCGGTGGCCCAGATGTCGAGCTTGGGGTGCAGCGTGCGGCCAATGCCCTCAATGTTGAACAGGGTTTTTTGCAGCAAGATCAGCTGCGGCTGCACGGTGAGCTCGTATTTATGGGCCACCTTGAACAGCTTAAACAGCACCTCTCCCAGCGAAATCTCGGCCAGCGGTCGGGTGAAATAGGGCTCGCAGATCGTGCGCACCGCGCCTTCCAGCTCGTCGATGCGGATGTGTTTGGGCATCCAGCCGGCTTCGATGTGGAGCTCGGCCACGCGCCGGTAGTTGAGGTTGAACATCGCGCTGAAGTTCTCGGCCAGATAGCGCTGATCGGCAGCGGAGAGCGCACCCACAATGCCGAAATCGAGCAGGATAAAAACGGGATCGTCTGGGTTGTCGCGGCTGATTAAAATATTGCCGGGGTGCATGTCGGCATGAAAAAAATTGTCGCGAAAAACCTGCGTATAGAAAACCTGCACGCCGCGCTCAGCGACCCGCGCAAGGTTGATCGAAGCCGCCCGCAGTGCGTCCATATCAGACACCGGAATGCCGTCCACGCGCTCCATTACCAGCACGTTTTCTTTGGTCAGCGGCCAGTGAATCAGCGGCACCTTGACGCCGTCTTCGGCGCGCATGTTGCGGCGAATTTGCGCGGCATTGCCGCCTTCGCGCTGTAAGTCGAGTTCATCGAGCAAGGTGCGTTCAATTTCGCTGACGATGTCGAGCGGGCGAATCCGCTTGCGATCGCTCAGGACCCGATTGGCCATGGTCGCGAGCGTGATCAGCAAATCAAGATCAGATCGAATCTGTACATCAATGCCGGGGCGCAGCACCTTGATCACCACGCGCTCGCCGGTTTTGAGCTCGGCGGCGTGAACCTGCGCGATCGATGCCGATGCCAGCGGCGTTTGCTCAAAGTGCAAGAAAAACTCTTCGACCTTGCCGCCGAGCGCGGCCTCGATAATCGCTTGCGCCTGCGCGCCCGGAAACGGTGCGACGCGGTCCTGCAGCAGAGTCAGCTCATCGGCGATATCGGCAGGCAGCAGATCGCGCCGGGTCGACAGCACCTGGCCAAACTTAACGTAAATCGGGCCGAGCTCCTGCAGCGCCAGGCGCAGGCGCGCACCGCGCGGCCGGTCACGGCGTTCGCTGCGCGACAGTTTGGCCAAAAACCGCCACGGCCCAACCGGCTGCACGAACTCAATGATTTCATCCAAGCCGTAGCGCGAAAAAGTCCGAAGCACGCGCCACAAACGGGTGAACTGACGCAGACGGCGCAGCATCAGCGCGCCTTGCGCCGGTTAAGGCGCGCCTCAAGCCGATCGAGATCGTCGCGCAAATCTTCAACCGCTTCGGCAAATGCTTCGAACTCGGGGGTGGACACCAAATCTCGCGATTCATTTTTGAGGTAGTTCACCGAATCGCGGCGAAAACCCTCCGCGCGTTCTCTGAGAAAACCAAACAGCGCACGTGCACCGCCGGCGATTTGGGTGCCGGCGACATCGCCAAACAGGCGCGCCAGCGGTTCATCCCAATCGGGTTTGAGCGCGCCCATGAATTGCTCAAAGGCGCGCGCCGCCATCGCATCCCCGCTGATGTCGAGCTTGCCCGGCGTGCTCGCGCCGCCATTCAGCAGCAGCGCCGCAAGCGTCGCCGGGGTGGCTTTGAGGGTGGCGCTTGGCGCCTGATCGGTGATCGCCGCAAGCTTGAGTGCGTCTGGCGTACCGATCAGGAAAAAACTCAAAGCCGGCCCGAGCAGATGAACTTCGAGCACCTGCCCGTTGAGTGTGCCGAGCAGCTTCAAGTGCTCAGGATCAAGCGCAATCACGCGATTGAGCGCGGCGCTGAAGGCGCGAGCGAGCGGATCAAGCCAAGGCGGATTGTCTAAACCATTCATGGCTTAAGTGTAGCGGGCGGGCAGCGCTTTGATGTGTGGCAAACGTCTGCGTGAAGGCCACCAGCCCTTGCCGGTCAGCGCATAGCGATCAGCGGCGGCTTCAAACGGGTTGTGCGCCGAAATCACGCCGCCCGCGCGCCAACCCAGCCACAGATAAACCGGCAAGAACAGCGGGCCGAGCACTTCATACTGGTAGGTGTGCGCGCGCTCGTGATCGCCCAGACGAATGCGCGCGAGCCTGCTTCCGCGTAAACGCCCGCGATAGCTGCGAACCGTCACATCGAGCGATTCGGTCGTGAGCAGGATCACATTGCCAAGGACCAAGGCGCCGCCCGCGCCCACCGGCACGCGCGTGAACAAGATCGCGTTGTCGCCCAAGGCCAGGCGCGCACCGAACGGCAGCGCCAGCACGCCGATCGCGAGGCCCAGCAGGGTATTCGGCAGCGTCCACAGTTTGCCGATCAGGCTGATGGCAGCCTCTGCGCGCGAGCGTCGCGAGGGCATACGCGGAGCCGATCTGTGACTACACTTCAACACGAAAGAAATTCCATCCTGGGGGTAAGTGAGATGAACCGATTTTTGTTGCTGCTTTTATCCGGCCTGGTTTGCCAGGCAAGCTTGGCCGCGGAGCGCTGGGCACCCATTGTTGAGCCCTACGGTCAGCTTTTCCCGGCGATCATACTGGCGACATCGACGATGACGCTCAGCGATGAGGACGCCGATCCAAGCGTGCTCGGCGATCCCAACAGCTTTGTGGGGGTGCGCATCAGCGCCGCCAAGGCGGGTGAGGTGGTGGATGTGGTCGTGCGCTCGCCCAATTTGATGGCGGAAACGCGCGAACGCTTTGTGCTTGCCCGCGCCGGCACCGAATACGAGCTTTATCCCACCCTGCAGTGGAATTTTGAGCGGCTCAAGCGGCAAACCCAAACGGCGCCCGAGTCTTTGAATTTTGAAGTGTTCAGCGCCGGTGCGAGTTTGGGGGCGCGCACGCAGCGGGTGCGGTTGCGCTCGATCAACGATGTGCCGTTTGCGATCTCAGACGGCGAAGAGGATGGCGAGACGATCGATCTCAACTGGCTGTTTGCGGCCTATGTGAATGAAGATCACCCGATCGTCGATGAAATCCTGCGCGATGCGCTGGAGACCGGCATCGTCGACAGTTTCGATGGCTATCAATCGGGCGAAGAAAGCCGCGTCTATGAGCAGGTCTATGCGATCTGGCGGGTGCTCCAGCAGCGCGGCATCCGCTATTCGTCAATCACCCGGACCGCCAACGAAGATCCGAATATCTCAAGCCAGCACGTGCGCCTGATTGATCAGTCGATCAAGCTCAAGCAGGCCAACTGCGTCGACGGCACGGTGCTGTTTGCGTCGATTCTGCGCAAGATTGATATCGCGCCGTTTTTGGTGATGGTGCCCGGCCACATGTTCTTGGGCTTCTATTTAGATGAAGCGCAGGAGATCCCGACTTTTCTTGAAACCACGCTGCTGGGCTCCGTCAAGCCGGCACAGTCTGCGCGCCTGCAAAGCGTAGGCCGTGCGCTTGACCAGAACATCCATCAAAGCATCGACGCGGAGCAGGCGTGGAACTCTTTTGAAGCGGCGGTGGAGGGAGGCAACTCGCAGGTCGAGGAAGCGGGCGACAAATTCGATTCAGACGACCCCGACTACCAGTTCATCGACATCCAGGCCGCGCGCGAACTCGGCGTGGTGCCCATTTCTTCTTGAGGTCAAATCGCCGCACATGAGCCTAGTCGGCAGCAAAATCGGCAATATCCTGCTCGAAAAGCGCGTCGGTGTGGGCGGGATGGGCGAGGTTTATCGCGGCTTTGATGAGCGCCTTGAGCGCTCGGTTGCGGTCAAGACCATTCGCGCCGATCAGCGCATGAGCGCGGAGATGAAGGGCCGCTTCCTGCGTGAGGCGCGTTTGCTCTCGCGCTTGGAGCACCCCGCGATTTGCCAGGTTTACGACATCATCGAATCAAGCGATGCCGACTATCTGGTGCTTGAGTTCATTGATGGCGAAACCCTGCGCGAGCTGATCGCGCCCGGCCTTAAAAACGATCAGCTGCTGGACTTAAGCGAACAGATCGCAGCCGCGCTTGAAGTGGCGCACGGACAGCACGTGGTGCATCGCGACCTCAAGCCAGAAAACATCATGGTCACGCCCACGGGTCGGGTGAAAGTGCTCGATTTTGGGATTGCGCGCAGCCTGCGCGAGGAGCTTGCGCCCCAGCCAAGCGAGCGCGAGCCCCGCTACGACCTCAACCCGCATGCGCCCACCGCGGCGCTCGACACGGTATTGCCGACGCCGCGCGGCGCCACCGAAATTGCCGATCCATACAACACCGCACGGGTCGTCAGCGCGTTTGCGACCCGCTACCTAACCCAAGCCGGCAGCGTGATTGGAACCCGCTACTACATGAGCCCCGAGCAGGCAGACGGTGGCGCTTTGACCGAAGCGAGCGACATCTATTCTTTCGGCGTGGTGCTTGAGGATTTGCTCGAAGCCTGGCGCCACAGCGCGCAGCACGCAAGCCCCGCGGAGCGCAGCGAAATCGGTGAGCTCGACCCCGACGTTTTGGTGCTGATCGCCGACCTTAAATCCAAAGAGCCCAAGGCGCGGCCGAACGCCACGCAAGCGCGCGAAAGAATTCGAGCCATCATCGATAAACCGGCGCAGCTTGAGCGCCGCCGGCGCTGGCTGCGGGTGGGCGCGGCAGCAAGTGGTTTGCTGTTCCTGCTGCTTGCGCTAACCAGCTATTTGGCCTGGCAATCGAGCGTGGCCAAAACCTTGGCCGAGCAGCGCACGCGGCAGGCCGAAAGCCTGATTGGCTTTGTGATTGGTGATCTGCGCAAAAAGCTGGAGCCCATCGGCCAGCTTGAGGTGATCGACGGCATTGGTGAACGCGCGCTGGCTTACTACGCGCAGGTGCCGACCGATCGGCTCTCGGAAACCGAATTGAACAATCTGCTGGATACTATGCGCCAGCTGGCGGTGGTGCGCATGAAGCGCGGCGACTACGAGAGCGCCGGCCGCTTTATCGAGCGCGCGCTTGCGCTCTCACGGAGCCGCAGCGAAGCCAATAAAGACAGCGCCAACTGGCAAAGCCAGCTTTGCATCGCGCTTGCCGCGCACGGCCAGTGGCAAAGTGAGCGCGAGCTGCCGAATGAGCAGATTTTGGAAACGTTTACGCGCTCGCTGGAAAGCTGCGAGCGCGCGGTGGCGCTCGCCCCAAGCGATCGCGAGGCCAAGTTTGAGCTCGCGGTCGCCCACGGCAACCTTGCAATGGCCAGGCTCAAACAGGGCGACGGCGCGGCGGCGGAAAGCAGCTTTCTCACCTCCAACGACCTGCTGGCTGAACTGATTGCCAGGCTGCCCGGACGCGTTCCCTACAAAGAACAATCGGCGTCGAATTTCGCTTGGTTGAGCCAGGTTTACGAGAGCACCTACCGCGCAGCGGATGCGCTCAACGCAAGGCGCAAGAACTTAGCCTTGATCGACGAGCTGATCGCGCTTGAACCCGATGCGCTGGCGTGGCGCGAAGACCGCTCGGTGGCGCTCAACCAACTGGGCATGCTGCAGATTGCGCTTGGCGACGCGGCGCAGGCGGTTGATGCGCTGACGCAGGCGCTCGCCTTGGTCAACGCGGCGCTTAAGAGCGACCCCAGCAACATCTCAAACCGCCGCGCCGCGGCGATCATCCAGTCCAGATTGGCCCTGCTCAATGCGGCCAAGCAGCCCGCGCCGGCCCTGCTGCAAGCGGCGGATGCCCGCGGTGCGCTGGATACGCTGCTGCGCGGCGACCCCGCCAGCCCCGACTACCAGCGAATTGAAGCACAGGCCCTGCTCCGCGAAGCCGAGATCAGGCTGTCTTTGGGTGCGCCCGAAAGCAGCCTGCCCAGCGACCTTAGCCGCGCCGACACAACGTTTGCCGCGCTGCTCGCGCGCAACCCCCAAGACGTCGAGTCGCGCATCTGGCGCGCGCGCGGCGCGGTGCTGCTGGCGCGCGTGCTGCGCGCCAATGGCGATGTCGATGGGAGCAGCGCCAAAGCGCGCGAAGCGATCTCGGAGCTTGAATTAATCGAAGGCCGGCGCCTGAGCTGGGAAGCCGATTGGCAGCGCGTCTTAGCCCTTGAACTGCTGCAGCGCCGCGAAGAAGCGCAAAGCCTGCGCGTGCGCCTCAAATCCCGCGGCTTTACGCCGCTTTAAACGAGAAATTCAGTGAACGAACCCATCCTTGCCCAGCACACCATCAACGCCCTCGACGGCTCCCCGCTTGACCTCACTGCCTTCGCCGGCCGCGTCGTGCTTTTGGTCAACGTTGCCAGCCGCTGCGGACTGACGCCGCAGTACAAAGGCCTCGAAGCGATCTGGTTGGAAAACCAGTCCCACGGCTTGAGCATCATCGGCCTCCCGTGCAACCAGTTCGGCGCCCAAGAACCCGGCAACCCGAACGAGATCGCCGCGTTTTGTGAATTGAACTACGGCGTGAGTTTTCCGCTCACCGAAAAGATCGACGTCAACGGCCCCAATCGCCACCCGCTCTATCAGTGGCTCACCGGCAGCAAAGCGCGCTTCCCGGGTGATATCCAGTGGAACTTCGAAAAGTTCCTGATCGACCGCCACGGCCAAGTCGCCGCCCGCTTCGCACCGACAGTTAAACCCACCGACCCGGCGCTGTTGGAGAAGATTGCGGAGCTAATTTAGTTCGGGGGATGGCGGGGCGCATTGCTGCGAACGTCGCGGCGCAGGGCGCTTTGAGTCATGCCCCGGCGCTCGGATTGCACACGTTGATAGAAGTCAGGCCGCGATTTGATCGGTAAGGACGCAGAGCGCAAGGACTTCAGCCTTGGCCATGGCCTAAAGACTCGGCGCTTCTTTGGCTTTGCCCTCGCCCGAACCCACAGTTCCAAGGTATCGTCGCGCCCACTTATTTCAAAGCACACGAGGGGAAATTGATGAGCAGTGTTGATCCCAGCCGGACCCGTGCGATCGACCGGTTTTTGAATGGGGTGGAGCGGGTGGGCAATGCGCTGCCGGACCCGACCACGCTGTTTGCGCTGTTTGCGCTTTTGATCGTGGTGCTCTCAGGCATTGTCGCCAGTTTTGATCTCTCGGTGATCCATCCGAAAACCGGCGAAGTGGTGCGGCCGGTTAGCCTGCTGTCGATTGATGGCCTGCATCGAATCATGACCAACCTGGTCACCAACTTCACCAGTTTTGCGCCGCTTGGCACGGTGCTGGTGGCGCTGATCGGCATTGGTGTGGCTGAGGTGTCGGGCTTTATTGGTGCGCTGATGCGCTTGCTGGTATTGCGAGCGCCGCGCCACCTGCTGACGCCGATCGTGGTGTTTTGCGGGGTGATGAGCAACGCCGCCAGCGAAGTGGGCTATGTGCTGCTGGTGCCTTTGGCGGGCTTGATTTTTCTCGCCGCCGGACGCCACCCGGTGCTGGGTGTGGCGTCTGCGTTTGCGGGCGTTTCTGGCGGGTACAGCGCCAATTTGGTGCTCGGGACAATCGATCCGCTGCTCGCCGGCTTAACTCAGGAAGCCGCGCGTATCGTTGATCCCAGCTATTCGGTGTCGCCGATGGCAAACTACTATTTCTTGTTCGTATCGACTTTCATGATCACGGGCCTTGGCTGGTTTGTCACTGAAAAAATTGTGGCCCCGCGTTTTGCCAACTATCAGGGCAAAGCCGGCGAAGCGGATCGTATCGAACCACTGAGCGCGGCCGAATGGCGCGGCCTCAAGGCGGCGGCGGCAGTGTTCACGCTGATCGTCGCGCTGGTGCTGTGGGGCCTGCTGCCGGAGCAGGGTTTCCTGCGCAAGGTCGGCGCAGTCGGCGCGGACTCGGTGCTGTTTTCGCCCTTTCTAACCGGCATCGTTGCGGTGATTTTTGTGGTTGGCGTGTCGCTCGGTTTGGCCTATGGCATCGCCGCGGGAACGATTAAAAACGACCGCGATGTGATCAAAGGCATGAACCAGCAAATGAGCACGCTTGGCGGCTATATGGTGCTGGTCTTTTTTGCCGCCCAGTTTGTCGCCTTTTTCAACTGGACCAACCTCGGTTTGATCGTGGCCATCGAAGGGGCGGGCGTGCTGAAAGCGCTCGGGCTGCATCAGATTCCGCTGTTTTTTGCGTTCATTTTGCTGTCCGCCACAATTAATCTGGCGATGGGTTCAGCGAGCGCAAAGTGGGCGCTGATGGCTCCGGTGTTTGTGCCGATGTTTATGCTCTTGGGCTACCCGCCCGAAGTCACCCAGGCGGCGTACCGGGTCGGCGATTCGGTCACCAACATCATCTCGCCAATGATGAGCTACTTCGCCCTAATCATCGCCTTTTTGCAGCGCTATATCCCGTCTGCGGGCATTGGCACGCTGGTCTCAACAATGCTCCCTTATTCGATGGTGTTTCTGCTTGGCTGGACGATTTTGTTCATGATCTGGCTGCTGCTTGGCATCCCGATGGGCCCTGGGGTTCCCTTGAGTTTGCCGGTCGCGGTGGGGTGATGGGGCGCTCGCTGGTGGCCATGCTCGCGCTTGCCGCATTGGGCTATGCCGGGATCTGTGCGCTGCTTTTTTTCACGCAGCGCACGCTGATTTATTTCCCGCAGCGCGAGCGTGCGCTGGCCGCCCCCCTGCTGGTGCTGGAACAAGGCCCGGTGCGCGTCAACGTCAGCGTGCGCGCAAACGCGGGGCCCAACGCGCTGCTGTACTTTGGGGGCAACGCCGACGACGTTTCGACCAGCCTGCCGCTGCTTGCCGAGGCCTTCCCCGAACACGCGCTTTTTTTGATGCACTACCGCGGCTACGGCGGCAGCAGCGGCAGCCCGACCGAAGCCGCGCTGTATGCAGACGCGCTGGCCCTGTTTGATCGGGTCAAGGACGCGCATCCGCGCATCTGGGTGATCGGCCGAAGCTTAGGTTCTGGGGTGGCGGTGAAGCTCGCGTCTGAGCGCGCCCTCACGCAGCTGGTGCTGGTAACGCCCTACGCCAGCATCGCGGATTTGGCCGCAAAGCAGTTCCCGATTTTCCCGGTGCGCTTGCTGCTCAAAGACAAGTTCGAGTCTTGGCGCTATGCGCCCACACTGACGGTGCCGACCCATCTGATCGTCGCCGAGCACGACGGGATCATCCCCGAAGCGAGCTCAAAAAAACTGCTCGCGCACTTTCGTCCCGGCGTGGCCCACTACACCACCATCGCCTCAGCCGACCACAACTCGATTTCAGCAATCCCGAGCTATGCGCAGGCGTTGGCGACGGTGGTTAAAACTCAGTAGCGGTTGTCGCCGCCAATTAAGGTGCCCAAACCACCGAGCACTGAGCCCTCGTCACGCGCGCCGCCCTTGGCCGGCGCGGCCTGCAAGATGCGCCCCGCCATTCGCGAAAACGGCAGACTTTGCATCCACACTTTGCCCGGGCCGGTGAGCACGGCCATAAAAACGCCTTCGCCGCCGAACAGCATGCTCTTGATGCCGCCCACCGACTGCACATCAAAACCGGTGCCGTCGGTAAAACCAACCACGCAGCCGGTATCCACATGCAGCTGCTGGCCCGCGCTGAGCTCGCGCTCAACCACGCAACCGCCCGCGTGCATGAAAGCCATACCATCGCCCTCCAGCTTCTGCATGATGAAACCCTCGCCGCCAAACAAGGCGGTCAGGATTTTCTTCTGGAAATAGATGCCAAGCGAGACGCCTTTGGCCGCGCACAGGAATGAATCTTTCTGGCAAATCACGCGCCCGCCGTATTCATTGAGCTTCACCGGAATGATGGTGCCCGGATAGGGCGCGGCAAAGGCAACGCGCGCCTTGCCTGAGCCACCGGCGTGCGAAAAGACCGTGGTGAACAGGCTCTCGCCGGTTACCAGGCGCTTGCCGGCGCCCAGCAGTTTGTCCATAAAACCGCCGCCCTGGCCGCTTGACGAGCCATCGCCAAACACGGTTTCCATCTTGATCACGGCGTCTTTGTACATCATCGCGCCGGCCTCGGCGACCGCGCTTTCGCCGGGATCCAATTCGATCTCGACGAACTGCATGTCCTCGCCGTAAAGCTTGAAATCGATCTCATCGGCGGCGCCGGTTCGGGTGAGCGTGCGCGGCGGCATCACGCTTTGCACAAGCGCCGCAGGCGCGTGGTTCAGCTCGGCAATCTTGGCAATCGGCAACCACTCGCTAAAACCCTGACGCCAGCCGAAACCATTCGGGTTGGCGCGCGCTTGGGCCTGCGCCGCAGGCAAATCCAACGGACCCTGCTGTTGCCCGTCATAACTCAAAAACCACTGGCTCATTTTAAAATCCTCTGATCGTTAGGCAAATTGCTGATGAAGGGTTTCCACATCGCTTGTACTCAGACGCAGCGCGCCCGCCAAACGCTGCAAATAGGCCTGCTCGGCTGCGGTATCCGCGTCAATCGCAATCAACGCGGCCGCATACAGCTGGCTTGCGTAAGCTGGATCGGTGACGCCGGCGGCAAGCGCCTCGGCGGTCCATGGCGCGTCCATTTCGCGAATCATAAAGAGCTGCTCATCGGCGCTCATGCCGGTGTCGTTGAGGCGGTCCATGATGGTCTTGCGCTCTTGCGCATCGACCACGCCATCGGCGTGCGCCGCCGCAATCATCGAACGCAGCAAACGCAACACCGCTTCGTTATCAGCCCCCGGCGTCGCGCGCGCCCCACCAGGCGGCGGCGGTGGCGGCGCGGCACTCGGAAATGACGGCGACTGAGACGAAGCCGGCATTCCCGCCTGCTCGCTCTTGCGCTTCTGCATGAAATGCTCAAACGCCGCCATACCCACACCCAAAACACCCATCGCCGCCGCCCCCTTCATCCCAGAACCCATCGACCCGCCCATGCCGCCAAACATGGAAGACGACCCCGACTTGCGCTTCTTTGACTTCATCCCACTTGAGAGCAGCTGCCCCAGTAATTTCTGTGCGTCAAACATAAATTAGTCCTCAAAACCAATAAACCGAGCGCAGAGCATGCCGAGCCCAAAGCCAACCCGCAACCAAACTGATGGACCAAGCTTTTTGGCGAGAGATACGCACTGCACAAAGACGCGATGCCCAAGCACCCCAAAACACCATCCCGCAAGCCCAGCGCCGCTGATGCGGCGCAATCCGGCAAGCTCTCGAATCCTCGGTCACGACGGCCACCTCCCTGAAGCCGCAATCTCGTCGCGACCCAAAACACCCACCCGCAAACCCGGCGCCGCTGATGCGGCGCAAAACTTCAGGCTCTCGAATCCTCGGTCAGGATGACCGATGGATGAGCAGACAAACTCCAGCGCCGCTGACGCGGCGCCCCTTCAGGCTCTCGAATCCTTGGCCATGGATGGCCAATGGATGAGCATCTATTGCAACATACGCACGCGTACGGTATGTTCCGGCGCTCATTCATGTGCCAAAAGTCGCTGTGAGGACAGCGGGTTGCGGCAATTACCGGGGAGGTTTCGCAATGCAGTTACGTTCTGTGGTCGCGCTTGTGGGTCTGGCGTTGGGTACTTCGGCAATGGCGCAGGACGCCATTGCGGTTAAGCAACTGGCGGGTCCGCCAGAAGAGTTTGCGCAAATGCGCGCGGCCGATCCGATCGACGCGGCCATCCATTCGAAAAGCGCGCTGATTCCGATCACGCTTAAACGAGACAAATCCGGTGGTTTGAGCTGGCAGGGTCAACTGCCCGCAGATGAAGCCGGCCTGCGTTTTCTGGTTTTGTCGAGCGGCGATTTGAGCGTAGATCTCGCGGCACCTGGATCGCGCGGTTTTGCACCGGCGCGGGCCCTGGCGCGCACCGCACAGAGCACCCGCTTTGGGCTTGAGAACACCAATTTTCCAGCAGATTTGTATGAAGTGGACAGCGCGGAGGCGGGCATTTGGGGCCTGCGCGTGCGCGGTGACGCGGCATCCAAGCCAGAAGCCTTTTTATTGATCGAAGGCAGCAGCGACACGCAGCTGCTCTCGTACCAAACCGACCTCAACACCTTGGTTGGCGAAGAAGTTCATTTTGCCGCCAGCTTGACCGGTGATCCGGCGCAGGGCGTGCGCGTGGGCACACAAGCAGGCCAGGTGCTTGCGGCCAACCTGCGCGTCACCGCACCGAGCGGCGCAGTCGCCGAATACAGCATGCGTGACCTCGGCGCCGATGGCGCGTTCGACGGCAGTTTCGTCGCGCGTGAAGTGGGCCAGTACCAGGTGCAAGTAAGCGTTAGCGGGCGCGATGTGGCCGGCAATGAACTGGTGCGTTCGGCCGAACATTTGGTGCCGGTGGTTGCAAGCACGGTGCGTTTGAGCGGCGCCAGCGCCAGCTTGCTCGACAAGGGCCAGGATCGCTTTAGCGTGCGCGTGCCGGTGCAGGTTGATCGCGCTGCGACTCATTTCCGTGCCTTTGGCGAAGTTTGGGGCGTTGATGGCGCAGGCGCTGAAGTGGCGGTTGCTTGGGTTGGCGGGATGGTTGAGCCGAAAGACGGTGCGATTGAGTTTGGCTTAGATGCGCGCTGGATTTCCCGCGCTGGCGCCAAGGCACCGTTCACGCTGCGTCATCTGCGCATTGAAGACCCGAACAACTACGTAAGCATGGTTGAAGACGCCACGCTTTCGATCGAAGGCGCGCCTGCGGCTGCGGGC
>Ga0105046_10012822_pt1 | contig 12996 bp, 14 predicted proteins | sample MAT03_FD_78385 | JGI IMG/M metagenome (GOLD analysis project Ga0105046, IMG submission 78385) | Freshwater microbial communities from Lake Fryxell liftoff mats and glacier meltwater in Antarctica - MAT-03 (megahit assembly) | ecosystem: Environmental > Aquatic > Freshwater > Ice > Liftoff... | reverse complement strand
TCCGGACAACATGTCGCCGACCACCCGCGGGCTGCAGGGGTGGTGCTATTCGGTCGCGATGCGTGAAGATCCGGTCGTTGCCGTGGCCGGTCTGGTGGTCGGGCTGGAGTCGCAGGTGCCCTCGATCTACCGGCGCCAGACGCCGACCCTGCGAGAGAAGTACGGCTTCACCGATGAAGAAGTCGAGTTCTTCGACCTGCACATCGTGTCCGACGAGATCCACGGCGAGCGCGGCTACCAGATCGTGCTCGAGCTGGCCAACACCGTCGATCTGCAGCAGCGCTGCCTGAAGATCTGCGAGGTCGGCGCGCAGATGCGCCTGCTCTACACGACCGCGCTCTACTACGACTATGTGGCGGCGGAGATTCCGCTGGCAGCGCTTGGCATGGCGCCCGCACAGGTGGCTGCGTTTACGCGTGAACTGGCTGCAGCCTGAGCGTTGCCGTTGAAGTCTGCTCTGCGGCTGGAACTGGCAGAGGCACGGCCGATGGTGGCCGCGGCCACTGCCAAGGCGATCGAACTGAAGGTGGGCGAGACCGTCTGCATCACCGACGAGGGTGGCTTTCCGCTGTTGCTCGAACGCATGGATGGTGCGCGGGTCACCGGGCCGCAAATCGCCTGGAACAAGGCGTTCACCGCCGCTGGACACCGGCGCTCGACCCATCTGTTCAATACACCGCCCAACGGCCCGGCGTTGCCGGGCAATGAGGCGTTCGGCATCCAGTGGAGCTTCGAGGGACGGTTCGCGGTGTTCGTCGGCGGTTTTCCGATCGTCGTCGATGGCGAGGTGATCGGCGGTGTGGGCCTGAGCGGTGGCAATGGCGAGCAGGACACGGCCTGCGCGCTGGCTGCATTGCAGGCGCTTGCCGATGCGCTCGCACCGCGCGGGCACACGGTGCTGGTGCGCGCCGATATCAAGCTCTAGCAGCGCACCGGCCTCTGCTACCGACACTGAGCGATCGCGCCGCTGGCGCTACGAGAACGATGCCCAGAATCGTCCTGCACCGCGACGGCGATACCTTCAGTGACGAGGTACCTGCCGGGTCCAACTTGGTAGTACGTGCCGGCACGCGCCGCTTCCCGTATCCGCATCTGCGCTATGGCTGCACCATGGGCCGCTGCGCCAAGTGCGCCGCGATCGTGATCAGTGGCGGCGAGGCGTTGCCGGAGCCGAACTGGAAGGAGAAGAAGCTGCTCGAGGGCCGTCTCGATCAGGGCTACCGGCTCCTGTGTCAGTTGTGGATCGATACCGACGTGGAACTGTCCCAGCATCAGGCCGACCTGGTGGCGCCGATGACGGTGCCAGCGCCCGCTCCGCCTGTGGGCAGCGGTGGCTGACTCCGATGCGGGCGCCCGTTTCGTGCTCCTGACCAGCAAGCCGGGACGCTACCGTACCTGTCCTCCCGCTGGCAGCGAGGTGGTCGAGCACTGGGAGTACCGGTTCTGTGGCCGTGCTCATGCAAGCCACATGATCGTGCGCATCGAGGGCGCGCGGCTTGCCGCTACCCGTATTCGCATCGTCGATGTGCAGGGCCCGCCAGTGATCAACGAGGTGCCGGTCAAGTTCATTGCCCTGTATCGGACGCCTGCCGCGGCGCGCGCGGTGCTCGAACAACTGGTGACCCGCGGTGGCGGTGATTCCGGGCTGCATCCTCTGCCGCTGCCGGGCCTGCCGGCATGACCAGCAGTGCAGACCAGGTGCCGGGTGATGCGCCGCCGCCCAGGGTCTGCATCACCTTCATCACCAGCGGCGGGCGCACGGTGACCGCGCCGGTGGACAGCAACCTGCTGCGGGTGTCGCTGCGCGAGCAGGGCGGCATCCCGTTCAAATGCGGCGGCGGCCTGTGCGGCACCTGCCGCTGCCTGATCGAGCAGGGCATCGAGCATACCGATCAGGTAAAGGAGAAAGAGCGCCGCCACCTCACCCAGGCCGATCTGGACACCGGTCATCGCATGGCCTGCCAGACTTTCGTGACCGGCGATATTCACGTGTCCTGGGTGCCGCGCAAGCCGGTATGAAGCACGCTTTGCCAGAGCGTTTTTTCGCCGGCGCCAGCATTACACTTGGCGGAATGGTTTTCGGCAGGAGGTGATCTTGGAACTGGGTATCCGTGGGCGGCAGGCCCTGCTGTTCGGCGCAAGCCGCGGGATGGGGCGTGCCTTTGCCACCCACCTGGCGCGCGAGGGGGTCAAGGTCACGCTGGTGGCGCGTACCGAAGCGACCCTGGACGAGGCGGCTGCAGCGATCCACCAGGCGACTGGTGCGAGGGTGGGCATTGTGGTGGGCGATCTGACGCGAGCAGAGGGGCGTTCGGCCGCGCTCGCCGCCTGCCCGGAGCCGGACATCCTGCTCAACAATGCCGACGGGCCGCTGCCGGGCGACTTCCGCAACTGGACGCGAGATGACTGGGTCGCGGCGCTGGATGCAATGATGCTCGGCCCGATCGAGATGATCCGGCTCACTGTCGACGGGATGATGGCGCGCCGGTTCGGACGCATCCTCAACATCGTGTCGCGCAGCGTCAAGATTCCCCAGCATGAACTGGGCCTGTCCAACGGGGCACGCTCCGGCCTGGTGGGCTTCACCTCCGGCCTGGCGCGGCAGACCGTGCAGTACAACGTGACCATCAACAACCTGCTGCCCGGCTTGTTCGCCACCGATGCCCAACGCCGGCATATCCGGGGCATGCTGGAGCCGGGCGGCAAGTCGTTCGAGCAGATCTGGCAGGAGCGTGAGGCGGGCGTGCCGGCGAAGCGTTTTGGCGACCCGGACGAGTTCGGCGCGTATGCCGCGTTTCTCTGCTCGGCGCATGCGGGCTACATCACGGCACAGAATTTGCTGATCGATGGAGGGGGCTATCCTGCGACCTACTGAGCGGCGAGCTGTGCAGCGACCGGTGGCCGATGCGAACGGGGCGCGGTGGCCGAGTCCGGGCTGCCCGCGTTCGAGTTCTATTCCTGGTTCGGCCTTTTGGCCGAGCGAGCACTCGATTCCCGTAACGTATGAAAGGCGAAGATCGTTGGCGGGTAGTGCCATTGAATCCGTGTTGGTCCGAAGTGTCCTCGAGAGGAGTGCCGTCATGAAGGTGAGTGTCCGAGTTGTGGTTGGATCGCGGCGGTTTTCGCGATGGGTGCATGGCTGTGTGTTCGGCCTGTTGTCACTTGCGTTCGGGGCGAGCGTGTTCGCGCAGTCCGCGCCCTACCCGAGTCGCACTGCACGTATCGTCGTGCCGTTCGCCCCGGGCGGCGCAGTCGACTTCGTCGGCCGGCTGCTGGCCGAGCGCCTGAGCGCAACCCTGGGCCAGCAGTTCATCGTCGAGAACCGGCCAGGCGGCTTTGGCACCATCGGCAGCGATCTGGTCGCCAAGTCGGCCCCGGATGGCTACACCTTGCTGGTGCAGGCGTCAGTCCATGTGATCAATGCGGCGCTGCTGCCCAAGCTGCCCTACGACACCTGGAACGACTTCACCCATATCACCCGGGTGTCCGAGGGCCCTGTGGTGCTGATCGTCAACAACTCGATTCCCGTGAAGAGCGCCAAGGAATTCGCCTCACTGATCCGGGAGCGCCCCGGCCTGATCAACACTGGCACCGAGAGCATCGGCTCGGCTGGACACCTGGCCATGGAGCTGTTCCGCAACGCGAGCGGTGGCAAGTTCGAGATCATCAACTACAAGGGCGCCGGTCCGGCAATCATCGATATCCAGGGCGGACATATCGCGGGCATGTTCGGCACCATGATCGCTACTCGCCCGCATATCCTGGGCGGCAAGGTGCGCGCTCTGGGCGTGGCCGCGGCCAAGCGCTCCACGGCGCTGCCCGATGTGCCGACGATGATCGAGCAGGGTTTCGCCAACTTCGAGATGTACTCGTGGCATGGCGTTTACGGCCCGGCCAATATGCCCAAGGATGTCACGAACACGCTGTCGGCAGCGCTGGCCAAGATCATGCAGGCGCCGGAGGCGCGCGAGCGGCTGTCGACTCAGGGCTTCGAGCCGATCGTGTCGACTTCACAGCAGTTTCTCGAATTCCAGAAAAAGGAGTTCGTGGTGTACGAGAAGCTGATCCGAGACGGCAAGATCAAGGTAGATCTGTAGGCTGCAGCGACGCGGGCACTGCCCGCGTCGTGATGTCCGACGGCCGCATCACAAGGTCAGCGGCTCGGCATCACTACGGCGCCCAGCCCCAGCTTTTTGACCACCTCCAGCGAGCGTTCCGCGTCCGCCCGGTCGCGGAAGGGGCCGATCAATACCCGGGTTTCCGTGGTGGTGGTCACGCCGGCTTCTGCCAGCTTGCGTTGCAGGGCTTCTGCGTTCTGCGGTGAGGCGAACACGCCGAGCTGGACCACATAGCCGCGTGGCGGATCCGCCTTGGCAGGCGCAGCCGCCGTCGCCTGCGCCGCAGGGGGTTGGGGTAGGGCATTCTGCGCGGGCGGTTGGGCCATCGGCGCAGCGGCAGGCACGCCTTTGGTCGTGGGCGCGGGCGCAGGCACCGCTGCTGGCGCCGGGACGGTCGTGGCGGCCTTCTGGGCGGGCAGTTCTGAGCGTGCGGTCGCCGCCTTCGCCGGCGGCGGCGGCGGGGGCGCGGCGGCGGTCCGCTCATTGTTGATCACCTGCGGCGGTGGCGGTGGCAGCTTGGCCGTTGCGGCGTCTGCCTCCTTGGGCTGCAGGGCGGCAGGTGGTGCAGGTTCCGCTTCCGGTTCCGCGGGCGCCGACGCCGGCGCTGGCAGAACCGGCAGCCGGGCGGCGACCCCACCCGACTGGGGCGGGGGAGTCTGGGCCGGGCGGGCCCCGGGTGCGACCGTGCTCGGCGCGCTGAAGCGCTCGTAAGTCAGCAAGGCACCGAAAGCTGCAGCGAGCAGGATCACGGCGATCACCAGCCGGCGCAAGGCACGGCGGCGGATATCGGACCCTGCTTCGGACGTGGCGAGTTCACTGGGTTGGGCAGACGCCATCTTGGATCGTGTCCTTGGGCGGTAGGCGGTGGGCGGGGCGGGCACTGAGCCCGATGCAAAAAATGGCGACTGCGGATGGCGACTGCCGGCAACGGCGGCGAACCGCTGTCATCGTAGCACCGTTGCCGGTACAGACTGAAGCCGCTCGGGCAGCCTCGGGCGAGCCATCAAGGTGACTTTCCCCCGCCCAAAAAAGGTAAGCAAATCGGGCCGTTAGGGTTTATTCCGGACAATTATCCTGATACGCTCCGTTGTCGTTGTGAGTGCGGATTTGCCGCAGCGCGACATTGCTGCCGAGGGGCCGACTGCTGCGTGCATGGAGTGAGTCGGGCCAGTGTGCAGGCGCGGATGATATGGCCGCGCGCGCTGGTGTGTCGCATGCACTGGCTGCGCGCACGGGCCTCGTGCGACGACGCACCCGCCGGTGTGGCGGTCGACAGCGCGGGCGCGGCGACAGGCGGCTCGCTGGTAGCACACACTTTACTGAAATTCAGGAGATTCAACATGGCGGTTGAGCGCACCCTTTCGATCATCAAGCCAGACGCGGTGGCGAAGAACGTGATCGGAGAAATCTATTCCCGATTCGAGAAATCCGACCTGCGGGTGATCGCAGCGCGCATGACCCAGTTGTCCGACGCGCAGGCAGGCGCCTTTTACGGGGTGCACCGCGAGCGGCCGTTCTTCGGCGACCTGGTGAAGTTCATGACCTCGGGTCCGGTGATGGTCCAGGTGCTCGAGGGCGAGGGCGCCATCGTTAAGAACCGCGATCTCATGGGTGCCACTGATCCGAAGAAAGCTGCGAAGGGGACGATCCGCGCCGATTTTGCGGACAGCATCGATGCCAACGCAGTGCATGGTTCGGACAGTGTTGAGAACGCTGCGATCGAAGTGGCGTTCTTCTTTCAAAACCTGGAGATTCATCCGCGCTGATGAAAGTCAACCTGCTCGACTTCGACCGGCAGGGGCTGATCGCGCATAGTGAGGCGATGGGTGAGCGCGCGTTTCGAGCGCAGCAGCTGTTGCAATGGATTCATCAGTGCGGCGAAAGCGACTTCGCCAAAATGACCAACTTGGCGAAGTCGTACCGCGCCAAGCTCGCCGACACCGCCGAGGTGGCGCCATTGCCGATCCTGTCGGACAGTACTGCGGCAGACGGCACCCGCAAGTGGCTGCTGGGTTCGGGCAGCGGCAACGCGATCGAGACCGTGTTCATTCCGGAAACCCGGCGCGGGACCCTTTGCATCTCCAGCCAGGTCGGCTGCGCCCTCGAGTGTGCATTCTGCTCGACCGGTGCGCAGGGGTTCAACCGCAACCTGTCGGTCGCCGAGATCATCGGCCAGCTCTGGCTGGCCAATCGCGAACTGGGCGCGCTCGACAAGGATGAGGTCGATGCAGATGCAGATGCAGATGTAGATGTAGATGCCGATGTTCACAGGGACGGCGATGGCGCCAAGAGCGGCGAACGGATCATCAGCAACGTCGTGATGATGGGCATGGGCGAACCGCTGACCAACTTTCGTAACGTGGTGACCGCGCTGCGCATCATGCTGGATGACTTTGCGTACGGACTGTCGCGGCGCCGGGTGACGCTGTCGACTTCGGGTGTCGTGCCCGAGATGGACCGGCTGGCGCGCGAATGCCCGGTGGCCCTGGCAGTGTCGTTGCATGCGCCCGATGACGCGCTGCGCGACCGGCTGGTGCCGATCAACAAGCGATACCCGATCCGCGAGTTGCTCGCCGCCTGCGTGCGTTACCTGGAGCACGCGCCACGCAACTTCGTCATGTTCGAGTACGTCATGCTGGCCGGGGTGAACGATTCGGTCGAGCAGGCGCGCGCGCTGGTGCACACCGTGTCATCGGTCCCGTGCAAGATCAACCTGATTCCATTCAATTCGTTCCCGCAGTCCGGGTTCGTGCGCTCGTCGCCGGACGCGGTGCGCCGGTTCAGTGACGTGTTGCATCAGGCAGGCCTGGTGGCGACGACCCGCAAGACGCGCGGCGATGATATCGACGCGGCCTGCGGCCAGCTCGCCGGCCAGGTGGAGGACAAGACGCGCCGGGTGATCCGGCGGCTGAAGGCTGTTCATTGATTTCCGCGCAGGACAGGCCCGACCCGATGAATCGTACCAACCCGACGCTTTGGATGGCCTGGCAATCCGCTGCCAGGCTCGCCCGCGTTCGCGTGCTTGCGGCAGCGAGCGCAGCTGCTATCGTGGTGGTGGCATTGTCCGGTTGTGCTGCCTCCGCTGTCGGTACTGCCGCGGCTTCGGCCGTGGGCGCCGTGGCCGGGAACAAGCTGAGCGGCGGTCCGCCGCAGCAGATGCAGGAACGAAAGCCGGACCCGAAAGAGGCCGCGCGGCTCAGGGTAGAGCTTGCATCGCTGTATTTCGGTCGCGGATCGATGGGTCCGGCGCTGGAGGAGGCCAACTCCGCAGCCAAGCTGGACCCGGAGAACGCACAGGCGTTCAACCTGCTGGGTCTGCTGCACATGGAAAGGCAGGAAGATGCCCTCGCGATGGGCAATTTCGATCGCGCCCTGCGCCTTGACGCGAACGATCCAGACATCAACAACAATTTCGGCTGGTTTCTTTGCGAACGCCGCCGCCCGGCCGAGTCGATCAAGTTTTTCATGACCGCGCTGCGCAGCCCGCGCTATGCCAACGCCGACCGGACCTGGGTCAACGCCGGCGTCTGTTCGCGCAGACAGGGCAACCAGACCGATGCCTGGAAGTTTTTCGAGCAGGCGCTGGCGGTACGGCCCAATCAGCCAGTCGCGCTGTTCAACCTGGCCGAGCTGGCGTTCGCCGACGGACGCGTGCCCGAGTCCAGAGTGCTGCTGAACCGCTACATGCAGGCGGCGGCGCCGACGGCTGAAGTACTCTGGCTTGGCGTGCGCATCGAGCGCGCGTTGGGCGACCGAAAATCCGAAGCGATTTATGCGCAGCAGCTGCGGCGACTTTTTCCTGGCGCCCCCGAGACCCAGCTCCTCGGCAAACCGGGTGGAGCATGAGCATGAGCGCTGCGAACGATCCCACCCCACACATGAACCTGGAGAGAGATGAGCGAACTGCCGGTCAGACCGCAGGTCCGGTGGATTCCGGCATGGGGCAAACCTCGATGAGCGACGCAGATGTCGATTCCGGACGCTCCGCGCTCACCCACGATGCGGCGACCTTGACGACTGAGCCGATGGCGCCAGAGGCCGTGACCGCTGGGGCGCTGCTCGGTGCTGCTCGGACCCATATCGGCCTGTCGGTCGGTGAGGTGGCGAGTCATCTCAAGCTGTCGATCCGGCAGGTCGAGGCGATGGAGGCGGACGCGTTCGAGCGCCTGCCCTCGCCGATGTTCGTCCGTGGTTTCGCAAAAAGTTATGCAAGGCTGGTACAGATCGATCCGGGGCCGGTGTTGCAGGCGCTCGAAAGCGGAATCCCGGCGGAGCCGGCAGGCGCGGCGGCGAGCCGGGCGGCAGCCACCCGCGCCAGGCCGCTGTCGGCGATTCCGGTTCCTTCGTCTGACCAGCCTTCGCGCCGCTTGCACGCGGTGGCTGCGCTGCTGGCGGCGGTGGTGGTTGGCTTTCTCGCGTTCGAATGGCTGGCACCGCAGATGCTCGGGCCCGGAGAGGGCCTGCCCGCCCAGGCGGTCGGCGTCGAGCGGCCAGGCATCGTGGCGAGTCCGGCGCTCGAGTCTGTGGCGCCGCCGGTGACCGCCCGGGGGCCGGCCGAGTCAGTGCCCGCGGGGGCAGCGGCACCCGGGGTAGGCACTGCGCCGGCTGCGGCATCCCCGGCTGCGGTATCGCCTGCCGCCGTGTCCCCGGCCGAGGGCGGTGTGTCGACGACGCCGCGTCTTGCCGCCGGCGGGAGCGCCGCCGGCGAGCCGGAACGCACGATCCGTCTGGCCTTCGATCGCGAGTCCTGGGTCGAGATCCGGGATGGTCGCGGCAAGCTGATCTTCTCCCAGCTCAATCCGCCGGGATCGTCCCAGGTCGTTCAGGGCGAGGCGCCGCTGTCTCTGATTGTTGGTAATGCGCGCGGGGTCCGCATGGCCTACCAGGATCGGGAGATCGACCTCGGACCCTACACCCGGGTCGATGTTGCGCGATTCACACTCGAGTAGGCTCGCGCTTGCGCGTCCTGAGGTAGAGTCCGGGCAACGCGCGTCCCGCGTAACTTCCTGAGAAGCGAACGGATGAACCAGCCCGCCAACGCCCCGAGTCTCCCGCTTCCCGGCCCAGCTGCTGTGCCCATCACCTGGCGAACCCAGCCGCCGGACGTGGTCGCGGAGCCTGGCGCGCTGGCGCGTCGGCCCACACGTCAGGTCCAGGTGGGCCATGTGCGCATCGGCGGTGACGCGCCGATCATGGTGCAGTCCATGACCAATACCGACACCGCTGACGCCGAGGCGACTGCGATGCAGGTCGCGCAACTGGCCCGCGCCGGCTCGGAAGTGGTCCGGATCACGGTCAACAGCCCGGAGGCGGCCGCCCAGGTCGCGGCGATCCGGGTGAAGCTCGACGCGATGGGTTGCGACGTGCCGCTGGTCGGCGATTTCCACTTCAACGGGCACCGCCTGCTCACCGAGTATCCGGACTGCGCCGAGGTGCTGGACGCATACCGCATCAATCCTGGCAACGTGGGCCGTGGTTCAAAACGCGACGAGCAGTTCGGCACGATGATCGAAGCGGCAATCCGCTACCGCAAGCCGGTACGCATCGGTGTCAACTGGGGCAGCCTCGACCAGGCACTGCTGGCGCGCATGATGGACGAGAACGCCCGTCTTGCGCAGCCCTTGGCCGCTGGTGCGGTAATGCGTGAAGCGCTGGTGGTGTCCGCGATCGACAGCGCGCGCGAGGCCGAGGCGATCGGTTTGCCGGGCGACCAAATCGTGCTCTCGGCCAAGGTCAGCGGGGTGCAGGATCTGATTGTCGTCTATCGCGAGCTGTCGCGCCGCTGCGACTATCCGCTGCATCTTGGACTCACCGAAGCCGGTATGGGGTCGAAAGGCATCGTTGCCTCGACCGCGGCGATGGCCGTATTGCTGCAGGAAGGGATCGGCGACACCATCCGGGTATCGCTGACGCCGGAACCCAACGGCGATCGCACCCGGGAAGTGATCGTCGCGCAAGAGATCCTGCAGACGATGGGGCTGCGCTCGTTCACGCCGATGGTGATTGCCTGCCCCGGTTGCGGGCGGACCAGCAGTACCTTCTTCCAGGAACTCGCCGACGGCATCCAGAGCTACCTGCGGGCGCAGATGCCGGTATGGCGCGACCAGTACACGGGTGTGGAGACGATGACGGTGGCGGTCATGGGGTGTGTGGTCAACGGCCCCGGTGAGAGCAAGCATGCAAACATAGGGATCAGCCTGCCTGGCTCCGGGGAGACCCCGGTTGCACCGGTGTTCGTCGACGGGAAGAAAACCGTGACGTTGAAGGGCGAACGGATCGCCATAGAATTCCAGGCGATTGTCGATGACTATGTGCGCACGCACTACGTTGCCAGGGCCGAGGCGGTCACCGAAGCCTGACCGCTACGCCGGCGCGATATACTTGCCGGCTTTGTCGCTCTCACGCAGGTCGGCCGCGGCACCCGCGTGAGGATCCTTCCAGGCACCAAACCTGGCTCCGGCTTGACCGACGGTTGGCGCGCGCCCGCGCACCAGTTGTCCGCGTTTCGTTACCAGACCGATTTCGATGGGTGCTTCCTTCCAAGCCGTTCGCGGCATGAACGACCTGCTGCCGGCGCAAGCCGCGCGCTACCGGCGGCTGGTCGCGCGGGTGGGCGGGTTGCTCGCGCGTTACGGCTACTGCGAGTTGCGCACGCCGGTACTGGAGCGAACGGAACTGTTCGTGCGCACCCTGGGCGAGGTGACCGACATCGTCGAGAAGGAGATGTATACCTTCCGCGACGAGCTCAATGGCGAAAGCCTGACGCTGCGCCCGGAAGGCACGGCCGCCTGCGTGCGCGCGGCGATCGAGCACAACCTGCTGTACGGCAGCTCGCAGCGGCTCTGGTATGAGGGCCCGATGTTCCGCCACGAGCGGCCGCAGAAGGGCCGCTACCGGCAGTTTCACCAGATTGGCGCCGAGGCGATCGGTTTCGCCGGTCCAGACATCGACGCCGAGCAGATCGTGCTTTGCGCCCGGCTGTGGCAGGAACTTGGCCTGGACTCAGTGGCGCTCGAGATCAACTCGCTCGGCGATGGCGCGACCCGGACGGCCCATCGAACACGCCTGATCGAGTACTTCGCGACGCATCGGGATGCGCTGGACGAGGATAGCCTGCGGCGGCTGCACGCCAACCCGCTGCGTATCCTCGACAGCAAGAACCCGGCGCTACAGGAACTGGTCGCCGGGGCTCCGAAGCTGGTCGACATGCTTGACGAGGCCTCGGCCACGCATTTCGCCGCCCTGCGTCGTCGCCTCGATGATGCCGGCGTTGCCTACACAGTCAATCCGCGTCTGGTGCGCGGCCTGGACTACTACAACCGGACCGTGTTCGAGTGGGTAACCACCCGCCTGGGTGCGCAGGGCACGATCTGCGCGGGCGGCCGCTACGACGGGCTGGTCGAGCAACTGGGCGGGCGCGCCGCCCCGGCCTGCGGGTTCGCCATGGGGCTGGAGCGGGTACTGGCGTTACTGGAAGGGTCGACCGCCCTGGACGAGGCATCGCGGCCGGCGGCCTACGTCGTCCATCAGGGTTCCGGAGATGCGGCGGAACGCTTCGCGCTTCAGGCGGCGGAACATCTTCGGGCGCAGGGCCACGCGGTGATCGTCCATTGCGGAGGCGGGAAGTTCGCCAACCAGATGAAGCGCGCAGATGCCAGCGGCGCACACTATGCCCTGATCGTCGGCGAGGCGGAGCTCACCGCCGCGCAGCTCAGCGTCAAGCCGCTGCGCGTTGCAGGTGAACAGCGGATGCTCGCGCTGGATGCAGTCGCCGCGCTTCTGGCGGCTCCTCTCGCTGCGCCGCCCGCTGCGCCCACCACTCCACCCAACTGACCCGCACACGGAATCCACGATGGCCAATTTCGACCTGGAACAGCAGGAACAGATCGATGCGATCAAGACCTGGTGGGAGCGCTACGGCACTGCCATTACGGTGGCCGCCGTGGTGATCTCGTTCGGGGTCACCTCGATCGTTGGCTGGCGCTGGTACCAGGCACGCCAGACCGAAGCGGCTGCGGTGCTCTATCTGGCCCTGCAGGAGGGACTTCAGGCCAACAACCCGACGCGGGTGCGTGAAGCAGCACTCCAGCTGGTGGACAAGTACCCGGGCACAGGCTACGCGGCCCTCGCATCGCTGGTGGCCGCCCGGATCGATTTCGATGGCGGCGACACCAAGTCGGCCCGCAGCCGGCTCGAGTGGGCGATCGCCAACGCGCACCAGGACGAGTTCAAGGATCTCGCCCGGCTTCGGCTTGCCGCAGTGATGATCGACGATCGCGATTACGTCGCGGCGATCCGGGTGCTGGACGGCAAGCGCGGCACTGCCTACGAGGCGCTGTTCCTCGATACTCGCGGTGACGCGCTGTTTGCCCAGGGGGATGCGGCTGCAGCACGCAATGCCTACCAGTCGGCTCTGGACAAGCTCGATGCACAGAGTCCTTATCGCAACCTTGTGCAGGTGAAGCTCGACGCGATCGGGGAGCGCAAGTGATATCCGCGGACCCCGCGCGCCGGACCCTGCTGCGCATGCTCGCGCTGGCAGGCGGCGCGCCGCTGGCGCTGACTGGCTGCACCACCGTCGGCAATACCTATGACCGGTTGTTCTCGCGCCCGGATCCGCGCTCCCGGCCAGCCGAGCTGACCCCGATCAAGGCGCGTGTCAATCTGCGCGTTCTGTGGCAGGCGCAGGTCGGGACGTCCGGGCGCTATGTGTTCAGCCCGGGTGTCGACTCGAATCAGGTGTATGGCATCGGCATCGACGGCAACCTGGCGGCGTTCGACGCTGCCAGCGGCAAGCTGGTCTGGCGCCAGCAGGCCCTGCGTCCCACAGCGGGCGGGGTCGGTGCCGGCGACGGGCTGGTCGCCGTCGGCGGTCAGG
>Ga0105046_10012821_pt1 | contig 12996 bp, 13 predicted proteins | sample MAT03_FD_78385 | JGI IMG/M metagenome (GOLD analysis project Ga0105046, IMG submission 78385) | Freshwater microbial communities from Lake Fryxell liftoff mats and glacier meltwater in Antarctica - MAT-03 (megahit assembly) | ecosystem: Environmental > Aquatic > Freshwater > Ice > Liftoff... | reverse complement strand
CCGCTCTCTATCGAACATGGCATCCTTAAACTATTAGATTTTTATCCTTTTAAATTCTACCTGTAAATTAACCTGCCGATTGGATGTATCTGTTTTTAGGAAAGTCATCTTCCTTTCATGCATTTTATTTCAACTCAACCTACTCTTTTGTAGGGATAAGAAGAAAATGAATACAGCAACATTTGGATTTCAAAAGGCTAAAATCCAAAATTGCGATAATCAAAGATCCACAAAATATGAAACATAAGCTCAATCAAATTGAGTACAAGGAATATAATTATACATATATTAAATATAGGTATTTCAATCTAAACTATAAGTAATATTTATTTCATTTTTTTTGGTATTTATGAGTTAATTTCTTATTTACTATTACCGATATGAATAAATATTGGATTTACACTTTTACCCCCATAACATAATGTTACATACCAAATCATGTATTTTGTCGATCACCTGCCTGTTTTTCTTTTCAAATTCTCTTTCACAATCAAATGGTATTGCCAATGAAAAGCTGGACTATTTTGAAAAAAAGACAAAGGTCATTTATTCTCAAATTGTAGAATTCAATAAACGAATCCTACTTAAGAAATCTGAATCCAAAGCAATTAGGCTGAAAGAAGAAATGCTGCATCACCTTGCTCTGGAAAGGGCCAATTTAAAGGCAGATGATTTAAGGAATGAAAAGGAATTGTCAAAGAGTTTTGTGGCTTTTCTGAATGCAACCGAAAATTATTTGCAAGCCCAGCCAGAAAAACTGGTTGAATACACAGAAAAACATTTTTCTGATTCCATTGTACATCAACAATTCTGTCAGATTTCAAATCTGGAAATCATTTCTGCCCAGGCAAAAAGTCTTCAGGATAAAATTGAGATATACTGTATAGAATATAAGGTTCTTAAAAGGGAGAAAAAGACGCCTATAAATAAATACTTTGAGTCTTTGAAAAATTCAGTTCGGTATGCCAACCAGATTCAAAACGTGATTATGGAAATTCGAATAAAGGAAAGGGATTTTTTTTCTGCTTTTGAAAAAGATAGTCTCGAACAAGCGGATAAATACAGAATCTCCCTCATACATTTCTCCGATCAGGCAAATCTATTTCTTCGAACTTTTCCAAACTTTCCCGGAGAAAGAACCCTCAAAAGTACTGCTATCCGGAGCCTTGAAGAGTATAAAATGGAGGGTCACCGAAAACTCCTCCGACTTTTGGATCTCCGAAAAAAAGAGCAGTCATTAACTAATAATGATCTTGCTTCTCACGATAAGAATTCAGCTTACAAAATGAGCTTTCATAATCCCAAAAGGCCATTCCATAAGCCTTCAGAAAAGGAGAAATTCCTATGCCATTCCATCCTTGCTGAGCGGGAAATCCATGAGGACCGGTTCGACCATGCTTATAAGGAATTCCTTCAGGAAAAAATGGTTCCATGGTAAATGAGGAAGCTTGAGTTTCAGATCCAACGGGCCAGATTATTGAAAAGCAGAATTTATTTGCCTATATAAAACGCCTGATTTGTTTCTGAATCTCTTCGTTAATTCTACCTACAATTGGGATTCATTTTTAACTAAAATTTTCCGGTTGGATATTGAGAAAAGTCATGATTTTTTCTGAAATTGTGGTGTTATTTTTGCAATGCTTATTTACAGATAATGTCTTTTATACACCAACACTATGAAAAAAGTAATTTTGTTAACCATTTTTGCAGGCATCGTGGCTGTGTCGGCCAATGCCCAGACCGATCCCAGTCTTTCTTCTGATAACTACAAGCATCCCAACAAGGCTTCCTTTGCAAAAAAATCAAATCTGGATAAAAAAGGAGTCCTACCTGTGCTGAATGTGGCTCCTGAATCCTATTCAAATCAAACCGGTTCTAATTACAAAGGCAATTTTTATCTTCCATCGTTACCTATCCCGATAACTGTTCCGGTGGTTACAGAATTTTCAGAACCTTCACTTTTCTCCCGGGATAATTACAAGGCCCAATCGAAAAATATTTCAGAATTTGAAACCAGGTAAAGAAAGATCAATTGCAATAAATTAGAAAGGGCTGCCAAAATGAGGCAGCCCTTTCTGTTTATGGAATGGCCAATTTAAGCTTCGATGAGGAATTCGTCGTGCTGGCTTACATCCAGACCAACTTTTTCATCATCTTCTTTTACTCGAAGAGGCATGATAAGGTCAGTAATTTTGAATAAAATGAAAGACATTCCGAAGGCAAATACGGATACCGCTGCCAGAGCAATCAAATGATTGGTAAACAACGTGTATTTTCCAAAAAATAAACCTTCGTCTGCCACTGCCGAGTTAATAGCACTGGAAGCAAAAATTCCAGTCATGAGCATTCCCACCATACCTCCAACGCCATGGCATGCGAATACATCGAGTGTGTCATCCAGCGAAGACTTTGAGCGCCAGTGAGCCACAACATTTGAAATAAGGGAAGCAACCGTTCCAATAAAAATGGATGTTGGTATTGTTACAAAGCCAGCAGCGGGGGTAATGGCTACAAGACCAACAACTGCACCTATACAAAATCCAAGAGCAGAAACTTTCTTTCCTTTGGCAACATCAAACAATACCCAGGCAAGTCCTGCAGCTGCAGCCGCAGTATTGGTTGTTGCAAAGGCGATGGCTGCCAGGGGCGAAGCTCCTACAGCCGAACCAGCATTAAATCCGAACCAACCAAACCAAAGGAGACCTGTGCCAAGAAGAACAAATGGAATGTTGGCAGGAGGAAGGAAGCGTGACTCCATGGAGGAAATTCGTGGACGAACGTACAAAGCTCCTGCAAGAGCAGCCCAGCCAGCCGACATGTGAACAACGGTTCCACCAGCGAAATCCAAAACACCCATTTTAAACAGAAAGCCGTCCGGATGCCAGGTCATGTGGGCGAGCGGGGCATATACGAAAAGAGAAAACAAAATGATAAAAAGGACGTAAGATTTAAAGTTGATTCTTTCTGCCAGAGATCCGGTTACAAGAGCAGGGGTAATTACCGCAAACTTCAGCTGAAAAAAGGCAAATACGACCAAAGGAATGGTTGCAGCCAAAGACCATGGTTTTCCATCAAGCACTCCTTTAAAAAGGAAATGATCCATAGGATTGCCAATAAACCCGCCAATGGAAGATCCAAAAGCAAGGCTATAGCCAACAACCACCCAGATGATACTGATGATCCCCATGGCAATGAAGCTTTGCAACATGGTCGAGATCACATTTCGGTTGTTTACCATACCTCCATAGAAATAAGCAAGACCAGGAGTCATAATAAGTACCAGGGCTGTTGCCATGAGCATCCAGGCCGTATCTCCTGAATTAATACCTTCTGTGACGATCTGTTTAGGCACGGAAGGAAACAATATGGCGAGAATGCTTATCGCCACCAGCAGAGCGAGGGGAAGAACATTAGTTACTTTCATAAATGATTATTGTTTGTTGTGTTTTAGTAAGATGTTAAAATTTGTATACGGCTGCCATACCGATGGTGGTTTGAGACGAATTGGTAAACTTGCCGTTGCTGTCTTCAAATTGCTGAGATTCTTTGTTTATATCTCCTTTTAGTTTTTTGTAGGCATCCAGTCGAACTTCCGGTTTTAAAACCAGGTGACCGTCAGCAAGTTTTATGTTGGAGGTGAGGGTGATGGAGTTTACAGAAGTTCCTTCTCCCAAAGAATTCCGAAGACCACGGGCCCCGCTTGTGTTATCAAAGGTTTCAAGACGTAGGCCTAAACTGTATTTTTTGTTAAAAGCATAATTTGAATAAAGTGCCACTCCCCCCCAGGTTATACTTTTTGTCATAGTGGTGTCAAAATCAGACTGAAATGCCCCTTTCTGAGAACCCATGGCAGCGTTGATTCCAAGGAAGAATTTCTTTGTTACCTGATAGGTGGTTGTCAGGTCGAAAAGAGAATAAAAGGATTTGTTTGCTTCTTTTCCATCGGATTTGGGATTTCCCTCGTTGGATCCAATCCAGTTCAGGTAAATATTCCAATCTTTTACCGGGACAATCATAAACTGAGAGATAAAGCCTTTTGATCGGTTGTTGTCGTATAAATTGTCAACATTGTTAACAACTCCAGCCATAAGGGAAACTCTATCACTGAAAGCATAATTGGCTTTAACACCGATATGGTAGAACGGCCCGTTATTGAAAAGGTTGGATAGCGAATAATTATAGTTGAGTGGGGCGTCAATCAGTTCATATCCTATGTGGGTACCGAATTGTCCTGCAGTAAAGGTAAGCTTCTCGGAAGCCTTATAATTGAAATACGCTTGTTTGATGGCAAGAGAAGTAGTGCCTCCAAGTGGTCCTATTAAGTTACCATAGTTTCCAAGGTCTCCGTTGGGTCCGAAGGTCAGGTCGACCACTACCTCAGAGTTTTTGTTGACATAATTGAATTTCGTTTGTACCAGGCCGATCTGGAATTGACCACTCTTTTGATCAAAGGCTCTTGCATTTCCTGCGGCACCAAGGTTGTCCCTGGACAGGGGGTTGTTCAGATTGCTGAAATAGTAGGTGTCAAAGTATCCTCCAAAAGAGAATTTTCCAGCGTTTGCGGATGTGGAATCCTGGGCATATATGTTTCCAAGAAATGCCAAAGAAAATATGGGAATTAATAATTTTTTCATAATAAAAATCTGTACGTTAAAAATTTTACAATTGATTGTTTTGATTGCGTTTCCGGGTCAAATGTATTAAAAATTTAAAAAGCACCTAAAATTTATGCAAATATTTTATAAAAGAGTATCTTTTAATGAAAACAGGCCTATAAAAATAGGGGGTAATCTGAAAAAAATAGATTTTGATTGGTTTTTAAGATAATTCTGCAAAAATGATTTTTTACAGAATTATTTATTTTTGAATTAGTCCGGGTTTGCCCTACTCCAGGCAACTTAAAGGAAGGCAGTTGATAGAATGAATTTGATTCACTAGAAAAAGTTGGGGACTGATTTTATTTGGAGATCAGGTAGTGTAGCTATACAAAGTAGATCACAGTAAACGCCTTTGGATTTATTCTCGGATGTATTCCCACATCAGTATTGAGATGCAGACCATTTGGGAGATTCGGGATGAAATGGGGGGCGGTTTTGACTTAGGAATTCATATTTAAAAGAGAGCCATCTTTTACAAGGCTGTGGCCGGGCTAGTGGTTAAACCAAAGAATTTAAGATTTATTGGATTCGGGATTTACTCATACTTCGCTCAGAGGCAGAGTCTATGATATCTGGCGGGTGGTGCGGTCTTTAGTTGAGCGGAGAAAGGTTCAAATGCAGAACCTGAGCTCTCTTGTTCATATTTTTCCTCAGGATCACTACCAAATAGCGAAAAAAGACATGGGAGTTCCATGCCTTAGATCTATTTTATAATCAAATTTTGGAGTTCGCTAACTAAGAAAACTTGAAACCTCCTACCCTTGATTCGCACGAGGTGTAGGAGGTTATTTTTGCTAAAATGTAAAAGAATTAAGCTTTTGCTAAGGGGACTTTTGATGCACTTTCAACCTCCGATTGATATTGTTCATAAAAATAAAGTGGAAAGAAGACCAGGGCCAAAATACCTGAGCCTAAAACAATCTGCGTATTGGCAGTCGGCAAATGCATGATTTTCAGGGCTGAGCCAATGCTAAAAAGACTAATGGCGATGATACCAGCCATAAATCGGATGAGTTTTATTAAGGAAAATTCTGCCCGACCCTTTATATACTTAAACACCAAAATGGGAACCACCACACACAATATGCTTGCACAGGCCATCATTAAAAATGCCGGACCTCCAGGCCAGTGTAGAGTTTTAAACAACAAATACATGGTTTGACCAAAAGCTGCTGCAAAGGCAGTGGAATACAAAACTTTGTTCATACGAATTTGAATATTAAAAGTGAGAAATAGATTTAATTCCTGTTCGATGGCCGAAAAACCATCCGGTGCAATTTCTTGATAGGCTTGCTTAGAAGCGGTTTCAAAACTTTGGCCCGCTTCCATATAAAAAGAAGTGAGGCAATAGAAATGGTCCAAAAGATCGTGGTAAAGACCGTCTCTTTGAATTCCTTCCGACTTCAGCTTATCCTCCAGCTGGGCAAATTGTTGGTCATTCAGGCAAATCATTGTTGTAGTTGTGGTTTTAGGTTTAACATTTTTCGCATGGTTCCTAAAAAGTCAGTGAGCTCTGCCAATGCGATGGCCGATTGACTTTTGCCATTTTTGGTCAGACGATAATACCTTCTAACCCGTTTTCCAATAAATTCTTCTTCTACAGAAAGATATCCATCGGCCTCCAGTTTATGTAAAGCTGGGTACAGAGAGCCTTCTTTAACCTGAATTTTGCCCTCTGACATTTCTTTTATGCTTTGAGCAATTTCATAACCGTACATCTTTTCCTTCTCTTCTAACAAACGGAGGATGAAGGTGGAAAGGGTGCCTTTGATCAATTCTGAATGATTCATTTGACAAATGTATGCATAGATTCTTAATGCATCAATAATCTATGTATTTATTTTCAAAAATTCGGTTTGGTAGTAGGATAGGTGACTTAAAGGGTTTCAAAAGACTTTAGCTATTTTCTCCAACTGAGCTAAAGGTCAAAAATGTTTTGCCTTCGCTTTGGATGTAAAGACTTTTGTGTTTAGATGATTAACAAGTACCTGATAGGGGCAAATTGAATCACGACAATAGAAGTTCATTTCCTGTTACTTTCCTGTTTATACATCCTTTATCCTACAATCACCTCCGGTAGTGGGCTTTTTTTGTTTATCGGTCTGGCAGTAGCAGTCAATGTATGGACTGAGTCATAATTGTCTGATTAAGTGGGTTCTACTTTGGTTCAAAATGCTAAAAATTAAAGCCAACCTTGAGCAACTTAAAATCGAAAAGCCTTTCCTGGCTATGGGCATTTTCATAGCTGTTTTCGCCTTTCTGACACCTGTCCTGCTGACGATTCTTGCGGTTTATGATAGCTATTTGCATACCCTTTGGTGTAACTATTAAATAGGGCTTGCTCAAAAAGTCATTATAGGCTTTATATGAGATTGTTGTATAGTATTTCTATAAACAGGTGTAAAGCTAGTTGATGAAATAGTTTAAAATCCTTGCACTTCAAATTTTCAAAACCTATCAGATTATGGGTTAAACTCCATTTTGACTTCACCCCAGCCCTCTCCAGGCGAAAGGGAGCTTTGATTATCAGTTGCTTATGTTTTTTTTCAAGAATGGCTTACTTTTTGAGTAGGCCTTAAATATTTTGGAACTGATTCTTTTCAAATTTGTCTGATTCCGATTGCTTGATCCAGGGTTGAGATCACAAAAACAACATGAAACGCCATGGAGGTAAAAGACTAAAATTGAATCTAAAACCGCTCGGGCATATCGTATTCCAGTCGTTTCAAATGAAACCGGGCATACGATAAGTCTCCATCTGCCAATCTCCAGAGAGCTTCAATTTTGGTAGGAACCCATACTTGATTTATCTCCTTGTAATCGGTCATTTTTCCAATCCAGGTTTCCAGATGTTTTTCATCCATAAAACGTTTGGTTTCCATTTCCGATATTTCTCCTCCAGGTAGAAACCGGACGATATAAGAAAGAGACATGGCATCATGCTCAAAAAGTAGCTTTGAAGATTCTCCGTCTATAGCCTTCCAGGAAAGATATGGAGTGGGCAATAAGTTGGTAGGAAACCAAACACTTTCTGCCAACCAGCGAAGTAACTCTCCCTGGTTGTATGCTGCTCCTTTGCCATCCAATATCTTAAAAACGGAAAGCAAAAAAACCACCAATCGTCCTTTATTGCCTACATACATATCCCTTGCTGTAAACATGCTTGTGTTGCCCTTCCACACAAAACCAGGTTTTTGGATGGTAAAATATTGTTCTCCTTCAATCTCTACCCAACTTTTGTCTTTGCCTGTTTTAAACTGTCCATCGTGTTGCAGCCTTGCATAGCTTATGTAGGGCTGATCATCTTTCATTACCTTTTTGAAATATTTCTGAACCGGTTCGGGCAAGCCTTCGAGTTGGGCCAGATTATAGATTTTGTATTCAATGGGTTTCGATTGTGCAAAAAGAGATTCTACCTCTCCGGTAAACTGGCGGCTCACGATGAATTTTGCGGCCAGGAAAAAAACCAGAATCCCACCAATGGAAAAAATAATATAGATCATAATTACATGTGTTTGTAAGATTTATTTTTTGTAAAAACCCCGTACTTTCGGCTGTAAAGCCACAAAAAGAACAACAACTGCGAGGGCCGTATAAAAAGTTTGCAACCAATGGCCTGCCGAAAGCATCACCGTTTCGGTTTGAATCCAAATAATAAGTGCAAAGGCAGTATAAATACTGATTGACCAGCTCCAGTGCATATCTTTAAACAAGTTGAACCTGTCTGCTATTAGGGAAGTTGGCTTTTTAATTAGTGCCGAACCGATCAAAACCGGCGCAACACCAGGAACAACAAACAGAATGATTCCCGGAATCTGAAAATCATGAAAAGGGGAATTTTTAAGGATTGAAACGGGAACCCTGTCTATCATTTGGCCAGAGGGAGAAATACTGAGTGCCGCTCCTCCACCCAGGGCACCCGATCCAGGCAGATAAAGAAGTGCTATCATAATGATTCTAATGGTTGATGGTTTCATGATCACTTCATCGGGTTTGCAATCCCAATTTTTCTATCTTACTCAACCATTTTTTTCTAAAATCCAGTTTTGAATTCCGGATCGGTCCAACATAGGTGATCTGAACTACTTTGATTCCACAAAATTCAAGTGTCGATTTTTTCAACTGATTAATACTCGGTCTTCCAAAAACCAGCCAGTAATACCACCAGGGTTGGTGAAGCGTAGTAATAATGTGTGCGGTGCGGCCTGCCAAAAGCTTATCCCACCAAACCGAATCTTTTTTGTATTTGAAGGCGAAACCAGGTATAAAGGTTCGGTCAATAAAACCTTTGGCCAGAGCAGGCAGTCCACCCCACCATACCGGATGCACCCAAACCAAATGTTCTGCCCATTTTATTTTTTCCTGTGCATCCAACAAATCGGGTTCTAAAGGCAACACTTTTTGATATCCATAGTGCAGGTTGGTATCGAACTTCAAATCCCGGATTATGATCTCTTTCACTTCTGCACCAGACTGGATTGCTCCGTTTTTGTATGCGGTGGCAAGGCCAAAATTAAAGCTATCTGCATTTGGATGGCAGTTGATAAGGAGGATTTTTTTATGGGTCATATTTTTCAGATTCCATACATGGATTTAGAATCTGCTATCCATTCAAAATAAATCTTTCGGCAATGGATAGCCTTCTGAAAAGTCGTCTGTTTTTGTAATTGTTTTTGCGGCTCCTGCTTAGAATGTTATGCAATGTTTTGAGTACTTCAATGGTATGCCCACCTTTGTTGATCATCACACAATCTGCCGCAGCAGCGTGTGCAGCATCGGTAATTTCACTTCGGGTGGCGAGGCCCGCTTTGTTCATACTTTCCAGAACCTGAGTAGCCCAAATAACAGGAACGTGTGCCGCTTCACAGATCCAAAGTATTTCATCCTGTATCTCGCTCAACCTTTCAAAACCAATTTCCACAGCGAGGTCTCCACGGGCAATCATAATGCCAATCAGGTTCTGCTGCATGCCTTGTAAAATAATTTCCGGAAGATTGTTTACTGCGTGGTTGGTTTCAATTTTAGCCACAATAGGGAGTTCAGATTTGTTTAAACGGCTCAATTGCATTTGCAGTACCTTTAGGTCGGTAGCCTTGTTCACAAATGAAAAACCGACCATATCGGCATGCTTTACAATAAAAGGGAGGCAGTTTTTATCATACTCAGTAAGGGGATTTATTTGAAGAACGGTATCTGGAAAGTTGATTCCCTTCTCACTTTTAATAACCGGTTTTTTGGCAGAAATCCGAATGATCTTAAGCACAGCCTGCTGGCCTACAATGTTCTTAACCACGGCTTCAAACAATCCGTCATCAAAATAGACTCGGTTTTCAGGTTTTAATTTTTCAACAATTCCGGGCAACGTGCAACGAATAATTTTTTTTCCCTTTATTGCCTTATGATCAGGATCCGTTAAGGTTACTTCATCGCCCAGTTCAACCTTTAATTTGCCATGTTTGTGCTTCTTGCTGATGACTTGAGTCCGGATTTTAGGACCAGCCAGATCCATATATAGTTTGCAAGGCAAGCTCTTTTCTTCAACCGCCCGATTTAGGTTTTCAATCATTTTTCTCCAGGTCGCCTCATCGTCATGGGCACAATTGATGCGGGCTATCTGCATTCCATTTTCCAGCATGTCACACATCCGTTGAAAATCGCCACCTAAATCCGAATCAAACGTCACCATGATTTGTGGCCCTTGATCCATTTCCGTTTTTCCCAGGAGTGCCGTTATGTTTTGTAGCAATTGGTTTAAACCCCAGGTTGCACCCATTTTAAGAGATCTGCTGTTTTGAGAACCCAGCCAATTCATTATACGAACTACCTGCGTTTTAATATGACTTTCACTGCTTGCCAAAGACGACAAACCCATATGATGAAGCTGTTTCTGAAGTGGTTCAATATTTTCTGAACGCAAGGCCAAATAATCAATGAGGTTGATGGCGCTGTTGCGAAAGTGCGGTTTCACTTTATTGATCCAGGCCTTTTTTTTGTCCTCCGCTATCAACATTCGCATATAAATGTCTTCTAATTTCTTATGCACCTGCTCTTTTATTTTCATTTCGAATGGTAATAATCAGCGCCATTAAATTATTTCCAGACAGTTGGCAAGTCCGAAATATAAGGCTGTTTTTAATACTGTTTCGTGAGCAATAATCTTTGATTGTGGCAACTGGTAAATTCTTGGTACCAAAGAACACAATCGAATTCAATCTGATCTTCTACACTGATTTAGAGCCTATTGGCTCTGTAATGTGCTCTTGATGAGAAATAGAATGTAAAGAATTTAGAAATTCAGTTAAGGATTTATTGAACTCTTCGGGCTGTTCAAGATTAGAAACATGACCCGCATTATCAATAACTTTTAGAACTGAGCCTTTAATTTGTTTATGCATAAATTCAGACTGTTCAAGTGGAGTAACTACATCTTCTCTACCACAAATAATTAATGTGGGTATTGATATAGAACTTAAAGCAGAACAGGTTTCGGAACGCTCTGCCAAAGCAGTTAAACCAGAGGCAATTATTACTTTAGAATTTCCGAACACTACACTTCGCAAACTTTTTACCAGCTCTGTTTTATCCGTTAGTGAATCAGGGTGGAAAACATTTTTTATAAATTCTTCATTAAATTCAGCTGGCCCATCGTGGTTAATTTTTTCGATTGCTTTGTAGCGATTTTCTTTCACTTTTGTTGAATCGGCAATGCATTGTGTATCACATAAAATCAAGGTTTCAAAGCGTTCGGGAAATCGTTTTACGGAATTCAAAGCTATGTATCCACCCATGGATAGGCCACAAAGATTTGCTTTTTGAATGTGAAGTTTGTCCATAAACGAGACCAAATCATCACCAAATAAATCCATGCTTAGCGGTGTCTTTTCATCCGTTGATTTGCCAAACCCTCTAATATCGCAGGCTATTAAACGGTTTGAAGATTTTAAACCTTCCAGCTGGCCTTTCCACATGGACTTGTCGAATGGAAAGCCATGTAGAAAAATGACCGGAATTTTTCCTTCCCCAACATCATTGTATGAAATAGAAATGCCGTTGGCTTCGGTCAATAAATTGTGTTCTGAATTTTCGAGTTCCATTGTTATGATTTCGGTTACAGGTAGATTTTCAACTTTTTCTTTTAGTAAGCTTTTGGTAAGGTTTTCCTCATAATCACGTAATAACCCTACAAGCGAGTCATAATAAGACGTTAAGGTTATAACTGTTATTTCCGGATTTTCCTGGTATGGGACAGTCAAAGGTTTTTCATTTAAATGTTTCAGAAGTTCGGGATCTGTTTCAATGATTTTATGGGTTAGTTCCAAAATCATTTCATTTAATTCCAATTCTGTTTTCATAATCGAAAGTGTTTACACCCGAAGAGATTTTCTACGTTAAAACTGGAGTTTCTGAACTTTTTCAAGCAGCCATTCTACTTATGCTTCTACAAACTTCTGCACAGTATCTACATGTGTCGGCGCATTCTTTACTATGCAAATCATTATGCATGGAACATTCGTCAGCACAGGCTTCGCATATTTCAAAGCATAGCCTGCAAAGCTCAATTGATTTCGAACTGCCCAAACTCATAAACTGGGTTTCTGCATTACAAAGGGCTGCGCATTTTAGGCAGGCCTCAATACATTTTTTATAGTCTTCGTAATTCATTTTATTAAAGATTAAGTTAATTTATTATAATTTGTACGCTTTCATTGTTAAAAAGGATCTGATAATTCGCTGATGCGTATCAGTTTTTTGTTTACGAATTCATTTATGCCCAATTCAGAAAGTTCTCTTCCGTAGCCAGAGCGTTTGGTGCCACCAAAGGGCAAATCAGCCTGTGTCCATGTGGGGTGATTAATGAATACCATCCCGGCATCAATTTTGTCTGCAACCCGTTTTCCTCTTTCAATGTCTTGTGTAAATACGGAACAACCCAAGCCATAAGGCGAATCATTGGCCAAAACAATGGCGGCCTTTTCGTTCTCCACTCTGAAAAACGTGGCTACAGGGCCAAACAACTCTTCATAGTAAACAGGATTTTCGGGTAGCATATTGGCAATGATGGTTGGCTCCATAAAGGCTCCTTCTCTTTTCAACCTTTTTCCTCCCAACAAAATTGTTGCACCTCCATCAACCGCTTTTTGTACCTGTGTTGCGATTTGCTCCGCGGCTGTTTCACTGCTCATCGGGCCTAGTTGTGTGGTGGCGCCCATAGGATCGCCTACGATCAATTGAGAAAGTTTGGCTTTAAATTTTTCTAAAAAAACATCTGCAACACTTTCCAGCACGATAAATCTTTTGAAAGCAACACAACATTGCCCATTGTTATTAATCCTACCTG
>Ga0105046_10012820_pt1 | contig 12997 bp, 12 predicted proteins | sample MAT03_FD_78385 | JGI IMG/M metagenome (GOLD analysis project Ga0105046, IMG submission 78385) | Freshwater microbial communities from Lake Fryxell liftoff mats and glacier meltwater in Antarctica - MAT-03 (megahit assembly) | ecosystem: Environmental > Aquatic > Freshwater > Ice > Liftoff... | reverse complement strand
CGGAACTTTCCAATGATGTCGGACCGCGACGATTTAGGCGTAGGTAGCCAGCAATTCTGAGGTGCCCCAGTTACAGGGGCCTTGGCCTAAACAGTTTGATTGGAAGGTCCTGCGTGCTGTCTACTTCTTCGGAACACTTAGAAAGTACGCTCGACGGAAATCAGAGGATACGGCAGCACCGTAGCTATTGCGATGAGTGAATTGTCCGGCCAGATGGTTTGACGCTGCATCTTTAACCGGCCCATCCCTGCTGAGTGTGACCAAGTGCAACTGGACCGTTCCGTGAGACTTCGAACCGTACGGAACGATGATCTTGTTGTCACCTACAAGTCCAAAGTTCGCGTAGGTGTTGCGCAGAAAAAGCGGCTTCAGGTCCCGAGAATCGCTAACTGAAACGGAGGCGACTTCACTGGTGTCGTTTTTTCGAGTCGCCTTGAAAATAATGCGATTACCGTCGGGCGACCAAACCGAATTGAAAAACAGTCGTTTGTATGGATGTCCATTTCCGCCAAAGATCGGTTTGGATTCATTCGTCGACAAATCCATCAATAAAAAATCGACTTCGTTGTCATCGTTTCTGCCCGAATAAAGAATGGACTTGCCGTCCGGGGACCATTGCGGCCCCCAGCCATCTCGTTCAATAAGTTCTGCAACCGAACCATCGCGATTCGTAATCCAAACGCCGCGATCCTTGTAACGACAAAAGGCCAAATCAGATCCGTCGGGCGACCAAGATGGCAACGCGCCATCACCGAGGTCCGTTAGTCCTGTACCGTCTATGCCCGCGACGAAAAGATGTGTGTCGACTGTGTTGGACTGACCAGGTTTTGAGCCGTCAAAAGCGACCCACTTTTCGTCTGCAGATACAGCAAGGGATCCTGCTATACCAAGTTCGGGAACCGTAAACAAACGTTTAATGGTGTTGGTCTCCAAGTCGAGCTTGCAGACCCAAATGAGGTCCACGTCGTTCTCAATCGTCTCGTGCCCATATCCCTCGTTTGATTGAGAGAGAACAAAAAGTACTGAAAAAAGGGGAGAGACAAACAGACGCAAATTGTGTGGAACCACGAGAGTACTCCAACAAAATTGATTGGGACGTTTCCTCTAACTGCCAATGTGAGTCATTTCAGGAAAACGCCCGGGGCCTAAAATATCCAACTTGTACGTATGCTCAAAACCGGCGTTTACTATTGCTGACGTGAACGGCCCCACTAGTCTGATGCAATTCGGCTAGCTGTGCAAGACTTGGTTCTGCCGACGGACCTTCGCGGGACCAAGCGGCTCTCGAGCAATTCGTGAACATGTTTGGTTGCACTCAACGGATGAATTGCTTGCACTCCAAGAGGGTTTGGATAATGAAATCCCAGTCAATTTGAAGGACTAGAGTGCGTTACGTCAGATGGTCAAGCCCATTGGGGCGTTTCAAAATGAGACGCCCACAAAGGCCAATGGGGCCAATGCGGAGCCTATTTACGAGTCGAAAAGATTTGCTCGAAGCGAGTCATATCAGGAATTAAGGGAAATTTTCGAAATAAATGCTTTACCTGCGAACCTTATTATCGATACCATAGTCTGACTGGTGCTGCCGATTTTCGATCGGTGGCAAATGTAATTTAGTTTCATCGTCATCTCAATCTGCGCCTAACGGTGTAGGGAGGCTGCCATGCGTAAAGTCAATTTTGCTCAACGTTGTGCCAATGTGATCGCTTCAGTGCGAACAAGCGCGATTGTGGTGGGCAATTTGGTGCGCCAGCTCCTCCTGCATCTTCTACAAGCGCTTCAAGGTACGTCGAGTAAGTCGACGGGGCATGAACGCCCCCAGATTTATTCGTGGTCCAGAGGATGGACGGATTTTATGGGGCCAATGATGGTCCCAGTCAAATCCAGCCTATCCATAAGGTCCACAAGCAAACGCGATAGTTAATTCGAGTTGCTTGCCCAAAAAACTTGCTTCACCCAACTGCCTAGCAAGTTTTCCTGAAACGTACCGATGGCAGTTGGCACGCGAAACGTCTTTGTGGTGACTTCTATCTTCGTTCTTCGCAAGCACAAAAGCTTGTCGAAAAGCGTTAGATAGCACCGCCAAAAATCAGTCAAAACGCATAGTCAAAATCCACTTCACCAATCGATTCGCGGTTGTCGTATGAAGGCGGGGAATGACCTGTGCTAAATGCTCTGCCTTAGACCACTCGCGTTGATCCAAAAGTCCATTTCATCAAGCTGATTTCGCAATAAAGCGATTAATCGAGCGGATGGAAGTCAACGAGAGATGAATTGATCATGACCCTGACTACCGACCGAGTTTATGCTTACGAAGACCTGAGCCAAAGCACCCTTGTGGACTTGGTTATCCAAGCACAGAGCGGTGACCGAAATGCGCAGGAACAACTCTATTGCCGATTCCAGCAGCATGTTCTCTCGATCGCGTACAAGCGATTGGGGAACTGGGATGAAGCGCAGGAGTTGAGCCAGGACGTATTTATTCAAGCGTTTCGTCGGTTGAGCCAGTTGCAAGTGCCTGAGGCATTCGGCGGCTGGTTGCGACAGATTGTTCATCGTATGGCGATCAATCGAGTTACGCGACGGCCAGTGCCGATATCCGTGGATCACGAGATCCTTGAGGCAACGGTGACATGCCATAGCGATCCTTTGGAAGCCGTCTTGAGCGGCGAGCAGAAGATGCAGGTTCATCAAGGTTTAAACCGACTGGGAGATCTCGACCGAAAGACTTTGGTCGCATTCTACCTGGACGGACAAAGCCTTAACCAGATGAGCCATGCGTTCGCAGCTCCGATCGGAACGATCAAGCGTCGATTGCACGTCGCACGCAAGCGATTGGCCAAGGAATGCGAAATGCTTCAAGCCGTCTGAATCGCAAAGGAGGGCAGTGCACCCGCACTGCCCTCCTGGTTCAGTTGGTCATCGCATAGGTGATGATGTTTATCCCCATCGGATACGAAAAGGGAACTGAAAAAGTCTCGAAGTAATCTGGTTCTGCGCCCTCTCGTTCCCAACCGTCGCCAAGATCATTGTTGTGGCACAGCAGCGCGACGATCCGATCGTTGTCATCGTGATACGCTTGGAAGTGAGGAAGCTTGTCGCCTGGCGAACCGCCATGGTTGGTTTCAAAAGTGGAACCGGTTCTCCAAGTTCGAATGTCTGGCACTTGCGGTTTCAATTTCATGTCGTACACAATATGGAATAGCTTGTGCGACAGAGGCAGATCGACGGGTTCGCGATTTGGAAACACCATCTTCATCTGCTCTTTCATGCGTGCCCATTCTTCTTCGCCCCAGAAGTCATCCACCATCAAGAATCCTCCGTTGAGCAAGTGTTGACGCAGCGCGTTAGCCTCATCGGGACTAAACTCTAATGACCCCACACCGTTCATGAACAGAAATGGATAGTTGAAAAGGTCTGAATCCGTCAGTTCAAGGACTTTGCCATTGGGGTCCACTTTCAGGCTCGTTAACTCCTGCAGCCTATAAGAAAAATTCCAGTCACTATCTGGGAAGTCATTTTGCCAACGATTGCCTCGCCCACCAGGCAACGAAGTGTATTTTATTCTCGCAAAGGTGAAGACATCCGCTTCGAAGGGAGCTTCAATTTTCCAAATTGGAAAGTCACTTCGATTGACTGCTCTGTCGCGAAATCCCTGCCCTGGAAAAAATGTGCCGCCCGGTCCGCGTGAGTTTTGTTGTCCTTGGGAATGGTTCGAATCCCTTTGTTGCCATTGAACTACCGCTTGGCAAAAAGCAATCGTAATCGGTAAACCAATGAGTCCAGCGAAAACAATTCTTCGAGCAAATCCCACTGTCCACCTAAATCTATCGAAGCTTAGCGATTGAGCCAATTCACGATTGTGCGTGTAACGAGTTCCGAAGCATCCTGCTGAACAAAGTGATCCGCCCCTGGAATAGTTACGAGCGTCAAATCTTTCTCAACCCAGTTCCATGTTCCATTCAATGCATCGGAAAGAAGTGCATTGTCTTTCAGACCGTGAATAAGCAAGACCGGGCATTGAACTTTCGGAAGCGTCCCGTCAGGCTGCTTGTACGGTTCTCTTGGATAGTTCGCTTTGTAGAAATTGAGCATCCCTTCCATTGAGGAACGCCCGAGTGCTTGGACGTATAAGGCGCGGGCTTCAGGGTCCTTGACCCATGCGGCTAACGATTCGCTGGTTAGTATTTTCGCGGCCTCCGGCGTCTGAAAAAACCTCGCATAGGCGCTGTTTTTTTGCTGCTCTGGGTTGTTAGCCAACTCGCGTAGCAATCCATTGGGATGCGGCAAATTGAGGACTATTAATCGTTCCGTCATCAAAGGCTGGTTCATGGCAAATTGCCAAGCAACCATTCCACCCCAATCATGACCAATGATGATAGCCTTGTCGCGATTAAAGTGACGGATCACATTGCCAACGTCTCCAACCAGTTTATCCATACTGTAGTTTTCAACGCCGACTGGCTGGTCGCTTTTGTTGTAGCCTCGTTGGTCGATTGCAACAACCTGGAACTTTTCGGCGATTGAGGGCATTTGCTTTCGCCAGGTATACCAGTAGTCCGGAAAACCATGAATCATCACGACCAATGGTCCCTCACCTTTGGTTACGTAATGAATTCGCACGTCACCAGATTGCGCAAAACCGTGTGTTCCTAGTTCCGCATTTTCGGTCGCTTGGACGAACGCGTTTAATCGCGAGCCCATTCCGCACCAAAGTAGACTCAGGACGACTAGAAACGAAGAAACGTTCAGGGAAGGCTTGGACATGAGGAAAAACTCGGGGAGGTGAATGAGGAACTTCAATGCACAAGTTTATCACGCACGCTGGTTGCCCGTTGAGTTGTTTTGAGCAAAATTTGGACTTCGCTCTGATCGCCACCACTCTAGTCGCGTGGCCCCACTGAATCCCGCAGGTTTACCCTGCGGGATTTGGTTTACGCGATTACGTTGGTGGCGATCGGCGAGGAGTGTCAAAATTTTGACTTAGCTTATCAAGTAATGGCACGTGCCACATTTTCTGTCTTTTGGATAGAATGGTTGTTTTGATTACAAATCACTGCACAAGCCGCTTCACCCCATGAATTCGAAGACTCCGTACAAGACCGTAATTGGTCTCGAAGTGCATGTTCAGCTTCAAACCGAAACGAAACTGTTTTGCCGTTGTAGCACACAATTTGGGGCTGCTCCCAACACACAGGTCTGCCCGGTCTGCTTGGGGTTGCCTGGCTCGCTCCCCGTTCTGAACTCAAAGGCCATCGAGTTGGCGGTTCGGGCTGGAATCGCCTTGAATTGCGTTATTGCTCCGTTCACGAAATGGGACAGAAAGAATTATTTTTACCCTGACTTGCCCAAGGGTTATCAAACGAGTCAATTCGACTTGCCAATCTGTGGCGGAGGGTTCTTGGAGATCGATACCCTGGATTCCCTGAGCGGTCAACCGATCCGCAAAAGGATCGCTCTCGTCCGTGCGCATTTGGAGGAGGATGCCGGCAAGAGTATGCATGACGAGGTCGCGGGACGAGCCGACTCACGCATCGATCTAAATCGTGCTGGCACTCCACTGCTTGAAATTGTTTCGGAGCCAGAGCTGTCCAGTGCCGAAGAAGCGAAAAGCTACCTCACAGAAATGCGACTGCTCATGATGTTCTTGGGCATTACGGACGGCAATATGCAGGAGGGTTCGCTTCGCGCCGATGCAAACGTTAATTTGCATTTCGAACGCGATGGAAAAACGGTCGCCACACCGATTGTCGAGATCAAAAACCTCAATAGCTTTCGCGCGGTGGAACGGGCAGTCCTCTACGAATCCAACCGCCAGTTCGTCTTGTTTCAGGAAACTGGACTTGCGATCGGTCAGTCACCAAAGCAAACACGTGGCTGGAACGATGCGGCAGGCGAGACGGAAATGCAGCGAGAAAAAGAAGACTCGGCAGACTATCGCTACTTTCCATGCCCAGACTTGGTGCCGGTCGTGCTGGGCGAATCGGAAATTGAAATTGCCCGAGCGGCAGCAACCACGACTCCCGCTGCGGTTCGCAAGTCACTTGTCGAAACGCATGCCTTAAAGCCTAACGAAGCCGAAACGCTGATCCAGCAGGGGCGAGGTGTCGTTGAGTATTTCGAAAACTTAGTCCAGGAGGGGGCTTCGCCAAAGCGAGCGACATCGTGGATGTTGCAGGACGTGCTTCGCTATCTCAATGAAAACAATGCCTCAATCGAAACTTATCCGATTTCTGCTGCGTCGCTAGCGAAACTCTTGATGGCAATCGAAGCTGGTAAACTAGACACCACTCGGGGCAAGGAAGCCTTGGGCAAGATGATTGGTCAGCCAGGACTTTCCGTTGAGAAAGCGATCGAGTCTCTTGGAATCGCGCAGGTAGACACCAGTGAGTTGGAATCGCTTTGCATGCAGCTGCTTACCGAAAATCCGGATGTGATCGACAAGTTTCGAGCTGGAAACAACAAAGCCTTGATTTCGTTGGTTGGCCCCGCAAAAAAGAAAAACAAGAACGTGGACCCGAGGCAAGTTCAAGAGATTTGCCAACGTCTGATCGAATCGGGAACGTTCTAACTCGATGATCCATAACCTTAACTAGCTTGTTTTAAAAAATAGGAATTTCTCATGCGCATGTTCTTTCGGGTCGTACGGCTGACTGTATGTATTGGGTTGACTGCGTTCGGGATTTCGGTCTCCGCCGAGGAAGCAAACGAGCCAAAAACGCAGCCGGAGGGTACTCTTTGGATTCAGAAATGGATCGATTCCAATCTCTCAATGGTTGTTGAGGACTATTGGTGGCTCCATGAGAACCCAGAGTTGTCTTACCAGGAAGTGGAGACCGCCAAGTACGTTGCTGCAGCTTGGAAGAAGGCGGGATTCGAAGTGACAACTGGCGTGGGAGGTCATGGCGTGGTGGCGGTGCTTGCAAATGGCTCAGGACCAACACTTATGCTGCGAACGGATCTCGATGCCCTACCCGTTAGTGAAGTCACCGGCTTGCCTCGCGCTTCCACCAAGAAGACCACTCTACCGTCGGGCGCTTCAGCGGGCATCATGCATGCCTGCGGCCATGACGTCCACATGACCAATTTGATCGCGATAAGCCGTTTGATGGCGGCGAATAAAGAACGATGGCGTGGCACGCTTATGTTGGTAGGACAACCTGCCGAAGAACGGGGCGGTGGTGCTCAGAAGATGATCGATGATGGCTTGTTTACTAAGTTCAAGAAGCCAGACTTTGCCCTGGCACTTCATTGCGAGGCGACGAAGGCGACTACCGTTGCGCTGCGAGAGGGATACATGATGGCCAATGTGGATAGCGTCGACATTGTCGTAAAGGGACGAGGTGGCCATGGAGCCGCCCCAAACACAACCATCGACCCAATCGTTCAGGCAGCCGAGTTGGTCATGAGCCTACAGACAATCGTGAGTCGCGAGGTAAAGCCGACTGAGCCTGCCGTCATTACAGTGGGCGCGATACACGCCGGAACAAAGCATAACATTATCGGCGACAGGTGCGATCTGCAATTGACCGTCCGAAGCTACAGTCCAGAAGTTCGAAAACTGCTCATCGATTCCATCCATCGCAAGGCCAAAGCGATTGCTGCGGCCTACGGTGCCGACGAACCAGTAATTACACTCTCCGATGGAACGCCCGCATTGTTCAACAACGTGGAGTTGAACAAACGGCTGCGCAAGACGCTGGAGACTGCTATCGGAAAAGATCGCGTTGGCGAAGCCGATCAAGTGATGGGCGGAGAGGATTTCAGCCAGTACGGAATCGCGGGCGTACCGTGTGTGATGTATCGAGTCGGAACTATCGAATCAGATCGATTCGATGCGATGCAACGACGGGGCCAAACCATCAGCCTCCATGCTCCAGACTATTACCCCGATATCGACAAGACTCTACCTACCGCCATCTTGACGATGGCGGCAGGAGCGGTCGAGATTTTGCGATAGTCAGAATCGAAAACGTGACTCGCGACTAGAGTTGCGAGTATGGGCGTGGCAAAAGATTGATCTTGTGGATTTTGGAAACCGCACCGGCATACTTCTCAACCACCTTGAGCTTGGCCCAATCTGGATGGCTTTGAAATTTCTTCCAACACGCATCCCGTTGCGCAGCGTCGTCATAGACTGTCATGTAAGTTAAGTTTGGCATCCGATCGCCAACGATCGCTTGACCAAAAAAGACGGGCTGGATTCCGCAATCCAAAAATATTGGCACTTCACCGCTGTTGAACATTTCGACCTTCAAAACGCCCATGCGCTCGGTTGGGCTTTCGTAAACACGGAGTTCAAACAGTCGATCCTTGTTCTCGATCTTTTGCTTGGGAACGGCTAATTTCGGGAAACAGTTGAAGGCCACGAGTAGCTCGCTTCGCATGCGAGTGTAGACAGGTTTCTTAATGTCGGTCTCGAGATAGGATTTGCCGTTCTCTAGAAATGCAGAATCCTTTCCCAACGCATCCATCACCGATGCGACTTGCCCAGCACCGGACAGAGGCAGCAACAAGTAGAGGGATGTCTTGCCTTCCACGGGTGCTTCGAGGGACAGAGCTCCCACGTTTGCTATCCCCATCCGATTGAGAGATGGAATAATCGCCTTTTCCAAAAAGGCGTCGAGTTCACCAAGACGATTCACATCGATACCTTGGTATTCAATAAGTTCATAGTATTGATTGGTAATCGTTTGCGACATGGCAGCCGGAGTCAGCAAGGCAACAAAGCAGAAAAGGAGAAGCGAGGAAAGGAGCTGTTTCATCTGGAGGAACTCTCAGTACGAGTGAAGAAAATAGGGTGACCGATCGTACAGATTGTAACCCACAAGTGCATCTGCGGCATCATGTAGCTGTTAGGGGTGGCACGCCCATCGCTATCGCTATGAGAGGTTGTGATTTTTTGAAGCCGAAGAAAGTACCCATCACACTCCGTGTGATGTTGCCTCAAAAACCAAAGGTTTTTGAAATGCGGAAATCACACGGAGTGTGATTGGTACTATAAAATCGCAGCCTCTAAGCGTGCCACCCGGGCCTATTACGCCGAGTTCGAGTCAGTTGGTGAAGTCTGGATTCCTCAATTGTTCATCGATGCGACTCTGGAGGTCAGCAACTTTGGAAATCAGATTTGGATGTTCTTCCGCAAGTGTTTGAAGAGCTGCTTTTAGCTGTTTTGCGTTCGCTGAAGCCTGCGACGAATCGCTCCTGCGATATTCCGAAAAACTTTCGTTTAGCTGCTTAATTGAGGAATGAGGTGCGTCGCTTGCCTGCAGACTTGAAACAACTTCTGACAACAGGAACGCCAGCTTGATATGACCTGACGAGTCGCCCGCTAGTGGATCATCCGATGTAATGCCAGACCAAATGGGGGCAAACTCATCCGACTGCGCTTCACTCTCGGATGAAAAGGGAGTTTCATTACTCGCAAATGAGGCAGAGAATTCTTCGTGATCAAGTCGCATTTCCTCCCAATCCTCATACGTCTCATACATCGAAAATGCAAAATCATCGTCCAAATCCAGATGATGACCGTCCAGACCCATAAAGCCGTTACCAAACATCCCTTCGTTCATCATATTGCATATTGGACAATCACAGTCTTCCAGGTGCTGTTCGGATTGTTGCCCCGTCATTCCTTCGATTGGGACACCTGCACCACGTGGCACTCGGCGACGGCTGCACTCGATGATGAAAAGTGGCGGTGACCCTTCTTCAAAGGGACTGTTCAGCCACTGATCCCTCGCCCCTCGCAAGAATTGGACGAACTCGGGCTGGCAGTTCAATCGATTCTGCATCACTTGCTGATTGCCGTTATCGCAACACCAAATCCAACCCGCTCCGATCAACTCACGACATAGGTCGAAATAGATGACCATCTCCTCGCTTCCCATCGGTGCGGTTTCGTAGCCATCGAAATCGTTTGGGGCTGCAACCATGGGAGCACCATCCTCGAAACGTCTGCCTTGGCCCCATACTACGCGATCGATCCAAGAGTGAGCACCATGCAACAACTGTCGCGGCATCCGACCACCCAAATCATCCCGTGGTGTCATCAACCACTCACGATGCACGTCGAGAGTAAACGGGTAACGCGTTTGCTCATTCAAGTGTGCATCGCTGGTCGACCAAGCTTCACTTTGGACAGTAGACAAGATTCTGTCTGCGAGATAGTTCAGGAAAGGCTCACCAAACAGGACGTCGCGGTTTACGTAGGGCTTATCCATCGGGGACTGACGCGACTCATCTATCGCGCTGGCATCGACTTGTTCGTGGAACTCCCACCACGGGGGCAAGTGGACACTCACCGGGCTGTGCTGATCCCCCAATTCGTCGTCAATCATTGCGAAACTTTCATTGCGTCCAATCGTCATGAACTCTCGGCCCGTCAGAATGCGTTTCGATCGGAAGTCTACGACGAGCCACTCATCCTCTTGGCGAACGCTATCGATTGCTGTTTCGAGATCAACTAAGCTAAACGGCAAACTTGCAGCAAACTCACACACTACAGGAGAACTGTACCTGGCCCAACAGGCAATCGCTTCGTCCCAGCAGCCTGGATCTTCGGAAATCAACGCGATCAATGTGGTTGCTGTGTCGAGGTCCATCCCCGTTGATATTAGGCACTCATCGATATCAATAATCACTGCGATCATGTCCCGGTCCTTTTCATAATCCGTTTAGGTAAGCCTTGTTCGGTGCATCGCTGATGCCAACAACAATGTCGAGAAATCCGTCCTTGTTCAGATCCCCCAGTGAAATTCCATAGACGACCCCTTTGCCGTCGCCGAATCGCACTTGCTGAAAATCAACGCCCTGGCCCTTGTTAAAGAACACAGACCCTGGAGCTGTAGCATAGCCCATGACGATGTCGGATGCACCGTCCCGATTCATATCGCCAATGGCGATTGCTCCGACCGCAAGCGAGGGGTCCGAAATCTGGAAGCCATCGCCGAATTCTCCTTGTCCCTTGTTCAAATAGACCAACGAGCCTCGCTTGTCATCGCCCACGACCAAGTCAATCCGTCTGTCGCTATTCAAATCGCCAGCAGCAGCTGCTCGAGCCGAAGTGTTTTCTGGCCCAAATGGTTTCTTCTCTGCGAAGCCCCCTTTGCCATCGTTAAAGAAAAGGAGGCTTTGCCCACCATCGCGATGCGGTATCGCTAAGTCGATGAAACCGTCGCCATTGAAATCGGCCGGAACAATCGTGGTCGCAGACTCGGATGGAATCATTACGATGCCAGCGTCCTTGAAACCTCCGGTTCCATCGTTCATGCAAACGTAGCTTGGACTCTTGCGATTGGCTGCAATCAAGTCGGGATAGCCATCGCCAATTAAGTCTCCGACGCTCGCGTTGGCTGAGGTCTCGGATGTTTCCTCTAGGAGAATGACTTTGCTGAACTGCCGCGTGTCCGTAGGCGCTGCGACTAGGCAAAGTGTAAGAACGAGAAGGATGCAACTAATTTTTTCGAGCACGATAATCAATTCGTTTCAGCAATCAGCGTACTTAGGAAATTTTCTGAGGCTCGTTCACTTGAATTCGCGCATTTCTTCGAGTGACCACTCGTCGGGAATCGCAAGTTCTTTCTTTTCGATAGCGTCCCATTCTTCCGGCGTAACATCGACAACTAAAAGGGAGTGGAAAGAGGATTGTCCCATATCAATTCCGAAGTCTATCGGAACAAGATCGCGTGGGCCCCGTTCCGACATCAAATCATTTATTTCGATGAAGCGGATCTCACGTTCAGGCGAGTTTTGGGGCAAGTAAACGACCTTTTTGACAGCAAGATCGGTCTTTAAATGTTGGTGCGCGTAAAACGCCGCCAGCGAATCACGGTTATAAACGGCTGTCGACATACTCAACTCCTACTGTTGACCTGACTGTTTTACGTAAAAATATTGCTACACGATTATAGCAATTTAGTCTGAAAATTAGGCCTTGTTTTAGGTGGAAATAGCGCACTCCTCGATGATCGCCACCAAAATCCGTAATCGCGTAAAGCAAATCCCGCAGGCTCGTCCTGCGGATCTTTCGGCTTTTCGCAACAAACAAAACGCCTCCCTCGATGAGGCTGGGCCGTCGGATTTGCCTTTGGCAAATCCGACGGCCCAGCGAGGTTCGCCAAGGATCATTTGGGTAGCCAAAAACCGAAAGATCCGCAGGGTAAACCTGCGGGATTCACTCATTCAGCCACCCGACTCGACTGGTGGCGATCAGCGGGAACTGTCTGAAACATGCTAAGTGATCTCTGGTCCAACGCTCACCGTTACGCTGGTTCTATCCGCCAAAGCTTCAAACGCGCTCTGGACCGATTCCAATGTCACCTCGCGGTAGTGTTCTGAAGCCGCTTGGATGGTCTCGTACTTGCGGCGAATAGTCCAAGCGTTTCCTATTGAAAACAGCCGATTGCTTGGTCGCTCCGAACCGAGGATCATACCCGAACAGATCTTGTTCTTCGCCAATTCCAATTCAAGTGCTGTAATCGGTACTTCTTTCCCCTGCGTTAGAATCTCCTGAATGATACGCCAGTTTTCATCATGCTGTTCTGGAGCACACGTAAGAAATGTGCAGAACAATCCGCATTCCTGAAACTCTTGAGTGAAGGTCGCCGCCGTCTCGGCCATGCCAGTATCGACCAACTCCCAAAACAAACGACTTCCTGAATCGTCCCCTAGAATTGTTCCCAAGATACGAGCGATGTAGCGAGCGTCGTCGCAGTAGCTCGGGCCGGGAGAATACTGCAACGTGTATTGCTGCGTTGCCGGTGGATGGACCATCGTTAACGTGTCATTGCAAAAGGTCGGTACTACCAAATGACGTTTCGCTTGCGATGGTTTCCATTGACTTGTCAACGCCTCAGCCGACTTAATCAACTGCTCGAAATCCACAGCACCCGACGCGACCAACGTCAAGTTGTCTGGTGCATAGCGGGCTTGGTGGTAAGCACGCATCGCCTCGGGATCAAGTTCGCTGACGGTCTCGCGGGTTCCTAGAACACGT
>Ga0105046_10012818_pt1 | contig 12998 bp, 11 predicted proteins | sample MAT03_FD_78385 | JGI IMG/M metagenome (GOLD analysis project Ga0105046, IMG submission 78385) | Freshwater microbial communities from Lake Fryxell liftoff mats and glacier meltwater in Antarctica - MAT-03 (megahit assembly) | ecosystem: Environmental > Aquatic > Freshwater > Ice > Liftoff... | reverse complement strand
GATGGGCTCGACCTCTGCCGCGTTGCGACTAATGTGCGGCGAATGCCGGAATTCACGCCCGTGAACAGTCTTGAGATCAGGCTTCGCGCCTTGCTTCGCGACAGGAACACACCGTTGTGGAGCTTCTACACTCCGCTCGCGGCGGCGCCGCTGTGGGTCATCGCGAAGAACTACCCGGAACTCGATGGCAGCGATTCTGTCGCGCCGGATGGGGGGAATCCCGGACTGTGTGTGATGGATTTCGCCGGGAAACCATACATCGGGCTCTACACCGCGCAGTGCCGGGTCGAGGCGGTGTTTGAAGTGTGCAAAATCTCACGTCACGAATGGGTGCCCCGTTCCGCGCCGGGCTATGAATTGCTCCGCTTCGTGAAGGACATCGAAGCCAGCCTCTGGCTGAACTGCGGATTGAAGGACTGCCAGTATCACCTCGATCCGGACATGGTGGACATCCTCCTCTCGCGGCCCGAGCCGGACTACAACGATAGCGTCCCCGCCTCAATCGGAGTGAGCCCGGAGGAGGATTTTTTGCGCTTTCTCGGGCCGCTCCGCGATTTTCTCTCGACGCAGACGAATGTCCGCGCGGTCTGGATCTTCGAGCGCGAGGCAGCCACGCCTCTGCCGGAAGGCCACCACGCTTATGACATCAGTCTCGCGATGCGCGATCCGGAGGACGGCAGCCTGCTCGTAAAGGTGGGGACGATGGCGAAGGCGCTGTCGCCGGTGGAGATGGACTGGACGCCAATGGCCGTGATGGCGGATGACGATTCACTGCGGAAACTGGCAAAGCAGCATCCTCCCTTTTACCAGGCGGCGGATTTTCTGAAAGAAGGGCGCGAGTCTGGAAAGGACTGACGGGAATTCCGGCGATGAGCACGCCGAAGGCGACCGGCAATGTGGGCTTCCATTGCTCGGGACGCTTCGCGTTAAATGGGTTCTGGTTTCCCATGAGCAAAAAGTTCCGCATCGCAGGCATCAATTTCGATCACTTCCACATGGGGGACCTGCTGCGCATGGTTCACGAGCATCCGGAGGCGGAACTGGTGGGCATTTGCGATGAGCAGCCGGAGCGAATGGTCGAGGCGCAGCGGAATTTTTCGATCCCAGCGGACAAGGTTTTCACGGACGTCCGGAAGTGCATGGAGCACGCGCGACCCGATGTCGTGATTCTGTGCCCGGCGGCGGCGCGGCATGGGGAGTTTGTGCAGGCGGTGGCGCCGTTTGGCGTGCATGTGCTGGTGGAAAAGCCGTTCGCGGCTTCGCTCGCGGAGGCGGATGCGATGCTCGCGGCGATGCCGAAGGACAGGCTGCTGGGGATCAACTGGCCGCTGCGCTGGGCGCCGGCCGCGGTCACGGCAAAGCGTCTGATCGACGAGGGGACCATCGGCGGGGTGACGGAGTTCCACCACTACGGAGGCAATCGTGGTCCGCTTTACCACGGTGCGGGAAAGATCGAAAAGGAACCGACCGCCGCGGAGAAGGCTGCGAGCTGGTTTTACAAGAAGAGCGCGGGTGGCGGTTCGCTGCTCGACTACCTCGGATATGGAACGACCCTCGGCACGTGGTTCATGGACGGGCGCAAGCCGATCGAGGTCACGGCGGTCACCGATGAACCGGCGGGCCTCGAAGTGGATGAGCACAGTGTGGTGGTGATCCGATACGCGACTGGCCTGTCGAAGTGCGAGACGCGGTGGGGGACGTTCACCGATCCGTGGACGCATCAGCCGCAGCCGCGGTGCGGATTCGTGATCTGTGGGACGGACGGCACGGTGAGCTGCCATGACTACGACGCGACGGTGCGGGTCCAGACGCGCGCTAAGCCGGAGGGCTTCGACGTGCCGTGCGATGAACTGCGCGCGCCGGAGCGGAATCCGGTCGAGTATTTTCTCCACTGCATCGCGACCGGCACACCGCTGAGCGGGCCGCTGTCGCCGGAGATTTCGCGAATCGGCCAACAGATTGTCGATGGCGCCGTCCAGAGCGCGCGGGAAAAGCGGACGGTAAAGCTGCTGGGCTGAGTGCATGGCGATGCCGCCCTCGATCGCATCCGCCGAGGGTGGCAGTACGCTCGCAATGCAGTACCGCGATGCGTTGCTGGGTGATGTGATTCCGTTCTGGCTGCGGCACGGAATGGACCGGGAGCACGGCGGGATCATGACGGCGCTCGACCGCGACGGATCGGTGATCGATACGGACAAGTCGGTGTGGTTCCAGGGCCGCGCGGCGTGGATTTTTGCGACGCTCTACAACACGGTCGAGCAGCGCCCTGAGTGGCTGGAGGCGGCCCGGAGTTGCGTGGAATTTACCCGGCGGCACTGCTTCGCACCGGATGGAAAGATGTATTTCAGCGTCACCCGCGACGGGCTGCCGTTGCGGATGCGGCGCTACGTTTTCAGCGAGTCTTTCGCGGCTATCGCGAATGCGGCCTTTGCGAGGGCGACGGGAGATGCGCGCTCGGCGGAGGATGCGGTGAAATGCTTTGCTGAGTACCTTCGCCTTTCGTTCGAGCCGGGGGCCATGCTGCCGAAGTACGAGCCAACACGCCCGATGAAGGGCGTCGCCGCGCACATGATCGGCATTGCCGCAGCCCAGGAGCTGCGCGCGAATCTCGGCGATGTTGGCGTGTCGGGACGGACTTGCTCCCAGTGGATTGATGTCAGCATCGCGGAGATCGAGCGCGACTTTCTGAAGCCGGAGCACCGCGCGCTGATGGAGGTTGTAGGGTCGCAAGGCGAGGTGCTCGACCACTGCGAAGGCCGGATGCTGAATCCCGGTCACGCCATCGAGTGCGCGTGGTTCATCATGCACGAAGGCTCTTTGCGGAAGGACGCGCGGCTCATCGGACTCGGCACGACAATCCTCGACTGGATGTGGAAGCGCGGATGGGACGGGGAGCATGGCGGGCTGCTGTATTTCACCGATCTGCGCGGTCTGCCCGTGCAGGAGTACTGGCACGACATGAAATTCTGGTGGCCGCACAACGAGGCCATCATCGCGACGCTCCTCGCGTGGAAACTCACGGGCGAACCACGTTATGCGGAGATGCATCGGCTCGTTCACGGCTGGAGCTTCGCTCATTTCCCAGACGCGGAGCATGGCGAGTGGTACGGCTACCTGCACCGCGATGGGTCCGTTTCTTCCCGGGCGAAGGGTGGCATGTGGAAAGGGCCGTTTCATCTCCCACGTTGCCTATGGTATTGCTCGCGGCTGCTCTCCGATGAATAGAAGGCACGTGTTGCAATCGACCAACGAGCCTCCGAGCGGTCGTCCTTTCGGCGGGTGGATCAACATTCCCCGTTTCCTCGCATCGCTGATTCTCATGACCGCTTCATTCCATGATTCCCTGGGCCAAACGAAACCGCTTCTTCAGTGGAGCAAGCTTCCCTCGATTCCGGATGCGGAAGGCTTTGCCGGTTCGTTCGCCGGTGTGAGCGGCGGGGCGCTGATCGTCGCTGGTGGTGCGAACATCGTCGGCGACAAGTGGGCCGAGCCTCTGCGGAAGAAATGGTACGACTCGATCTTCGTCCTCGAAAAGCCGGATGGCGAATGGCGCGCCGGGTTCCATCTCGCGCGAGCGCTCGGCTACGGTGTCTCCGTGACGACACCCGGCGGGATCGCGTGCATCGGCGGCAGCGATTCGGAGCATCACTATGCAGAGTGCTTTCTCATCGAGTGGCGGGGCGGGCGCATTGAAACGACGGCGATGCCTCCGTTGCCGAGGCCATGTGCGAACATGTGCGGCGTACTGATGGGAGATTCCATCTACGTCGCAGGCGGAATCGAAACGCCGACCGCGACAGCCGCGATGAAGACCTTCTGGCGACTCGATCTCGCTGGGAAAGAATCGCGGTGGGAGGAACTGGAGCCGTGGCCCGGGCCGGAGCGCATGCTGTCCGTTGCGGGTTCCGTCGGCGGTTCGTTCTACGTTTTCGGCGGTGCGAGATTGAAGCCGGGCGCGGATGGAAAACCGGTGCGCGAGTATTTGCGCGATGCATATCGCTACACGCCGGGGAAGGGATGGAAGCGAGTCGCCGACATGCCGCGCACGGCTGTCGCAGCGCCATCACCAGCGCTCGCGGGCGGGGGTGGGCGCCTGCTCATCGTCAGCGGCGACGACGGCTCGAAAGTGGACTTCCAGCCCGTGCGGGAGCATCCCGGTTTTCCGTGCGATATGCTCGCATACGATCCGGAGCGCGATGCGTGGGGCGGGGCAGGGGACGCACCCTTTTCCCGTGCGACGGCACCCGTGGTGGAGTGGCTCGGGCGTTCCGTCATCCCGAATGGCGAAGTGCGCCCGAGGGTGCGGACGCCGGAAGTCTGGGCTGCGGGAGCAAAATGAGCCTGCATCCCTCGTTGCGGGCTGGCTGCGCAGCCGCTGTCCTCCATTTGGCAGGGGAAGCATAGTGTGTCCCGGTGACGTGCGGGGACGCAGAGAAGTGGAAGGTTCAAACATCGCCTCTTTGCATCCTGCCAAACTCACCGCTCCACGGGGGCGGCTCAAAATTCCCGGCGCTCAGGCCATCCTTCAGAAACAAGCGGACTCTCCGCGCGAGTAGGCGTGGGCGGAAGCCCACGCGCGCTCTCCTGAGCGCGCCTGCGATCCGAACCTCGCGTCTTCATGAGTCCGGCTATTTTCGAAAGATGGCAGTCAGACGTCGATGATCCGTCCGCCGCCGTCGTTGTCCATTCGCTTGGGAGGCTGGCTGCGGTGGATGACGATGCGGGCGTTGCGGAGGCCGGTGACGGCGTTGAGGACGACCGTGATGATGCTGATGAGCAACGCGCCCCAGAACGCCGACCGGAAGGTGTCCACATGGAAATCCCGCAGGAGATTGCCGACCCAGTAGAGGAGCACGGCATTGATGACGACGATGAAGAGCCCGAGCGTAACGACGACCAGCGGCAGTGAGAGGAGCAAGAGGAGCGGGCGGAGAAATGCGTTCAGGACGCCGAGGAGGAGCGTCGCGATGATGAGGCCTGCGGTGGAATCGTAGCGGATGCCGTGGACAATCTGGGCGGCGATGAGCACGGCGATGGTGTTGATCAGCCACGACTGGAGAAATTTCTTTTGCGAAGGTGACATGGGTCTGGCGGAGACAGTCGCCGATCGGGAGGAGGTCGAAAGCGAATTCGCATCATTGCGAGGCGCACGCAGCGCCTGTGTTCCGCGTTGGCGCTGCCGGTCGGCTGTTCCATCGGCGGCTTCCGACCGCGAGGCCGGGCGGGTTTGGATTTGCCAAGGGCGGGTGGTGAGGCTATCGGGCTGGCCTCGTTTTTTTAACAACCTCATCCCACCCATCCCATGGCCAAGAACGCATATCATCCCTCCATCGAAGGCGCCCAGCATGGCGCGAAGTCGCTCGAACAATTCTTGGATTACGCCAAGGCCGCCGGTGCGGCGGGCGCGCAGCCGAGCAATTACATGCTGAATGGCCCGGCGGGGCTGAAGAAGGCGAAGGAGATTCGCGCGGCATTCGACAGTCGTGAGATGCGGCTCGATGGCATCTCTTCGCATTGTCCGTTCTGGGTCCATACCTCGATCTGGACGGGGACGAAGAGCGGCAATCCTTTCATCGCGCCGGATGTGGCGAAGCTCTCGCCGGAGAAGATCGAGAAATGGCACGAGACGTATCTTTTGAAACTCATGGACCTAGCGGCGGAACTGGGAGTGAAGTCGATGCCGATGTTCTGGGGTGTGGCGTTCGGGTGGGAACTGGCGACCGGGTATCCGTGGGGATTCTGGAGCGGCGGGGGATTCGATCTGCTGGAGGAGGGCAAGACGCGTTTCGTGAAGAAGACGCAGAAGCTGCGCGACCATGCGCGGAAGCTGGGCATTTACCTCTGCCACGAGATTCATCCCGGGACGGCTGCGAGCACCGCGGATGATTTCAACATGCTCGTGAGCATCTGCGACGGGGACAAGTGCCTCGGCGTGAATGCGGACCCGAGTCACTGCTGGGAGGGCGAGGATTGGGAGACGCGTTTCCTGAAAGTGGGCGCACGCATCTACGCGGCGCACGTGAAGAATTTCGTGGTGCGCGCCGGTTTTCCGCTGCGTGCGATGCAGCCGAACTGGCCCAAACGCGCGATGCAGTTCACGGACCTCGGCTCCGGCAATCTGAATATGCAGCGCTATGTGGAGCTGTTGCTGCATGTGGGATACCAGGATCGCTACTGCAAGCTGCACAAGACCGCCTCGGCACCGCTCGTCGTGGAGGCCGAGAGCGCGCACAAGGATTTGGATTTCTGCTCCGCGGACGGCATCCGCTATGTGAAGGAGAACCTCTGCTGGCCGCAGGCGGCGGGAAGCTTTGAGGCGGGGATGGGGGCGTAGGACCGCTGCCTGCGGGCGGGAGACAGGATGCTCAGTGCTTCGATGGCGACGTCTTCGGCGGTGGTGTGGTCACTTTGTGCCAGACCTTCACGATCGACGGCCATGAGAACCAGACCGCACCTGAGACGGCTGCGAGTCCCGCGAGATTCGCCAGATGGAAGAAGAGGTCGCTCCGTGGCTTCGGTGCGTGCAGGAGGGCGCTTCCGCACTCGGGGCAGACGGCGGGCATGTCGCCGGTGATCTCGATGGCGTCGCCATGGTAGCCGGTGAGGCAACTGATATGGTTTGGACACTTGCAGATCACTGAGCGCATCTGGCAGCGAATTAAGCGACCGCAGATGGATGGTGCAAGGCGGGGCTGCGGCAGGGCCGACGCGTCAAAATGCGTGTTGCGTGGGGAGACAGGACGGCCGACCGGCGGGTGGCACCTATGTCCTGCCCCGTGCCGCTTCGAGCGACTTTGCCATTGCCCGGATGGCTTTGGCATCCTGCCGGTTCAGTTTCAGCGCGCTTCACGCATCGAGGTTGGCACGCTGGAAATCGTCCTTGCGATAGGCTTCCATCGCCCGCTGGACACGCCAGGCGGCAGGCCGCGGGTCGAAGCGCCGCATTGCGCGGGGACCCAGCACTGCCGCGGCGCTCCGGAGCCCAACCTTTCTGCGTGATCATTGCCTTCCGCCGGGTTAACCCATCCGCCCGCATCTCCCATGAACAAGTCCAAATTCTCCCGCCGTGATTTCCTCCGCATCACCACTGCGGGCGCTGCGGCGCTCGGTACGCAACCGGGCACCGGCACGCTCGCCGCGGAGAAGAAGAAGGCCGGGCCTGTGTCGGAGAGCGGCGGGTGTTGCATCACGCAGTCCGGCGATTTCTACAACGTCGAGCGCGGGAATCCGCTGCCGTATAAGCTGCCGATCGAAAAGCAGCGCGAGATCGGCATGGTGCGGGAGACGTGGCAGCTCGAGGTCATCGCCGACCCGGAGAGCAATTCGAAGATCGAGCGCCCGCTGCTCCGCGCCGATGGCACCGCGCTCACGTTTGATCAGCTGATGGGGATCGCGAAGACCAAGGCGACGAGCTACCTGAAGGTCATCACCTGCAACAACCTCTCCGACCCGCTCGGGCACGGGCTGTGGGAGGGCGTGCCGTTGCGCGATGTGTTGTGGCTCGCGGGGCCGGTCGAGAATCTGCGCCACGTCTATTACTACGGTCATCACAACGAGGACCCGAAACAGATGTTCAAGTGCTACCTGCCGATCAACCGCATCTTCGAGGATCCACCGGGGGAATTGCCGGTGTTGCTCTGCTACAGGCTGAATGGCGAATTCCTCACCGGCGAACGCGGCGGCCCCGTGCGCATGCTCGTGCCCGAGGCGTATGGATTCAAATCCGTGAAATGGCTCAAGAGCCTCGTCTTCACGAATGCGCACCAGTCCGACGACACCTACGCGAACGGCAACAATGATACGAACAGTTGGCTGAAGACGTTCGCGCGTTTCGCCGAGCTGCCCAAACAGATCGAAGCGGACAAACCGCTCACCATCCAGGGCAATGCCCAGATCGGCGTCTCCGGACTCGCGAAAGTGCAATACTGGCTGCGCCGGACGGACCAACCGTTACCCGAGGACGATCGCTATTTCACCAAGGCACCCTGGCAGGATGCGCAGACTGTCCCCTTCGATGCCGAGGCGTTCAGGGGCTTCGGTGATGCGAAGCTCAACCCGGTGCAATTCGACCCGGCCACGAAGCAGCCGCGCGAATGGCCGCTGCGCCACACGCTCTGCCGCTGGACCACCGAGCCGCGCAAGCTCGCCGCCGGGAGCTACGAACTGCGCTGCCGCACGATCGACAAAGGCGGCCACGCGCAACCGATGCCGCGACCATTCCCAAAGTCGGGGAAGAACCAGATCCAGACCGCGAAGCTCGAAGTGGTGGGGTAGGCGACTCGCCTGCCTCAGTCTCTTCCGGCGACTCGCCGGAAAACAGCGACGATGCCCGTCCGCGCGCCCTCGGAAGCCAGTCCACCGTCGCACTGCACACCGCGCAAACTTTGTCGTTCCGACTCCGTGCCATGCGGACTTATGCTCCCGCTTTCCCATGAAACCCATCGTCCAAATCTCCCTCGACCTCACCAATATCGACGAAGCGCTCGACACTGCCGCGCTCGCAATGCGCGCCGGAGTCGATTGGCTCGAAGCCGGCACGCCCCTCATCCTCGCGGAGGGATTGCACGGAGTTCGTGCTCTGCGGAAGGCATTTCCCGGTGTCCCGATAGTCGCGGACCTCAAGACCATGGATGGTGGCTACCTCGAAGCCGAGATGATGGCCAAGGCCGGCGCGACCCATGTCGTCGTGATGGCCCGCGCGCATCCGGAGACGGTGAAGGTCGTGATGAAGGCAGGGCGCGACTACGGAGTGAAAGTGATGGGCGACAATCTCGGCTGCCCCGACATGGTCGCCGGCGCGAAGGAGCTGGAAGACCTCGGGTGCGATTTTGTCATCCATCACATCGGCTACGATGAGCGCCGGGGCATCGCCGCCGCCGGGAAGCGCATGCCGAGTCCGCTCGACCAGCTTCGCGAAGTGGTGAACGCCGTCCGGGTTCCGGTGCAGGCCGTTGGAGGCCTTACGCTCGAACAGGCCATCCAGTGCCCGCAATACGGCGCTCCGCTGGTCGTCCTCGGCGCCCCGCTCACCATCGACGCCGACGCGTTCAAGACCGCCGATGGCGACCTCGGAGCGTCCCTGCGACTCATCTGCGATGCGGTGCATGCGCAGGAGGTCATCCGTTCCTGACCGATTGTCGGAAAGCGACACGGGCACCTGTCATCCGACGTTCCGCCCCGCGCCTGCACGCTGCGGCGCATCCGGGAGGGAGCGTGAGAAATTGATGCCAGCCCCGATGTCCTTCGGTATTCGGACTCTGCGTGAAGCAGGAAATCGCGGCGGACGCGCGGAGGAAATGTGAGGAGGAAATGAGGAGGAAATGTGGAGAAGGAAAATTGGAGCCGACGACCCGTCGGCGCGGCGGGATGGGCGGAGGCGGCGGGATGGTCCGGTCGTGCGCACACGATGCGTCCTCCTTGCCACGGTCGCCGCCCCTCTCAAGCGCGACGACTCGTCGGCTCCACATTTCGCACCTGCCGCTTTGGTGCGCGGAATGTCAGACAGGCATTGATGCCAGCCCGCAAACGAGCCGTCGGGGCTGAAGCCGCCGACTCCTTTTGCGCAGCGTCCCCCGATTTCTGACTATGAATGCGCGAGTGGGTCCGCATTGGATTCACGATTGCCTTCTCAAGCCGCGGGGCGTTGCTATTTACCACACATGAGTGACGACAATGAATCGCCGCAGGGCTTGGAGGTGCGCACGTATTTCGTCCGTGAGCGGAATGCCCTCGTGGCCAGGGCGGACTTCAGTGAACTCTACGTGGACTACTATCTGCACCTCGGGCAACTGGACCGGCAGAGCCGCCCGGCGGAGGACACGATGATGAAGGAGGCGCTGGCGGCGCTGACGCTGCATTGCGCGTCACGCCCGCGGAACGAAACGATCGCGTGGACGATTCATTTCACCGATCCGCTGGTGAACCTGTTCGTGACGGGCGACAACAACCGCGGGACGGTCGTCGGACAGGTTTTCACGGAGGACGTGAAGCAGGACGGGCGGAATCTTTTCATGAGCGACATCGTGCGCGGCCAGACGCCTGCGCGGCGCAGCGTGGTGGAGTTGCAGAGCACGGAGATCTTCCCTGCCGTGGAGCGATATTACGATCAGAGCGAGCAGCGTCCGGCCCGGCTTTTCCGGCACGGCGAGGAGGACTTTGTGATGGTGAGCGCGCAACCGGATTGTGACACGGCGTGGTGCGATTCGCTGAACGACGAGGCGATCCGCGCGATGGATCAAAGCGAAACGCTGACGCTGCTGGAGAAGCGGTTCTACCGATGGGAATGCGGCTGCACCGAGCGGCGGATGATGGACGTGCTACGACCCGTGATGATGAGGGACGCGGACGCACTCTTCGGCGACGAGCCGCTGATCCGCATGAGCTGCCCGCGCTGCGGCGCGCGCTACATGATTACGCGCGAGGCAATGGAGGCGCACATCGAGGTGAAATGAAATCAGCCGTGGCGCCAGAAAAATGCAGGCGGGGTTTCCAACCGCGCGCGGGAGGTGGAGCGCCGTGCGTCCCCGCCGGCCACGACGACACCACGCGCCGCGTCACTTTTTCTCCCATGCGTCCGGCTTCACACAGACACCGAAGAAAAGATGAGGCCTGCGGCGCAAATCGTGGCCGGCGGGACGCGCGGCGCTCCACTCCGCGCCCGCGCTGCATCGCGCAATGAACACCACCGACCCGGATTACCTGGCGCGCTTTGGCGGCATCGGGCGGCTATTCGGCGCTGCGGCGATGGAGCGGCTGCGGGCGGCGCACGTGTGCGTGATCGGCATCGGCGGCGTGGGCTCGTGGGTCGTCGAGGCGCTCGCGCGCAGCGGCATCGGCGCGCTGACGATCGTGGATGCGGACGACGTATGCGTGACGAATGTGAACCGCCAGCTCCCCGCACTGAGCGACACGGTGGGCCGCCCGAAAGTCAGCGTGATGGCCGAGCGCGTGCGGCTCATCTCGCCGTCGTGCCGCATCGAGGCGCTCCCGGAATTTTACACAAAGGCGAACGCCGCCGAGCTCCTCGCGCAGCCGTTCGATTTCGTCGTGGACTGCGTGGACCGCATGTCCATCAAGGCGCACCTCATCCACGAATCCCGCACGCGCGGACTGCGCGTGCTCACGTGCGGTTCCGCCGGCGGCAGGCGTGACCCGACGCAAGTGGAGGCGAGCGATCTCGGCATGGCGGGGAACGACGAGCTGCTGCGCCAAGTCCGCAGACACCTGCGCCGCGAACACGGCTGGCCGGCGGGCAGGGGCGGCCTTGCAAAACCGATGGGCGTGCCGTGTGTCTTCACCGGTGAACTGCCCGTCTATCCGCACCACGACGGCACCTGCGGCACCGAGCCCGAGAAAGGCGAAAGCCTGCGGATGGACTGCGCGAGCGGCTTCGGCGCGGCGACGTTCATCACGGGCACATTAGGCTTCGTCGCGGCGTCGGAGGTCGTGCGATTGCTGCTTCTGGCAGCGCGGGAAAATTAACCGCAGAGTGAGCGGGGACGCGCAAGGTTACCCTTCATTTCATCGGCTGCCGCAGAATGGTCTTCCAGCGCGTTGGTTCTGCGCGACGAATGTCGCTCAGGTAAATCTCGTGGTGCTTCCCGGCCAGCCGCCCGTAACTGAGGATATCCTCATGCAGCTTTTCGATTGTCGGCCCCTCTGCCGAAAATGGACCGATGTGCAAAATCTGAGCGCATTTGCCTTCTGAAAATTCTTCCAACCGCAGCTTATCCACGCCGGCGAGATTCTTCTTCTTGCGGATATCAGCAATGGCACCATAAATCGCTTCATCGGGCACGAAGGACGGCTGCAAAATCATCATCGTCCAATTCCAGTTCGCTTTGTCTCCCGCAACGAAGGCGGACCAATCATCAGCCCACCAGAGTCCTTCGAGCGGCATCACCGCATAGTCCATTTTCTCAGCGCCCTTCTTCATGGCAAACTTTGCCGTGTAAGAAACTGAGAACAATGCCGCGACGCCTTGCGCATATTCCTCGGAAGTGTTCGGGTCGCCTCTGCCGTCGATCATCAGATATTTAAACGGCGGGACGATGACGTGCGCGACGCTTTTTGCTGACGCTTGATACAACTGTTTCAGCTCTTTCTTAAGATCGAGTTTCTTCATAGGCGCTCGCGATGCAGGCCGAAATATATTTCAGCCCACCACATTCCGCAGCGTGCCGATTGAGCCAATCGTGATCGCGATCTCGTCGCCGTGCGCGAGCGTGAATTCATTCGGCGGCACGAGGCCGGTGCCGGTGAGCAGCACGCAGCCGGCGGGGAAGCCATTCTCGCGCATCAGCCAGCCGGCGAGTTCGTCGAAGGTGCGCTTCATTTGCGAAACGGCAGTCGCGCCGGAGAACACTTCGGCACCGCCGCGGCGGATGCGCAATTCGATTGCCGTCTCGCGCGGCAAGGGCTCGCGCACGACGATGCCGGGGCCGAGCGCGCAGCAGCCGAGATAGACTTTCGCCTGCGGGAGATAGAGCGGGTTTTCACCCTCGATGTCGCGCGAACTCATGTCGTTGCCGACGGTGTAGCCGAAGATTTTTCCCGCGGTATTGATCGCGAGCGCGACCTCGGGCTCGGGCACGTTCCACTTCGAGTCCGCGCGGATGCGCACCGCCGCGCCGGGCGCGACCACGCGATGCGGCGTCGCCTTGAAAAACAGCTCGGGCCGGTCCGCCGCATACACGCGGTCATAGACGCTGCCGCCGTCCTTGCTCTCCTCCATCCGCGCATCGCGCGAGCGCAGATACGTGACGCCGGACGCCCACACTTCCTGCGACTGGATCGGCGAGAGCAGTTCCGCCGGGCGCTCGACGGGCCTGCCGTAGCTCAGCATCGGTTCGAGCCAGGAATGCGGGTCCGGCTGCGTGAAGACGTCGTCCATCGTGATGTCGGCGATTTGGAAACAGTCCTCGCCGCGTTGCGCGATGATTCCGATGGGAGTGCGATACAGGGTGATGGGTGAGAGAGGCATCGCGTGGATGTCATCG
>Ga0105046_10012817_pt1 | contig 12998 bp, 10 predicted proteins | sample MAT03_FD_78385 | JGI IMG/M metagenome (GOLD analysis project Ga0105046, IMG submission 78385) | Freshwater microbial communities from Lake Fryxell liftoff mats and glacier meltwater in Antarctica - MAT-03 (megahit assembly) | ecosystem: Environmental > Aquatic > Freshwater > Ice > Liftoff... | reverse complement strand
CGACGACGGCCATCGCGCCGGTGAGCTTGCCCTCGACCCAACCCGGGTGCTTGTTGAAGATTCGGGCCGAGACTTCGGAATTGAGGAACGGCAAGGCGGCCGAGGCGGCGGCCATCCCCTGCAACATCGATCGACGATCCACGGTGAAATGCATGACGGACCTCGCAAAAAAGAGACGGCGCATCCGATGGTTAGATCGGACGCGCCGGCCGCGAGGATGACCGCGAAGACCAACTAATAGGCGTAACCGTGATAAACGGGGTCGACTTTAGGGATTCCCCATCTGTGACGCCATCGTCTGGAAGACCGCGACGTCATCGGGATGCACCATCCGCGAATCGAGCCCGCGCGAACGAGCTTCGCGGAAGGCCTGGGCCGCCTCGTTCTTCTTCAACAGCTTGTACTGAGCCAATGCCAGATGGAAGCACCGCAGAGACGTACGCGATTGCTCCAGGGCGAGATTCAAGTCTTCGATCGCACGATCGAGTTCGCCGCGAGCGATGTAGATGCGTGCCCGCGTGTCAAGCAACTCTCCCGTGGTGCCGGAAAGTTCGATGGCCCGTTCCACACACTTCAACGCCTCGGCCGTGGCCTCGGGGCGCGGGGCCAACATCCACGCGAGATTGTTGAGCGCGACCACATTGTCCGGCTCGGCCAGCAGAACTTCCCGGTAAATCGGCTCGGCGCCCGCGTAGTTCTGTTGCAGGGCGTGCAGCTCCGCCAGGTTCATCTTCAGGGGAATCGAATTGGGATTCTCTTTCAAGGAATCATCAAGCCAACTCTTCACCAGAAGGAAATGCTTCGGTCCCGCGTCGCCCACCCGCAGGACGGCCACGCCCGCGGTCGTTAGCCCGCGCACCGAGAGCGACGCCTTTTGAGTGGTGAGCAGATCCAACGCGGCTTGAGCCTGATGATCGAACGCCAAAAGCATCGCCATCGGCCCGGCCGATTCCGGATAGGCCTTGAAACTTAGCCGGTACTTTTCGAGGGCGGCATTCAGAAGCGGCTTGGATGACGCCAGGTTACGGCCGCCGGCCAGTCGCGCCAGTTGGTCGAGCATCTCGGCCGCGTGTCGGGATCGGTTGAGGGCGTCGAGCCCGCCCGCCTCGGCCGATTGCGCGTAGAGATCGATGGCTTCAATGGCCCGGGCCGCTTGATTCTTGAACGCGTGGTACTTGGCGAGCGACAACGTCGCCTTCGAATCGTTGGTCGCCTGCCCCAATCGCGTCAGAAACGGTTCGACCTCGGCGGTCTGGCCTTCGTTCAGGCAATCCTCGGCGAACGCGACGACGTAGTAGATGTTCGCTTCATCACGTTTCATTGCCCCGCGTAACGACGCTCGGCACTGGTCGCGATCGCCCGCCATCCGGTGGAACTGGGCCAGGAAGAACCAGTCGCGGGCGGACGCTTCGGAGTTCTCGGCCAACGTCTTTTGAATGACGATGGCTTCTTCCAAGATCTTCTTGCGTTCTCCGCCATGTAGATGCCGCGAGGCGGCCGCGAGTGATTGCGCCCGGGCACGCTGTTCATCCAGACCGCTGACCTTATCGCTCACGAGCGCCCGTAGAACCGCCACGGCCTGTTTGCGTTCGTCGGTCTTGCCGCGGCCGAGTGCCAGCATGGCCCGGTTCCGCTTCGCCCAGACCACGTCTTCGGGCCGAGCCTTGGTGTCTTCGGCTAACTTGGTCAATACCCCCTCTGCCTCGGTGAGCTTGCCGCGAGCCCCGTACATCCGCAGCGATGCCTCGGCATAGCGGCGGCGATCCTCGGGAGCCTTGAGTTCCGGCGTCCAGTCGGGCGTCATGCCGCGAAGCACCTCGCCACATTCGGCACATGTCAGCAAGTACGCTCGGTCATCGAGCGCCGTCTTGGCCAGCTTCAACGTATCTTCGGCCTTCTCCGGTTGCAGGCGGATGCGAAGGATCCAGGCGTCGATCAATTTCGGCGTCAATGTGCAGGCTTTCTCGGCCAGGGCCACCGCACTCGGCTTACGGTTCAACTTCGACTGAATCCGCGCCAGCCAGAGGAGCGACACGCCCGAGCGTTTCACAAGCGACTCGGCCATCGCGAGGCACGGGGAGAACTGTTCTTCGGTAAGCCGCATCGAGATCATCTCGATCATGCCGAGGAACGATTCCCCCGGAATACGCAGGTCGGCGTAGACCTGTTCCAGCCGTTTCTTGGCGCCCACGGCATCGCCTTGGCGATACAGAAAAGCAATCTGTTCGGCCGCGAGGAGCACATTGGCTCGTTCGAGTTCCGCGGCCTGGATGAACTCTTTGAGTGCCGCGACTTTGTCGCCCTTCTTCTCGGCCAGCCTCGCGGCCAGCAAATGCACATCGGCGTTGTCCGACGCCGACGCCAGCAACCGGCGGGAGAGGGCCTGAATCTCGGCAAAGCCTTCTTGCGTCGGTGTCAGAGCCTCGATCGCGCTCAACGCTTCCGCCGTCAGAACAAAGGTTTCATCGCCGAGAGCATTCAGTTCCTGGCGAATTTTGGATCGCAGGGCGGCATCGCTCGTTCGCAAGGCCACCTGCAACAGAGAGCGGCGCGGCGCCTTATCGCGGGGCGACCGATTGGCGGCTTCCTGATAGATCTTCTTGACGCTCTCGCCGTCGCCGATCGACGTGGCGAAATCACCCAGGCCATTCAAAACCCGAGTTTGATCGGTCTCCGGCATCAATTCCAGATCGCGGAGCTGCTGACCCACGCGTTCGAACGCGGCAGGCTGCCAGTCGACCGCCCAGACCCGTGCCCGCGCCAGGCGGAGTTCCGCCTGCTCGCCGACCAGCGTTTTCGCTTCATCGAGTACGTCGAGCGCCAAGTGCAGGCCTTCCGTTTCCAGGGCGATCGCGGCCAGCACCGACCAGATGCGGGGATCGTTCACATGTCGCCCGGCTTCGTTACGCAGCATCTTTCGGGCCGGTTCGTATTGCTGACGGGCCATGTTCAACTCGGCCGAGAGCAACAGTGGTTCGACCGCATTTGGATGTTTCTCGCGCAGGATGCGGATCGCATCGGCCACGAACGTCCATTCGTTGGCCGAGTTCTTGGCTCGCGCCCGGGCAATCTGCAACCGCCCCAGCATCACCCGGGTCCCCAGGGAGGCAAACGGCGAACGGGAGGCGATCGTGTATTCCTTGATCGCCTCATCAAGCTCGCCGGCCGCGAGATGCATCGAACCAAACGTGAGCCGGGCGTTGACATGGCCGGCGTCGATCGCCAGCACGCGTTTGAGGGCTTCCGTCTGGGCATCGCGATTGCCGAGCCGTTCGTGGCAGACGGCCATCAACGCGTTCACCTGGGCTTTCAGACCCGGCATGTCGACGGCATCGGTGCGAAGGAGTTCGAAGAGCGCAAGCGCCTCGGCCCATTTCTCCTGCTGCATCTGCAATCGACCGCGCAGGTAACGAACCTGACTCTCGCTTCCGGGCGTCTTTTCCAGCTTGCGAACGATCTCTTCGACCTTCTCGCGTTCGCCTTGTTGAATGAGCAAATCACCCAGCGGCGTGAGCAGTTCGATCGCCCCCGGCAATTGCTTCATGCCTTTTTCAAGACAGATGACCGCGGCCGGGAGATTGCCGCCCAGAAGTTCAAGCCACGACAGCGACCGATAAAAGCGCACGTCGCGATGGTGCAGAGCCATGCCGTCGCCCAGGGCCATGCGGGCCTTCAGCACTTCGCCCTTGCCCTGCATCAGTTCGGCCAGCATCAGCAGGCCGTCGGCATTCTCGGGATCGATCTCGAGCAGGCGTTCCAGATCACGCGTGCAATCATCAAGCCGGTTCTGAAATCGCCCGAGCCGAGCACGCACGAGATACGCCTCGCCCGCGCCAGGATTGAGTCGCACCATCTTTTCGATGCATTGCCGGCCTTCATCTAACAGGTTTTGCTGACGAATCAGCAAGTCAGCGAGAAGTTCGAAACTGCGGATACGCGTCGGGTCGAACTCGACCGCTTTTTCGTAGGAGACGCGAGCGTCATCCAGTTTATTCTGAGCCGCCTGGGCGATGCCCAGTTTTTCCCACAGCCCGGCATCGCGGCCGGACTCATCAAGCAACGCTCGGGCGTGCAGCATGGCGTCGCCATGCCGGTTCAGCCGCAGACAGAGATCGACGAGCTTGCGGCGAATGTCATGCCGCTGCGGTGCTTCGCGAAGAACACGCTCGTAGAGAAAGAGCACATCGGCCGCTTGCTTGCGAGTGGTTGGGCGTGAGAGAATCATGTCGCCTAGCTGCGTCGCGGCCTCGTGATCGTCCGGCCGGGCTTCGAGATACTGCCGCATGTAGTAAATGGCGTTATCGAGCCGGCCCGCCTCGGCGGCGTGCTCGGCCTGCCAACGCAGGGCGCGCGTCGTCCGGTCGGCCTGGACTTCGTGAATCGAGACGAGAGCGGCCGCGAAAAGAAGGATCGCGACGACGAGTCGAAGGAGTAAACGCTTGTTGATCGTCAGCATGAATAGCCCGTCCGTGGGTGCGTGCAGCCCCCGCATCGTGCGGGGAAGGATGAAGTCTATGATTTTCGAGGGTGGGCTGTCAACCGCGAATCAGGGTGCCACGCGCAGACGTGGCACCCTGGCTCACCCATGTTCAGGGTGGTTCCGCCAAGCCCCGACGAGCTTTTTCAAATTTCGTGCTCAACGGCTCGGCTTATTCGGGCGTTCGATCAATCCGCATTAAATGCCTTACACTGGCAACCGGGCTCTTCCCTCAATGAGTGCCAAATTAGTAGGACGTGGATTTGCCGCTTGGTTGGCCGTGGGCGATAAAAGATGCGGTACTGACGTTAGAGAATTTCCCGAGTGTGGCTGGATTCGTTCGCCTCATAAACGGCCGCTATCTCAGGGAAACTCGCGAGGATTTCGACAGTCGCGAATAGTGCGGATCGAAGCGACTCAGCCGCTTCCTCCGAGAATTGCCTATTGAAACGGACAGCGTCCTCGACTGCGTCCAGGGCGGTCGTCGCCCAGATTATTTCCCAGTCCACGTCAAAGACCTCCGCTTGGCTTCCTCATGGGTCACCAAGCGCCCTTCGTCGATGTCCTTTTGCCCGCGATTGAGGCCGGCAAGGATGGCAAATCGCTCACTGATCTCCGCCAGTGTCGCCGCCTCCGACATACGCCCCAGGGCCTCCGCGGCGATCTGTTTGTCAGTCCGGCATGGCATGTCAGTGGCCATGAACTCCTCCCGCTCGCTTTGCTGAATCCACTCAGTCTGATTTTAGTTCAGCGTCGATCAGCTTGCAAGAAACATGTTCGCCCAAGAGGTTCATGGGGCGGCCACGAGGATATTTGGTCGTTGCCGCCCCTGAACAAGCGATCGCCTGACTTTCACCTTACTTCTTGATGACGATAAAATCCGCGTCGCTCAGATTCACGGTAAAGGTCACCAGACCTTCGTCGTAATTGAACTCCAGCGTTTTCCCCGTTCGAATCGAGCGGACTTCTTTCGGTTGGAAGCCGACGCGGCAGGTCATCTTCTTGTTGACGACCGGTTGATTCCGCCAGCTGACGAGGGTGACGAGCGTGCCGGCGGCGTGATCGCGGACGACCGCTTCCACGCCGTCGATGTTGGCGAAGAACTCCAGATGCGCATTGTTTTTCGGCAACGGCAGGTGGACCAGGGCGTTCTCGGCGCCATAATAGCCGTCGGGAATGTAGAGCGTGCCGGTGCCGCCGCGTGCCCAGGGAATGGGCTTCAATCGCGTCTTCATTCGCTCATGGCCGGGCATCGAGCCGACCGCGAATGTCGTTCCCTTACCATGGGTGTGCTGGGTGATCGCGGCCGAGCCGTCTTCCCACTTGCCGACGACCTTGGCTTGATCGGGCGTCAGAGCCTGCCGCATGGCGACCATTTCATGCTTCGCGTCAAACGCATCCAACGTACCGATGCTCGGCAGAAGAGGCAGCTCCAGTAAAGTGCGAATCACCACGGCATTCTTCTTCAGCGTCGCTTCCTTTAGGCCGAGCAGCTTGAGCATCCCGCTCTCGGGTTCGTCGTACTGGTTGCGGATGCCAAGGCCGGCACAGGCGTAAAGCGTGCCGCCGTCGCTGACCCAGCGGTCGAGCTTCGGGAAAATGCGCTGATCGACCCATTCACCCGCGAAGTAGACGAACTGATACTGCTTCAACACGTCGCTGTCGACGATGTCGTCTTCGGTAATGACGTCGACGCCCGTGTTCATGAGCGAGAGGTAGAGCATCTGTTGCTCTTTACGGCAGAGGATCTGATTCAGTTTGGTCGGGGCGTTCTGGCAATCCTTGGCGAACGGGTCCTGGGTCTTGTCGACCATCAGGCGGGATTCGTTGAAGTCCGTCGCCTTGCCGGTGATGACGGCAATCTTCGCCGGCCGTAGTTTGCCTTCCGTGAGATACTTCTCGACTTCAGCACAATCGAACATGGCCTCGGAGAGCACCTGGAACGTTTCGAGACGGTTCCAGGAGACATAATTTTCCGTGAAGCGCTCGGCCGGGCCGACCCAGAAGTTATCGATATGCTTCGCCCCGAAGGCGAGGCTCAAGAGGGTGTTGCGGCGGAGCATGGCCGGGTCCTGGCCGGGGGCGTGCGGCATCACGTACATGTGAATCGGCTGGTTGTGGTACTTGGTCGCGCAGCGCATCTGCGCGAACATCCACGACAAAATCTGAGGGGCTTCGGGGACGGAGAAGATGTAGTCCTCCGCCCAGAACATGCTCATGCCCTGGTGCTTGAAGATGTCGACCCACTGATAGATCGGCCCGTAGCAGAGCGCGAGATGATGCGGCGAGTAATTGGCGCCCGTCAACACCTGGGGGCCGAAGAGCTTCTTGGCCTCGTCCGTCATCGCCCGATAGGCGGCAAAGCGTTCTTCCTCGTTGAACAGATTCGAGTGCCAGGCCAATCGGCCTTCGTTCGTCAACTTCGCATCAGCGGGTTCGACGCCCAGGTCGATCTTGGTGAGCTTCTTCGCTTTCAGCCAGTCGACGAACTTGGCGTTGAGCTTCGGATCCTTGTAGTTGATGCTCCCCAGGCTGATCTCGTCGCCGAAACTGATGACGCGCATCTTGTCCTTGTCTTTGGTCGTCTCGGCCAGCTTCTGAATCGCGGGGATGTGCGGGGCATGGGCGTAGAGGCCGTCGCGTTTAAGATGGTCGTACTTGTCGGGCAGGAGAGTGTTGTAGCCGAGGGCGTCCTTGAACGTGTCGACCCAGTCTTCTGGCCCGATGAAGGAACCGTAGAAGGCGATCTCCTTTGGCTTGCGGCCGCCGTTGGAGCGCCGCCAGGTCTTGCTGGCGGCCACGATCTCCTGGGCGTGTTGCTTCGCCGGCTTCACGACCGCGTCCTTTTTCCAGGTGATCTCGAGCGGCACCACGGCCCAGTCGCCTTCTTGCAAGGTCATGTCGCCGACGATCTCTTTCTCCGCGTTCGCACCTTCCCGGGCGAACTGGACCGAGAAATCCTTGCCAGCCCCCAAGTTCAGTTTCAAACCTTCGTCATGAACCAGACGCACGAACGGACCGATGTCGATCCACTCGCTCGTCTGGCCGGCATCGACGGGCTTGGCGGGTCCGCGCAGGGTCGCCCCGCCGTACTGCGGTTGAAAGTGCCCTGCCCTGGTGATGTTGAGAACGGCTGGCTTGTCGCCCGTATTCTTGAAGCGAAGATACAACTTGGTAGCCGCCAGAGCCTCGAACACGAACGGAGATCCAACCTGATAGGGTTTGAAGCCTTCGTAGGAATCTTCGAGCTTCGTCGTCAAGATGACAAAGTCGACACAACGGTTGCCCGCGGGCTTCGGGTTCGCGATGGCGGTCAAGCGGATGACGGCCGGCCCGGCGGTCAGTTCAGCCGTAGCCGTTGGTGACTCGGCACAATCGTGATCGACACCCCAGGGCCACCAGCATTCATCACTGACGGCCGAGAAACTCCAGAACCGGTTCGGCGTGCCCTTTTTGCCGTAAACGTGTTTGAAGACGCTCTTGCCGCCTTGCAGCACTTCCACTTGATGTTGATAGTTGAAATACGGCGGTGCTTGATACTTACTCCAGACACGGTACTTGCCCGCCGCGGGGACGGTCACCTTCATCTCCGCGACCGACTCTTTCGCCTCGGCCGGGGCGAGCAGGCAGGCGCCATGCGTCATCCACATGCCGCCATAGGTATGGCTGCCATAACTCTCGTCCTGCGGGGCGAGCCGCCAGCCGTTCTTGTCCAGCGGAGTGAAGCGCTCGCCCTCGGCAATAATGATCTCCGCGGGGAGGAGGCCGACAGCGCCGAGTAGACTGAATAACGTGAGAATCCATTTCATATCGGGAATTCCTGATTCAGATGTCGGAGGTTGAGCAACCAACATATGATACGAACTCGCCCGCCGCCTAAGGGGACTACGCTTCTCCAGAACGGGTTCTCGCCATACAACAAAAGTTAATCGAACGACCCCGATCGATCGAGGATGAGTGGATGATTCCCTGGGAAGACATCTGGCAGTATGTTGGCGTGTTCACAGCGCTTGTCATCTCGGCGTTTGGCGTGCCCATTCCGGAAGAAGTGCCGATTATCACAGCCGGCGTGCTCGTCGGCAAGGAATGGGCCAATCCGGATTCGTGGCTAAAGTGGTGGATCATGCTGCCGGTCTGCATTGCCGGCGTCGTCGCCTGCGATGTGATCCTGTACGTGATCGGCCGCAAGTGGGGCGCTAAACTACTGACCAAGAAATGGGCTCAAAAACATATTCTTCCCCCCGAGAAGCGGGAGAAGATCGAGAAGAACTTCCACGACTACGGCATCGTCATCTTGCTGGTCGCCCGTTTTCTACCGGGCATCCGTTCGCCGATGTTCATCATGTCCGGGGTCATGAAGCTGCCGTTCAAGAAGTTTCTGCTGGCAGACGGGCTCTACGCTATTCCCGGCGTCAACCTGCTCTTCTGGCTGTCGTATTGGTTCACGGATCAGTTTTTGAAGGTGTTCCAAAAGGTGGAGGGCCAGAAGCCTATTGTGGTGGCCGTCATTCTGGCGGCGCTGAGTGGCTTCTTGCTCTACAAGTACCTGTTGCACCGTCGCGTAACGACGGGCGATCCAAAAGATCTGCCGGTGATCGCCAAGCAAATGGTGACCATGAGCCACCACCTTCACCTGACGCCGGCCGACATTTCTCCCAAGTCGCCGCCTTCAGAAGGCGAACCGCCGTTGAAGCCGGCGGATGAGAAGGGTTAGATTCTAACTGAATTGACTGGCGAGCCGAATGCTCGCCAGTCTCCCGCCCATCTCGTTAGCGAATAACGGAGTAGGTGTCCAATCCCTGGCGTCGCAGTTGAATTTCATACATCGTGGCCGTGTCGGCGGGGAACGTACCGTACCTGATCCACGGATCGTGCGGGCAGTCTCGGTAGTATACCGTGCCGACCGGGACATAGGGTGCAGCGACGATGACCGGTTGCCGATAATAAGGATTCACCGGCGGCAGCCCGATGCCAAGGCTGAGCGAGAAAGCCGGCGCGGGCCGACCGTAGTAATTGTGCGGAGCAACCGGGCCGTAAGGGCCATGCTGATGCGGGCGATGGTAGGGGTCGGCCTGAACGGCGGAGGTCGTCAGGAACAGGCCGGCGGCGAGCAAGGCGGGAATCAAGATTCGCGTGCGGAACATGGGACACCTTTGAGGGTTTTGGGGGCTTTCGGTTGGTCGGGCCTTTCGTGGCCTCTGACATCGGGAAAACGAGAGGCCGCCCCAGACTTGCGCGGAGGATTCACGGGCGGTGTTCAGTCAATGCCCCGCATAGACCGGACAATCGAATCTTCCGCACGGCCGGTCCAGGAGGTAGGCGATGACGGAGGCTCTCCATCCGCTGCGTTTCGAGCCGATCTTCAAGAAGGCGATCTGGGGCGGCGACGCCCTGCGGCCGATGTTCGGCCGGAAGCCGCCGACGGAAGCCGAAGGCGAGGCCTGGGTCGTCAGCGATCAGGGCGACAACCAGAGCCGGGTGATCGACGGCCCCTGGAAGGGACAGACCCTTCGCGATTTGATGCTTCATCATCAGCGCGAACTCCTCGGCGACAGCCCCCCTTCGAACGGCCTGTTCCCCCTCCTGCTCAAGTTCCTCGACGCTCGCGCCCCCCTTTCGGTTCAGGTCCACCCCAACGACGAACAGGCCCGACGGCTCGATCCGACCGGACCCGGTCTGGGCAAAACCGAGGCCTGGTTAGTGCTCGACGCACAGCCGGATAGCCTGCTCTACACGGGCCTGCGGCCGGGCATCACCGCGAAAAAATTTCGGGAGGCGCTCACCAGCGACGAACTGCCCGAGGTGATGCACGCCTTTCATCCGCAACCGGGCGATTGTCTCTTCCTCGAAGCGGGCACGCTCCACGCCATCGGGGCCGGGCTCTTGCTCTTCGAAGTCCAACAGACGAGCGACATCACCTATCGCCTCTACGATTGGGGCCGCATCGACGCCAAGACCGGCCTGCCGAGGCAGCTTCACATCGAGCAGGCGTTGGCCTGCACGAACGTCGAACGTGGAGCGTGCAAACCGGTGAACCCTGTCATGATGGGGGACCGCGAACGGCTGGTGGAATGCCGTTACTTCACGCTCGATCGCATCCGCTCGGATCGGCCCTTCGCGGTGGGGCAGGCGAACGTTTGCAAGCTCGTCGTCTGTGTCGACGGCTCGGCTGAAGTTCGGCACGCGGGAGGCCGCTATCCGCTGACTCGTGGCGGCGTCCTGCTCTTCCCCGCGTCGATCGGCCCCGGCGAATGCATCCCCTCTGGCAATGCCACCATTCTTGAATGCGGCATTCCTTGATAGAACATCTCGATGAAGTTTGTCGATCTGAACAGCGATGTGGGCGAGGCGGCCGGGCACGACGCGGCTCTCATGCCCCTCATCACCTCCGCGAACATCTCCTGCGGCGCGCACGCGGGCAGCCCGGCTGAGGCTCGTCAAACTCTGACGCTGGCTCAGAAACAGGGCGTCGTCGCGGGGGCGCATCCCGGCCATCCCGACCCCGCGAACTTCGGCCGACTTGAACTTCCACTCGATCCCGACCGTGTCTTCGAGAACTGCGTTTATCAGATCGGCGCGCTCGCTGGCCTGACTGCAATCTCCCAGATCCCTCTGAAATACATCAAACCGCACGGCGGGCTCTACCATCAGGCGAACCGGGAAGAACAATACGCCGACGCCGTCATCGCGGCCGCCTGCCAGTTCAACCTGATCGTCATGGGCCTGCCCGGTTCCCGGCTCGAAGAACGTTGCCGGGGTCGTTGCGAGTACGTGGCCGAGGGCTTCGCCGATCGCCGCTACCGGCCGGATGGCACGCTTGTGCCGCGTGATCAGCCCGATGCCTTCGTTGAAGATCCCGAGGAGGCGGTCGCCCAGGTGGAACGGCTGTTGAACACCACATCGATTCGCACGATCTGCGTTCATGGCGACAACGTACACGCGATCAGTTTCGTTCAGGCGCTCCGCACGTCCCTGCAGGCGAAGGGGTTCACTCTTCGAGCATTCGCATGAGCCTGCGCATCCTGCAACCGGGAACTTTCAGCCTGCTCGTTGACCAGGGCCGGCCGTGCACTCGGCATCTCGGCCTGCCGCTGGGTGGCGCGTCCGACCGCGGCGCGTTTGCGCTCGGCAATGCTCTCGTCGGCAACTCTCTCGACTCGATCGCTCTGGAGATCACGCTGTCGGGACCCGTTCTCGAAGCGGAAAATGACGTCTCCGCTTGCGTATTCGGCGCGCCGTTCAGCATTCACGTCTCGGGCCAAACGCACGAAGCCGGCAAAGTCTTTCAGATTCGTCGGGGTGAGAAACTGGCGATCGGGGGGGCCAACCGCGGAGCTCGGGGCTATCTCTGCGTTCAGGGGGGATTTCAAAATACCCTGACGGCCGAGGCGACAAGGCTGGCGGAAGGAACGCTTCTTCAATGTCGGGCCTCGTACGGGGCCGGTCGCTCGCTCGAATCAGACGAATCAGCCGTTCTGATCGACCCGGACGCGCCCCCGGACACGCTCCGCATCGTTGATGGTCCGCAGGCGGATTGGTATCCCGGTTCGAAGTTTCTCGAACAGACCTTCACGGTAACGCCTTCCAGCAACCGCATGGGCGTCCGCCTCGACGGGAAGCCGCTTGTCCGCCAGCCGCGGGAGATGATCTCGGAGGCGGTCGCGCCGGGGGCGATTCAGGTCACCAACGAAGGCCTGCCGATCATCCTGGGCGTCGACGGCCAAACGATCGGCGGCTATCCCAAGATCGCCCATGTCATTCGGGCTGATCTCGACCGGATCGCTCAACTGCGGCCGGGTCGTACTCTCCAATTCCGGCGTGTCACGCTGGCCGAGGCGGAAACCTTGGCTCAAAACCGCCACCTCGCCCTTCAACGCTGGCTCACTCGCTTGCGCATCTTCGTTAATTGACCCCTCCAATTCGATCTAGCGTTACTCGCCATCTCGGGTTATGGAATCCGCTGCAGTCGGTGTAACGCTTCGAACGGAGAAGTGCCATGAATCGCGTTTTTCTGATAAGTTGCCTCGTCATGACTTCAGCCGGCGGGCTCGGTTACTGGGTCGTTCGTGAAACACCGGTGAAGCCTCCTGTCGCAACAGATGATGTCCAACCAACGCCGCACGTGAGCCTTCCAGCGGCGGAGACCGACCAGCGCTTTACCTCGAGCAACGACGGCGAAGTCATCGATCTATCACGCGTCTTCGAACCGACGGGCGATGAGTTCGACCTGAGGGCGTTCCTGGCAAACTTCGAACCGGAACAGTTGCCGCAACCGCGAGAGGTGGTCGTGAAGATCTGGCAGGCGCCCGATTTTTCGAGCAAGACGTCGAAGACCCATCTCCCTGCTGCTGCCGAGGAAGAATCATCCCTCAGCGAACTCGAACAGGCGCGCCGGGAACTCGGCGGCGCGGTGCGGGAAGTGCTCCACGACCTACGCGGCCTATTCAAGCCGTTGCTGCGTGACGAGCCTGCGAAAAACAAGTGATACGAAGGATGTCAAGGATGCCACACATTCGAGAGG
>Ga0105046_10012814_pt1 | contig 12999 bp, 13 predicted proteins | sample MAT03_FD_78385 | JGI IMG/M metagenome (GOLD analysis project Ga0105046, IMG submission 78385) | Freshwater microbial communities from Lake Fryxell liftoff mats and glacier meltwater in Antarctica - MAT-03 (megahit assembly) | ecosystem: Environmental > Aquatic > Freshwater > Ice > Liftoff... | reverse complement strand
GGGCGGAAAGCAACCACGATTCTTCTGCCGGAAAGGGACACACCCCTCTCCAGAAGAATCCAACATGTCCAGAAGAATCCAACATGTCCGGAAGAAACGAACCAAAACAGAAGAAATGTCGTTCTTTAGAACGTCTCAATACTATGTGATCGAGCTTCACGTAGATACCCATCTCACCGTGAAGCACGTGCCAACCATCCACTTGAGCAGGTAGTTGTCACCGTTGAGTCTGGTGGTTGCCTGATCAATCTTCGCATCGAGCCGCGTCTCAACCTGCTTCAGTTCCTGACGGCAATCCGCTACTTCTTGATTTGCGTAAGCGAGCGAATGAGCGGTTCGACGGCTTGATTCAACGCCTCGTAACCCGCATTATTGAGATGAAAATCGTCGAGCTGATACTGCGCCTTCATGCGGCCATTCTCCGCGAAAATCGAATCGGCGTCGAAGAAAGTGATGTTCGGCTGATTGAGCTTGCGAATCTCGTCGTTGATTGTGTCCCGAACCATGAGTGAGCGATCGGACCAGAAAAGTCGCCGCTTTAAAGAGATGTCGCCAAATGGGTAGATCGTGCTGACGATCACGTGGATCTTCGCATCCGTCAGTTGCTTGATGATCTCGGCGCGATTTGCCCGCAGCCGATCGGCAATTTTCTGTTCCTGATCGGGCAGAGCACCGATCGATTTGAGATCGTTGTTCCCAATTTCCAGATAGACGACGTCCGGCTTCAGGTCCAAGACGTCGCGCCGCAATCGGAGCAGCAATTGAGCACTGGTGTCATTCGACTGACCGCGATTCACCATTTGGCAGCCTTGAACGACCGGAAGACGATGCCACATATCGATCCGCGATGCGCCCGCGAAGACGACTCGCTTTTCTCCCGCTTCAGGCAGTGATAATTCGGCATTGAGCTTGGCGAACCGTTTTTCGGAAGTTGGATCGAGCCGGACGGACTGCGCGGCTCGATACTGCTGCCTGGCCAAGTGGATGAGAACGAGGTTTCCAGAAAGTGAGATCAGGAGGAGCGAAACGAGAAGAATGTACCAGCATTTCCGGCGGAACATATTCGATGACTCTCTACGGCAACTTGAAGAATAAAAGGCGGATCATGACGGCGACAACCGACGTGACGCACGTGCCGCCGATCCACTTGAGCAAGAAGTTGTCACCGTTTAGTCTCGTTGCCGTCTAATCGATCTTCGCATCCAGATTCGCTGCGACCTGAGTGATCCGAGAGTCCAACTTCGTTTCGACCTGGGTGATTCGAGCTTCCAACTTCGTTTCGACCTGGGTAATTCGAGCTTCCAGTTGCGTTTCGACTTGCTTCAGTTCTTGACGGACTTCTTGGGTCTTATGGTCGATTCGAGTTTCAAGCCTTTTTCCCATTTGCTCGATTAGTCTCTCCAGGTCGGAAAAACCTTTCCGCATCTCAACGCCAAGCCGTTCGAGTCGGTCGTTAAATCCTTCAACCTGCTCCTTGGTCGCCACGTTCTCGAGATTGACCTCAAGCGCTTCAGCCATGACGCCAGCTTGCGCCTCGGCTTGCTTGTCCGGAACGCCGGCTTCCTTGAGCTTGTTCGCGTACTTCAGGGTATCGAAGGCAATCGCGGGCATCGGATCCGATTCTCCAATCTGGAAGATCACTGGCGTTAGTATATCTCGGGCGTTCGCGAGGTGAAAGGGATTTTGGACGGGAGCGCACCGCTTCGAAAACCCTGTGCGTAGAACTGGTTCCGCGCGGACATCAACACCGTGATTTTGGGAGACCGTGAAGCCAGACGTGTATCGAGCAATGTCGACTTACGCGGGCGGAGAAGTGGTGAGTGAATAGGAAGAGCCCGCAGCGCAAGCAAGGGTCGTTGGTTCCCTTGCCTGCGCTGCGGGCTCCTGCTTACGCGGCCGCGCGCTTGAGGGTCGTCGGCGGATCCTGCCACTTGCGGAATTCATCGACGAACTGTTGGACGGCTTCGTCGGTCTTGGGATGGCCGCAGAGTTGCGGGAAGAACTTGGGCGGAACGGTCAGGATGTCGGCGCCAGCCTGGATGGCCTCATTGATGTCCGCGATGTGGCGGATGCTGCCGACGATGATCTCGGAGGACGAGTTCCACGAGCGGAACGTGGCGGCCGTCTGGGATACAACGTGGCCCGCGTCGTAGCCGATGTCGCGGATGCGGCCCCAGAAGAGGCTGACGTACTTGGCGCCGGCCCGGGCGGCCATGATCGCTTGGTTGTACGACATGCAGCAGGTGCAGTTGACCGGAATGTTGCGGCGAGCGAGAGCCGCGATGACGGTCAGTTCATTCCAGCCGATCGGGATCTTGACGTTCAGGGCCGGGTAATCGCCGAAGTCGTTGACGAAGTTCTCAGCCTGTTCGAGCATCTCCGTCGGATCAGTCGAATAGACCTCGACGGAGAGCGGGATCTGGCTGTCGTACTTCTTGAGCATGTTGATCATGTCGCGGATGTGCTCGCGGAAGTCGCGGCGCTTCTCCTTTGACATGATGGCGGGATTGGTGGTGACTCCGCTCGGGAAGCCCCGGCGCAGGCAATCTTCCAGTTCCGCAAGATTCGCGGTATCGACGAATAATTTCATAACCGAGCCCCTCCCTGGGAAAGAATCCAGTCCGCGGCCTCGGGAAGATCGCGAACAATTCGATCAGGTTGACATCGCTCAGGACCGCTGAACGGCGTGAGCACCAAAACAGTCTGACACCCAGCGGCCTGGCCGGCGACAATATCGCTCCAGCGGTCGCCGACCATGTAACTTTTCGACAGATCGACTCCCCACTTCTTGGCCGCCTCGGTCAGGAGGCCCGGCTTGGGCTTCCGGCAAGTGCAAGAATCGGCATTATCGTGATAACAGGTCCAAACTTCCCGGACGGGGAGCGTCCGGCGGACCAGGTCGTTCATCGCCTCGACTTCTTCGCGGGACTGTTTCCCGCGGGCGACATCGGGCTGGTTGGTCGCCACCAGCAGCGTGAAGCCAGCCTCTTCTAATTCTCGAGCAGCTTCCGTTACGCCCGGGAGGAATTCGAACTCTTCAAGCCGTTCGGGCGGATGCGTGACGCCATTGCGGGCGATGGTGCGGTTGATGACGCCATCGCGATCGAGGAACACGGCTCGAAGAGTTTGCTTCATGGTTTCATCCATCACGCGGCGACTGATTCACACCGGGTTTCCATCTGCTTGACCGCGGGGTGCGAAATAATCAAGTGCAGCACGACCGATTGCATGGCTTCGGAGTGCGGCGTGACGTTCGACGGATTCACCGTCGGGACGATGATGCAGCAGTCGGCGACCTTCGCGGTGTAGCCACCGTCGCGGCCGACGACGCCCGTGATCGTGCAGCCGACCTGGCGGCCGTACTGCAGAGCCCGTACGAGGTTCGGGCTAACGTTCTTCTCGAGGTTGCCGCCGCCGACGGAGAGAACCATGAGCATGTCCTTGGCCAGCAGCTTGCTGCCGCGGAGCCACTGAACGAAGACGGTCTCCCAGCCTTCGTCGTTGGTGCGGGCGGTCAGCTCCGAGACGTTATCGGTCGGGGCGTACGTTTCGATCTGGCCAATCTTGCGGAAGTCGTTGACGGCGTGCGAGGCATTGGCCGCGCTGCCGCCGACGCCGAGCACGAAGAGTCGGCCGCCGCGGGTGCGGAGGTCGGCAAGTTCAGTCGCCAGCCGCTCGATGGCCTGGACGTCGAGCTTTGCGAGAACCGAAGTCGACTCGGCCAGGTACTGTTCCGTAAATGACATCTACATCTCTCCCAGGGTAATCAGGCGGCACGCGCCTTCAGGTACATTTCGGTTTCGACCAGTCCCGCAGGCGAGCCAATTTCGTAGAAACGCTTCGACACTTCGAAGCCGACCATTCTTTTTTCTTCGACCAAGGCGCTGTACAGGTCGGCCAGATCGAAGTTCTGGTTGGCTGGAATGCGTTCGACGGCCTCGCGATGGAGCAATCCCAGGCCGTAGTCGATGTGGGCCATGTCCGGGTGCGGCATCTTCTTGCTGTAAAACTTCAGCTTGCCGTCCTGGAACAGCACGTTGCTGCGATCCCAGCGGTTCTGATTGGCGAGGACGGTCATGAGGGCAAGTGCATTCGAGCTCCGGAAACGTTCGAGGATGGCGGGATACTCGACATCGAGATACGAATCGCCGTAGAGAACCCAGAAGGCTTCGCCCAGAAGCGGCAAGGCCTGACGGATCGCGCCGCCGGTGCCGAGGAGCTTGGGACCATCAAGCGAGTAAGTCGCCTCGATGCCGAACTTCGATCCGTCGCCTACGTGGTCGCGCAGCTGCTCGCCAAGGTGGCCCAGGCAAAAGACGACGCGGCGGATGCCGTTTTCACGAAGCAGAGTCAATTGATGATCCACGAACGGCCGGCCGGCGACGGGCACCATCGACTTGGGCACTTGCGTCGTGATCGGCCGCAAACGCGTGGCGAGGCCGCCCGCCAAGATGGCGACCGGGAGATTCTCGAGCGTCTGTACGGTCGGCTTTGCCATGATCATCCTTTTCGAAGGACCAATTATTGCAACAAGGTCCGGGTGCCTTCGAAATCGAAACGGAAGCGGACTTCTTTCAGGCCGGCCTCGGTCAGCACTTTGCGCAGGTTCTTCTTTTCCTCGGCAAGGAACATGAGGAACCCGCCACCGCCGGCGCCGATGAGTTTGCCGCCGAGCGCGCCGTGAGCCCGAGCGAGTTGGTACCACTCGTCGATCTTCGGGTTGCTCATCTTGGCGCTGCGTTTCTTCTTCGATTCCCAGTGGACGTTCATCAGGTCGGCGAACCGGACAAGGTCGCCTGATTCGAGCGCCTCCTTGCTCTGGTAGCCAAGATCCTTGATGAAGTGGAGATTGTCGGTCATCCCCGTGTCTTTCTTCTTCGACTGCGTGTCTTGTTCCGAGAGGATTGTCGAAGCCGAGCGGCTGTAGCCGGTGAAGAACAAAAGCAGGTGATCTTCGAGATCGAGCAGGGTTTGATCCGTGACCTGCAAGGGCCAGGCGCGGACTTCATCGTTCGGCATGAATTCGAAACAGGTCAGCCCGCCATAGGCGGCGATGAATTGATCCTGCTTACCGATCGGTTCGCCGAGGCGATCGATCTCGATGTGGCACGCTTCCTCGGCGAGTTCGCGGGGTGACACGAACCGGCGCTGGAACGAGTAGAGTGCCTTGAGCAGAGCGGTCGTGAAGCTGCCGGAGGAGCCGAGGCCCGTGCCGGCGGGAAGATCAGCGAAGCTCGTGATTTCGAGACCCTTCACCGGCACGCCCGTCACGCGGAGCGATTCGCGGATGATGGGGTGCTGAATCTCTTCGAGTGTCAGCACACGCTCAAGCTTTGAGTACTTGATGATGAGTTCATCGACGAACGTCTGGTGCAACTGAATGCCGACGTACTTATCGATGGCGGCGGCGATCAGGAAGCCGCCGTGTTCGCGGTAGTAAGAAGGCAGGTCGGTGCCGCCGCCGCCGAGCGAGAGTCGAAGCGGGCTTCGGGTGATGATCATGCGGCCCTCCGCGCCGAGGCGTCGGCGTAAACGCGTTCCACGATGTCGAGGGCGGCTAGGGCGTCGTCCAGGCCTCCCAGCGGGGTCGCCCCCGTGCGGATACATTCGATGAAGTGGTCGAACTCTGCACGCCATGAGCCGTCTTCGCCGGGGTACTCCCACATCGTGGTTTCCGGCGGACCCATCTTGGGCAGCATGTGGTAGTAGCTGAGCCGTTCGGTGCCATAGCTGCCGCCCAGGCCGTCGATCTGCAATTTGCCGTCGCGGCCGAAGATCTCGAAGCAGAAGAGGTTCTTCCACTCGGTGCAGGAAGCGTGTAGCCAGGCCACTTGGCCCGCTGGTGTGTGCAGGCAGAGGAAGCCGTTATCTTCAACCGGCATTTGCCAGAACCAGGTGCCGATAGTTCCCTCGACCCGGCTGAAGTTGCCGAGGAACCAGCGGGAGAGATCGATCAGGTGTACGCCTTGATCGAGCAGTTCGCCGCCGCCGGAGAGAGTCGGGTCGGCGCGCCACTCGCGGTCATACCCGAGCCGCCCGCCGTGCCCGTAGCGCGCTCGAACGTACATGAGAGGCCCGAGTGCGCCCTCGTCGCACAGTTCCTTGGCCTTCCAGAGGCCGGGATGAAAGCGGTGGTTGAAGCCGACCTTCACGACCACGCGATTCTTTTGAGCCATGCTCAAGATCGGCCGCAGTTCGGCGGCTTGCCGGCCCGCGGGTTTTTCAACCAACACGTGTTTGCCATGCCGCACGGCCGCTTCGGTCGCCTCGGCCAGGACCGAATTGATCGTCGATACGATCACGAGATCGATGTCGCTTCGGCTTGCCAGCGATTGAATGTCTTGCTCGACGGAACACGCGGGCGATCGGCTGGCCAGTCGTTCGGCCCGCGTGCGGTCGACGTCGGTAACAGCGACGAGCGTGTGTTCACCCAGAAAATTCGCACGGCGCTGGCCGATGGCCCCGCAACCGATAATTCCTACGCGCATCGGCGAAGTCCTCCACGATCTTCGGGGGTGATCCGTCGCAGCGTGAAGATGTCGGTGGCCGCGAGGGCGTCGCGAACATTCGGCAGATTCGCCCAGTCATCCCAGACGGCGCTCAGCAGGCGGCCGGTGATGCCGTCGCTGGCGCGGGAGGCGAGGAAGACGGCCAGGGCGGCGCCGCGCTCGGGAGCGGTGCCGCCGCTGTCGCGTTGTTTCAGCGATTTCTCGTAGAACTCACGTCCGACCTTTTCCGGGCCGGCAGCGAGGACGTCATCGAGCAAGCGGGTGTTCAGAGCCCCCGGCGCGATGGCGTTGATGTCAATCCCGTCGCCCTGAAGTTCATGGGCGAGCGTCTCCGTCAGGCGAACGACGGCGGATTTCGAACCGGCGTAAGAACTGAATCGCGGCAGCGGCGCGGTGGCCCCACCGCCCGAGAGATTGATGATCTTGCCGCTGCCCTGTCGTCGGAAGATCGGGATCGCGGCCCGGCACAGACGGGCGAGGCCGAGAAAATTGATCGTGAACGCTTCGACCCAGGCGTCCCAGTCGAGTTCCTCGAAGCGGCCGATCGGGCCGTAGACTCCAGCGTTATTGACGAGTACGTCCAGATGGCCGAGCTCCTTTTCGGCGAATGCGACGATCCGGTCGCAGTCATCGAAGTTGCCGACGTCGCCGGGGAGCGTGATGAGTTTTTGGTCAGGTGAGGTCACACCGGCTCGGAGTTCTTCCGCCGTTTGAGCCAACTGTTCGCGGCCGCGGCTGACGAGCACAACGCTCGCTCCCGCTTTCAGGTATTCCTGAGCGATCGCTCGGCCGAGGCCCTGACTGGCGCCGGTGATGAGGGCAGTTCGTCCCTGCAAGACCATGAGAGAAGAGTCCTTCCTTCTCGGGTGTTCGACACGAACGTGAAACGGGACACGCACGGAGCGGGGAAATAGCTGACACGCGGGTTTAAGTCAAGAAGAATCGGCATCGGCGAGCCGCGAGTTTAGCGAATTGGCGACATTTACCGATTGAAGGGGTTGATTCTGAAAGGAGGCTTTAACCGCGCGGGTTGGGGCAAGAGAGTTGATCTTGTGCGTTGGGGCAGGCTTGAGTACCCTTGTCGTCCGGCGTAGATGCGGAGACGGGGCATCGGAACCCCGTTCATTGGTTGGCTAACCAGGAACACGGATGTTTCTGACGATTTGGTGCATTCTGTTCGTCTTCGGGACCGTCTTGTTTTTCGGGACGCCGCTCGCATCGCTTCTAAAGCGTGGGCAGCCTCTCGATGAAGAGGATTGGCTCCTGACGCCATTCTTGGGTATGGCGTGTGTCGTCCTTTTCCTGCAGAACCTCGTCTACCTGAATTGCCCCATCAAACAAACCGCCTGGGTTGCCTGGTCGATCGGCGCCATCGGTTGGCTGGCTTGTCTATGGCGCGGTTCGCCGCTGGGGTCGCTTCGATCGTTTCCCGGCTGGGCGTATCTCGCGGCCGTCGCTGTGTTCGCGCTGCACGGTTTCGGACTCTTCGCGGTCCAGGCAAATTACTACGTCGGGCATGGTTGGCCGGATCAGATCATTTACAACTCGCTGGCACTCTTTTTCACCGAGTATCCGACTGCCGCCACCCTGAACGATACGAATATTCACGTGGCTGTCGGGCAGGCCATCACACTAAAGAATGACCGGATTGGTCAATCGGTTTTGCACGGCTTCCTGGCCTATTCCCTGGGTGTCAGCCCGAAGATTATGTTCGAGCCGTTGATCTTGATGACGCCTCCGCTGCTGGTGCTGGCGTTGAACCTGCTTGGTCGGCGTCTCGGCCTCACGCGTGGATGGGCGTTGGTTGCCTCGGTTGCCGGCGGCGTCATCCCGGCGGTGGCGACGATCCATTTGGATAGCTTCTTGTCACATGCCCTGGGCTTGCCGTTCCTCATTCTCGTGCCGGTCGTCATTCTCGATTGGTACAGCCGTCCGACGGTCGGCGTCTGGTTCCGCGCGGCTCTCATCGGCGCCGCCCTGGTGTCGATCTACACTGAATTCAGCCATGTATTCTTGGCAATCCTGCTGATTCACTCGCTGGGATACGCGATCTTGGGGCCGCGTTCGGCGTTCGTTTTGGCGGGTGGCCTCCTCATCGCGGCCGCGCCGGTTCTGCTCAATCCAGGTTTCGCGGAGCGCGGTTGGGACCTCATCCGGCGTGTCACGGCGGAAGGGGCGTGCCAGGGGACTTACCCCTGGGGATACCGCGTCGAGGGTTGGGCTCGAATCTGGCTGGGCGATTGGGTGGTGAAGGGTCCCGAACTACTGCGAGCGAAGGTGCGCGTGCTCACGATCTTCATCTCGGCCTTGGCCTTCATCGGGTGGTACCGCGGTTGGCGACAAGCATGGCGGCAGACCGTCGAAGGCGCCTCACGTTCGACATCGATTCTGTTTCTATCCGTGGGGGTGTTGGCCCTATTGCCGCTCGCGCTCGTGATCCGGGACGAATATCACGAGTATCAGGTCTTCAAATTGTTGTTGACAATGGGGCCGTTGTTCATGCTCGGGCTGGCAATCTTGCCCGCGACGCTTGAACGACGCTGGCGAGTCGCCGGCGCCATTCCCCTCGTCGGGATGGCCATTTTTGGCGGCATCAACACCGGCCGGATGGTCGCTGATTCGTACTCGGCGACGTCCATCGCCCGGACCAACGCTCCGCTGCTTCAAGGCGCGGACATGATGTGGCTGCAGGATGAATTCGAACGGATGCCGCCGAGCGCGATTGTGATCGCCCATTCGCATCCCCTGGCCGCGGCGCACCAAACGCAATTGGCATCGAAGCATGACGTCTATCTAACCACGCCGAGTTTTTTGGGTTCCGTCTCGGAGAAAACGCTCTCGTCGACGCGGATCTACGACCTGGCTAACCTGCCGGAACGAGTCAACCTCTTGACCATGAAGAACCTGCCGTTCTTGAAGATCGAGAACAACGATCTCGAAGATGTTTGGACAGGCGAAGTTTTTGAGTTGAAGCGAACGCGATCACGCCAGTGGGCGTTGTTGCTGAGCTTTACGAACCTGAACGGCGTTGACTCGAATCCGAATCAAGCGGGATTCTGGATCGGCGACGAACCGACGCGGATGTCGGTTATCGCCGGCTGCGCGGGGCGGCTCGTCATCTCGGGCGAGTTCGTCCGACGAGGGCTCAGCGGGTGGGATCTGTCTCACATTCCGATCGAAATTCAAGTCAACACGGCAAAAACTCGAGCGTGGAGAGGGGACGGTCCGAACACGTTGGCGATTGCGATACCCGCCGGACAAAGCGAGGTCTCCTTGCGAACATGGGAAGATATGCCTATCGATCGGGGTCCCTATCCCCGGCCCCGTGTGCTCGGTATCCGAGACGTTGAATTTCGATTCGAGGCGGGTGAATCGGTTCCGACGGAAGAGCCGCATCCCGCACTTAGCCGAGCCACGAGGTAACCCGTGCCGTTGACGTGGTGGTACATTCTGGTCTCGATTGCCGGCCCGGTGCTGATCGGCGTGCCGTTGGCTTGGGCGGCGTTCGGCTTCCGCGTGCTCGATCGCAAGGGTTGGCTGCTGTCTCCGTTTCTCGGCGTGGCGGCGATCGTCCTGCCGTTGCAGAATCTTGTCTATCTTGATCGGCCGATCGCGGGAACCGCGTGGATCATCTGGACCGCGGCCGGACTGGGGTGGTTGGCGATACTGCTGCGCGGGCAGGTCTGGGCCAGCGTGAAAAATATCCCCGTTACGACGTTCTTGGTCGCGCTCGGCGTCTATCTCTTTCAGGGTTACGGGTTGCTGAAGATGGGCGCTGAAGAATACGCGGGACGTGCTCGCACGGACCACTTCAACTACCTGGCAATCGCGGAATTTCTGGCAACTCTGCCCTACCACACTCCGCCGGGCGACGTCGTACTTAACCATCCCTGGATGACCGTAGCGGCTGGGCTAAAGAGCGATCGCATCGGCCAAAGCATCTTACAAGCGTTCCTGATGGTGACGACCGGCGGCAGTCCGCGCGCCTTGTTCGAACCGACGATTCTGCTGGTGACCGCCGGCACGGTACTGGCGGTAGTGTTGCTGGCTGAATTATTGGGCTTCCGTCCCCTCCACGCGAATCTGCTCGGAGCGCTCGGCGGCCTCCTGCCCGCGACGACTCTCTTGCATCTCGATTGTTACCAATCGCACGCCTTGGCCGTGCCGCTGTTGCTGTTGGCTCCTGTTTGGATTGATGATCTTATCCAACGGGTGGACGGCCCCTCGTTTATTCGCGGGCTACTCTTGTTCAACCTCACGGCCTCGATCTACACGGAGTTCGTGCCCATCTTGGTCGGGATGCTCGGGCTGTCGGTCGTGCTGGCTCTCGTGTTCCGTTGCTTGAACGCGCGCTTGTGCCTGGCCGTTGCCGGTATCGTCGCCTCACCCATCGTCGTGAATTATTTTTACGCGGTCGCGGCGTTCCTATCGATTGCGGGTCGAGTGGATGTGAAGGTGTTGCAGACTGTTTATCCGGACGCTCTATGGGTATCCGGTTGGGGTCGTGTTTGGTGGGGCGATCTCGCCGAGCATCGCTGGCTGCAAGACACTTCGCGAGCACGCATCGCGACACTCCTGCTTTTTGGGATCGGTTTGCTGGGCCTCGCTCGGTTATGGCGGCATGCCTGGCCATTGGCAGGGATTCCTTGGCGTGATGGCCAGACCTTTCGGCCATTCCTTCTCGGTTTGTTGGTTCTGTTATTGGCCATGTTGCCATTGCTCGTGGTCATGAAAGATAGTCAACATCCGTATCAGGTTTACAAGTTGCTCATCTCGGTCGCCCCGCTATTCGCGATTGGCATCGCCAGTTGGGGGTTGCATCGCGGCCGGGTAGCTCACGGGGCAACGCTCGGTTTACTCGTCGTGCTGACCGGCCTTAGCAGTTTCGCGACGTTGAAGATGACGCAGGCCATGACCAAGCCGCCCTTCGGGAAAAACGAGCTGGCGGCTTCTCTTCACACTCCCGACATGAGGCAGTTGAAGGTTCTCCTCGAACAGTCGCCCAACAAACAAGTGGTAATCGCGCCGGCTGACATTTACGAGAACTGGTGGCTCGCCTACTTCGCACGCTCGGGCGATGTCCGGGCAACCCAAAGCATGATGGGGCACGCCTACGGCAAGACCGTCCACGAACTCAACGCCCGGTTGCTTGACCTGAAACCAGACGCCTGGATCGTGACGCCTGTGGCGCGTTTGTTCCGGCAAATTCAGCCCGGGAACATGGCGGTGCGCTACGAAGGCAAGCAGTACATGGTCCGCGAGGCGCAATCAACCAATTGGGCTGTGCCGCTGAGTAGTTCCGCATTCAACAGCATCATCGAACAGGTCGACGGCCAACCGTTTCTCTGGGTCGGTTCCACGGAATTGACACTCGATTTCCTTGCCGGCGGCGAAGGCGAGATCGTCATCCGAGGCGAGTTCGTCTCAGGGTCGGCGTTGCCATCGACCACGCGACGCCGGTTGCGCTGGGCGACATCGCAAGGAATCGTCCGCACCCAGGTTACGAACGACGGTTGGAGTGAGATCGCCATCCCGGTCTCCGCCGGCCGCGTCGAACTCAAGGTCGCATGTCAGGATGCCCCAGACGAAACGATGAAACGCGGCGGCGACCCACGAATTATGTTGGTTGGCCTCAAAGGATTAGAAATGGAATTTCGACCGCGTAGCGACGACGCGGATTTCAAGCAACTCGCCCAACGCGAAGGAGAGATCGAGTGAAGACGAAACCGACATTAAGCCTGATTTTGCCGGCATACAACGAAGCCAAGTCGATCGGCGCGACAATCGATCAGATCCAGGGCTATCTCAACGACCGGGGGATCGACTATGAATTGATCGTCTCGGCCGATGGCGACGACGGAACACGCGAACAGGTCCGCGCGCGGGGCGACGCACGCATCCATGTCGTCGGCGAACCGCAGCGGCGCGGCAAGGGCCGCGGCATCCGCGACGGGGTCGCCATCTCCCGCGGCGAGTACATCGGCTTTGTCGACGCCGACAACAAAACGCCGATCGCTGAATTCGACAAGATGCTTCCCCTACTCGAAAAAGGCTGGGAGGTGATTGTCGGTTCGCGTGCCACGGCGGGCGCCCGGATCGAGACGCCCCAACCCTTCTACCGCCGACTCGGCTCCAAGGGCTTCGCGCTCATCATGCACATGCTGCTGGGCATGTGGTCGATCAAGGACACGCAGTGCGGCTTCAAATTCTTCCAGGGGAAGGTCGCCCGCGATCTGTTCCGGCGGCAGAAGATCGACGGTTACATTTTTGACGTCGAGATCCTCTACCTCGCCCGCAAGGCCGGCTACAAGATGGTCGAAGTCGGCGTCCGTTGGCGCGACGACGGCGACAGCCGGCTGAAACTCGTTTCCGGAAACTGGCGCAATCTGAAGGACCTCTTCCGCATCCGCTTCGGGAAGAAAGACCTCGCTCGCTCCGTTGAAGAAGCGCCTGCCGTGGAAGAGCTTCGTCGAGCGGCATAAGGCAAAGC
>Ga0105046_10012813_pt1 | contig 12999 bp, 18 predicted proteins | sample MAT03_FD_78385 | JGI IMG/M metagenome (GOLD analysis project Ga0105046, IMG submission 78385) | Freshwater microbial communities from Lake Fryxell liftoff mats and glacier meltwater in Antarctica - MAT-03 (megahit assembly) | ecosystem: Environmental > Aquatic > Freshwater > Ice > Liftoff... | reverse complement strand
CCGGCCGCGCCGGTGACAACGCACGTCATGATGGAAGCCGACTCGCGGGGTGGGTGAGGGAGAACTGTAACACGCGACGGCGGGGGTGTTCAACGCGGGTTTTCGCCGGAGCGAACGGCCGGAGTCGCGGGTGCACTTCACCGGAGCCGCTCCCGCCCGGGGTACATACGCACTCGTCCAGCCACCCTGGAGAGGAACTACGATGCGCCGGAGTTTGATTGCCCTCGCCAGTCTCGTTCTCGTCGCCGACGCGGCCTCCGCCGGAATGTTACCGTGGTCGTACTACGTCCGCTTCCAGGCGGCGAATGATGCCCAAACCATCTTGCTCGGCACCGACACCCGACCGGGCGACGGCGACGCGCCGCCGACGCCGGTGTTCCTGACCTACACGACCGGCGGGTTCGGGCCGTCGCGGATTAACTTCCAGACGTCCACCGGCACTGAATCGCTGTTCGAGTTCGGGTACGGTCAGTGGGAGGTGTCCGCCACGCCGCCCCCGACCGCGACGACGGCCGTGAATGCGTTCGACCTGTACTGGGGGTTCCAGGGGCCAACTGAGCACACGAGCGGCATCGACCGCGGGTCGATCTCCGCCTCGGACGTTTTCACGAGCGGCACCGGGAACTTCGTGCTGGGTTTGGATGAGACGCACGACATCATCCTGGACGGCCGGCAGGCGCTGGTGCGGTTCCACGCGACCAACGACGATGAGTTGTCGCGGATCACGATGACGGTGACGGGGTTGCCGCCTGTGGCCGAGACGCCGGAACCGGCCACCCTGCTGCTGGCGGGCGTCGGGTCGGCGTGTGGCGGAAGCGGCGGAAGTGAGGGCGAGCCCCGCCGTTCCGCTCGAAGGTGTATGCGAACCCGCCATACAGCAGCGGCGAGGACGCGCTCGGCATGGCCTTGGCCGCCGCCCACGCCACCCCGTCGCTTTCGGTCTTGCCGGCCTTCGGGGTGATGTCGCCCGTCGCCCCCGCCTTCACCGCGAACAGCGTCCCGCTGTTCGGCCCGCCGCCGCCCCCGAAGCCGCCCGGCAGACGGCCGTGGTGACGATCACCTTGTCGCCGATGACCAGCGGAGACGCCCACGCGACGCCCGTCACCTTCGCCTTCCAGGCGACGTTCTTGTCCGCCGACCACTCGGCCGGCAGGTTCGTGCCGGGCAGCACGCCGGTCCCGTTGGGGCCTTGGAACTGGAGCCGGTCGCCGGCCGTCGCGGCGGTGGCCGTCACCGCGAGGGCGACGAGCGCGAGGCGGAATCGCCGAACCATGAGGGTTGCTCCGAACGTGGAGGATGGGACCGCGTGGCATTGTCCGCGACCGCCGGTGAGCCGGGCTAGAGAAACCTGCGTGCCTTGTTGGCGTCGGCGGGATCGTTTAATTTGACAGTCACCCCACCCGCGTGAGGAATCCCATGCCCGCGACCGCCGCCGACCTGCCGCAAGACCTGATCGACCGAGGGATGCGACTCCCCCCCGACGCGAGGCGGAAGTTCGCCGCGCTATTGCTGGAAGGCACCGACGCCATTCCGGCGGGCGACCCGGAGTTGAAGGCCATGCTCACCCAGCGCTGGAATGACTACCAGAGTGGGAAGATCAAGGCGCTGACCCTGGAAGAATCCGACGACCGGCTCCAGCGGCTGTTGGAGGAATTGGAGCAATGAACATCCGGATTCTCGATGTCGTGCAGATCGATCTCGATACCACCGTGCGGCGGCTGAACGCCGAAAAGCACGGACTTGGCGCGGCGTTCGTCACGCTCTATCGTGCCGCCCGCACCGCCCTTCATTTAACCCCGCGTCAGTACGCGCCCACCGAAGACGGGCCGGCGGGGATTGAGACGCGGGAGGTGTTCATCGAGCGGTTCAACCAGCGGGTGATTTACGCGGTAACGGACGCCGAGGTCGTCATCCTGGCCGTCGTCCACGCCCACCGACTCCCCGGCGCATGGGCTGCGCGAGCCGAACAGGTGTAGCCCAATCATTCCTACCTGGAGTTTCCCCCATGCCCGCGACCGCCGCCGACCTGCCGCAAGAGCTACTCGACCAAGTGCGGGCGCTCTCGCCGGCGCAGAAGGCCGCGCTGCGGGTCGAACTGGACCCCGTTGAACAACAGGCGGGCGACCCGGAGACCGTGCGCGCCGCGCGGCGGGAGATGCTCGCCGCCCGCATCGGTGAGTACCAACGGGGCGAAGCGAAGGCCTATTCCGTGGAAGAAACGCTGGCCGCCATGGACGAGGCCATCCGCGAGGCGGAGGAGAAGCAGCCGTGAACGTGGAGACCCATGCCGCCGCCCGCCGCGAGTTGGCCGTCGCCGCGAACCGGTTGACGTTGGCCCGTCCGGGGTACGGGGCGCGGTTCCGGGAGGCGACCCGGAAAGCCCTCCGCGACATCGGCGAGACGCCGCACTCGTTCCCGCCGGACGAGGACGCGCCGGATGGGTTCGAAGTGCGGTACGTCCCCCTGTCGAAGTATTCGTACCGCATCGTCTTCGCCGTCCTGGAATCGACCGCCCTCGTCCTGGCGGTGGCGCACGACGGCCGCGAACCGAGATATTGGACCGAGCGCCTGCCCGCGCCCGCGCCGGAACCCGGCGAGGCGAAAGCCCCTGTCACCTGATTGGAGTTTCCCCCATGCCCGCGACCGCCGCCGACCTGCCGCAAGAGCTACTCGACCAAGTACGGGCGCTCTCGCCGGCGCAGAAGGCCGCGCTCCGGGTCGAACTGGACCCATCCGGCGACCCGGAGTTGAAGGCCATGCTCACCCAGCGCTGGGAGGACTACAAGAGCGGGAAAGTGCAGGCGATTCCGATTGAGGAGGCGAAAGCCCAACTCCGCGCGTTCGTGGAGGGGTTGCCGAAATGACCCAGCGCATCCTTCCGGACGCGCTCGAAGATACCCGCCTCACGGCGGCCCGGCTGGAACGGGAACGAGTCGGCTATGGGATCGCGTTCTCGGCGCTGTTCGACGACGCCGCGGATCGCTGTCTCGCCGCGCCATACCTGTTCGCGCCGACGGAGGACGGGCCGGCGGGGATTGAAACCCGTGAGGTGTTCATCGAGCGGTTCAACCAGCGGGTGATTTACGCGGTGACGGATACGGAGGTGGTCATCCTGGCCGTCGTCCACGCCCACCGCCGCCCCGGCTCATGGGCCGCGCGAGCCGAACAGGTATAGCCCAAACCCTCAATCCCGGAGTTCCTCCCATGCCCGCGACCTCCGCCGACCTGCCGCAAGAGTTACTCGACCAAGTGCGGGCGCTCTCGCCCGCGCAGAAGGCCGCGCTGCGGGTCGAACTGGATCCATCCGGCGACCTGGAGTTGAAGGCCATGCTCACCCAGCGCTGGAATGACTACCAGAGTGGGAAAGTGCAGGCGATCTCGCTCGACGACCACCTGCTCGAACTGGATCGTCGGATCGCGGAGCGGAGGGGCCAATGAACTCTCGCATCTTGCCCGAAGCGACCGCTGATACCGACGCGGTGGAATACCGTCTGGACCGCGAGCAATCTGGGCTTGGATTCGACTTCCTCTTGCTCTACCGGGCCGCCATCGCCGCGATTCGTGCTACCCCGTTGCTCAATTCGCCGACGGAGGACGGGCCGGCGGGGATTGAAACCCGTAGGTGTTCATCGAGCGGTTCAACCAGTGGGTGATTTACGCGGTGACGGATACGGAGGTAGTCATCCTGGCCGTCGTCCACGCTTACCGTCGCCCCGGCTCGTGGGCCGCCCGCGCCGAACGGGTGTAGCCGTGTCGCGGCTCGCCCCTTCCCCTACCATACCCTTTTGCCCTCCTCGCCCTCGTGGACCTCGGCATGAAACGCTTCCACCTGTGCGGCCTCGGCAACGCCATCGTCGATCTGATCGTCGAAGTCTCGGACGCGCGGTTCGCGGCCCTTGAGTTCGAGCACGGCACCATGCGGTTGGTGGAGGCGGACGAGCAGACGAAGCTGCTGGCCGAGTTCGCGGACACCGACCCGCGGCTGGTGTCCGGCGGCAGCGTCGGCAACAGCACCATCGCGTTCGCCCAACTGGGTGGCAAGGCGGCGTTCATCGGCGTCGTCGGCGACGACCGCTACGGCCTGCACTACCAGGGCGAGTTCGAGCAACTGAACATCGCGATGGGCACCCCTATCGTGGCGAACCAGGTGACCGGCACCTGCGTGGCGCTCATCACCCCGGACGCCGAGCGGACCATGCGCACCTGCCTGGGGGTGAACACGCACCTGTCCGGCAAGCACATCGCGTCCGACGCGGCGCTCATTGCCGAGTCGGAATACCTGTTCGTCGAGGGCTACCTGTTCGCCAACCCGACGACCGGCCAAGAGGCCATCCGCGAGGCGGTGAAGGTGGCCAAGGCGAACGGCACCAAGGTGGCCGTGACGTGTTCCGAGGCGTTCATCCCGCACGTGTTCGGGGACGCCCTGCACGCCTGCCTGAAGGAGGCCGATCTGTTCTTCTGCAACGCCAGCGAAGCGTGCGCCGTGGCCAACGCCCGCGACAGTCAGGAGGCGTTCCAGAAGTTGCAAGGGATCGTGCCGAACTGCGTGGTGACGGACGGCCCGGCCGGGGCGTACGTCCGCTGGCACGGCACCGAGCACCACGTCCCGGCGTTCAGTTGCACCCCGAAAGACGCGACCGGGGCCGGGGACATGTTCGCCGGCTCGTTCCTGTACGGCGTCACGCACGGGGTCGCGCCGGAGAAGGCCGCCCGCGCCGCCAACTACCTGGCCATGAAGGTCATCACCCAGATCGGGGCGCGGCTGCACGCCGGCGTCCGGGAATCGTGGGGTTCGCATTCCAAATAAGAAGTAAGAACCAACCACGGAGACACAGGGACACGGAGAAAACAAGAAGAGCGAATTCAGTTCCAAGAAATGTTCCTCTCTTCTTGTTTTCTCCGTATCCCTGTGTCTCCGTGGTTAGTCTTCGGGAGTACTCACAATGGCTCGGACGCGCACGTTCATCGGGGTGGATGTCGGCCCGGAGGTCCGCCGGGCGGCGGGCGACGTGCAAGCCAGCCTGGCACGCAGCGGGGCGGGGGTGAAGTGGACGGCCGAGCCGAACCTGCACGTCACCCTGCTGTTCCTGGGCGACGTGGACGACCGCGAGTTGATGAACGTCTGCCGGGTGGTGAAGAAGGCGGCCGCGACGGAGCCGCCGTTCCCGCTGTCCGTCGCCGGGGTCGGGGCGTTCCCCACTCCGCGCCGGCCGAAGGTCATCTGGGGCGGCATCACCGACGGGTTGGAGTCGCTCGTCCGCCTGCACGCCGCGATGGACCAACCGCTGTTCGACCTCGGCTGCTACCGCCGAGAGGAGCGGGCGTACACCCCGCACCTGACCCTCGGCCGCACCGACAGCGAAGCGGACGGGCAGACCCTCGCCGCCGAGTTGCCGAAGTACCTGACGTGGGCCGGCGGGCAGACGATGGTGGACGAGGTGCTGGTGTTCAGCAGCGAGCTGCGCCGCGGCACCCCGGAGTACACCGTCCTGGCCCGCTCGCCGCTCGGCTGATCTCGGAGTTCCAGATTCCAAGTTCAACGTTCCAAGTTGACACGGGCGAACCTGGAACTTGAAACCTGGAACTTGAAACCTGGAACTCGCGAGATGAACTTCCCCATCGCCCGTGCCGGACTGCGGTTCGCCGGCCGCGCCCGCCGCAACTGGCTGCTCCGCCACCAGCACCCGTTCAATTTCGGCATTCACCTGCTCGGCATCCCGGTCGCGCTGGCGGGGCTGGTGCTGTTCTTCCTCGTCCCGTGGTATTGGGCGGCGGGTACGCTCGCCCTCGGCTACCTGCTACAGTGGGTCGGCCACCGGGTCGAAGGGAACGACGTGGGCGAGTTCATCCCGGTGAAGCGGCTCTTCGGCCTGCCGGTGGTGGCGGTCGCGCCCCGGTATGTTGCAATTCCATCCGAGCCGGACGCGTGAGCGACGGTCTTCAAAAAGCACCGTCGCTCACGCGTCCGGCTCGGACAGCACGGCCCGGCGGTCGCCTCGTCCTCCCAAATTCGCAACCAGCCTCCCCCCTTGAGCTAATTTCGCCAGATTCCGCCGGCTCGCGACATTTCACTCGTCATTTTCGCGCCAGCCGCACCGACCGCTAAAGTTTCGCACCGCGCGCGGCCGATGTTCCGTGGTGAAGTCTCACGGTATCGGCGCGTTGGGGGATGCGCCGGCCGCGGACCGACGACGGGAGCGACAATGGAACGCAAGAATTGGTGGACCCGGTGGCGGTCGCGGTTCGTCGGCGGGGCCGTGCTTCTGGCCGGGACCGGCGGCTGCAAGCAGCCGGTGTTCCTGGAACCGGCCGACTGGCAGGCGTCGTTGCGGCCGGGCATCCCGCTCGGGCTGGAAACACAGCCGCACGAGCCGATCCTGCCGGGGTCGGACGCGGTGCGGGCGGCTCCGGCAACCGTCCGCGACTTCAGCCGCCAGCAGCGGCCGCTGTCGCTGAAGGAGGCGTTCGCCATCGCCGTGGAGCAGGGGAACGTCGGCAGCCAGGGGTTGAACGGGCAGGACAACTTCGGCCAGTTGCAGTCGTTCACCGGGCGGAACCTGAGCAACACGGACACCATCAAGGCGTTCCTGTATGACCCGGCCATCGCCCAGGCGGACGTCGAGCGGTCGCTGTCCAAGTTCGACGCCCGGCTGATCTCCAGCATGACGTGGGCGAAGCAGGATCAGGCCACCCTCAGCCTCCAGCAGAGCTTCAGCAACGGCGACTCGGCCACCCTGAGCAACACGCTGGCCAAGCCGCTGCCGACCGGGGGCTTGATCGGCATCACGACCACCCTGGCGTACCAGAAGTTGTCCACCCCGCCGGCCAACCAGCAGTTCGTCACCCTGTCCACCTCGTACGCGCCGCGGGTGCAGTTCCTGTTCGAGCAGCCAATCATGCAGGGGTTCGGCATCGAGGCGAACCAGGTACTGTCGGCCCACCCCGGCAGCGCGGTGCTGGTGCCCGGCCTGCGGACCACCGGACAGGGGACCGAGGGCATTCTGCTCACCCGCATCCGGGCCGAGGAGGCGCGGACGCAGTTCGACTTGTTCGTCAACACGATGCTGCTGAACGTGGAGACGGCGTACTGGAACTTGTATAGCGCGTATTACACCCTGTACGCTCAGCAGAAAGGGTTGGAGCAGGGTTTGTCCGGCTACCTATATTATCTGGCCCGGTCGAACGCCGTGGACAAAGTGGATCCGGCGAACCCGAAGGAGAACCGTGGCATCGACCCGCCGTACCTACTGCCGCAGGCGGAAGCGCAGTACCACACGTTCCGGCTGCAAGTCCTCCAGGCGCGGGCCGACCTGCTCAACGCCGACCGTAACCTCCGCGGCCTCCTCGGCATGAAGTCGGACGACGGCACCGTGTTCGTGCCGACCGACGAGCCGACCCGCACCCCGCAGCAGATGGACTTCGGCCTACTCTGGCAGGAGGCCGTCCGCACCCGCCCGGAACTGATGCTGGCCCGCCAGGACTTGAAAGCCCAGCAACTCAACCTGCTGGCGCAGAAGAACCTGCGGATGCCGGACATCCGGCTGTTCGCCAGTTACGACATCAACGCCCTGGGTGACAGCCTGACCGGCTCCCAGTTCGACGGGGTCGGGCAACTGAACAACGCCCTCGCCGGGTTGGCCGCCAACCAGTTCAACAGCTGGCAGGTCGGCATCCGCGGGGACATCCCGATCGGCTTCCGGGACGCCAACGCGCTCGTCCGCCAGCAGCAGTTGAACCTGCGGCGGTCGTGGATGCAACTGGGGGACTCGGAGCGGAAGGCGTACGAATTCCTGGTGGACGCCTACCGCCAACTCGAATTCGCCCAGGAGCGGATCACGGTGGCCCGGACGAACAAGCTGGCCCTACAACAGCAGGTGGAGCGGTTCCAGGGGCGGGTGGACGGGGGCATCAACACCTCCGGCGAATTCATCAACTTGACTCAGGCCCAGCGGGATCTGGCTCAGCGGACGGCCGACGAGTTCCGGGCGGTCGCCGACTACAACGCGGGCCTCGCGCGGATCGAGTACGCGAAAGGGACCATCCAGCAGTACGCCAGCGTGACCATCGCGGACGGGCCGCTCCCGCCGCACGTGCAGAAGAAGGCGGCCGACCACTTCCGCGCCCGCGCGGCGGGGCTGAAGTTGCGGGAACACCCGGCCTCGTCTTACGGCCAGTTGCAGACGGTGGACTTGAGCAAGAACTACCCGCCGACCTTGCAGGCGGCGCTCCCGGCGACCCTGCCGCTGGCCCCCGGAGGGACGGTGCCGCCGACCTTCCCGGTCGCCCCGCCGCCGCCGCTGCCGGCCCCGCCGAAGGACGTCAAGCCGCTGACCGCCGTCCCCGGTTCGGCCCCGTCGCGGGTGCAATCGTGGGACCAGTGGCAGGCGAAGCCGAACCCCACCGGGGGCAGCCTGCCGGCCTCGCTGCCGACGACGCTGGACACGGTGCGGCCGCCGACCGAAGACCTGCCCGGCAACCCGATCTACACGCAGCCGTCGTTCAGCCAGTACAAGGAAGTGACGTTGCCCAACCGCCTGCCGGCCGTGCCGTCGGCGACCCCGCCCCGCCTGCCGCCCGCTTCGGTCGCGCTGCCGACGCTCCCGCCGGTGCCGACGCGGTGAGGGGGAAATGCCGAATCGCATGGCAATCGACCTGCGGGAAGCCGGGACCGAGTACGGGGGTACTCGGTCCCGGCTTCCCGTCTTTCCCAAGAGGGAACCGCTCGGTCACTTCGCCTCGATGGCGTACAGGTTCTTCTCGCCCCGCAGGTACAGCGTCTTCCCGACCACCACCGGCGAGGCGTCGATGGGGTCGTCCAATTTGTTCACGGCCAGTACTTCCGGCTTGTCGCCGGCCTTCAGCACGACCGTGGTGCCGGTGCGGTCGGTGAAGTAAATCCGGCCGGCGGCGGCCAGCGGCGAGGCGTACAAGCTGGTCAACTTTTGCAACCGCTCGCCGGCCGTCAACACCTTGCCGGTCTTCGCGTCCAGCACCGTGAGCAGCCCGGTGTTTCCCTGGGTGAAGTACAGCCGCCCGCCATACAGCACCGGCGACGGCACATACGGGGTGCCCTTGCCGTACCGCCAGTTCACCTCGCCGGCGGTGCCCAGGTCGCCAGTTGAATCCAGCGGCACCGCGACCGCCGCCGCCCCGCCGTAGCCGCTCATCAGGTACGCCACGCCGTCCGCCGCGAGGGGCGACGGGATGGCGTTCGTCGTCATCCCGCCGACTTCCCAAATGACTTTGCCGCCCGCCAAATCGTAGGCCCGCGCCCGGTTGGTGGCGTTGACGATCACCTGCGTGCGGTCGCCGTGCGTCACCACCAGCGGGGCGTTCCAACTCGTCTTTTCGGCCCGCTTCGCCTCCCACTTCGTCTCGCCGGTGGCGGCGTCCAGCACGATCAGTTTGGAATCCGCTTCCTGGTCCCAGTTCAAAATGACCGACCCGCCGTGGACGACGGGCGTCACCGCTTCGCCCCAGCCGAGGCGGGTCCGCATCCGGCCGAAGTCCCGCTTCCAAAGTGGCTTGCCGTCGAGGTCGTAGGCGAACACGCCGAACGAACCGAACGACACATACAGCCGCTGTCCGTCCGTGGCCGGCGACCCGGCCGCGTAACTGTGCGACTTGTGGTGCCCCTCGTGCGGCACCGCTTCGGCGGCCGTCTTCCGCCACAGTTCCTTGCCGGTGTTGCGGTCGAGGCAGAGTACATCGAACTTGTAGAAGGTGGTCGGCGGGGTGGTCCGCGTCTGGAACTTGGGGGCGGCCGGCGGCAACTCCTCCGGCTTCGCCGCGCGGTCGGTCGGGATGGCCGTCAGGACGAACAGGCGGTCCCCCCAGACGACCGGGGTGGCGCTGCCCCGGCCGGGCAACGGCACCTTCCATTTGATGTTGGTGTCGGCGTCCCACAGGGTCGGCGGGTCGGCCGACTCCGGGGCGACGCCGTTAGCGGTCGGTCCGCGCCAACTCGGCCAGTGGTCGGCGGCCGGGGTCGTGGCGACGGCGGCGAGGGCGAACGCGAGCGCGAACGAGCGGACCATGGGAGTCGCTCCGGGGGTGGGGGTGCGGCAATACTGTTCGGCACGGGACTTGCGCCGTGGGGTGAGCGGGGCGTGTGTCGGGCCATTCCGCGAGGGTTTCCCGTGGCGTCCGCCCCCACCCGTTCTCTTGTCCGGGTTCGAGTACTTGGATCAACTGGACGGGTTACTCGCCCCGTTGCGGCCGGCCGGCACCGCACGCGACACCGCCGGCTGTTCTTCAACCCGTACGCCCAGCTCCTGTTGCTCTACTAGTTCAACCCGACCGTCACCAGCCTCCGCGGCATCCGCCAGTTCACCGCCCTGGAGAACGTCCAACGCACCTTCGGCGTCCGCCCGACCGGCCTCGGCTCGCTCGGCGAAGCCGCCCGCGCCTTCGCTCCGGCCTTGCTCGAGCCGGTCATCGACGAACTGGCGCGACGCGGCTCGGCCCGCCCCGACGCCCGAACGCCAGGCGCTGGCCGGCCTGATCGCCGTTGACGACGCCTCGGGCAGTGAAGTCGGGGGCTTCCTTCGTCACGAACGCGGGCATCGGGGACGGGTGTCGGGCCGGCGGCGCGAGTGCGGCCGGGAACCGTTGTCGTAGACAGACGGCGGGCGAAAGTCCGCCGCACATCGCCTTTCGGGCGCGGCCGCTCAGTCCGGATCGATGACCGGGCTGTCGGTGTCCGTCTCGCCCCGGCGGAGGGCCTCCCGCGCTTCCGTCGCCAGCTTCTCGTACTTCCGTCGAATGCGGGTCAACTCGCGCTCGCTCAACTCTTCCAGGTCGAGTAAGGCGTTGTGCGCCCCCTGCGAGGTGCGGATCAGTTCGTCCAGCTTCAGGTGGACCGCCGCCGCGTCGCGGTTCTGCGTGTTCTGGATGAGGAACACCATCAGAAACGTGACGATGGTGGTGCCGGTGTTGATGACCAGTTGCCAGGTGTCGCTGAACGCGAAGATCGGCCCGGTGACGCCCCACACCAGGAGCACCACGACGGCCAGCAGAAATGTGACCGGCCGGCCGGTCACCCGCGCCGACCACTTGGCGAAGCGGTCGAACCGGGACGGGGGATAACTTCGCACGGGGACCGACTCCGGAGAAGGCAGAGGCTCCGGATTGTGATACGGGCCGATCACTTCTTGGCGTTCAGGAACACGTCCATTTGCTGGCCGACATATAGTTGCGGTTGGCCGGCGGTGTCGAGGGAGTAGATGACTTGTAACACCCGCGTGTCCACCCGCTCGGTGCCGGCCCCGGTGAGCGACTTCTTCGGGATCACATACGGCTCGATCCGGACGAACGTTAGCGGATAGCTGGCGTCCGGGTTGCCGCGCGGCTTGGCCACGCCGACGAACTTCGTGTCGAACCGGGAGATGTCGTTCTCGTCCAGGTCCACCCGCACATGCAGGTTGCCCACCCGCCCCAACACGACGAGCGCCTGCCCGGCCACGTTGCCGACGAATTCGCCCGGCCGCACGTTCACCTGAAGCACCTCGTAGCGCACGTCCGCGTCGTCCGGCACCTCACGGCCGCCGGACGTGTCTTTCCACTGGGTGCGCGGGGCGAAAACGGTCAGCCGTTCCAACTCGGTCTCCGTCTGCCGCACTTGCGCGTCGGCCTGCGCGACGTTGGCCTCGGCGATCTTGCGGTCCGGCTCCCACGCCCCGGCCGCCCACAGTTTCAGGTCCGCCTTCGCCCGCGCCACCTGCGCGTCGGCCACCGTCACGGCCAGCTTGCGGCGGGACAGTTCGTCCCCCGACACCGCCCCCGGCGACCGGCCGGCCGCCTGATTCAGCCGCTCGTAGGTCTGGTTCAAGTCGTTCCGATTGGCCTCCGCCTCGCGGACCCTGGCCTCGAAGGCCGGGCGTTCCTCCTCGCGCGGCGGTAGCATGAGTTTGTGGTAGGTGGCCTGCGCGCTGGCCTTGAGCGCCAGCCGGACTTCCCGCTCGGCCTTAAGGCTGCGGTCGTCGAGTTCAAAGAGCCGCTCGCCCGGCTTCACCCGCTGGCCGGCGACGACGAACACCCGCTGCACCACGCCCGGCACGTTCGACCCGACGGCGATGTTCTCCGTCTCCGATTCGACCAGCCCGGCCCCGGCCAGTTGGTGGGTGTACGGGGATTTACCCGGCTCGATGGCCGGCGTCACCGGCGGCGGCTTCTGCTGCGCCTTGGTCATCTGCATGACGGCGAACGCGAGGGCCACCAGGGCGACCGCCGGCAGGAGATACCGCGTGAACATGGGGATACCCGTGGGGGAAATGTGACACCGACCCCAAGACGATTCGCTTACCACAGCCCGGCGGTTTCGGGGAACCCGAACAGGGCGTTGAAGTTCTGCACCGCCACCCCGCTGGCCCCGCGGATCAGGTTGTCCTCGCAGGCCAGTACCACTATCCGCCCCTTCACCACCTTCACGCACACGTCGAGGAAGTTGGTGTGTGCCGTGTCCTTGGTGCCGGGCAGCGTGTCCCGCACCCGCACGAACGGCCGGCCGGCGTATTGCGCCATGTATAGCGCCGTCAGGTCGGCTTCCGTCACCGGCTTCGTCGGGGTGGCGTAAATGGTGCTGAAGATGCCCCGGTCCATCGGCACCAGATGCGGGGTGAAGACCACGCTCACCGGTGACGCCGCGATGTCACTGAGAACCTGTTCGATCTCCGGCGTGTGCCGGTGTTTGCCCACGCTGTAAGCGGAAAAGTTCTCGTTGCACTCCGGGAAGTGCGTCGCCAACTTGGGCGTCCGGCCGGCCCCGCTCACGCCACTTTTGCTGTCAATGATGATGTCGTCGAGGCGGATGAGCTTGTTCGCCACCAGCGGGGCGAGACCGAGAATCGCCGTCTGCGGGTAGCAGCCGGGGTTGGCGACGAGGGTCGCGCCGGGCAGCTTGTCGCCGTACACCTCCGGCAGCCCGTACACGGCGTGCGCCAGGTTCTTCGGGTCGTGATGTTCGGCCCCGTACCACTCGGCGTAACTCTTCGCGTCCTT
>Ga0105046_10012811_pt1 | contig 12999 bp, 8 predicted proteins | sample MAT03_FD_78385 | JGI IMG/M metagenome (GOLD analysis project Ga0105046, IMG submission 78385) | Freshwater microbial communities from Lake Fryxell liftoff mats and glacier meltwater in Antarctica - MAT-03 (megahit assembly) | ecosystem: Environmental > Aquatic > Freshwater > Ice > Liftoff... | reverse complement strand
CCCAGCACCTTGTCCGGCGGCGAGGGCTGCCCCGGTGTGAGATGCGCAACCGCATGCGTGATGGCCATCAGCACCGCCGCAGGAGTCCCGTGGCCACTCACATCCGCCACGAGAATCCCAAGGCGCTTGTGCCCCGCCAGCCCGACGCCCAGATCAAAGAAGTCGTAGTAGTCCCCGCCCGCTCTGCGCGACGTCTGATAGTGCGTCGCCAGCTCCATCGTGCGCAGGTCCGGTGTCTCCCGCGGCAGCAGCGACAGCTGGATCTCCTGCACCGTGCGCAGCTCGCGATCAAGCGCCTCATACGCCTCCCGCAGCTCGCGCGAGAGGACCAGCGCCTTCGTGCCGCGACCAAAGAGGTTGCTCGTCAGCACCAGCTCGGGCAGCCGCTCGGGTTCGATGGGCTGATCCTCAAAGCTCGTGAAGACCACCATGTTGAGCGCGGTCCCGTTCTCATACTGCGGAATTGCGAGCAGACTCCGGGCGTGCTTGAGGTACTCGTACGCCGGGTCCGAGAGATCCGCACGGAACGAGGGCACGATCCGCGGCTGGTCGGCGTAGATCAGCTCGCCAAGGATGCCCCGGTCCAGCAGCGGAAGCTTCTCACGCTCGCGCCAGGGGTCGGGCTGCACGGGCCACAGCGTGCTCCGCGTAATCCGGTACTGCGGGGCCAGCAGGTCCCGCCTCGAGACCGAGATGGTGTGGCCCGGCGTCACCGTCCCGCGCATGCGCCGGCCGTACGTCGTCGCCATCTCCTGCGGATCCGTGATTGTGCTGATCTCGCGCATCGTCGAGACCACATGCTCAAGGCGCTGCTGCCAAGTCAGATCTCGATACCGCATCCCAACGCTCGTCGCGGCGTCGGGACCAGGATTGACCGGAAGAAACGAACCCGAGGGCACGGACGGCTGAGACATGACCCAACCGTAGCGCCGCCGCGAAGATCGCACGAACCACTTCTCGTGCCGCGCCCCTCCCGCCCGCATCAACGCAGCCTCTCTCCCGCACCACGCCGCACGCCACATTTCACACCACCACAACACATCAAACCCGCCGCGGAGATACCTTGAAACCATGAAGAGCATCACCCAAGCCACGCCGCAGTCACGCCCTGTCACCAGCGCCCACCAGGCCCCGCTCGCCGCGCAGGGCACGCCCGCCCCCGGCCCCTCGCGCCGCTCTGTCCTCGCGGCCGCCGCCGCCATGCTCGCGATGCCCCTGGTCGGCCGCGCCGCCCAGAGCACTCCCGCGCGCGCCGCCACGCATCGCGCACGCTCTCTCCGCCTTGTTCACATGACCGACCTTCACATCCAGCCCGAGAAGGGTGCCGACAAGGGCGTCGCGGCGTGCCTCTCGCACATCGGCTCGCTCCAGGACAAGCCCGACCTCATCGTCACCGGCGGCGACCTCATCATGGATGGGTTCGCCGCGGACCAAACCCGCTCGCGCCTCCAGTGGGAGCTCCTCACCAAGGCCCTCGCCAACGCGCCAGCGCCCGTCGTCCACACGCTCGGAAACCACGACATCTGGGGCTGGAACAAGCAGAAGAGCAAGAGCACCGGAGCCGAGAAGGGTTGGGGCAAGCAGCTCGCCGTCGAGACCCTCGGCATGCCCGCCGCGTTCAACGCGATGTTGCGCGGCGATTGGCGCATCATCACGCTCGACAGCACGCACGTGGACCCGCAAGACGCCAACGGCTATCTCGGCAAGCTCGACGAGGCCCAGCTCGATTGGTTCACCAACGAGCTCGCAGCCCCAACACCCGCGAAGCACACACTCGTCGTCAGCCACATCCCGATCCTCACCGTCACGTCAATCCTCGGTGGTCCGCGCGAGAAGACCACGGTCCGCGAGATCCTCGGCGGCATCATGCACGTCGACTCGCCCCAGCTGCGAAGCCTCATGGAGAAGGCCAACGTCCGTGCCTGCCTCTCCGGCCACACCCACCGAATCGACGAGGTCCACCACCGCGGCATCATCTACTTCTGCAACGGCGCCGTCAGCGGCTCATGGTGGAACGGACCAAACGCAGAAGCAACCGAGGGATACGCCATCATGGACCTCTACGACGATGGCTCCGTCGAGCGAACCTACACGCCGTATGGCTGGAAGGCGGTGAAGTAAGGCTAGCGCGCGTGCGGAAAGGCCGAACCGCCTTCCCCGCGTGCTAACCTTGACCCATGCCTCCTACCACAACATTCCAGGCTCCCAAGGGCCTTCGAGATCTCTACCCCATGGACGCCGCGAAGCGCCGCTTCATCACCGAGGCATGGCGCACAACTTCGCTCCGCCACGGCTTCGAGGAAGTGGACGGCCCGACCTTCGAGCAGATCGAGCTCTACACAGCCAAGAGTGGCGACGCGATCGTCTCTGAGATCTTCGGCGTCTTCAGCGGCAAGGACGAGGAAGAACTCACGCGCCTGACGCAGACGCGCCAAGCGCCCTACGCGCTGCGCCCCGAGTTCACGCCCACGCTCGCGCGCCTCTACGCCGCGCGCGCCGGCAGCCTTCCCAAGCCCACAAAGTGGTTCATGTCGGGGCCCTTCTTCCGCGCCGAGCGCCCCCAGCGCGGCCGCCTGCGTGAGTTCTTGCAGTGGAACGTCGACATGCTCGGCGATTCGTCGCCGCAGGCCGACGCGGAGGTCATCGCCTGCTGCGTCTCGCTGCTGCGAACGCTGGGCTTCACGCCCCAGGACCTGCGCGTCAAGATCAACCACCGCTCGGCGCTGCAGGAGTGGCTGCGCTCCATCGACATCCCGGAAGATCGCCACGCGGCACTCTTCAAGCTGCTCGATCAGCGCGGCAAGATGCCCGTCGCGGTCTTCGCGGCCGAACTCGCCAGCTTTGGCTTCACGCTTCCGCAGGCCGAGGTCTTCCAGAAGGGCATCGTCCGCGTCACGGTGGATGATCCCGCCGCGCCGCCCGCAGTGCCCGGCACAGCGCCCGGGAGCGTTGTGGATCTGACATACTTCTCGCACGCGGTGATGCCGCTGGCGCAGCAGCTCGTTCAGGCCGGCGTCATCGACTGGGTGGACTTTGATCTCTCGATCGTCCGCGGCCTCGCGTACTACACGGGCATGGTCTTCGAGGTGCACGAGGCCGGCGGCAACGAGCGCGCCGTCGCTGGCGGCGGCCGCTACGACAACCTCGTCGAGGTCTTTGGTGGTCCGCCCACGCCCGCCGTGGGTTTCGGAATGGGCGACGTGGTCCTCTCGCTCGTCATGCAGGACAAGGGCCTCTGGCCAGACGACGCTGGCGTCCTGCGCGCGACCGGACTCGCGCCCGATGTCTTCGTGATCAGCAGCGGCGCGCCCGACGCCGATGCGTCGCTGCGCCCGGTCGTCGCGCGCCTGCGTGCCGCGGGCCTCCACGCGCGCCACACGTACAAGACAACCAAGAACGTCGGCAAGCTCTTGCAGGAAGCCTCGGGCCTTCGGTCGCGCGTCGCGATGATCATCGAGTCCGTCAACGCGGCCTCGATCAAAGACCTCAATACCGGCGTCCAGACCGGCCCATTCCCGCTCGAAGAGGCCCTTGGAATGATCGGCGTGAAAATAGGCTAATGTTGGGTCGACCACTTGCCCCAAGGCCCGACCCCACAGACAATTCTGTTATGATTGGCGTCGCTCCCTCACGCACTCTGCGCAGGACCATGATGATGGTGCCTTCGCTGATGCTCGTTCTACTGACGGCACCCGACGCAGCATTGGCCCAAGGATTCGCAATTCTCGCGCCGGTCGCGATCCAGCCCGCAGCTTTGCCCCAGCCCGTCCAAGTTGGAGCGCCCGCGAGGCTCGACGAGCTGGTGCAGATGCTCGAGTCGCCCGACCTCTCGCTGCGCGAGATCGCCACACAGTCATTGAGGGACAATTCCCTCGTCACGCTCGAAGTCGTTGAGAAGTTGCTGCAAGAGGCGGATGGCAAGGCGCTGTCGCTCGAGCAGCGCGTTCGGCTCGAGACAATCGGGCGCGAGAAGTTTGTGCGGCGGCCTCGGGGCGCGCTGGGTGTCCAGTTCGGGATGCTTGATGACGGGGGTGAGGGCGTTGTTGTTGCGATGACGATCCGCGGCTTCCATTCCGCAGATGTGCTGCAGCCGGGCGACACCATCGTGATGATGGACACGACGCCGATCAATTTCAACGACGACGCGCGGGCCGCGATCATCTCGCACGAGCCCGGCGAGGTTGTCAACGTGCAGATCAAACGCCTCGGCGAGGCGATGAAGCTTTCCATCCGGCTTGGCAGCTTCGCGGCGCTGACGAACGCGGCGCGCCTCGACACGCCAACGATGGAGCGTGCCTGGGAGATTCGCCGCGCGAGGCAGGATCTCGCGCGGCCCACCAACCTGATTGATACCGGCCTTTCGACGAAACGATTCGGAAAGCTCGCGAGCCTGGCGATCGTTGAGCTTGATCGTCGCGCCGAGAAAGCGCTCGAAGTGGCGGATCCGCTCATGCCCGCCGCTACTCCGTCGCCCGGCGTCGTTGCTGGCGGCCAGCACCGGCGTCCGACGCTCGCGAACAACTTCGTGCTCAACACGAACGTGCAGGTCGCCGACCTGGCGCGCATCGAGCAGGAGATTCAACGCGTCGCCCAGCGTCTCCAGCGCAACAACGCCTCGCTCCTCACCGCCAAGCCGCAGGACCAGGGCGCGATCCGGCAACGCATCGAGTCCGACAAGGCCCTGCAGCGAGAGCTGATGAAGCATCGCGATCAGCTGCTGATCAACATGGGCGCAGGTCCCGGAGGCCCGAGGGTAAAGTAGGGGCGAAGATCAGTTGGCCAAAGGCGTAAGTGCTCTTACCTTCGTTTGGCGTCGGCCTCTGTGGTGCTCGGTTTCTGATTCCCGGTTTCTCTGCCATGGCTTGTGCGCTTCCTTCTTCGCCTTTGAGTTCACTGCCCGGCGGCGTGCCGCGGCACACGTTCCCTGCGCGCCTGCGGCTGACGCACAACCTGGAGTTTGACGCGGTATACGGCGCGAAGATGAAGAAGGTTGGCTCGGGCGTGATCCTCTTTTCGTCGCCGAACGAGAGGCCGCACGCGCGGCTTGGGCTCTCGATCGGGCGTGCCGTTGGCAACGCTGTGATGCGCAACCGGTGCAAGCGGCTCGTGCGTGAGGCGTTTCGATTGATGCAGCATGATCTGCCAGTGCACGAGCGCGGCGGGTACGACCTGATCGTGGCGCTCCGGCGCGCGGACCTGCCGGAGCTCTCGCGGCTCTGCGGCGTGCTGCTCTCGCTCGCGACAGAGAGCCACCGCGAGTGGGAAAAGCGCCGCGCGCGGGGCGCGATGAAGGACGCGGCGGGCGCAGCGCCGCCCGCAACCGAGCCATCGCCATGACGCGCGGGTGCGAGCGTCACGATGGGCATGGCGATCATCACGCGGCGTGCGCGCCAGAGCCGCGCTTGGGTGGTGATGTGGCCGCGCTTCCGTTGTGGATGCGGATTGGGAACGCGCCGTTCATTGCGATCATCAAGGTGTATCAGTTCACGCTGTCGCCGATCATGGGGCGCGCGTGCCGCTTCTGGCCGACGTGCTCTTGGTATGGGCTTGAGGCGTATCGAACGCGCGGCCCGATCGTTGGGACTTGGATGACGGCGTGGCGGATTTTGCGGTGCAATCCGTTCGGCGGGCATGGATACGACCCGGTCCCGCCGCGCGAGGTTGGTGGTGTTGTGCAAGACGCGAGTGGCGCATCAGACGCGCCGATCACATGTCCAGTGCGGCCTTGATGCGGCCCCAGCTCTCGCGCACGGTGGCGTCCGCCGCGCCCTTGAGAAGTCCGACGGGCGCTGCCGCGACGAGTCCCTTGCGTTCGGTGACGGCGGCGGCCCAGTCGATGCGCGAGCCTGCGCCTTCGGGCGTTACCTTCATCGTTGAGGCGACGGTCATCGACATGCCGATGCCTGTCGAGACGGTCTTCATCAGGGCTTCTTTGCCCGGGACCGTCTGCGTGATTTCCATCGTGAACTTCAGCGTGCTGCGGATGAAGGAGAAGCCGGGCTTCACGACGCCCTTGAGTGTGGTGTCGTTGATCTTCTCGGCCGAGACGAGATCGGGGATGCAGCCCTTCAGCGCTTCGGGGCTGATGAGGAACGCGTACGCCTTCGCGGGATCGGCTTTCACGATCTCGAACCCGGAGAACTCAAGGCCTGATGCGTCCGCCATCGTGCAATCTCCTCGATCAAACCGGCATGCTCACGGCCGGGCAGCAGGGTAGCGAGCTGGGAAGTGGGAGTCCGTGCTTGTGACTCAGGCCATCGCCGCGGGGCGTGGGTTTCGCTTGCCTTCGATGCCCTTGCCCAGGTCGATGGGCTTGCGTGTGATGCCGAGATCTTCGAGGGCGCTGTGCGCGGCGGTGACGCCAGACATCAGGACCATCGGAACGCCGGGGCCCGGATTGGAGCTGCCGCCAGTAATGTAGAGGCCCTTGAGGACGCGGCTGCGGTTGCGGGGCTTGAAGCCGCCCTTGAGTTTGCCGTGGGAGGCGAGGCCGTAGATCGCGCCGCCCTCGGCGTTGTAGAGGCGTTCGATGCCGCCGGGCGTGAGGCTGCGCTCGATGACGATGTGCTGCTCGATGTCCTTCATGCCGAAGCGCTTGAGCTTGTCGATGACGACAGGACGGTACTGCTCGAGCAGGCCGCCGTTGCCTTCCCAGGTCTGGCCGGGGCGGAGGTAGGGTGTGTGGATGAGGGCGTAAAAAGCCTCGTGTCCGGCGGGCGCCTGGTTGGGGTCGGTGCGGCTGGGGGCGGCGAGGTAGATGGTTGGATCGCGAGCGGGAACGCCGCGGGTGTAGATGTCGCTGAACTCTTCCCAGCTGTCGCGGCTGAAGAGGAAGTTGTGATGCGCGAGGTGGTCGTACTGCTTGTTCAGGCCGAGGTAGAGGACCAGGCCGGAGCAGGCGGGCGTGTAGCTCTGGGCGATGGACTCTTGCTCGCGCTTCGCGCGGTTGCCGGAGACGAGCGTGCGGTAGGTGCGCTGGACGTCGCAGTTGGAGACGACGCTGCCAGCGTGGATGATGCGGCCGTCTTCGAGCTCGACACCGGTGGTGCGGGTGCCGTCGTCGAGGATGCGCTTGACGCCGACGCCGGTGATGATGTCGAGCTTGCCGGGGCCTTGCTCGCGTGCGATCTTCTCGAGCGTGCGCGCGACCATGCGTGTGCCGCCCATGGGGTACCAGCAGCCGTGGTCGACCTGTGCCGAAGCGATGAGCGAGAGAATGGCGGGCGCGAGAAAGGGTGAGGAGCCGACGTACTGGAGGAAGTGCTCGCACATCTGGCGGACGTGGGGCTCGTCGATGTGCTTGTGGAGCGTGCCAGCGACGGTACTGTGCATCCGCATCGCGAGGACGTCCTTCAGGAGGCCGGGCTCCTTGGGCGGGGAGAACACCATGTCCGAAACGCCGCCGAGGTCCTTGTAGAAGAAGACTTTTTCGGAGAGGCCGAACATGCGGCGCGAGTAATTGACGAAGGTTCGGAAGCCGGCGCCAGCGTTCTTGCCGGGGAACTGCGCGTCGAGGCGCTTGGACATGATGTCGAGGTCGCCAGCGAGGTCGATGACGGTGCCGTCCTCGTAGTGGCAGCGCCATTGTGGGTCGAGGTTGATGAGGTCGATGTAGTCCTCGACCTTGCGGCCGGATCGCCGCACGATGCCTCGGAGAACCTGCGGCATCGTGATGATGGTGGGGCCCATGTCGAAGGTGAAGCCCTGCTCGGAGAGGACGTTCATCTTGCCGCCGAGGTGCTGGTTGCGCTCGACGAGCGTGACGGGGACGCCATGCGTTGAGAGTTCAACGGCGGCGGCAAGGCCCGCGAGGCCGGCACCGATGACGACGACGCGGGCGTCGCTGCTGCGATGAGTGGCGTGCGTTCCGTTCTTCTGACCATCTGCTGCGCTGACCATCGGGGGCCTCTGCTTTCTGTTGTGCGAGCAGAAGCATACGGAGGAGAGGGGCGAAGCGGGCGAGGAGAGGCGCGGGGGCTGGGCACCGGGGGAATTGGGGGAAGTGGAGTCGGGTCGCGATCGACTTAGAGTGCTTGGCGAGCGGCACGAGCAGCTCGTCGGGCTGCGGAAGACAAAGGCAAAGTTGGATGTTTGCGGGGTGTTTTCCGGGGGTGTCGTCGCTCCGCTCGCTCCTTCACCGCCCGGCTACGGGCGATCAGGCCTTGGGCCTCTCAGGAAAATGCTGCGGAGAGTTGAGGTACCGGAGGCTGAAGAGAGACGTCGCGGAGTGTTGTGGTACCCGAGACACTCTGTTATTTCTCTTAGTCAACGTCCGGCGAGTTTCATGAGTGCCCAGGTTGCTAGTGCGGCCATTCGTGGGCCGGGGGCGCTGAGCGTCTTCGAGACGCCGTGTTTTCCTGTGGAGATGTAGATGGGGCGGGTCATGTTGAGCAGGCCTTCGACGCCGCGGGAGAGGCCCCAGCCGGAGTCGCCTCGGCCGCCGATGGAGACTGCGGGGTGGGCGGTTGGGAGGATGGCGTCGTTGATGGTGACGTTGGTGGCACCGAGTTCGGGGGCGAGTGCTCGGGCGCTGGCGATGTCTCTCGTGAAGATCGACGCGGTGAGGTGCTGGTCGCAGCGGCGGTGGAGGCTGAGGGCGTAGGCGAGTGTGGGGACGAGGACGACTGCGAGCGCGGGAGCGAAGTGGCGGCCTTCGACGAGGGGCGTGGCCATTGGGCAGTCGATGATGGCGGTGGCGCGGACGGAGGAGCCGTCGCGCAGCGCGGGCGGATTGGGGCCTGCGGCGTCCTGGCCACCGTCGGCGATGGCGGTGGCGATGAGCTTTTGGAAGGTGTCCGCCGCGGCGTCGTCGATGAGGCGGCGGACGGGGGCTTTGGCCGCGAGGGTGCGGAGGGTGGAGACGAAGTCGGGGTAGGCGGATTGATGAACGAGGGCGCGGCGTGGTCCCATGCAGGTCTGGCCGTGGTTGATGGTGACGGCGGCCCAGATGGCGCGGGCGGCCTTGGCCGCGTCGGCGTCTTCGAGGACGAAGGCGGAGTCGCGCCCGGAGAGTTCGAGGGTGCAGGGCGTGAGGGTTGGGGCGAGGGCCTGCGCGATCTCGCGGCCGACGGGCGTAGAGCCGGTGAAGAGAACGTGGTCCAGACGGCGCGCACCGGAGGCGTGCTCGGCGAGGAGTTCGGCGCCAGCCTCGCGCGTGGGCTGGGTCCAGTCGAGGACGCCCGATGGAGGGAGGCCAGCTTCGATGGCGAGCTCGAGGAGACGGAGCTGTGTTTGGGGGGCCTTTTCGCTGGGCTTGACGATGACGCGGTTGCCCGCGGCGAGGGCTTGGACCATCTCGATGCCCAGGAGCTGGATGGGATAGTTCCAGGTGGCGATGATGGCGACGGTGCCGAGGGGAGCGCGCTCTTCGATGATGCGTGTGCCGGAGAGCCACCAGGGTGTGGACCGGATGCGGCGCGGGGCGAGGAGGGCGGGGGCGCGCTTTTCGAGCCAGCGGCACGCCGCGAGGAGGGGGAGGAGGTCGCTCATCACGGCCTCGAAGCGCGGGCGGGCGACTTCGGCCTCGGCGAGGGTGGTGAGTTCTCTTTCGTGGCGGGCGAGGAGGCGGCGGAACTTCTTAACCCAGAGAAGGCGGTCGCGCATCGGGGCCCAGGCGGGGATTGGGGCGAGCGGGAGCGAGGCTGGTTCGGGGGCGGAGGGAAGCACGAGGAAGGGTATGGAGAAGAAGGGACTGGAGATTGGAGGGCAATCAGGGCAATTGCATGGTCCGAGTTTGATCCGTGGCGAGCTGTGATTGTCTGGTGTGCGTCACGAGCAGCCCGTCGGGCTGCGGGAGACGAAGGCGAGATTGAATGTTTGCGGCATATTTTCCGGGGGTGTCGTCGCTTCGCACCGCTCGCTCCTCCACGCGCCGAATACGAGCGATGCGGCCTTGGGCCTCTCAGGACGATGCTTCGGAGCGGCGTGGTACCGGGGCGGCGACGAGGATGCGAGGTATCGCTGATCGAATTTTTGATAGCCGTCGCGGAGAGACCAGGCGACTACTGGCCCAAGCAGCAACGGGTGGGAGGAGAGTTGCGATTCTTGAATGCCGCGTGCCGATTGGGGCTGCCGAATCCTTTGGGTTGGTGGGTTCGAAGGTGTTGGCTACGCTGGGAAGAACTCATGACCACACTTTCGCCTATCGGAACTTCCTCTGGGTCGCCGCCTGATGGCTCGCCGCGCGCTTCGGTGGCTGCTGGGGTGCGCGATGGTGGTGTTGGGCCGCATGGTGGCGGCGAGGCAGACGTGGCGATTGTGGGGGCTGGGCCTGGCGGGCTTGCCGCGGCGGTGCTGCTGGCGGCGTCGGGCGTGCGGGTTCGTGTGTATGAGGCGGGCGGCATTGTGGGTGGGCGGACGGCGCGCGTGAGTGTGCGGAACGGCGACGAGATTTACTCGTTTGACAAGGGTCCGACGTTCTTCATGATGCCGTATGTGCTGGAGGAGATCTTTGCGAGCGCGGGCAAGTCGCTGAAGGAGTATGCGACGCTCACGCGGCTGGATCCGATGTACCGGCTGATCCTGGGGCGGTCGGTGGCGGAGGGTGGGACCATCACGCTTGATGCGACGCAGGACATCGAGGAGATGTCGCGGCGCATCGGGAAGATCAACGCAGAGGATGGGCGGGCGTTCAAGCGGTTCATCGATGACAACCGGTACAAGCTGCGGCACAGCGAGAGCATCCTGCGGAATCCGATGCGCTCGCCGCTGGACTTGTTTCGGTCTGGGACGCTGCTGGACACGCTGAAGGTTGGGCCGGTGCTGAACCCGCATCTTTCGGTGCATGACCTGCTCAGCCGCTACTTCAAGGATCCGCATGTTCGGCTGAGCGTGTCGTTTCAGAGCAAGTATCTGGGGATGTCGCCGTTTGACTGCCCGAGTCTGTTCACGATCCTGCCGTTCATTGAGTATGAGTATGGCGTGTGGCATCCTACCGGCGGCTGCCACGGGCTGATGCTGGCGATGGCTCGGCTGGCGGAGGAGCTTGGCGTTGAGATCGTGACGGGCGCGCCGGTGGAGGGCATCGAGTTTGAGGCCGGGTCGACGCGCGCGACGGCGGTTCGAGTTGGGGGTGATGGGCCGCTGGCGGGCAGGACGGTGCGGCATGGGCGCGTGGTTGTGAATGCGGATGCGACGTGGGCGATGAAGCGGCTGATTCCGGCCGCGACGCGGCAGCGCGCGGGCGACTACAGCGATGCGACGCTGGATGGGAAGCGCTACTCGTGCAGCACGTACATGATCTACGCGGGTGTTGAGGGTGAGATTGATCTGCCGCACCACACGATCTATGTGAGCGAGGCGTATCGGAAGAATCTCGAGGACATCACGACCAACGGGCAACTGACGGACGACTGCTCGGTGTACATGTGCAACCCGAGCAAGATTGACAAGACGCTGGCACCAAAGGGACACAGCTCGGCGTACATCCTGGTGCCGACGCCGAATTGCCGCGAGAGCGGCGGGAAGATTGATTGGGCGAAGGACGCCGCGGCGCTGCGTGAGCGAACGCTGGATCAGATCCGGGACCGGATGGGCGTGGATCTGCGAGGTCGGATCCGGGCCGAGGTGGAGCTGACGCCAGCGGACTGGGAGCGTGCGAACATCAACTTCGGCGCGACGTTCAACCTGGCGCACAATCTCAAGCAGATGCTGCACTGGCGGCCGCAGAACAAGCTGAAGGGATTTGAGAACGTGTATCTGGTTGGCGGCGGGACGCATCCGGGCTCGGGGCTGCCGACGATCTTCCTGAGCGCGCAGATTTCGAGCAGGATGATCTGCGAGGAGATGGGTGTGCCGTTTGCGGGCGCGAGAGAGAGTGTGAGGCGGATTAGCCAGGCGAGACAGATGGTGTGAGGGGGAAGCGAGGAAAGTGGCCGATTGGTCAAAGGGCCAAACGGCCGAATGTTGGAGGTCTTTCGCTGCTTTTCTGGGTTCTGGCTTGTTCTGATCCTGGTGCCCGGTGCCCCGTGTCCGATGCCTAATGCCTTTCGCTGGGCTTCCATCCGGGCGCTTGTGACATGTCCCAGATGAGCACCTCGCCGCTGCCCCAAGGGCCGATGCCGAGTTGGTTCCACCAGCCCCTGCCGCTGGTGGAGAAGGAGAAGCCTGCGGCGAGGCGGCCGTCTTGCGAGAGTGCGCTGGGCCTGGTCCAGGTGCCGCCGCCAGCGACGGTGGCGATGATGGCGCCGGTGTTGTCTTCGATGTTGCGGGCGTTGCCGAGGATCCAGCCGAGATGGTCGATGCTGAGCTGCGGGCCGGTGCTCGTGGGGATGGTCTCGGTCACGGTGCCGGTGATGAGATCGACCTTCATGCTGGCGGTGCTTGCGTAGGGCTTAAATTGGAGAACGCGGCCATCGTTTGTGATCCTTGGGTTGAAGAAGGATGTTCCGGGGTAAGAGACGGTGATCTCGCGCGACATGCTCTGCGCGGTGTTGGTGGGCGCGTCTGTGGTCCAGGGCTCGAAGGCGACGACCAGTGCGTCGCGTGTGGTGGCGGTGGCGCTGGGGGCGGCGGCGTCGATGAAGAGGGAAAAGTGCAGCGCGGTGGTGTCGGGCTGGGTTGGGTCTGCTTCGTGGATGAGCCAGCGGTGGTAGGGGATGGAGGCGCCGCGACCGGTGTCGAGCTGGACAGGTGGCGCGTAGGTCGCGATTGTTTCGAAGAGGCTTTGCGAGCCATCGGCATTGATGCGAACGCGCAGAAGTTCGGTGCGGAAGCGATTGGCGCCCTGGCTCAGGGGCGATGACGCGCGGTGGAGATAGAGCCAGCGGGAACCATCGGCGAGTTGGCTTGAGAATTGGAAGGCGGTGAGTCCGTGGGAGATGGTGGAGGGGATGGGGTTTGGCGAAAGCTCGAGCGGCTGCGCGGGGCCGGGCACTCCGCCCTTGACGCGGCTGACGTAGAGGCGATAGCCGTCGGTGGTGCCGGACTCAAAGATGCTGAGGGCGAGCATGCCGCCGTCGCCAGCGAGCGCTGGTTCTTGGAAGATGGCGTCGTGGCGTG
>Ga0105046_10012810_pt1 | contig 13000 bp, 10 predicted proteins | sample MAT03_FD_78385 | JGI IMG/M metagenome (GOLD analysis project Ga0105046, IMG submission 78385) | Freshwater microbial communities from Lake Fryxell liftoff mats and glacier meltwater in Antarctica - MAT-03 (megahit assembly) | ecosystem: Environmental > Aquatic > Freshwater > Ice > Liftoff... | reverse complement strand
GGTGATTGCAGTCACAACCCTATTACCACAGTGCGTTATCGCTGCATTTTGGCTTTAGTGGTTTCGGCAGGCGGTAATTGCTGGGGAATGCATTGAATTTTACGAAGTCACGGAGCTAGTTCGTGATGAATCACAGTTCAACACGGTCGATACAGCAGAGCTCGAATCCGAAATAGGTCAGGCAATTAGCGATCTACGGTTTAAAATTTTAAGTTGTCGGCGAATGACGATTTTATGCAAGAGCATCAATTGCTACGCTAGACGCCCATTTGAACGACGCGATTGTGTTTTCGAGCGGCAGCGACGGATGAGTTTAAAGTCGCGAGGGTCAACGAAAGCGGCCTCCTGCCTTGGTCAAACGGATGTAACTGCCCGGATTACTGCAGGAAGACCGTTTTTTTGTTGCCTAGATTTCGTAAAATGCCGAACATGGCCGGCAGAACGCCGGTTACACCCCATTGCAGCGTGACCCGTTGCTCGATCCGAGGAGGATTTTGTTGTGAGCTTGCTGACAAAAATTACTGGTGCCGATTTTGACTCGATGGTCGCGCGGGGAGCGTTTGACGGTATCGGGCCTAGAAAAGTTGAACTGATTCATGGAGAACTGCGATTTTTGAATCCCGCTGGACCTATTCATGACGACTACATCACGTACTTGACTCGTTGGTCGATCGAACAAAACATCGGTAACGAGGCAACGATTTTGGTTCAGTGTGGATTCGTTTGTGACGACGATCGGCCGGAGCCGGATGTGCTGTGGCTGCAACCGAGACGTTACGGTCGAACCCGACCAACTGCTGCTGATGTTCTGCTACTGATCGAAGTCGCAGACAGTTCACTGATGACCGATTTGCGTGAGAAGGCTGATATCTATGCAGCCAGCGGCGTAAGGGAATACTGGGTCATTGATGTTCCCGCTTCTCGGCTGCACATCATGACCGCCAGTGATGGCAAGACCTATCGCAATATCGAAGTTGTCGTTCCACCGACAGCGCCTGCGCCGATGTGCCGACCAACTGCGAAACTCAAGCTTGTGGAGCTGTTCGAGGTGACTTGAGATCTCAAATCGCAAGCTACAAGCTTTCGTTGCCAAACACCAGGACATTCTGGAGAACATGTTCGAGTTCTCGAACAGGGCTCCGTTTAGCGGGTGCGAGTGACGATCATTGATTCACTCTCTCGCCCAATCGAAGCAAATTGTTTTACCCAGCCTTGCGGATTTCGCTACAAATCTCACCAATCCAAACGAATGACTTGGATTCCATTCGCGAAAATTCGTGGCGACCTATTGAACCGCCATTTTTTCACGACGCGGGCAGATCAAGCGAAAGTGGGCCGCTCGCAGAAAGTTTTTCGAAAAAATATTCCGGGTGTAAAAATCGTTCGCACCCTTCACTTTCGCCGAGTTGACGAAAAGATTACGGCACAGTGTATTCTTCGAGTTAACGGGATTGGCGAAAACAATCCGATCGACATCAGTTTACCGAGCGTTGAGGCGACAATTGGTGGCCAGCTGCTATCTGTTCAAACTACGAAGCTGGGGAACGGAGTATTTCTTATTAAGTTATCAGAAAAAGAATCACAAGCGATTCAACAGCTAGGAAGAGATGATGAAGAAACAATACAGTGGCGCATCTTGACTTCATCCAAAGCATTCGATATTCGCTCGAAGGCGCAATACGAACCATCGACTATCGACGTACCCGTAGAGACACCCTAAATCATACATGGTATCGCTCTCCAATCACCAAAGGTCAAGTCATGCTAAAATCCGCAACCGCATTTTCTCTTGCTTTTCTGCTCTATCTTGGCCCGACTTATGGTCAATGCCAGAAGGTTTCGTTGACTAGCTGCGGACAAGTTAAGATTTTCTTTCCGGAAGTGTCGTGCAATGATTATGGCTGTGACGCTGAATTTCAATGCAACCCCAATGCGGGTTCTATCGATTGGCTGTTTGGCGAAGTTGAAATTCCTTGGTTGGAAGACGTGCTTATTACTGAACCGGTAGGTACTGGAAATACAATGTGGCTATCCCGTCCACGGGCTAATACGGTATGTGCAGTTTCTTTGAGTTGTATAAGTTGCACAATGATTCCAGGCATCGACCCAACATGTTTTGGCTCTTCGCCGGCTGTTGAGGCAATACGGTGACTCGGGGACATAGCTTTTGCTGCGGCGCTCCAGGTCGGAAATGGTGGGAAACTGTCGAACATTCGGACACAGCCGACAAAAGACGATGATCTTCCAGCATTCAGCGCTGACCCCTTTTTAGCGACACCAACCGAATCTCGGCATAATAAGCTAAAGCGGGACGGGCGAACGGCCATCATTTCAAATACAATGATGGTCGCCAATCTGTTCGCAAAACCCACCTTTCCATCCTTGGAGAAAAAATGAGTCGTCTCAGTCTGTCGTTGTTGTTCGTTTGCTGTTCACTATTCGCCACTTCGGGAACCCAACTCGTCGCCGACGAAGTGGGCAAAGTTTCGTCAAGCGAAGCCCAAACCCTTTTCAATGGAACCGATCTCACGGGCTGGAGCGGTGACACTCGGCTTTGGTCCGTGCGTGACGGAATCATTCACGGCGAGACGACAGCAGAAAATCCAGCTCAAGGAAACACCTTCCTGATTTGGCAGGGTGGCAAAGTCAAGGATTTCGAACTTACACTTTCGTTCCGCTGCAACGCGACCAACAATTCTGGCATTCAGTATCGCTCCAAGCATAACCAAGCTGCGGGTGCCAAGAACGAATGGTCGGTCAAGGGATATCAGCACGAACTACGAAACGAAGACACGTTCCCGAATGTTTCCGGGTTCATCTACGACGAAGGCGGAAAGCGAGGACGCATTTGTGCTGCCGGAGAAAAGGCAGTTTGGAACGAAGGCGGCAAAGAGCATGTTGCTGACTTGGTCGACCAAGCGGCCTTTAAAAAGTTGATGAAAGTCGACGACTGGAACCAAGTTCGCATCGTTGCTCGTGGGAACAACATTCAGCACTACCTCAACGGAACTCTCATTCTTGACTTCACCGATAATCATCCTGAACTGAAACTGTCCGAAGGAGTCTTGGCACTGCAACTGCACGCAGGCAAGCCCATGTTTGCAGACTTCAAGGACATTAAGCTGAAAACGATTGAGTAGTCAGCTCCCCCTCAAGCGTCATCCCGCATTGATGCGTGTTTGATTCGACGGCGATCAACCAGCCCACTCATCAGCGACTCGATACCGAGCAAACCCAGGACACCGACGAGTAGCCATTGCCAGATTCGCTGCGGTCCTTCAAGTTCGACATCGCGTTTCAGTCGCTGAGACGCGACGGAGGGTTCGTTTTCTTCGAACGTCCCGAGACGCACTCCCAGCCGCTCTAGTTCGCCGCTGTCCATTAATTCCGTTTTACTTTCGTCCAAATCAATGTTCAACGCAAATGGATGCTCTTCGTCCCTGTCCACGAAACGATAGATCCCGGGTGCATCGACTTGTTCTCCGTGGGACAGGTCTCGATAAGGCCAAGAAGATTCGTTTGAGCCTTTAATTGTTGCATTCACCGATGGAGTAAACGGCAATAGATTTCCGAGGGTAAAGCTTGAAGTAGTCAATTGCGTTTCAACGGCAACCCCAAGCATTCCTAGCAAAAGCGGTACAAACTTGGACGATAAGGCAAGTTGACTATCCGTCGGTTGCCATCCAGCCGTCATGATCCATAAACGACCTTTTCCAATCGATCGTTCAACGATTGCGGGCGTGCCATCGTCGAAAGAGACAATGCGCCGAAAATCCGCAGGGACTTCTGCCAAATCACGATGCGACCAAAAATGAATCTTAGTGAAATCGTTGTAACGCGCGTCCGCAAACGGTTCGAAAAGAGGATGTCCAAAGTCGATCTTCGACCACATCGAATAATCCGTAACCGTCGACGCGGAGACGACTAGGCTGGGGGCATCACCGATCGCGCGGAGAGCGATTTGCGTCTTTGCCAAGTCAGACTTCGCGTCCAAGATCCAAAGGACACTTCCGCCATCGGAAATATATCGACTCAGTGTCTTTATCTGCGGTTCTTCAACCGATCCCGCAATGACTACTAGCGGTGTTTTCTTCGTATCTATCAAGTCGGGCAGCTCACTTGGCGTTTTCGTTATGAGCGCAACCGTGCGAGATCGATTCCCGAGCGGAGCGCGTTCCAAGTAATAGCCAAGGTTCTCTTGAGGTGCTCCAGCAACGGAACCCACAAACAATAACTCCAGCGATTGCTTCTTGGGCCTGACGACATACCGAATGTTGTCGAAATCGTGTGAATCACCTTCCAAGACGAGTTGCAGCATTTGATTGGTGTCGTCTGCTCCGGGTGGGTCGAGAAGTCGCACGACTCGAGTTTCGCCCGGGCTCACATGCGTTGGCATGCGAGTCGCTTCGATCGGTTTTCCATTGTTATCGGACCAAAAGACGCTCAGGTCTGACTTCGTTGCATCCGTCGAGTTAGCAATGCGAACGCGAGTGACATCTCGGTTCAAGTTCCTATCCGCCGAGGTCTTCGTCTTCTCGTTTTCGTCTGTGCCATCCTCTTCTGTTTGCAGAATCGTGGCGAATGCGTTGGATCTCTGATCAACAAAAATCGGGCGAATCTCAACCTTGATTTCTTTCGGCCAACGGAATGTTTGGAGTCCTTCAAGGTTATTGTCACCGCCGATCTGATAATCGGATATCACGACGATATGGCCATCGCCGGTCGTTGGTGATCGCTCCTGTCCGGCGGTGACGTCATCCACTTCGGATGTGGTAAGTGTCTCGGCGGCGAGCACCAAACCCGCTCCCAATTCACCGCTCTCCCAGGTCGGTTTAAGTTGCTGGATCGCTTGATTTGCGGCCTGAACTCGCGCTCCAAACTCGAGAGATGACGACTGCTCGAAACTCATTTCCATGCGCGGCTTTGAGCTCAATGAAACAATCGCGATCTGATCCGCGGGCATTAGCTTTTTGATGAGCGCCGCCGACTCTTGGATTGCTTGCTGCCACAACCCGGTTCGCCTCATACTCGCGCTCGTATCGATGACCAAAACAATCCGTTTCCCTATCGCTGCTTGGTCTTCAAGAACGGGGCTGCGAAAGAAAGGTCTGGCAAACGCGGAAGCGAGCAGCAAAAGTGCTAGGGCACGAATCAATAGGAGCGGCCAATTGTCAAGCCGCGTACGTTTCGTCAACGTGGGCGGGGTCGGTTTAAGGAATATCAGCGAACTAAACGGACGTTGATCGCGAGGCTGCCTCCGAATCAAATGAAACAGAACTGGAAGTCCGATTCCAAGCGCCCCCAAGACATAGAGCGGTGCCAGAAAACTCATCGCGAGCCTCCGACGTTGGAACTGTTTGTTGAACCATGATGTCGCGATGTCACTCGGCCTCGTCGTTGCTGCGCCGACAAGATATCAAACAAAGATGCTTCCAACGGACGACTGGTCACGACTTCAAAAAAATCGATTCCCAATGAATCGCAAATCGATTTGATCTGATCGCGATGTGAGTTGAATGCCGACTTGTAATCAGCCGTGGCTGATTGTGGATCGATGTAGACATCTTTTCCGGTTTCCATATCCACCAACATGCCCGGTGATTCGACACGCAAATCGATTTCAGCTGGGTCAAGCGTGCGCAGAATCATGACTTCATGACCGCGTGAACGGAGCAGCGAAAGCTTCGGTTTCAGACTCGCAATAGGGACAAGCAGGTCCGAGATCAGAATCACCAAGCCTCGCTTTGAAACCAGTTTCGCCAAGTGATCAAGCGGTTCACTCAGATTGGTACCCTTTCCATCGAGTGGACGCGACAACGCAATCATCAATTGCCGCAAATGTCCTGGGCGATGACGTGCGGGGAAAAATTGGGAAATCTTGTCGTCAAACGTGATCAGCCCTACGCCGTCGCGTTGTAATGAAAGGTAATACGCGATGGTTGCGGCTAGTGTCTTTGCGTAGTCGGCCTTGCTGTAAGACAGTGTTGCAAAACCCATTGATCGGCTTTGATCCACGAGCAAATAGCAGCGACGATTCGTTTCATCCTCAAACCGTTTGACAAAGTAGCGATCGCTTCGAGCATAGAGTTTCCAGTCAAGTCCGCGCGGGTCGTCTCCGACACTGTAGGGACGATACTCACTAAACTCGACGGAGAAACCATGGTAGGGACTTCGGTGAAGTCCGTTATGAAACCCTTCGACCACTCCACGGGCCCGCAATTGCAAGTCTTTGATCTGCATGATTGCGACAGGATCGACTCCTCCGCCCGCCAGGGACGAAGAGTTTTCTCGCGAAGTCGTTGTGTTGAGATGACGGGTACTCATCCGCGAGTCTTATGGAAAGTTTCGGCGATTAATTGATCGATGACTTTATCAACCGTGACGCCTTCTGCTTCGGCACGATAACTTAATAATATGCGATGCCGCAGCGTCGGTCGCGCCAACGCTTTGATATCGTCGAAGGTTACGTGCGTGCCACCGCGAAGAAGCACTCTTGCTTTGCTGCCCAAGACCATCGTTTGCGCGGCTCGAAGGCCGGCTCCCCAGTTCACCCATTCGTTAATAAAAGTCGGTGTTCCTTCACGCCCAGGCCGGCTCATCGAGGCTAAGTTTACGGCACTCATCGCGACTTCTTCCGCGATCGGCACACGTCTAACGACGTCGTGAAACCGCATGACATCTTCGCCGGTAAACAGGGGTTGGATCGGTTCAGCGCGACCGGCGGTCGTTTGCATGACGACCGCGAGTTCCTCTTTGGGTGGCAGGTAATCGATCAAGATATTAAACATGAACCGATCCAACTGCGCTTCAGGAAGGGGGTAGGTACCTTCCATCTCGATCGGATTCTGTGTCGCGAGAACGAAGAACGGTTCTTCAAGCTCAAAGCGACGACCGCCCGCAGTAACTTGATGTTCTTGCATCGCTTCCAACAACGCCGCTTGTGTTTTGGGAGGCGTTCGATTGATCTCGTCAGCAAGAATCACGTTAGCAAAGATCGGGCCTTTAACGAATTGCATCCTCCGATGTCCGTCCGTGTCTTCATCGAGAATTTCAGTCCCGGTGATGTCTGCGGGCATTAGATCGGGCGTGAACTGGATTCGTTGAAAACGCAGATGAAAGACTTGGGCCACGCTTCGCACAAGAAGTGTCTTCGCGAGTCCCGGTGCACCCGTAATCAAACAGTGTCCTCCAGCGAACAAACAAATCAGCAGTTGTTCGATTACGTCTTTTTGCCCCACGATCACTTTTGATAGTTCGGCTTCGATCTGTTTCCGCCCTTCGCGAATTTGATCAACGACAGCGGCTTCTTCGTCAACGGTCAACGTCGGCATACTCATGTTGGAATAACTGGTGGGTAACGAGGGCGAGATGGATCAATGGGTCATCGCGTAAGTGACGATGTTGATGCCCAAGGGATAGGCTTTCTTGACGGAAAATTCTTCAAAGTACCAACGATCTTCGCCTTCCCTCTCCCAGCCGTCGCCGAGGTCGGTGTTGTGGCAAATGAAGACCATAATGCGATCTTCGTCATCGGTAATCGCTCGATAATGCGGGGTGCTGGTGTCGCTGCCGTCGCGCGAATACTCCCAGGTGACTTCTCGATTGCCACGTTGAGCTTGGTGAATCGAGGGGACTTGCGGTTTCTCTTTCAGATCGTAGACGCAATGAAAAATTTCATGTGAAAGTGGAACTTCGAACGGTTGGCGATCGGGGAATACTCGCAGTAACTGCATTCGTAGGTTTTCATACTCTGAATCACCCCAAAAGTCGTCTACCATCAAGAAGCCGCCGTTGAAGCAGTACCGGCGAAGCGCGGCGACTTCTTCATCGCTAAAATACAGCGAACCTGGTTCGATAATGTAAATGAACGGATAATCAAAAAGTCGGTCATCGGTGAGGTCGAGAACAACCGGCTCGGGGTTTACTTTCAGCGTTGTAAGTTGCTGCAGCCGCAATGAAAAATTCAGATCGCTGTCTCGATAATCAGTTGCCCATCCGCCACCAGAGCGACCATAAGAGTCGTAGCGAATGCGAGCGAACGTAAATAGATCTCCAGGAAAATTTTTGTTCACTTCCCAATCAGGAACCCCGTTGCGTCCTTGGTCTATACCTCGATCTCGATACCATCCGCGCTGCGCAAAAACGATCCCGGCCGAAGCAAAAGTCAGGAAGGTAGCGGAAAGAATAAACAAGCGAACACGGTTCATGATTCGGATTCCTTCGGCGCTGGTACAGCGATTTCTTTGCCGGATTCTTGAACGATTTTGAGAAGTAGCTGATGTGCCTCGCGGTATCGTGGGGCGACCTCGAGAGCTCTTAGCACACTTCTTTTCGCAAGCTCGTTTTGCCCCAAACTGAACTGTGCTTGTGCCAATCGCAAATCGATATCTGCTGGATCGATGGGCTTCAGCTTCGACAACACCAGCAGCGACTTCGCCACGTCCAACGGTTTGTTCAGCTTGCTCGCTGCTTCCGCGATCGCTTCGTATCCAGTCGGCAAAAGCGGCTGAATCGCGATCCACTTATTCGCGTTTCGTAGGACTCCTTCCCAGTCTTCTTTGGAACGCGAGATTTCGATCAATCTCGTCAGCGTATCAAGTGAATCACTCGTATTTTTATCGATCAATTCAAGCGTTTTGAGTTCTTTTCCCGCTTCACCAAGGCGGCGATAGACGCCGGCGAGTTGTTCCAGCGGCCCGTCTCGTTCTGGGTAAACGACACCGATATCCACCAAGCCCTCGAGAATATTTTTCGCCTCTTCCCACTGCTCCGCTGCGATCGCCGAAGTCGCATCGTCGATCAACTTCCACACACTCGCTTTATCAATATTTTCGCGATCCCAATTTCCATCTTTACCGAACGCTAACGCCCGTTCCCTTGCGTACATTAAAAATTGTTCGTCAATCGATTCGATCGGTCGCATCGAGCGGCTGATTGCGTCGTTGATAAAAAGACCGTTTCCGAGTTCGACCAGAAGTGCCTTTAGCGAGTCGATTCCAAAGCGATCGATTAAGAACTCAACCACGAGGCTGGATTGATAATAGGCGAACTGCAAATGCATCGGTGTCCGAGGCTTCAAGAAGGCGCCGCTAAGCCGGCTGACAGGAGTCAATGCTTCATCGAGAAGCATTTCGCGAAACATGGGCGTCATCGCTTGCCCCCAAGAAGCATTTCGTTGTCTCTCTTCATAGACTGACATGCCCTCGCTCAGCCATCGGGGCATGCGATTTTTAGTTTTCTCCAAAGTGACAGCGTGGCAGAACTCATGCCACAACACACTTTCCCAATTCGATGGTCGGCTTCCTTGCGAAGCGGGACTGTTTGCCGTAATCACTCGACCAAAGCAAACACCCAGGAACCCAGCGCCACCGGGCAGGCCAAACGTTCGAATCGCAAAGTCTTTTTGTTGCGGATAGATTTCGACGATGATCGGTGCTCGCGGCGTGACGTCGTATTTTTTACACAAAACGTCTTTTGCGGTGACCAAAAGATCTAATACGCGATCGCCGTAGATCTCTGCTTCGGCGGAGTCCATGCGAACTTCGATCCCTTCGGATTCAAGTCTTGTAAAGCCCTTCAAACGATCAGACAGTGTCATTAAATTGTGGACGACAACATTATACGGATCCGCTTTGGATACTTCGCCAGCGATTTCCCAACCGATTGCGTCTTCGCCCAACCGAAGCAAATCTTGCGCGAGCTGAAACTGTGCCGGTGCATAACTGGTTTCGAATGCGAGAGATCGTCGTTGATACGCAGCACCTTCTTCGAATCGATAACTGTCGGATAGCTTACGGCCAATCAAATGATCGACCTCGGGGTTCTTGGTCCAATGACTTAGCGCGGCGGCTCGCATCAACGGCTCGATCTCATATTGCCCACGGAGGTGGGCGATGACGGCCAAATAAGACCACGCTCCCCAGTCGTTGGGATTGACCTCGAGTACTTTCGTAATCGTTTTTTTCGCCTCGCTAAAACGCTCGGCACTGATTGCGTTGTCGACAAGCATCAGCAAACTAGGTGTGAAGTTTGGATTGCATTGCAGCGATTTTTGGATCGCTTCGGTCGCTTTTTCGCTGTCACTTGATTCCCACGCACGAGCCTGAAGATAGCCGACTCGCGGATCGAGTTTATCGATGCCTTCTGCGATGGCGAGGGTTTGCGAGGCGACTTGAAAATCCCCTTTCGAGATCGCCAGCTCAGCAGTTGCCAAATGAGCATCAAGATGTTTTGGGTCTGCTTGACGCACTCGATCGTAAAAGAGTGTGAGAACTTGGCGTGCATCTTCGTTCCTTACTACGAAATAGCGACCCGCAGCAACCAATGAGTCTGCACTGGCGAAACGCGACGAAGACTGTTGCAGTATTGTGAAAATCTGGTCGGCTTCGCGTTCGGCTTGCTCTGTTTGGTTGTTCGCAAGCAGGACTTCGCGGCCAACCATCCTCAACGACAAGCTTTGCGAGTAACGCCCGATCGCTTGTTGGTACACGGCCAGGGCCTCGCCGTACTTGCCTCGGGCGAGCTGGCATCGAATCAACAGCTTTGGCCACTTTTCGTTCCATACGCCGCGATCGAATTCGATTTGGGCCAGCTGCATCGCGGCGTCGTAGTTCCCAGCGCGAAACAGTTCATCGGCAGATTCTTCGGCAAGGATATTATTAGACGACCCTACTGCCAGACCGATCAAAAGCAAAAACAAGCCGCTCCATGTTGCGACATTTGAGCCGTGGGAACCGGCCGAAACATTGAGCGTGAGGCGTAGTACAAAAGCCAACGAATTTTCCCGCGTGTGACGATTTCCAAGAAACAGCCCTTCGATCGATCCAAGGCCACGAGTTAGGAACCCTCACAGCTTAACCGATGTTTCGATTGTACCGACTCCACAACCCCATTGCCTGCGGTTGGCTGCCCAGAAAAGGCGAGTTATTGTCGAAGAAAATCTCAAAGGTACATGCCAACAAAGCCGCCGGAGGCATCGGTTTCGGATTGAAGCTTTTGGATTCGTTCCTGTGTCCGGCGTAGATCACCCGCTTCGATGTATCGGTCAAACTCGACCAACATCGCATGCCGAACACTCTCCGCGAGAAAATCAACGATCGGTTCGGTAAGCCACGGGCAGGTTTCTCGATCCAGGCGAACGTTCAAATCCGAAATCCGCGTCTTCAAGTCTTCGTCGTTGGTGAGAACGACGCCTTCAACTTGATATCGCACCGTTCCTGAGTTCGGGTCGTTGGTCAAATGAAACGTGCAGCTTGCAGATGAAAGGTAATACGAGTTATGCACGCCATGTTTTTCGATCGCCGCTTTGACCCGCAGCACGAATTGCTCGTAAACCGGCGACGCGTCAAAGGGAACATCAAGCCGCGTCACGGTTCGCAGTGGCAAGCAATCGAACTCGATATCGACCCACTTTCCTGATTTACGTGAAGGCGTGTCGGACATGAAGAAGTTTTCCCCTGGCAAAAGCACGTGATGGACTTAGCGTAACAATACCCTGTCTAATACGGATTGTAGCAGGCGTCCAGTTACCGTGCAGAAACTGAAATCCATCCGTCTCGTGAATCGATTGCAGTGGCACGTAAAGTCTTGCCTCGCATTGAAGCCACAGGAAGTGTTGATGGAAGTGTTAGCCGTTGGTCGAGCAGCGTCGTTGGAAATCGATCATCGAATGTTCGCTGGATTGACCGCCTGAGAGCAACTTGAGCGATCGTCAACCGGCGATCGCCTGGAAAATCGACGCCTACATTTCCGACACGTTCAAGATAAGTAGTCCCATCCATCGTTTGTACGGGACGATAGATTGCGGTAATTTCAAGCGGTCGCTTTAACTCGCGTTCGCCTTGCTTAAAGCGTGTCCCGCGCAGGCCAAGCTTAACGGTTTGATCGCGAGCTTCGAAGATGATCGGGCGGAAACGTGCGAAATCGATGGCAAAAGACTCTTGGACTTTCGCATCCGCATTCGTGGCGTTTGTCGATGGTGTTGGACGTCCAATGCTACTTATCAACCGATCAATTTGCTGACTCGTCATCGTGCGACCCGCAATGACTCGGGAGGCAATATTGTCGACTGCCGATTCGTGCAGCTGCATCGCGAGATCAAAGCTGCCGGGGATCAATAACGGTGCTCCGTTAATCGCGGCCAATTGATCATTCGCCATCTGAGTCGCCGATAGATAGATCGAATGATCGGTCGACCCAACCGCAATCGCAGGCTGTGGAAGGTTCAAGCGAGTCAGTGTGGTACGACCCTGGGCGAAAGCTGCTTGACGCGAACTGCTTGATGCACCGGCTACGGCCTGTTCGATCTGCTGGTCAAACTCCTTGCCAACTTGTTCACGCAGCTTCGTCGTCGCAATCGCGTCTGCCTTCGGCTTTTGTTCAGCGGCTTTTCGAGTCGCGATCCGGCGGACTAATTTTAATGGATGATTTATCGAGTGGATCTTGCTGGTCAACGACGCCGTCGTCGTCGACGGCGAAAGCGATACGCCCGATTGCGATAGGTAAAGGGTGCGGCGAGACATGACGTTGCCGCGCCCGGACGTGTCGAGGGAAACGGGGCCGTTGTATCCTCGATTTCGACTTTCAAAGGTTGCATCGAGGGTCAGCTCGATCGCCGCCGACCCAAACGAAGGAGATGTGCGAGCAGTAACCAGACCGCGCAGACTGCCGTTGCCCACCACGCGTGTTCCAAGAATACAATCGTTGATTTGACGATCGCGATCGACTGCCTGTGCCGAAGCAGTTTGAATCAATGAGGAACTTACAGCGAACAAAATGTTGGGGTTTGAGAAAACGCCCCTCAACGAATGAGTTACGGCTGGTGTCTGATTCGATTCCTGAATCACCTTCGAAATCGCTGCAATCGCGGCAGTTTCCTCGGCAGACGGAATGTCGCCTGCGTCGTTGACACGATTCTGTAGCGACGCAAGCTGTTGATTAATGAACTTGACACTGTTCGCGGGATCTTTGAAACGCGTTGAAGCGATAAATTCGTCAACCT
>Ga0105046_10012806_pt1 | contig 13000 bp, 7 predicted proteins | sample MAT03_FD_78385 | JGI IMG/M metagenome (GOLD analysis project Ga0105046, IMG submission 78385) | Freshwater microbial communities from Lake Fryxell liftoff mats and glacier meltwater in Antarctica - MAT-03 (megahit assembly) | ecosystem: Environmental > Aquatic > Freshwater > Ice > Liftoff... | reverse complement strand
TGTTGCTGATTCCTTCAATAATCAATTCGGAGCTGCCCTTTAGCAGGTTGGCTTTGGCGGTGTGGAGCATTTCTGCACCAGACCGATAAACGGTGACTGATTTTACGGTAGCGGGTACTGTATTGTTATTGTTGAAAGAAAATGTTTTCATGCTGACTAGACATAGCAGGATCAAAAAAGTTGGCAATTTTTTCATAATATCTTTTTTAGTGAATAGAAGAACACCCAAAAGATGATGTAACGCTCAAGATTACATAACGCACAAAAAAGCCCTGCAAAAAATTGCGGGCTTGGGAATATAAATGTGCAGTTACAATTTCTCCCCATGCTGGCTCAAATCCAACCCTTCTTCTTCCTCTGCTTCTGAAACCCTTAACGGGGTGATGAGATCGGTGAGTTTTAATAACAGATAAGTGCCGATGAATACGAATACAGCGACTCCCAAGGTGGTAAGCAAATGAACCCTGAACAATGTTGTTTCTCCAAAAAACAGCCCATTGCCAGTAGTATTGGCTGCATTGATGTGTTGATCTGCAAAAACGGCTGTTAATAAAAACCCTACAATACCTCCTACTCCATGGCAAGGAAATACATCCAACGTATCATCAATATTGCTTTTGGTGCGCCATTCTACCATTAGGTTGCTCACGATGCTACTCACCACACCCACGGTAAGTGAATGTGCAATGCTGATAAAACCAGCAGCAGGTGTAATGGCTACCAAGCCCACCACAGCACCAATACAAGTGCCCATGGCAGAGGGTTTGCGACCTCTTACCGAATCAAAAATTATCCAGGTAAAAGCGGCAGCGGCAGAAGCGGTTGTAGTAGTAGCCAGCGCATTTACAGAAAGCAGGTTGGCACCAAAAGCAGATCCTGCATTAAAACCAAACCAGCCAAACCACAATAAACCTGTGCCCAACAACACATAAGTGATTCTCGCCGGGGCGTGCACATACGATTTTCGTTTCTTCAAATACATAGCGCCTACCAATGCCGCAATTCCTGCACTCATGTGTACCACCGTTCCGCCAGCAAAATCTAATACACCGTATTTAAATAAGATACCGTTGGGGTGCCAGGTGGCATGTGCTAGCGGACAATAAATAAAAATGCAAAACAACGAGATAAATAAAATGTACGAGGTAAATTTAATGCGCTCTGCAAAAGCACCTGTAATAAGCGCCGGTGTGATGATGGCAAATTTTAATTGATAAAAAGCAAACAGCATCAAGGGTATCGTGGGCGCTAGTTCCCATGGTTTGCCATGCAATACGCCCTTCATTAAAAAGAACGTAGAAGGATTTCCGATAAAGCCGCCGATTGAATCACCAAAGGCAAAACTAAAACCAACCACTACCCAAATAATCGTGATCACCGCCATGCAGATATAACTCTGCAACATGGTACTGATCACATTTTTTTTACTCACCATGCCCCCATAAAAAAATGCCAGACCGGGCGTCATAATCAACACCAACCCTGCGGCGGTTAGCATCCAGGCGGTGTCGGCAGTATCAATTGGGTAAGGCGTTGCTGGAGGAGCAGTAGTAGGTGATAAAAATAAAGTGCCTACTACGACCAACATCAGCAGTATAAAAGGAAGCAGTGCAAGTTTACGGTTCATCGACATACAAAAAATGGTTTAAGGTTTTGTATGGCAGCATCGGTAATGGCTTGTTTCGCTAAAAATAGGAATTAATTTAATAGTAAGTACAGCTTTTTGATCATCGAAATAAGTTATTCAGTTGTGCATCCGTATAATCATCTACCATCATCAGCACATTATCGAAATGTGTAAACTCCTCTTCTGAATGATAAGTTTTGATCACCACTGCTTTCATGCCAGCATTTCGGGCAGCTTCCACGCCTTTGGGAGCATCTTCAAATACTATACAATTTTCATAAGCTATTCCTAGTTTATCTGCGCATTTTAAAAATACTTCAGGGTTAGGCTTGCTTACAGAAACATCGTCGGCAGTGATGATGGCATCAAAATAGGGTTGAATAGGCAAATGATCCAGCACGTAGTTTACGTTGAATGGGCTTGCCGCAGTGCCAATACCCATGGCTATTTGATGAGCAGTTGCTTTTTCTAAAAAGCCAGCTAACCCCTTGATCAATTGCAGGTGAGGTAAAAAAGCTTCCTGGTATTTTTTTTCTTTTTTAAGAGAATAAGCGGCTACCTCCTCTACATTGTATCGTTGTTTACCAAACACCCTTTCGAACAACTCTTCGTTTTTACCATACATATGGCTTTTTACTTCAGCCATCGTCATGTTGGCTTGCAGGTCTTCGTTTAAAACATCGAACCATGCTTTTTCGTGAAAATGCATATCATTGATCATAGTTCCGTTCATGTCGAACAAAAATGCGGTAGACTCTTTCATGTTGTAGGTTCACTTTTAATCCTTTAAAAAAATTCACTGTTGAAAATATTCTCTAAATACAAAGAGCATCCATTTCAGAATGCTCTTTGTTGTATCAACATGTTTTTTAATTTTTTACATATCACGCCCGTGGCATTGTTTGAATTTTTTACCGCTGCCGCAAGGACAAGGATCGTTTCTGCCAATTTTGGGTTGTACTCTTACAGGTTCCTGTTTAACTGGAGTTGATGGATCAAAATAATCTCTTTCATTGGCTGCATAATCATCCCCTGCTGCGTCAATCTGTGCTTTGTTATTTTGCATGTTGCTCATGTCGGTTTTGGCTTCTCTACCTTCCTGAATGGCTCCGGCTTTGGTTTGTTCCATTGGAATACCTGCATGTGAAAGGAAACTGACAGTATCCTTATTTACCTGATCATCCATTTGTTTGAATGCAGCAAATGCTTCGATCTTATATATTACCAACGGATCTTTTTGTTCATACCCCGCTGTTTGCACACTCTGGCGCAAATCATCCATCGCTCTTAAGTGTTCCTTCCATGCATCATCAATCATGGCCAAAGTGATAGTGCGTTCTAAAGCAGCACCCAATTCCATTCCATTACTGGCTAAGTATTTATCCAAATTAGCCAAGGCCTGGATACCCTTTTTTCCGTCGGTGAAAGGCACCGCCACATTTACGATATGGGTTCCCTGCTCTTTCCGAATATTGGTGATGATGGGCATGGTTTGCTCTGCCAGTGCGTGTTTCTTTTTGTTGTAATGGAAGATGGCTTCCTCATACAATTGTTGCGTAACCTCGTTGATATTGCCCTTGGTGAGTTCTTCTTCTGTGACAGTCGTTTCTAATCCGTAATTCATAATAACGGCTAGTTTAAATCCATCGATATCTGCAGTTTCTCTGAAAGAATTTACCAATCCTTCTGCTACAGAGTAATAAGCATTGTCCAGATCCAAGGCCAATCTTTCTCCAAAAAGTGCATGGTTGCGTTTTCCGTACACCACGTTTCTTTGTTTGTTCATCACATCATCGTATTCGAGCAAACGCTTGCGGATACCGAAGTTGTTTTCTTCTACTTTTTTCTGTGCTCTTTCAATACTTTTTGTGATCATACTGTGCTGGATCATTTCACCTTCTTTGTAGCCCATCCTGTCCATCAAGCCTGCAATACGTTCGCTACCAAACATGCGCATCAAATCATCTTCGAGTGAAACAAAAAAGGTAGAGCTACCTGGATCTCCTTGGCGACCAGCACGACCTCGTAACTGCCGATCTACACGCCTGCTTTCATGACGCTCGGTACCAATGATGGCCAATCCACCCACCTCTTTTACACCTGGTCCGAGCTTAATATCCGTACCACGGCCCGCCATGTTGGTGGCGATGGTTACAGCTCCTGGCATACCTGCTTCGGCTACCACTTGCGCCTCGCGGCTGTGTTGCTTCGCATTCAATACATTGTGTGGAATGTTTTTTTGTTTCAACATTCTGCTCAACAATTCACTCACTTCCACAGAGGTTGTACCCACCAAGGTTGGTCGTTTGGCATTGATGTTGAATTCTACTTCTTCAATTACTGCTTTGTATTTTTCTCTTTTGGTTTTGTACACTTTATCCTGGTCATCTTTCCTGATAACTTTTACGTTGGTAGGAATAGACACCACATCCAGTTTGTAAATACTCCACAACTCTGCAGCTTCCGTTTCGGCTGTACCAGTCATTCCGCACAGTTTGTGGTACATACGGAAATAATTCTGTAAGGTTACGGTAGCATAGGTTTGTGTAGAAGCTTCAATTTTTACATTTTCTTTTGCCTCAATCGCCTGGTGCAATCCATCACTGTAACGCCGGCCTTCCATGATACGGCCTGTTTGTTCGTCTACAATTTTAACCGCTTCGTCCATCACCACATACTCTACATCTTTTTCGAAAAGAGTGTAGGCTTTCAACAATTGTTGAACGGTGTGAATACGATCCGCTTTTAAAGAATATTCGTTGATGAGGTTTTCTTTGCGTTGTAATTTTTCTTCGGATGACAAATCGGTTTTATCAATCTCGCCCAATTTGGTAGCGATATCCGGTAGTATAAAAAATTCTTTGTCTTCTCCCTGGCCGGTGATGAGTTGAATACCTTGATCTGTTAATTCTACCTGATTATTTTTTTCATCGATGGTAAAAAATAGTTCAGCGTCTACTTTTGGCATTTCTTTTTGCTGATCTGCCAAATAATAATTCTCACTTTTTTGCAGTTTCACTCTCATCCCGGGTTCGCTCAAGAACTTGATCAACGCACCATTTTTTGGCAAACCACGGTGTGCTCGTACCAATGCCAATCCGCTATCTTTCGGATCGTCGTTTCCTTCGGCAATTTTCTTCTTGGCTTCTATCAAATATTGATTGGTGGCTTTTTTCTGCGCTTCTAGTAGTCTGACAATTCTTGGTTTCAGGTCAAAAAATTGTTGCACGTTATCGCTGTGTCCAATGGGTCCACTAATAATCAAAGGCGTACGGGCATCATCAATCAACACACTATCCACCTCATCCACCATCGCAAAATGATGCTTACGTTGTACCATTTCGTCGGGGCTATGCACCATGTTGTCTCTCAAATAATCGAAACCAAATTCGTTGTTGGTACCATAAGTAATGTCGGCATTGTAAGCTTTGCGACGGGCATCGCTGTTGGGTTCGTGTTTGTCGATGCAATCTACTCTGAGGCCCAGCCATTCGAAGATAGGACCATTCCATTCACTGTCTCTTTTTGCCAGGTAATCGTTCACGGTTACAATGTGTACGCCTTCTCCAGCCAATGCATTCAGATAAGCCGGCAGGGTACTTACCAGCGTTTTACCTTCACCGGTAGCCATCTCTGCAATTTTTCCGCTGTGAAGTACAGCACCACCTATGAGCTGAACATCGTAATGCACCATGTTCCAGGTAACGGCTCCCCCTCCGGCAGTCCACACATTTTTAAAGTGTGCTTCATCGCCAACTATACTGATATGGTCTTTTTGAGTAGCTAGTTCCCGATCCAATATAGTAGCAGTGGACGTGATCACTTCATTTTCTTTGAACCGACGACCCGTTTCTTTCACCACTGCAAATGCTTCAGGTAAAATTTCTTTTAGGATCACTTCAATTTCCTGGTCTCTTTCCTTTTTAAGGGCGTCTATTTCTTTATATATACCATCTCTACCGTTGATTTCTTCTGGAGGTAAAGCTTCGGCAGCAGCTTTTTTGCTGATGATGTTTTCATCAATGGGTGCAAGATGCGATTGGATTCGAGCTTTGAACGCTGCGGTTTTATTCCGAAGATCATCGTTGCTAACGTTTTGATATTCGGCAAAAAAGCTATTACTTTTCTCTACCAAAGGCGAAATGGGTTTTAGGTCTTTTTCACTTTTGCTGCCTCCAAAGAGCCGGGATATGATTCCTAACATAATATTTTACTATTGATAAATACGATTAAACAGTTGATTGCCTATTTTGCCAGTCAAATATGGTGCTACTTCTATGGTATGGCCAAATTGACAGGGGAGCAAAGGTACAAAGAAGTTGGATTAGTAAAATGACTGATTAAAAGGCAATAAATTGATAATGCCGGGTAGATATATTAAATTATATTTTTATGCAAAATCGATTGTATAAAAGCGCTTTCAGTATGCTTTATAGGACGGTGAGCATAGTAGCATCTATAGATTGTATCCAAGGCAACTGCCATCAAATTTGTGCCGTTTTAAGAAAGATATGTCAGATGGATTTTTAAAGCATTTGCCCTACCTTTGCGGCTCTAAAAAATACCACATATGCTGATTATAGCAGATAAGTGGTTTTATCATAAAACAATAAATTACCATGAGCGGTGCATTAAAAGAGGTTAGATACCGAATCAAAAGTGTTCAAAGTACCCAGCAAATTACCAAGGCCATGAAAATGGTGAGTGCTGCTAAATTGCGTCGTGCGCAAGATGCTATCACCCAAATGCGCCCTTATGCCCAGAAGCTGCAGGAAATGTTGAGCAATCTTGTGAGCAACAACGATGGTGAAGTTTCTATGGCTCTTGCTGCAGAAAGACCGGTAGAAAAAGTATTGATTATAGTGGTGACGAGCGACCGTGGTTTGTGTGGTGGTTATAACAGTAATTTGATTAAATTGGCCAAGCTCGTCATCAAACAAAAATACCCAGCCCAGTTTGCCAAAGGAAATGTTCAGATACTGCCAATTGGCAAAAAAGCATACGAGCACTTTACCAAAAACGGTTTTAAATGTGTGAACCAATACTGGGATTTGTTTACAGGATTGAGTTTTGAAAAAGTACAAACTGCTGCCAAATACGCTATGGACGCTTTCGCAGGTAAAGAAGTAGATGCAGTAGAACTGGTGTACAGCGAATTTAAAAATGCTGGCACACAACAATATATTGCCGAAGCATTTTTACCAGTCCAAAAAGTAAGCAATGCAAAATCCGTGAAAAAAGCAGATTTTATTTACGAGCCAGGTAAGGAAGAATTGATTGCTGAACTGATGCCAAAAATTCTGAACACCCAACTCTACAAAGCGGTGTTGGATGGCAATGCCAGCGAGCATGGTGCCCGTATGACTGCCATGGACAAGGCCAGTGATAACGCCAATGAATTGTTGAAATCATTAAAGATCAGTTACAATAGAGCAAGGCAGGCAGCTATCACCACAGAACTAACAGAAATTGTGAGTGGTGCGGCAGCGTTACAAGGATAAGTTACTATGCATATGATCTTTTAAAAGAATGAAATAACTGCGGAAAAACTTCGATCGAATTTTAAGAATGTCTGGTCGATAACCCGCAAAAAAAAGGAACAACCACTCAATGGACATCAGCACCATCATCCCCCACATAGAAGCTCTGGTCTTCGCAAGTGATAAGCCTTTAACAGCATTGGAGCTGACGGAATATGTAAACAATGCGTTGGGTTTTATCGAAGACCGGGCTAGCTTAGATCAAGTAGAGGCTGCGGTAGATGGCATCAAAGAAAAATACGACGCAGCGTTTTATGCTTTCGAATTAAAGCAAAGTGGTGGCGGATGGCAGTTCCTTACCAAAGCAGCTTACCACAAAACAGTGGCACTGATTAACGGTGACAAATTCATCAAAAAGCTTTCAACCGCAGCACTAGAAACATTGGCCATTATCGCCTACAAGCAGCCCATCACTAAAAGTGAAATTGAAAGTATCCGGGGCGTAAACTGCGATTACGCTGTTCAAAAATTATTAGAAAAAGACCTGGTCATTATCAGTGGAAGAAACGAAGATGCCGTTGGCAAACCTTTGATATACGCTACTTCCAAATCATTTATGGATTATTTTGGCATTAACAGTGCCGAAGATCTTCCTAAAATAAGCGAAGTACTGATGGAAGAATTTACCAAAGCCAGTTCCGTAAATGATATAATGGAAGCCAACGCAGAAGAAGCTGCAGCGCTGGAAGCGGCAGGTATGGAAGAGATCATAGCAGAAGAAGCAGACAGCAATCCAACTACTGCAATAAAAGAAGTAAATGAAGTGGAATCGGATGTTGAAAACACCCTCACTACCGAAGACGTAATCGATGTAGAAGATACGTTAGTTTACAGCAATGCTATTACAGAGCAATCAAACGAAGAGGATTACGAAGAAAAAAATAGTGATGATAAACAGGACGAAGAAGCCTGATAAAATACGAGCACCTCATTTTATCAAAGGCATTTCATTGAATTGAATGCCTTTTTTATTTTTAAAATAATGATCATCGTAATTTCGCACCCGAACATTGCAGCTATCCGACTTGTTCATTGATTACATATTCAAAACTTTAGTAAAACCAACCATGCCAAAAGTTTCAAACCAACAATTCATTGATATAGCCAAAGAATACGGAACGCCGGTGTATGTGTACCACGCAGATTACATGACTGCACAATATCAAAAACTCACTACTGCTTTCGCTGAAACCAATACCAGATTCTTTTATGCTTGTAAAGCATTAACCAATGTGAATGTTTTAAAACATATTCGTAGCATTGGTTGCAATGCAGATTGTAGTTCCATCAATGAAGTGAAGATGGCCCTGTTGGCAGGTTTCGAACCTAAACAAATTTTGTACACTTCCAACGGTATTCATTTTACAGAAATAGAAGAAGCACAATCGTTGGGCGTGCACATTAATATCGACAGCCTCAGTAACCTCGAAAAATTTGGTAAGAAGTACGGGCACAATTATGCTGTGGGCATTCGACTGCGTCCAAACATCATGGCTGGCGGTAACCTTAAGATTTCGACAGGCCATGATAAAAGCAAATTTGGCATCCCTGTAGAACAATTGAATGAAGTGCTTTCGATAGTTGATCAATACAATCTGCATATTCAGATTCTGCATATTCATACGGGAAGTGATATTAAAGACGTAGACGTTTTTGTAAAAGGTATCGAAGTATTATTCGATATCATTCCACATTTTAAAGAACTAACTTCCATAGATCTGGGCGGTGGTTTTAAAATACCCTATAAAGAAGGAGACGCAGAAACAGATATTCCGTTATTGGCCAAAAAAGTGCAGGAAGCTTTTGCCAATCATCCCAATCCAAATGGAAAACCTTTGCAGGTTTGGTTTGAACCAGGGAAATTTTTAGTAAGTGGAGCAGGTTATTTATTGGCTTCTGTAAATATAATAAAAGAAACGGCTGCCGCCAGTTTTGTTTTACTGGACACGGGTTTTAATCACTTGATCAGACCCATGTTTTACGATGCCTATCATTACATCGAAAACATCAGCAACCCAGTTGGGCCGGTGATCTCCTATGCGGTGGTGGGTAATATATGCGAAACAGATACTTTTGCCTGGGATAGGCCATTGAATGAAGTAAGAGAAGAAGACATACTTGCCTTTCACAATGCAGGCGCTTATGGGTTTGAAATGAGCAGCAATTTCAACAGCCGCTACAAACCTGCTGAGGTAATGGTAACAGGGGAAACGGTTACGCTTATACGAAGAAAAGACGTGTTTGAAGATTTGTTGACAAATCAAATCTTATAATAAAAAAACCGATGCAAATGCATCGGTTTTTTTATGTTATTTGTTGTACTGATTATTTAGGATCCAACGCCTGATTGATTCTTCCCACAAGGTCTTCCAGATGTGCTTTACTCATCAGGTCTGTGTATAGAGGAGCGGTTGCTCTGATTTCTGCAGCCAGGGATTTCAGGTGCATTCTTGCAACAGAACTTGCATCACTTATTTGGCTGTAGTTGGCAGGAGCGCCAAATCCACCCCTACCGGCCGCAGCAGCTGTAGGGCTAGGTTCTCCCAAATTTGTAATCAATCTTTCTGTGTATATTTTTTGCAGATTACGGCGGTAAACATCAATTGCTTTTTTGGTAGGCAATTCACTGAAGATTCCTTTTTTCAGATCGTTCAACATTTCATTGGCAGAATATGCCGCTGCATTGTCTTCTTGAGCTCTGATCAATTTATCCAAAGTGCTGTTACTCAATAATCTGTTCAATACGTTTGATTGAGCGCTACTTACAACAGACAATTTGTTAATACCTGTTAATGCAGGAATGTTGTTTTCGAACATCCATTTTGGGGTGGAAAACAACTGAGCCTGCAAAAATGCCATTGCTTCTTTTTGTTTGGCTTTGCTAACATATTCTACTACTACACCAGCCTCTTCTACCATTTTAGGGGTAGTTTGAACGCCACCGATATTTTTAGCCACATGCCCCATATATCTTTGGTATTGTTGTGCTACCTGGCCAAACATTTCAGCCAATGTACCATAGCTTTTGTTTTCTTCTTTGGTCCACTCTGGTAATTTAGTTACGATGCGCTGTAGGTTTTTGATACCATAAGTGCTCGCTACCATTGCATTATCGCCCAAGTCTTCGTTTTGTGCACGAGGATCATCAGGATCAGTTTCTGTTAAGAAGATATTTCTTTTGTTTTTTAATTTTTCGATGGTCCATTTATTCAGAATTGGCAATTCGGCTTCAGGGTTCTTTGCCTCTGGAATCCAGCGGTAACCCCACTCAATCGCCCATTTATCATATTCGCCAATACGGGGGAACAATCCTTTCTGAGAAATATTATCTTCTGGTTGTGCTACATAATTAAAACGAGCATAATCCATAATAGAAGGAGTATGACCATTTGCTTCTACCCAACTTTTATCACGCAGTTTTTCAACAGGTGTAGTAGAAGAAGATCCGTAATTGTGGCGCAGACCTAATGTGTGGCCTACTTCGTGAGATGATACAAATCGAATCAATTCTCCCATCAATGCATCTTCAAACACCAATGTGCGGGCTTTTGGATCTACTGCGGCGGTTTGTACAAAATACCAGTTACGCAATAAACTCATTACGTTGTGGTACCAGTTGATGTGTGATTCCAGTATTTCTCCTGTACGTGGATCGTGTACGTGAGGCCCGCTGGCATTTGGAATATCAGATGGCTTGTACACAATAGCTGAATAATTAGCATTTTCCAAACTCCACTCCGGATCATTGGTAGGTGCTTCTTTTCCGAAGATGGCGTTTTTAAAACCAGCGGCTTCAAAAGCTACTTGCCAGTCATCCACTCCTTTTTTAAGATACGCTACCCATTTTTTGGGTGTAGCCGGATCGATGTAGAATATGATGGGTTTTTTAGGTTCCACCAACTCTCCTCTTTTGTATTTTTCAATGTCCTCGTCTTTTGGTTCCAACTTCCAGCGAGTAATCATTCTTACGCGTTCAATTCCCTGAGGATTGGCGTCGAAATCGGTATAGCCGGTAGCAAAGTAACCTACCCTTGGGTCGTAGTGCCTGGGCTGCATTTGTTTTGCAGGTAATAAAATCATAGAACTACTCAGTTCGTAAGTGGTAGGTGAACCTCCGCCTGGTGCAGGTGGCAGACCAGGAATGGCGGGAGCAGATCTTACATAAGTTTTCACAGTTTTAATCTGTGTGTTGCTTGGATAAGATCTAATTTTTTCAATATAGGAATTGTCTTTTTGATAGGCGTTTAATCCTAGAGCACGTTTGTACCTGGCATCAAAAAATAAGATATCGTTGTCACCCATCAAAAAGTCGGTCACATCAATTACAGAACCCTTAGCGCCGGAAACAGAATCCTTTGCGTAAGCTGCTACAGGGAATGAAGATGCAATAGGCTGTAAACTAGAGTTACGTACACTTTGGTACATTCCACCAGTGCTGTCAACAGATTTCTCCTGGTGCGAAATTGCTTTCACAAAAATTTTATTGTTAGGCCCTTTTTCAAATGCGATTACATTTTCGCCGATTTGATCACCTGCATATCCTCCGCGACCTAAATCAGCGGCAGCAGCGGCTTTCGAAATGCGGTTAACAATAAGAATCTCCCTTCCGAGTATTTCGTCGGGAATTTCAAAATAATACTTATCGTCAACCTGGTGCGTGATCAACAGGCCTTTATCCGTCTTTGCTTTGGAAGTGATGACTTCCGAATATGGTTTTGGTCCCGAGGACGGTTTGGGTGCAGGTGCTCCAGTTGTAGGAGCGGTTGGAGTAGTCCCGGTAGTACTTCCACTTGGTCTTTGCGCTTCCGTTACATTGGCAAATAATGCAAAAGCTGCAACAAACATGCTTTGAGTTAATCTCATGTGTACAAACAAGTTTATTAAGGTGAATAAAAAAGAAAGGAAAATTAAACATTGTAGTCGAATTCACGATTCTTTCAACAACAGAATTTCTACAAAACTGATTTTTTTTGATGAATGGTACTGCAGTTGGTTGGTGATTATAGCCCAATTTCCAGACTAAAATGAGCATTTGGCTTTGCCCTGGCTTGTTTAACACCTGATTTGCTATACTTATTTGTTTTTAGGGCCTTTGGGGTGTTTTAACATAGTAGGTATAAAATAGTTTTTAACTTATCAATTAAAATAGTAACATTTATATCCGCATTTAACTAAATCAACCCTTTATGTACGTCTCACTCAACTTCAATTTTACCAAAGCAAGCATATCCTTATTAATTTTTGCATTATTGATACTTTTTCTTTCCTGCAATAAAAAAAGCGTGCAATGGAAATCGGTTGACCCGGCTTATGCCCGTTATGTAGAAGCTTACAGTACGGGAGTAGTGTCAAAAACGGCCCCCATCATAGTGAAACTGGCAGCCGATGCCAGCACTACCCATTCCGTAGGACAAGAAATAAAAGAAAAACTGTTTTCACTGATACCAGCAGTTAAGGGTAAAACAGTTTGGATTGATGCACGTACCATCGAATTTAAACCAGACGATAATTTAGAACCTGATCAATTATATGAGGTATCATTTAACTTAGGCAAAGTAACCTCAGTGCCTTCATCATTTGAAAAATTGGTATTCAATATTCAAACGCTCAAACCCTCGTTCAACGTTACACAGGAAGGATTGCGGAGCAGCGGAGATAAAACAAATATGTTTTTGGAAGGAAATGTACAAACGGCTGATTCGGAAGACCCCGCCACTGTTGAAAAATTATTGTTGGCAAGGCTTAACAATAAAAACCTTGCAACTACCTGGCAGCATAGCAACGGGAACAAAACTCATCGATTCAGCATTGCTAAGATCATACGAAGCAAAGG
>Ga0105046_10012805_pt1 | contig 13000 bp, 8 predicted proteins | sample MAT03_FD_78385 | JGI IMG/M metagenome (GOLD analysis project Ga0105046, IMG submission 78385) | Freshwater microbial communities from Lake Fryxell liftoff mats and glacier meltwater in Antarctica - MAT-03 (megahit assembly) | ecosystem: Environmental > Aquatic > Freshwater > Ice > Liftoff... | reverse complement strand
GGCGCCGGTGCGGTGCACTATGGCCTGATTGCAGAAGAAGTGGAGAACGTGTATCCGGGCATGGTGGCGCATTCGGCGAACGGGCAAGTTGAGACGGTGATGTACCACTTCCTGGCGCCGATGTTGCTCAATGAATATCAAAAGCAACAGCGCACGATTGCGTCGCAGAGCGATGCCATACGTGCGCAGGCGGACCTGCTCCAAAAGCAGTCGCAACGGCTGGCGGAACTCGAACAGGAACGCGCGACTCAATTAGCTGACATGGCCGACATGCGCCGCGCTGTGGAAGTGCTACTCGCGCGCACCGCGAGTGACGGAAAAGTAGCGTCCGCACGCTGACGGAATCGACGTAGCAGCGACTGTTTGGTGTGTTTCTGCTGCGTCGGTCTGCAACCTTGCGCTATCGCGTGCTGACAAGTTCGTCATAGACCGCAATCGTCGCTTTCGCACAAGTGTCGACGCTGTACTGACGTGCCCATTGCCGACGCGCATGGCGCGCATCATCGCCTATGCTCTCGGCCGCAGCATTCTCCATCGCGTGAGCGATGGCATCTATGTCACTTGGGTCAAAATAGCTCACCAGCGTCCCGCCCACCTCGCGCAACACCGGCAGATTGGATGCGGCCACCGTCACCCCGCTTGCGAGGGCTTCCACCAAAGGCAGCCCGAAGCCCTCGGCCAACGACGGAAATACGAACGCGCCGGCGTTCTGATACAGCGCACGAAGTGTAGTCAGCTTGATTCGGTCAACCCAGAGGATGCGTCCATGCGGCGCCAATGCCTTCAGACGTTGACGCAAGGACTCCATGGCCCAGCCATATTTCCCGACGATCAAGAGTTGTCGCTCACTCCGAACGTGAGCTGGAAGCCTCTCGTAAGCGTCGAGAAGCGCGGTGATGTTCTTTCGCGGCTGCAGCGTGCCAACGAACAGGAAGTAGCCGGGCTTCAGCCCCCATCGCGCAGCCGCGCGTTCAAATTCAGTTGGAGGTTCGGAGGTAAACCATTCGTCACTAACACCTGGCGGAGCGACGCGAATCCGCTCGCGCGGAACGCGGTAGTGTTCTTCGATCTCGGCAACTGCCGCATGCGAGATGGAAATCACGAGGTCAGCGAAGGAAACCGACCTGCGCAGCAGCCAGTTCTTCAGGCTGCGTAAGCTTGGGCTTGCCCACTCGGGGTTGCGAAGCGGGATGGCATCATAAATTGAGGCCACAACCGGAGTCTGCCTGAACCGCGGCACCCGGTAATCGGTGGCATGGTAAACGTCGATCTTGCGCTCGACTTTGGATTCAATGGGAACTTTGGCATGTGTGATCGCCGACCACCCGATGCTCGCAACTAGCGGAAGTGCAAAAATCACATCCGCGTCCGATGGTGCTACAAGGTGCATGCCCCGAAAGATGGGGGCCCCGACGCGAACCGTTGAGATGCCAGCAGATTGTAGCCCGCGTTCAAGCGTGGCCGTGTAGACGCCAATTCCGTCGATGCCGCCACCAGTGATTTCCTGATCGATGACGTTGCTGCTGATGCCCACGGTTAGTGGTGGCCGTGGCCCTGATGAAGTCATTGGAGTGTGCGGTGCGCAATAGGAGGCCAACCTCTATAGTACAATTCGTTCAGCGCAAAGCTTAGGCGAATCCCCATGAAAGGAATGCTCCTTTCGATCTGGCAGTACCGGAACTTTGTGCTGTCATCGATCCGGGGAGAACTGCGAGGGCGGTTCGCCAGATCCCGACTCGGAGCCTTCTGGTTCATCCTGCATCCACTGGCCCAAGCGGCAATATTTGCGCTGGTGCTGGCCGAGGTCCTTGGCGCGAAGATCCCTGGAATTGCGAACAAGGCAGGCTATGCCGTATACGTAATGGCCGGCATGGCCGCATGGGGGCTCTTTGCTGAGATCCTGAATCGCAGCATGACAGTATTCCTAGATTATGCCGGGATGCTCAAGAAGCTGGCCTTCCCGCGGTTGTGCCTCCCCATCATCATCTGGGGCGGAGCACTCATCAATCATGTACTCCTGCTAGCGGCGATTGCCGTGGTCTTCGCCTTCTTCGGCTATTACCCGGGATTGTCATGGCTTGCGCTGCCATTCGGATTGATCCTGATCTCGACGTTCGCATTCGGGATCGGTGTATTGCTTGGCGTGTTCAACGTCTTTTCGCGGGACGTGGCACAGGTCACCACAATTGTCCTCCAACTGTGGTTCTGGTTAACGCCAATCGTCTACCCGTTGGAAGCCATTCCGAAGGACTTCCGGTGGGTCGTTGAAATCAATCCGATGACGCCATTGGTACAGATTTACCAGAACGCATTGCTCCATGACCAGTGGCCGCAATCGCCGCCGCTGGTCATACCTGCGCTGCTTGCAACCACGTTGCTCGTCACGGCGTTTACGGTTTTTCGCCGAGCGAGTTCTGAAATGGTGGACGCGCTGTGAGTCACACAGTCCTGTCGCTTTCGACGGTGGGCAAGCGGTATTCAGTTTTCGAATCGAATTTTCTTCGCTTCCTCGGATGGTTTGGTGCCAACGTCCAGCCCAAGGAGGAATTCTGGGCGCTTCGTGGCATCTCCTTTGATCTCCGCGCCGGAGAATCGATTGGTGTGATCGGGCAGAATGGTGCGGGCAAAAGTACGCTGCTCAAACTTGTATCTGGAACCGTGCGGCCTTCCGAAGGAAGCATCTCCACCAAGGGCCGCATCAGCGCGATACTCGAGCTCGGTTTGGGGTTCAATCCTGCGTTCACCGGCAGGCAAAACGTAACGCTCACTGCAGGTTTGATGGGATTTTCTTCGCAGGAAATTACAGAGATCACGCCGGGCATCGAAGCGTTCGCCGAGCTCGGAGAATTCTTTGATCGCCCGCTCCGTGTTTATTCGAGTGGCATGCAGGCAAGGCTGGCCTTCTCCGTTGCAACTGCGGTCCGGCCGGAGGTGTTGATCGTCGACGAAGTACTGGCCGTTGGCGACAGTTACTTCCAGCACAAAAGCTTTGACCGAATTCGACAGTTCAAGGACGCGGGTACGGCGCTACTGTTGGTGACGCATAGCATGGGGGACGTGCGTACGCTTTGCGATCGCGTGATACTGCTTGCCAAAGGGCGGGTGATCAAGGACGGGCTTCCGGATGAAGTCACTGATTACTACCACGCGCTCATCGCCGAAATTGAAAATGCGAAGCTCTCCCTGGAACAGAAGCGCAACAAGGAAGGTTGGCTCGTCACCCGGTCGGGCTCCGGAGAGGCGGTAGTGGAGGCCATGGTGCTTCTGGATGCGGCTACACGATCACCTGTCGCTACTGCACGAGTGGGACAAAAACTCTGCCTTGCCACCCGCGTCAAGGTGCAGGAACATATCGGCTCGCTTGTCATCGGCTATATGCTTCGCGATCGAATGGGGCACATCGTCTGGGGTACCAACACATGGCATACCGGGCAGCGATTGAGTGGGGTGCAACGTGGCCAAACAGTGACCTATGACCTCTACTTCACTTGCACTTTAGGTCCCGGCTCTTATTCATTCTCGCCAGCCCTTGTGAGTACTGAAACGCACCTTGTCAACAACTACGAGTGGACCGACAACGCTTTGGTGTTCGATGTTATGAATGCAGATCGCACGCTCTTCGCTGGGTCAAGCTGGCTTGACGCAGAAATTCAAGTGAAATTGGGGGAGCCAGCTTGAATAGATCTGCTTCGCCGAATGGGTGACGTATGGGAATAGTTTCGTACGCCCAAAATTTTGAAGACGTCATGCTATGGCGAGCGTTGAGCAGCGTCGAAAGCGGCTTTTACGTCGACATTGGCGCGCAGGACCCCATTTCTGATTCAGTAAGTCAGGCATTTTACGAGCACGGTTGGCGCGGCGTACACGTCGAACCAAGTCCAGCCTATGCGGATCGGTTGCGTAACGCGCGGCCCGATGAAGACACGGTACAAGCAGTGATGGGAAGCAGCAGTGGCGTCATTGACTTTTTCGAAATCCCGGAAACCGGGTTGTCTACAGCCGACACCGGGGTAGCGGAATTCCACCGCGAAGCCGGCCATGTTGTCAGGGCGGTTTCCGTCATTAGCATGACCCTTGATCAATTGCTGCATCGATATATCGGCCGCCAAATTCACTGGCTCAAAATCGACGTAGAAGGTCACGAGCGAGAAGTTCTAGGCGGCTGGAAAGCGAAAGGCGGGCCGCAACCGTGGATCGTAGTGATCGAGAGTACCTATCCTACGACCAAGCAAGAGCGCCACGCTGAATGGGAGCAGCTCTTGCTGGCGCGGGGTTATGAGTTTGCCTATTTTGATGGGCTCAACCGATTCTATGTCTCCAATGAACATCGCGATCTGCACGCTGCGTTTTCGGCGCCACCCAATGTCTTCGATCAGTTCGTCCTGAGCGGTACCTCAAGTGCCAGCTTTGCTGTTGCTCTTGCTGATCAGGTCAAGTCTTTGACTGCTCGCGAAGCTGGCTTGGTTGATGCCTTGCGCGCATTGCGTAGTGATGCCGAAACTATCCAGACGCAGGTCGATACCACGACAACCGCATTGGACCAGGCCGTACTCGCCCAGACTGCGGCGCGCTCGGCGAATGCACGGCTCAGTTCAGAACTTGATGAGTCCAAGAAGAGCGAATTGGGATTGCGGCAGGAACTGACTTTGGAACGTCAGACAGTGCGGGAGTCACAAAAAGCGCTATCGAACGCGTTGGAAGGATTTGCGGAACTGAAGTGCCAATTGACCGAAATGAGCGCGTTGCACTCAATTTCAGTTGCAGGGTTGGTTCCGGCGTTCCGACTCGAACTTGACGGGTTACGACAACGCGAAAACTCAATTGCTATGGAAAATGCATCGGCGCTGGCGCATGAGCGCGAGCTGGCCGACCGCCGAGAACGTGCGATCACCGTGGAACTTCAGCGCGAGATTGATGCAGCGCGCGAGTTGGACGCACATACGCAAGTGCAGTTGGGGGCCATTCGTGCGGTCTACCATTCGATTGAGAGCAGTCGTTCGTGGCGGTACACATTGCCATTGCGATTGCTCGGTTTGGGAGTTCGCCGTATCGGCGCGGTGTCCGTGAAATTTACCAGCTGTTTGCTGGCGGTACCGCGTCGGCTGTTTGCAAGGGCTTTGCGCACAGGACTGCGCGGAGTTCGGTCGAGCCCAGACTTCAAACGGCGGGCCGGAGTGCTACTAGCACCGTTTCCCCGCCTCGATTATCGGTTGCGTCGCTTCGCGCGCGCTAACCCGCAGAGTTTAGTACTGCCCAAGAAGATCATTGGTGCGCTGCCCGTCCCTCAGCAGCAAGCGAGCGGGTGCGCTTTGCCTACCTCGGACAACGGGCGCCCGTCGTCCACACCCGCCGCATCCAAATTGATCGCCGGTATGCCCGGTTTTTACTCCGCCATACCACGGCAAGTCGCCAGGCGACTACTTTTGGCAGGGTGGAGTCAGCTGAAAAGTAGGCCGCATCTTCGAGCGCGTGTGGTTCATCTCCTTATGGAATATCCCAAGGTCGATGTCCGCATTCGCCATCTTGCTCGGGCCGGTAATGCCGACTTGGTGCCGCCAAACACGTATGCACAGTCCGAGGCGCGATCATCTGTGCCCAAAACAATGCAGGGCGAGACCGATGCTGACAAATTGTGGCCGCGTTCAATGAAGGAGTCTCATCAAAAGCTGGTGAACGCACGGCGGCGATTCGAGCGTCTCGCCATACACCCTGCCAGTCAGTCGAGGAATGCAGATTGAAACTGGTTGTCGATCTGCAAGGCGCGCAAACGCCAAGCAGCCGGTTCAGAGGCATCGGACGCTATTCACTTGCGCTCGCGCTCGCCATGGCCCGCGAGCCGCGAAACCACGACATCTGGATCGCGTTCAATGGGCAGTTAGGCGAAACGCTAAACCCCTTGCGCGACGCCTTTGCAGGCCTGCTTCCAGAAAGCCGTTTGCTGTGTTGGAACGCTCCGGCGGATGTGGCGGACAATCGTACAGGTAATCGTTGGCGGCGCATGGTCGGCGAGCGACTGCGCGAAGCATTTCTGGCGCAGCTCAATCCCGATATCGTTCTGGTTTCAAGCCTGTTTGAGGGGCTCGATAGCAACGCACTGACTTCCGTCAAGGCGTTGGACAACCACTCCACAACAGCGGTGTCGCTTTATGACCTGATTCCGCACCTTCATCGCGATGTTTACCTCACTGATGCAGGCGTGGCATCGTGGTACGAACAAAAGCTCGATATGTTGCGGAGGGCGGACCTTTGGTTGGCAATTTCAGAATCGTCCAGAGTGGAGGGAATCGAACATCTGAGTTTGCCCGCACACCGTGTGTTCAACGTCTCAAGCGCGGCGGGTGAGCAATTTCGCCCGATCATACTGGAAGCGTCCAGAGCGAAGTCAATACTTGGCAGCTTCGGGATTACGCGTCCCTTTCTAATGTACACGGGGGGAATCGATCATCGCAAAAATATCGAAAGATTAATTCGCGCCTACGCACAATTGCCGATACCTGTTCGACGCGAACACCAGCTCGCGATCGTTTGCTCGGCCTCAGAATCAGAACGAGCGTTGCTGCAGCTGACGGCCGCGAAGGCAGGCTTGCAAGGTGACGAACTGGTACTTACTGGCTACATCCTGGATTCCGAAATCCTGGGACTGTATAACCTCTGCAAAGCTTTCGTTTTCCCGTCCTGGCATGAAGGATTTGGCCTTCCGGCGCTTGAGGCCATGAGCTGCGGAGCAGCAGTTGTCGCGGCAAATACTTCGAGCCTGCCAGAGGTGGTTGGCCTGGCGGAGGCTCTCTTTGATCCGTTTAGTGAAGTTGCAATTGCACAATGCCTTCAGCGAGTGCTAACGGATACAGATTGGCGAACACGCCTTAAGGCCCATGGCCTTTTGCAGGCGCAAAAATTCACGTGGAGCAAAAGCGCTGGAAAGGCGCTGGACGCGTTTGAGGCTGTGCATGAAAAGTTGCTACCGAAGAAAGTGATTGTCGACGTTCGTGCAGTCGCGCGACCACGCCTCGCCTATTTGTCTCCACTGCCGCCACAGCCCAGCGGAATCGCCGACTATAGCGCGGAGTTGTTGCCCGAGCTTTCGCGCCATTACGACATTGATGTCGTCGTTGCCGATGTGGAGGCAATTGCGATGCGTTGGCGGGAGGAATTCAATGTGCGGTCATTGGGTTGGTTCGATGACCATGCCTCGCAATACGATCGAATCCTCTATCACTTTGGCAATTCGGAGTTCCATCAACACATGTTTGCGCTGTTGCAGCGTCACCCGGGAACCGTTGTACTGCACGATTTCTTTCTTAGCGGTTCGATCTTCCATTCTGATGTGACTGGCTATGCACCCGGCAGTTGGGTAGAGGCGCTATACCGTGCGCATGGATACCCCGCTGTTCGGGATCGTCGACATGCTCCGACGAATGAAGAGGTGATCTACAAGTACCCGGCGAATTTGTCGGTGTTGCAGCAAGCAAATGGAATTATTGTGCATTCTGCGTTTTCCAAATCACTTGCGAAGCAATGGTATGGCGCCCAAACGGCAGACCAGTGGACGCTTGTTCCGTTTCTCCGGCAGCCGCCAATGAAGACCGACAAAACCAGAGCACGCAGTTTTCTTGGAATTGCAGATGATGCGTTCGTGGTTTGTTCCTTTGGCATCATAGCCCCTACAAAGCTAAGTCATCGAATCCTGAGCGCTTGGCAAGCGTCCCACTTGGCGCGTGACCAAAAGTGTCACCTGGTTTTTGTTGGAGAGAACGCCGGTGGTGACTATGGCGTGGAGTTGAAGAAGGCCATTGGGAGGGGTGCGGATTCCGACCGCGTCGCAATCACTGGCTACGCATCGCCGGAACTTTATCGAAACTATTTGGCTGCTGCGGATGCCGCAATTCAACTGCGGACACGGTCGCGTGGTGAGACGTCGGGCGCTGTCCTGGATTGTATGGCGCACGGTATTGCCACTATCGTGAATGCGCACGGCTCGCTGGCGGAGGCTGGCCCGGAATGTGTGATGATGCTCGCCGACGACTTCGAGGAATCAGAGTTGATTTCGGCGCTGCATTGTTTGTACAACGATCAGCGGGTGCGGCAGGGGTTGGGGGAACGAAGCCGAGAGAGAATTGTTCAAAGTCATCTTCCAAGGACCGTGGCTGATCAGTATCGAGATGCGATTGAACACTATGCGACGCGAGGTCCGGGCCTGCCAGAGTCACTGCTTGTCGAAAATATTGCTCGAATAGAGCCAAGCACGGGCGAAACCTGCGACTGGGCCTCCGTTGCGGGAATGATTGCGCACAATCACCCCGCGCGTCCGCGTCAGAGAGAAATGTTTTATGACGTTAGTGCCGGGAATAATGGCGAAATCGACACCGGTTGGAATGAAATTCTCATCCCATTGCTCTCTGTTGTTGATTTCAGTTGCCGAGTGGAGCCCGTATACATTGACGAAGAGGGAACATTGCGGTACGCGAGGCGTCACACACTGAAGATTCTCGGTTGTCCTGAGCAATGGCTTTCTGATGATCCAGTCGACGCGCACGTGGGCGATGTATTTCTCACGCAACTTTCGAATGCAAAATGCCACATTGATCGAGCAGATCTCTATGGTCGACTATTGCAGCAAGGCGTCAAACTGCATTTGGTTCTTGCGAACGGTCAGTCGGAAAAGGCGTTTGAATGGGCGGAGTTTTCGTATCTGGGTGAAGATCGAGACAGTTTGCTCAAGGGAATTGCACCATTCAGCCACGTCATTTGCGGGTCTCCTGACCAAGCCAATCGGTTTTTGTGCTGGCTAAGCGCTTCAACGCGACCAGGTAGCCAAGCGATTTCAGTTACTGCGTGCGATATTTCTCGGGCAATGGGCGTTCAAACGGGACTACGTGCCTCGGTCAAATGTGAAGCGGCCATATTTCTGGAGGCTGCTTTGGGGTTAGGTGTCGGTCAACGATGGCTGTCCAGTGGGGATGTTGTGGCATTCGATGGTCGCGCGGTTGCGAGTCATTTGGTGAAGGATTGAACGGTGAAGGAAGATCAAGATGTTCACTCGTTTGATCATGCGGCACTACGGCTGGGGAATGGGCGCTCGATTCAATCGGCGTTGCCGAAGGACTCAACCGATCCGGTGGTGAATGCGTACAAGTCGGGACAGGCTTTGAATGAGTACCTGATTGATTTGCTGGTTCGATTTACGCGTCCGGGAGATTTTGTGCTTGACCTTGGCTGCCATGTCGGGACGCTGAGTGTGCCGGCGGCTTGTTTGGGTCGAAATGTCGTGGCGGTGGATGCGTCGCGACTTCATGCCGCTGCTGTGCAGGCAACAGCGACGATGAATGAACTTGGCAATCTATCGGTGGAGTGCTGTGCCGTAGGAGCGGCGGACGGTGAGGTTACGTTCGACGAAAATGGATTGTGGGGGATGGTGGTTCTAGATGACGCAGTATCGGCTAACACGAGTCGAGTTTGCGTCCGTCGGGCCGACGCGATACTGGCGTCCGCCGGGTGGTCACGGGTGGATATGGTAAAGATGGACGTTGAGGGTTCAGAACTTGCAGCAATTGAAAGTTTGGGAAAGTATCTTGGTGGCGACAACGCGCCAGTGATAATTTACGAATCCAATGGCATGACGTTTGAGGTATTCGGCTATTCTATCCAAACGATGCGTGAGAAATTAGAGTTACTTGGGTATCGTACCTATCGTGTCGAAGGTTCCAGACTGGTTTATTGTCCTCCCGACGAACTCCAACCCGAGGCATGGCTGGATTTGGTTGCATTGCCAGCAAAAATTCGACACAAGTGCGAGAATGAAATCGATACAGTGTGGACTCAAGAGGCCGTGGTTCGTCGCTGCATCGAGTGGGGATCAAACGAACATCGCAACGTAAGGCAATACTTGCACGCAGCAATGTTCTCTTTCGCGAAGTATCCCCGATTCGATCCGCGCATCGTGGAACTGCGTGCGGCACTGTTGGAAGAGTTTGGCGAAACTGGAACCGGCCAGGATGTGAAATGAGTTGGTTTCGTGAATGTGCACGTGAGCTGTATGCCTGAATTCAATCAATTCCTGCACGACCTTCGCGGTGAAGAATTGCGGCGCATGCCGGTGGGGGCGAAGACGTTCCTAAGCGCGGGCTGCTCGGGCAGTTGGTACTTTCGCTGGATTGCAGAGCGCTATCCGGGCATTACCAGCCACATCGGGGTCGAGGCCTATTCAGACAAGCCCGATGACCTACCACCGGAGGCCCGGTGGATTGCCAACACCGTTGCCAGTATGAATGCGGTGCAGGATTCAACGGTGGACCTCGTCTTCTCCGGGCAAAATATCGAACATCTCACAGAAGCGGATGTTGCCGGATTTCTATGTGAGGCCAAACGGGTGCTGCGGCCGGGTGGTTGGTTGGTGATGGATAGTCCCAATCGCGCAATTACCGAATGCATCGGCTGGATTCAGCCAGAGCACATGATTGAGTTCAGGGTCGACGAGATTGTCGAACTGGTGACACTTGCCGGTTTCGATGTCGACTCGGTTCGTGGGCTATGGCAGTGCTACGATCGTAAACGGCACGTTCCACTGGCACTTGAACCGACTGACAACGAGGTTCAGAACCAGCAGCGTATAGACGCTGGCCGCGATGACCCCGAAAATGCGTTTGTCTGGTGGCTTACCGCGCAAAGTGCATCGCGTTCTGCACAACGCGATCGAATTGAAGCCAAACTGGCGAAGATTTCAGCAGCAGTGTTTCCACGGTTACAGGGCCGGTTTGTTTCGCAAGTGGGGACGATCCGACACGCCCCGTTGATGGCGGAGGCAACATCGCCCAAGGGAGTTGCCGGATACACGCTATACGGGCCATACACGCCGCTGTTTCCAGGCACCTATCGAGCTGTGTTTCGGCTACGGGCTCAAGGCGCCAGTGGATTTTTGTCGAAATTGAGTGACACCAAGGTTGCTGACGTCGACATCATGGAATTTTCTCGTGATCGCATATATGGAGTTCGTGAAGTTCGTGTAAGCGACTTGGACAAGCCCGATTCCGATGGATTTTGCGACGTTGTCCTTCAGTTCACGCTCGACGACGCCGCATTCGGTGTGGAGTTTCGAGTTTTTTCAACGGGAGCATCCGAATTGACGGTCAAGATTCCCGTGCAGCTGTCGATGGTCAATAATTCCTAGTACCTGCAAGCTGAATCAGGAAAGCTATCAAATCAGCGAAGTCCATTTGCACGTGCAAGCATCCGTTGCCGGAACTGTAATGACCCACTGAATTTCTGCTCTGAAAAGAACCCCCTGGGTCACTACAATCAAGGCTTGCGTGCTGCCTCAAAGTAAACGCGATAGGTGGCCCAACCGCACGCGGCTTTAAGTTCATACACCAGTTTGCCTTGCGCGTCATAGCGCGAGAAGATGGGAACCCGCTCATCGACACCCTGGCAGGCTTTTGCGTTGCGCGGATAATCACCCCAGCCAATGAGGCGGGATTGATCAGGTAACAAGGCTACGGATCCCCAGCCGAAGCGGAAAGGCAATGTATCGGACGCGAGCGCTTGCCAATGCATCGTCAGTACCCGGTTCGCCCAGTCGACCCGATATTCGACGGCCCGAGAACGACGGTTTTGCGATGACTCATCTCCGTTGTCGTAAAGCAATAAGTTCCCGTTGGGCAGGAATTGCGCAAAGTGCTGCCGCTCGAAACCTCCGAAGGGATCGTTCTCGAACTTCCACGACTGCCGATCGATCTGATCGGTAATCTCGCCCTTGGCAAGGTCGATCATGTACAGCGTATTCGTGCCCCGCGCCGATGCCAGCACCTTGAGATCAGCAATGTGATGGATCGAGTTGAAGTGCAAGTAGTCGCCGGTCATTGTGGCGGGAAACTTGCCGCGACTCGTCCAGAAGCCGCGCTTGGTTCCGTCGCTACCATCGATGGCCGACACCTCCATGTCGACGTACTCCTTTCCATCTTCCTTGCGCGTCCTGTAATAAAGAAAGATTCGCAGGTTTCCCGCGTAAACGACCGATTCGTGGGCATCGAGCGCCAGGTCTACGACCGGATACCAGTCAGGCGTCAACAAATCACTCTGGGTTGCGGGATCGATGAGTCGAATGTCGTTCATCCATAGAGCCCCGCGGGTCCGCGCCAGCGCATAGGCCCACGTGCCATCGGGAAGCGGCCGGAAATCGGCGCTCCAGAACACACCCTGATCCGAGCGCATCCGCCGCACGACGCGAACATTTCCCTCGGCGTCGGAAAGCAGCAGGGAACCGCTGAAGGGCGGCTTTTTCTGTATGACGTGGAGTACGTTGTTGAGCGCGAAGAAATACTGCCCGGGTGCCTTGAAGTCGGGGTCGTAACTGATTTCTATCGACACCCCATCGACATTCATCATTTTGCGAACGAGCGCAGCCGACTGGGCAGATCCCGAGGCGACAATGACAGCGAGGCAGGTCATGACGAACCAGACCAGTCGACGAGGCGTCCCCCAGGTGACAGACTTGCCGAAGAGGCGTCGCGCCGAAGCGGGCGAGGATACATTCATCATAGGGCGATCCTAAAAAGTGTTCGATAGTGATTTTGACGCATGGGCGGCCGACGTCAACTCGAATTCAAGCCCAAATGATCTACGTCGCCGAAATGCGGAAGCCCCGGGGATTGCCCGGGGCTTCCTGTTGCACCAATACAAAGCGAACTACTTCGCCAAAAGTGCCACGTCGTGGTCCTTGCGCAGGCTGGCAAGTACGCGCTTCAACTGGGATACGACGGCAGCCATTTCCTCCATCTGCGATTGCGTCGCCGAAAGCACGCCTATTTGCTCCTGTTGCGAGGCCATTTGCGTACGCAGAGTTTGAATCACCACGTCCTGCAATGCAATCCGCACATCGCGCTCGCGCGCTTCTTCAACCAGACCCTTGATGGCGGCGAGTGCGATGCCGTCGGCGTCGACCATGGAGATGGTCTTGTCGTCGACGCCCACATCAAACAATGCCTTGAAGTCCTGCGCCATGGGGCCG
>Ga0105046_10012802_pt1 | contig 13003 bp, 8 predicted proteins | sample MAT03_FD_78385 | JGI IMG/M metagenome (GOLD analysis project Ga0105046, IMG submission 78385) | Freshwater microbial communities from Lake Fryxell liftoff mats and glacier meltwater in Antarctica - MAT-03 (megahit assembly) | ecosystem: Environmental > Aquatic > Freshwater > Ice > Liftoff... | reverse complement strand
TTCGGAACTGGTGAGGCATTCCGAAGTGCCTATGTATTCGTCTCTAACGCAGCCTTCTCAGGCTAAGTCTGGTAAGCATTGGGGCTAAAAGCCCCCACCTTTAGGTGTGGGGATGCTTACGATAACGGTCCTTCTCTACAGTCGTTGATTCGATCTTTGGGGATTATAAACGGGAGGGCTTAGCCTGCCAACGCCGCTGTACCCTGCCCTGGGAAATGTCTAAGAAATTGACTCTCGGATCATGCCTGCCATGCGCCGAGCACGTTCGGGAGCATCGCCAATGTGGGCTTCTGCCGTGAGCAAGGCCGGCATCTCATCGGATGGGATTAAAGCGGTGAAATGAGCATCCGCTTGCAGCAGGCTGATCAGCGGATTGGGCTGATCCTGGCGCAGGGCGTCCCATGCGGTCAGGCTGTGCTGGCGAATCACTTCGTGCAGCTCCTGGCGATTGCCGCCGCGCCGTCCGGCCTCCATCAGAAGCCGTTCGGTGGCTGCAAAGATGCCATAGGTGCGCAGCGTGCGCTGAATGCTGTTGTCATCGATGCGCATGCCTGTGATGAGTCGCGTCAGGCGTGTGAGGATTTCATCGGCGGTGAGGAAGGCTTCGGGCAGCACTACGCGGCGATTGGCCGAGTCGTCTAAGGTGCGTTCCAGTAGGTGATGCGCCGTATTGTCCCAGGCCACGCGGGGCAGTCCGGCCAGATAACGGGCCATGCTGTCAATGTTCTCCGAGTGGATCGGGTTGCGCTTAAAGGGCATGGCCGATGATCCAATCTGACGCGTGCCAAAGGGCTCATGCCATTCGCCAATGACGGGCGATTGCAGGATACGCAGATCGAAGGCGAATTTATAGGCGGTGGCTCCGAAGCCTGCCAACACTGACAGAATGTCATAATCCTGGCGGCGCGGGTATGTTTGATGAGTGATCTCAAACGCCTCAAGGCCAAAGGCGCTCAAAATACGCTGTTCCAGATCGCGCGGCGTGATGCCTGTGCCATGCAGCAGTTCGGTATAAGATGCCGATGTGCCAACAGCCCCCTTAAACCCCTTGCCGCGTATATCGGCTCGCACACGCTTGAGCGCCTCGTAATCCGCCAGCAAATCCTGGGCGGTAAAGGCCAATCGATAGCCCACCGTCGTGGGTTCCGCAGGCTGAAGATGCGTAAATGCCATACAAACCGTGTCGGCGGTGGCTTCGATGCGGGTGGCAAACTGGGTGAGCAGGGCGGCCATTTTTTGAATGAGCAGATCAAGGGCATCGCGCAGGCATAGAGCATCCGCATTGTCTTCAATATCCATGCTGGTGGCTCCTAGATGGATGATGCCGCCCCCGACAGGACACTGCTCGGCAAACGTATACACCTCGGCCATCAAATCGTGATGCAGTTCAGCCTCTAATTCATGGGCACGGTCAATGTTGATCTCGTCCTGGTGAGCACGCAAATCGGTCACCTGCTCGGCATTGACAAGGCCAACGCTCTGCTGTGCCTCTGCCAGGGCCACCCACAGCCGACGCCATAACCGCCTCTTGTGGGTCTGCGACCAGAGACGGCGCATGTCGTCTGACCCATAGCGCCAGGTGAAGGGACTCAAAAACGTCTCGTGTGTATAGGATTCCATGCGTAGGCATTCCTTGAAAAAGGCGCAGATGACTGCGCCTGATGGACTCTCATAGGATAGGGGAGGAGAATAAAGCAGAAGGAAGGCTCAGGGTGCTGCTTCAACGCCCATTTGTAAGAACTGAAAGGCGTCTTTTTGCTGCTCCACCAGAATCAGCGGTTTGCCAATCACATCACCATCCTCGTTGAAGGTATACATGCCGGTTGCGCCCTGCCAATCTGCCAGGAGATGGAGTTGATCGGCCACCTCCGAGGGCACAGTGCTGTTGGCACGGCGAATCGCTTCAGCAATGAGATTCACTGCATCGTAGCCCTGTGCGGCCCACGTATCGGGTTCATCATTGTAAACTTCGCGGTAACGTGTGATGAAATCTTGCAGCGCAGGATCTGGATTGTCAGGATGATAATAGGATGCGACCACGATTCCCATTGACGATTCGCGGGCAATATTCCACAGGCTGTCTGTGTTGAGGCCGTCACTGCCAATGATGGGCTGGCGGAGACGTTTGCGGCGGGCATCGCGGACGAACTGCGCCGCCTCCGGATTGAAGCCCGCGATGAAGATGGCATCAAAATCGGCAAAGGTATCGGATGACCATTCATCAATGATCGACTTCAGATTGCGCGAACTGCGATAGGGGCGGCGGTCGACGATTGTGATGTTGAGCTCTGTGGCCTCATTCTCAAACACATTCGAGAGCTGGCGGCCATACGATCCTGCATCGTATAGAATGACAATACGCCGATAGCCCTGGCTGTTCGCATAATGGGCCAACTGTCGTCCCGACTCAGAATCGCTGATGACGTTGCGAAAAATATAATGATAGTCGTTGCGCGTCAAGTCCGGCGTGGTGGCGCTGGGCGACATCATAATCAGGCCGTTGAACTCATACAGCGGGGCCGTAGCAAGGGCCTTATCGGAATAGCCATGCCCGATCACAGCCGTCACCGTCGGATCGTCGACCAGGTCTTGTGCCACGAGGCGGCTCTCGCGCAGAGAGAGCAGATCATCATGTGAGACGAGTTCAATCTGGCGACCCAGAACGCCACCGCTGGCATTGAGTTCGTCAACCGCCATTTTCACCCCGGAAGGCAGCTTGTCTTCTGCCGCTGCCAGCGGCCAGACAAAGCCAATACGAACAGGAGTGGCAGTCGTTGCTGTACGCGCGGCGGCTTCGCGCTGTTCGCGGGGCGTGCTTTCGCTGCATGCTGTCAGGACAGCGAGAAGGCACATCATCCAGCCAAGCCAAAAACGGGACATCAAAGCAGCTTTTCCTCTCATTAGACCAACTGTCGCCGCGCCAGCTCTGCAAACAGACCTGGCTCACGGATAAGATCGGCATATTTTCCCTGCTGCACGATGCGCCCTTTTTCCATCACGAAAATACGATCCGCATTGATGATGGTGCTCAAACGATGCGCAATGACAATGCGCGTGGCATCAAGATTTTCCAGGCTGCTGCTCACAGCGGCCTGCGTCTGATTATCCAGAGCGCTGGTGGCCTCATCAAAGAACAGCATGCGCGGTTTGCGGGCAATCGCACGGGCGATGAGAAGCCGCTGACGCTGGCCACCGCTCAGGGTGCTGCCGCCCTCACTGACGAGAGTATGCATGCCCATCGCCATATGCTCAATATCGGCCTTTAAACCGGCCACCTCTGCGGCAGCCCAGGCATCTTCCAGTGTGAGATTCGCCACACCAATGATATTTGAAAAAATGTCGCCCGTCATCACCTGGCCGTTTTGCAGCACCACACCCAACTGCTGCCGTACCGCTGTAATATCCAGGTTGTTTAAGTCCTGACCATCAAAATACAGTGCCCCTGACTCAGGCTGTTCAAATCCAAGCAGGAGGCGTAAAAGCGTGCTTTTACCGCTGCCACTCGGCCCCACAATAGCCACAAACTCACCGGGCTGAATTTGAAACGTGACATCGTGCAGAATTTGCGGGCCATCCGGTGTATAGCGAAATGATACGCGGCTGATCTCAATTTCGCCCGTGAGAGTGCCGGGGTGCGCCTTCGTGTCATCGACTTCAGGGCTGGCCGTGGTGATTGGCTTCAGGCGCTCATAGATTGGGACGACTTCAAACAGAGTGATGAGGGCATTGCTCAGGGTGAGCGCCGCCAGCAAAAACTGAGTAAAGGCCGCATAGAAGGCCAGAAACGTCCCCGTTGTCATCGTTGTATCCTGCCGCGCAAACGCAAAGAGCAGCATCGCGGCGAGAATCGGGAAAATGCTGTTGAAGACCGTCAGGCGGTTGTTGATCAATCCAGCTTGAAACGAGAGCTGGCGCTGAAGGGCAAAGCGCCGTGCCCATTCGGTGAAGGCGCGATTCTCAACCCCGGCGGCGCGAAATTTGGTAATGCCGTTCAGGAACTGAAACACCATGCCACCGATTTGTCCCTCAACATCAGCCAGAACACGCTGCTGCAAGAGCCGCCGATAGCCTGCCAGCACAGAGACAGCAAACGTCGCGACGACGGTCAGAAGGACGATCACGGCCAGGGGTGCGCTGAAATAAAAGAGCAAAAACACATTGAACAGCGAGAAGATGCCCGTGAGAACAGCACTGACCACTGTCCCCGACAAGCGTCGTCGGATGGTGCCGATTCCAAGCGCCCGCGTGCTGAGATCGCCTGCCGTGTAACTGCGGAAAAAGGGCGGCGGCAGATGCAGCAGACGATCCCACAGAGCCGCTTGCAGTGAGGATTCCAGCCGCATTTCGACGCGCAAGACAGAGATATTCTGCACGATCATGAACGTGGCACTGGTAAAACTCAGCACGATCAAAAGCAGCGACAGCTGGAAAAGCAGCGATTGATTCGCCGACGGCACAATCGTATCGAAGATGCGGCTGACAACCAGCGGAACGCCCAGGTTTGCCAGACCACTCAGCAGGCCCATCACCACAATGACGCCTACATCACGCCGGGTGCCGTGCAGCCCAAAGCGCAGCAAATCCCACGCTGTGAGCGCCCGATTAGGCAGGGTGCGATAAAATTGATACGCTTGGTCTACAATCTGCGTCGCGAGAGCCTTATCGACAACAGGCCGCGCCCGCGCCGTAGGATCATGCATGGTATAGGCATTGGACCCGTGCGGTACAAGCGTAACAGGCCGCTTGTCCTCCTGCATGAACGCGATCAACACCCCGTTATCGTGATTCCACCATGTGCCGCGCAGTGTGACACGGCGCATGCGCAACCCAGCGGCGCGGGCCACGGATTCGAGTGTTTGCTGCTCCACACGGCCATCAATGGGGTCCGGTTGTAACTGTACACGAACACCCAATGCCGCCCCCGCAATGCGACAGGCCGTGACAAGAGCGGAGGGATCATCCGCATAGGAGCGGAAGAAATCTGCTTCTGACGAATCGAGAACGCTAGAGACGTCTTGCAGCGCCGCACCGAAGCGCTGGGCGTCCTGGGCAAGACGGCGGCGCAGGCGTTCCGCATCGACCTCATCACGCACATCGATATTCCACAACACGCCATGCAGCACAATATGATGAAAGTGCTGCATGTGTGCCCAGGTAAACGTCTGGAGCATGAATTGATGGCTCAGGACCACCTTGAGGCGGCTGTCGCGATGGGCGCGAATCCATGTCTTATCGCAGACCGGAATCCACTCGCCCCCGGTCATGAGGGGCAGGTCTTCGCGATTCATAAACTGGATGACGCCTGTCAGCGTATTGACCCAGACCACTTCGCGCTTGGGGCGGGCGACATCTTCGGCGGTGAGCAGAATTTCTCCCGCTTGATCGAGGGGGATCATCTGGCGTTTGGTGGTCTCTTGCTGGATGCTCTGCGAAAAATTGCGAATCCAGCCATCTAACAGCTTGACAGCATGTTTAACCAGAAGGGGGTTTTTGAGGGTCTGTTCAAACCTGGCGCGTTCGATAAGACTGACGCTGGTGTTATGAGAACCCACCGCAAGCAGCTTGAGCTTGCCTTCAAAAAGCGTTAAATCCAGACCAAAGAGGGCTTGGCCTTCTTTGACGCGGAAGAGATGCATGCGCTGGCTAACGACCTGCGTATCGCTGGTGCGCACCACGAACACATCCACTATGCCCTTATGCACCAACCATACGGCGGCGGTATCATCCATAGAAATAGGGGTGTTGCTGCCAATCTCGACGGGCTGTGCACCAAAAATAGAGTGCAGCACCTCCTCACCGAGTTTGAACATCCCACTGATACTGGTATCACCCTGCGTCGTCATAGAGCCTCGTGCGGCTGTGGTGCGGTGTGTTTAAAATAGGTATTCGAGGACGCTGGTTGATTGCATTTCAGTCATTTCCGATTTGATCAAATCGGCATACAGACCGTTTTTCAGCTTCAGCAGATCATGTGTGCCGCGCTCGATCACTCGGCCCCGATCCAATACGATGATCTCATCACAATCGCGGATTGTACTGAGACGATGGGCCACAATCAAGCAGGTACAGCCCCGCCGCCGCAGATGATCATCAATGGTTTTCTCAGTCAGAGGATCAAGGGCGCTGGTGGCCTCATCCAGAATCAAAATCGAGGGGTTGTTGACGAGCGCCCGCGCAATCTCGAGCCGCTGAAGCTGCCCGCCGCTGAAGTTACGCCCGCCTTCTTCGAGGATGTGGCTGTAACCATTTGAACGCTCGACCAGATCATTGTGAATGACGGCATCTTTGGATGCCTGAATGATGTGATTTTCGGGGATGGTGTAGTCCCACAGAGTCAGATTTTCCGTCACGCTTCCCTGGAAGACAAAAATGTCCTGATCGACCATCGCCAGTGAATTGGTCATGATCGAGCGCGGGATGGCCTCACGCGGCTTGCCATCGAACAGGATGTCGCCGGACCAGGGCTGATAGAGGCCCGCGATCAGCTTGGCGATGGTTGACTTACCGCTGCCAGAGCCGCCCACAAGCGCCACACGCGATCCGGCCTCAATGCTGAGGCTGAAATTCTCAATCAGAGGCTGCGACAGGCGATTGTAGCCAAAGGTCAGATCGCGGATTTCCAGTTTGCCTGAGAGTTTGACACGGTCTGGCGTGTCGGAGGGCTGCGGCTGCGTAAAGCGCGGGTCAATCTCATAGCGCAGCACATCGTCCAGGCGGTTCATATCGCCGCTGACCTCTTGAATACGCCCACCAAGAGTGACGATCTCATTAAACGGCGTAATAAAACTGAGCATCAATGTCTGAAAAGCAATGAGTTCACCGATGCTGAGTTCGCCACGTATCACGCGCAGACTGCCAAAATAGAGAATAATCGTCGTATTCAACCCGGTAAGAATATACGGCACAGCCGAAAGCACCTGTGACACGAGGCGAAACTGCTGCTCGGCCAGCAAAGCTTTGGCGTGGTAGCCAGCCACTTTGGCAAACAAATCGGCTTCGGAGCCTGTGGCTTTGATGCTTTCAATTGTCTGGAGCCCGTTCATGGCCGTGCCGATCATCTTGCCATTTTCTTGCAGCAGGCGTTGATTGGCATCGTTGCGCTGGCGTGAGATGGTGCGCAGCACAAAAATATTGACGATGGCGATGGTAATGCCGATGAGTGTCAACTGCCTGTCATAGACAAAGAGCAGGGCCGCATAAAAAGCGACCAGCACCAGATTCAGGACCGCTGTCGCCAGTTCGCCAGACAGCAGATAGGCCACACGGTCATTGATCAGCACGCGCGAACTGATCTCACCGCCAAAGCGCTGCATGAAAAATTCAATCGGCAAACGGAGGACATGCCACATAAAGATGCTGGATGTTGACAGGGCGAGTTTCGTCTCCAGTCGAAGGAGGTAGAACTGCTGCAAGCTGGTCATGAGCGCCCGTGTTAAAGCGGTCAGAGACATCGCAATCAGCAGCCCCGCCAGCCAATCCTGACCATTCACCAGCACGCGATCCACAAAGATCTGTGTAAAGGCAGGCACGAGGATGCCAGGGATAATGAGCGCCAGACTGATCAAAATAACATAGGTCATCGCCAACCGTGATGCTGACAGACGTGATGACAATGCCTTGAACAGGCTTGGCTTGCCACCCACCCGTTGAAACGCCGTATCAGGCTCAAAGGTGAGGACGACGCCGGTAAAGCTCTTGTCAAATTCTTCGGCGGTCACGACACGCGGGCCAACCGCAGGATCGTTGATGAAAACGCGATCCTTCTTAAACCCCTCAACCACCAGGAAATGATTGAAGTTCCAGAAGACAATGAAGGGGAGGCGCACCGTTTGAAGATCCGCCAGCTCTTTGCGAAAGCCGCGGGCTTGCAAGCCATACTGCCGCGCCACCTGCACAATATTGCTGGCCTTCACCCCATCGCGCGAGACTCCACAGGCGGCCCGCAGCTCTTCCAGCGGCACATAGCGCCCATAATAACCCAGGATCATCCCCAAAGAGGCCGCGCCGCATTCTAATGCCTCCATCTGGAGGACAGTGGGGGTGCGATGGCGTGGGGTGTTGGAGAATTTCAGAGGGGTGGTTGGTGTTTCAGTCGTCATGAGTCCTCATGACCCCCGCGCCGAAAAAATGAGATCGATGGGAGCTTGATCACTTAGCATAATGGTGGCATACGCCATTGTGCCGCTGCGGATTTCGAGGTCTGGCCCCTGCGGTGTCGTCCAGCGATAACGTGTAGGGGTGGTGCGGCTGGGAACAAACTGCACGCGAATCTCCAGCGGGGCATTGTCCGTTAAGTCGAAGAAATATCCGGTGAGTTCACCATTCTCCAACACACGGGTCATACTCTCGCGGCTTTCGGTAAATTCGCCCACCTGTGTCACCCAACCGACCATCACGCCAGACTCTTCAGGGCTCACCGTATCGGGCTGAACCTGCACCTGCATACCAGGCCGCACTTTTTTGCCTTCTGATGCAGGCAAGTAGAAGATTGCCTCAAGCTCAACATCATCGCCGGTTGGTTCAAGGATAATCATGCGCTGGCCTGCTTCGATCAATTTATCGGCTGACACCAATGTTTCGATGACACGACCACCCAATAGGCTGCGAACGGGAACCGTTTCGCCTGCCAGATCCTCAATACGCGCGATAATTTCACCCGGCCCAACGATGTCATTCACATCGACATAGAGGTCGCTCAAATGGCCCGCAGACGGGGCATTGAGGGTTGTAATGCCGTCCCCTTTGACCAGAATACCGCGGCCATTGGTTGTCACCCGAATGCTGCCTGTAACGCCCCAGATCAAGAAGGCTGTAATCAAGATGCCTAATCCGAGCAGCGCAATCCAGGCTCGTGGCGCTGTGACTTGCAAGAGGGAGTCGAGTTGTTCGGGTGAGGAAAGCTGTTCAAGCGCTGAACGACGAAAGAGACGATTTTGCACAGTGGCCCCACATATTCACGTTACTCGCCACAATTGTAAAGTTGACGGCGAGAGATGACGATCCTCACCTGTCATTAAAATCAAACAGGCCTGCTCACTGGCAGGCCTGTCCGATTTAACTAATCTCTAGGGATGACCAGGGATTGGCGGATTTCCACCACCTGAAACATCGTCCAAATCTTCATCGGAGAGTTCGTCGTCTTTTTTCTCTGCATCTTTGGGGTCAGCAATCCAGCGCATAACATTCTCCTTATTCAAACTTCTTGTATCCACTATACCACTAAATTACTCACTCCGTTATAACACTCGTAAAAACTTATAAGTTTTTACGAGTGTTATAACCTTCATTACGATGCTTCAGGTTCGCAGACTTCGGTGCTGATCTGATACAGCTTCTTTTGCTCACATGTGAGCGGCGGCACATAGCGATTTTCATCAATCCATTGCAGCAGAGCAGGCAGGTCGCGAATTTGCCAATGCTGAAGATTTCCTTCGCTATCGCCGGTCACAATCGTGCTGCTTTGCGCATCAAACACCTCAGAGACAATCACGGAACTCGTGTCAAATCGCTGGATTTCTGAAGTGGTGTTCATGTCCCATAAGCGAATTGTCCTATCATATCCACCAGACACAAGGAGGCGTGAATTGGGACTAAAAAGCACCGTTGCCACATCACCGGTGTGGCCGTAAAAATAACGGGGAGGCTCACTCTCATCCACACGCCATACGATAAATGTATTATCCTCGGATGATGTCGCGATGTAGCGTCCATCCACACTAAAATCGATACCGTAGATAATACCTGTGTGTCCGGAGAATTTACGGATCAAGGCCCCAGTGTCAAAATCGAACAGATACACACTATTGGAAATCCCATTGAGTCCGCCCACCAGGATCTGTGTGCCATCAGGGCTGAATTGAACGGACTTAATCCGTAAATTTCGGCCCTCAATTTCCTCTGCCGTCGCCGTGGGGATAGAGCGGCGCTCATCGGTTTCCCAATTCCACAGCACAATATCCGCACTCGCGCCGACAAGAGCAATCCACTGTCCATTAAGATGCATATCCAGGAACAAGACGCCAAAATCAAAGGTTGTCTGTGCCCGCTGCTCACCTGTGGAGAGGGTCCAGATTGTTATCTGGCCGTTTCCCGTCCCTGTGGCGAGGAGATCAAGCGATTCGTTTACATCAAGGGTTGTCAAGTTCTCAGGGGTGACAATGGTGCGCTGCGGGATGAGATGAGAATCTAAAACATGGACAATGCCATCCGCTGCACCGACAATCACCAATTCTTGATCGGCATTCTCGATATTGAGGATTTGACTGATGGGGCTCTGAACATTGAGATAATCAATCTGCGCTCCGCTGGCAAGATCCCAGTAGCGTAGAGTGCCATCATTTGACGCGCTGACGAAGCGTGAGCCCGCCAGCGCCACGCCATAAACAAATCCGGCATGGCCTTTGAACTCTTCTAACGAATCGCCTGTGGTCAGGTCCCAGTGAATGATTGAGTTATCGAAGGAGGCGGAAAGCGCTTCTGTGCCTGCGTCATTGACAACGATATCCCACAGCGTGAGGGAATGGGCGACAAACTCGCGCTTGGTGAGGTTTTCTTCAAGGTCAATGAGACGCATAATTGTATCATCGTAGCCAACCAGGGCGGATGTCCCATTGGGAAGGAATGCAATTGTCCGTCCGGCCCCGGCGTCTGCTTCAAACATTTGCAAGCGTTCTCCGGTCTCAATATCCCACAGCATTAGCAGACCCAGACTGTCATCGACGGTTAAAACAGCCTGACTGTCGGGACGAATATCGAGACCATATAGACTCGGTATGACTTCGGCTCCACGAGCCGCATTTTCCTCAACATGATCGCTAAAGATGACGGTTTCTTCGCCAGTGCGCCAATCCCACACACGCGCACGTCCATCTGAGCACGCGGTGACAAGAAAACGATCATCGGGCGAAAATTCTATATCCCAGAGAGTGCCACTGGCCTCGTCGCTGAACTCTTTGAACGCTGTGCCATCCTCTGTGTTATAGATTTGAATTTTGCCGCTGGTGTGTCCTGCTGCGGCATAAGCGCCATCGGATGTGAGGGCCAGTGAATTGATCGTATCGGAAACATCCGAGGTGGGCCACTGCTGAATGATCTCCTGCGTGTCGAGTTCCATGAGCACAAGCGTATTGTCACGGTTAACGAATAGCACCCGTTGACGGGCAACATCTGTCGCGACTCGCGAGAAGTTGACAATGCCCTGATCTAAAACAGCACGCGTACCCGGAAAATAGGCAGCCTGCGCCAGCGCACCCTGTGCTAACAAGGGTGGATTTGCGATAGAGGTGTTTGCAATCAGAGACAGGGCCAGCGCCAGTTCAGGATTTTTATCGCGGTAAAGAATCTGCTGTGCATTGGAGGCCAGCGCCAGGCTGCGGGCCTGATCACCGTTGTAAACGGCTGTTGCCTTAGCAGCCAGCGCAGCATCGGCGTTCACCTCGGCAACACGGCGCTGCTCAACGGCTTCCTGGCGGCGCTGCTCAGCGGCAGTGGCTTGCAAGATGGCAAATCCGGCGAGCAAAATGACCACAACGCCATAGGCAGCATAGAGCACCAGGGCGCGAAAGCGGGCCGCAGCGGCCCGCTGGCTGGCCAGGACATACTCGCGCTGTAAGTCGGTGGGGTTGGGTTGTTTATCGGTGCTTTGCTGCAACCATTGCACGGCCAGACTCAAATCATTGCCACGCAGCACAAGCCCTGTATCGCGCTCTTTGTCATTCCACTCGACGGCTTTCAGCAGCAGACGCGTGTGCCTTTTAAGATAATCCAGATCGGTATCAAGCGCATCGATGAGCGATTGAAAGGCCTTCTCATTATCGTCGGTTTCACGGTAGTAAATCCAGTTGTGCGATGAAATCTTCGGATCTAGTGCCTTTTTATCCATATCTTCCGCCAGATCGCGGCGTAAGATAGGCACAAGACGCTTGTTATGACTGATCGCGTGAGCCAGTTCCAGGCTGCAAACCTCAGAGCGCACTGAGTCTGGGGTGATGACATAGGCGAAGGCGTCACCCGCTTCAATCCCATCGTAAATTTCCTGTAACCATTCCGCTGTGAGAGGGATGTTTTCCCAATCCACCCAGACATCTTTACCGGTTTTCTCAAGCGTGTTGTGTAATTCGCGTACAAAGTCTTGATCGCGGCGGGAATATGAAACAAATAAATCCGTCATGCTTAGCAGTCTCCCTCAATTCATGCACAGGGGGCAAGGTGTGTTGGTGTGGGATTAGATATAAGACACAGGGTCGGTTCATCGCGACAATGTGACGACATTCCAATACAAGTTCATTTTAGTCGCGCCATCACAGGGACGCAAACCGCAATTATCCTTCATCAAACTCTCAGCCATACCTCTGACGCCCCGCGCGGATATTTTGCACAATCGCAATGGATTGAAAGGGAGTTTTATGGCTATGTCTGAATCTCTGTCTGTAAACACCAAGCAGTACGAAAAACAATCGGTTTTGCCTGATACAACGCTTGAGAAGGTCTGGGCATTTCATGCGGCCCCAAACGCCTTCCAGACGCTGACACCGCCCCCAATGTTTATTCAGGTGCGTGAAAACAAACTCACATCCCTCACAGAGGGGGATGTACATTTTACGATGTGGCTTACATTCATTCCGATTAAATGGTGGGCACGCCATGAGCCAGGGCCTATCGAAACGAGTTTTGCTGATCGTATGATCGAGGGGCCGCTGGCGTACTGGCGGCATGAGCACATTTTTCGCGCGGTTCCCGAAGGGGTTGAGATGACGGATCGCATCACACTGGCCCATAAACCCGGTCTGGCAGGACTGTTCTCACGCCTTCTGTTTGATGGGATACCGCTGCGTATCCTGTTCTTGTATCGCCATCTGCGCACACGTTGGGCTGTGCGTTCGTAAGTATCCCCATCCCTGAAGGGAGGGGCTTTTAGCCTCAGTGCTTACCAGACTTAGCCTGAGAAGGCTCCGTTAGAGGCGAATACATAGGCACTTCGGGATGCCTCACCAGTTCCGAACTC